>Ga0268257_1000115_pt1 | contig 167322 bp, 141 predicted proteins | sample AgamicAtPrz_FD_200249 | JGI IMG/M metagenome (GOLD analysis project Ga0268257, IMG submission 200249) | Agave microbial communities from Guanajuato, Mexico - At.P.rz (v2) (version 3) | ecosystem: Host-associated > Plants > Phyllosphere > Phylloplane/Leaf | place: Guanajuato, Mexico | collected... | reverse complement strand
CCGCCGCGTCCCGCACCGTCACCACCGCGCCCGCCAGCGCCGTGCCCTGCAGCTCCGGCGTGCTGTCGTCCGTCAGCCCGCCGTTCAGCACCGCCCCGGTCAGGCTGCCCGCGTCGTCGTTCGCCTGGTCGATGGTCAGCGCCACGCTGCTGCTGTCCAGGGTGAACGTCGATTTTTCGCCGCGCGCCTCATTGCCCGCCGCGTCGGTCACCTTCACCTGCCAGCTGTGCTTCCCGTCCGCCAGGGTGCCCAGCGCCAGCGTCCAGCTGCCGTCCGCACCCGCCGTCACGCTGCCCGCCGGCGCGCTGCCGTCGTCCAGGTAGACCGACACCGTCGCGCCCACCTCCGCCGTGCCCTTCAGGACCGGCGCCCGGTCATCGGTCACCCCGCCGTCCGCCACCGCGCCCTGCACCTCGCCCTGCGCGTCCATCAGCTGCGCCGCGGCCGCCTCCGGCGCCGCCGTGTCCAGCACCACGTTAAACGCGCCGGTCTCCGCCGAGGAGACGCCCGCCGCGTTCACCGCCGTGGCCGTCAGGCTGTAGGCGCCGTCCTCGCCCAGCGCAGAGGTGGTGACGCTCCAGCGGCCCTCACTGTCCGCCACGCCCTCGCCCACGCTCACCTTGTTGCCCGCCACGTCCGTGGCCCAGACGATAACCGTCAGGCCCGCGCCCGCGGTGCCGTTCACCGTGAGGGTAGCGTCGTTGGTGGACTGCCCCTTCTGCAGGAACCCGGTGTCCGCGTCCTCGCCCTGGGTGTAGTCGTCCACCACGTTCTCGATGGCCGGCTGCGCCGGAGCGCTGGTCAGGACGCTGAAGTCCCAGGCCGCGTCCGCGGTGCCGCTCACCTGCGGGCCTTCGTTGCCCGCCGCGTCCACCGCCGCCGCCGTCAGGGCGTGCGCCCCGCTCGCCAGCGCGCTTTCCGGGGTCCAGCTCCACTTGCCGCTCTCATCCACCACCGCGCTGCCCACCAGCTCGCCGTTGTCGTAGATGTTGATGCTTACCACGCCCTCGGCCAGATCCACGCTGCCGCTGTAGGTGGGACGCGCGTCGTCGGTCGTCGCGCCGTCGGCAATGACGCCCTGTACCGGCCCCACATCATCGGTAAGCGTGATGCCGTTTTCTTTGAATGCTTCTTCGCCAGGCGCCGAAGTATCGACGGTAAAGCCCCAGCCGCCATCCACCGCCGGCCCCTCGTTGCCCGCCGCGTCCACTGCGGTCACGGTCAGGTCGTGGGAGGAGCCGTCGGCCAGGTCCTGGTCCGGGGTCCAGCTCCACTGCCCGCTCTCATCCACCGCCGCGCTGCCCACCAGCTCGCCGTTGTCGTAGATGTTGACGTGGTCGATGTCGGCGGTCGCGCTGCCGGAGAAGGTCGGGCGCGGATCGTCGGTGATCCCGCCGTTGGCGATCTCGCCGGTGACCGGGCCGACGTCGTCGGTCAGGCTCACGGAGTCAATGACGATGCCGGAGGTCTGGTTGTCCGGGGCCGTACCGTCGGCCGGGCCGTCGATGATAATGGTGCTGCTGTTGCCCGCCTCGTCGCTGGCCTCCACCGTCACCCCTTCGGCGTCCAGGCCCGCCGGGTTCGGCTGGATGCTCCAGTTGCCGTCGGCGTCCGCCACCGTGCTGGTGACGCTGTCGGTGGTCGGATCGGTGATCACAATCACCGCGCCCGGCTCGGCGTTGCCCGCCAGCTCACTCTCGGTGTTGGTGGTGATTTCAGGTGCAGCCGTGCTGGTATCCAGCGTGAACGCCCATTCTGCGCTCGCTGATACGTTACCTGCCGCGTCTGTACTGGTGGCGCTGATATTATGATCGCCATCCACCAAATTGGTGGTCGGCGTGTAGCTCCAGCTGCCTTCCGCGTCAGCGCGCACGCTGCCCAGCACCGCGTCGCCGTCAAACAGCGTTACGACTGAACCCGCTTCCGCCGTGCCGGTAAAGGTCGGCGCCGGATCGTCGGTCACGCTGCCATCTGCGACCGGGCCCTGAATGGTGCCCACATCGTCAATCATGCCGGTAATCGCTGGCACGATCGGCGCAGCCGTGTCCACCGTAAGGGTGAAGGTCGCCTCGCTGCGGTTGCCCGCCGCGTTCGCTACCTCTGCCGTGAAGCTGTGCTTTCCGTCCGCCAGCTCTGCCACCGCGAAGCGCCAGCTGCCGCTGCTGTCCGCCACGCTGCTCCCCAGCACCTCGCCCGCCGCGTCCCGCACCGTCACCACCGCGCCCGCCAGCGCCGTGCCCTGCAGCTCCGGCGTGCTGTCGTCCGTCAGCCCGCCGTTCAGCACCGCCCCGGTCAGGCTGCCCGCGTCGTCGTTCGCCTGGTCGATGGTCAGCGCCACGCTGCTGCTGTCCAGGGTGAACGTCGATTTTTCGCCGCGCGCCTCATTGCCCGCCGCGTCGGTCACCTTCACCTGCCAGCTGTGCTTCCCGTCCGCCAGGGTGCCCAGCGCCAGCGTCCAGCTGCCGTCCGCACCCGCCGTCACGCTGCCCGCCGGCGCGCTGCCGTCGTCCAGGTAGACCGACACCGTCGCGCCCACCTCCGCCGTGCCCTTCAGGACCGGCGCCCGGTCATCGGTCACCCCGCCGTCCGCCACCGCGCCCTGCACCTCGCCCTGCGCGTCCATCAGCTGCGCCGCGGCCGCCTCCGGCGCCGCCGTGTCCAGCACCACGTTAAACGCGCCGGTCTCCGCCGAGGAGACGCCCGCCGCGTTCACCGCCGTGGCCGTCAGGCTGTAGGCGCCGTCCTCGCCCAGCGCAGAGGTGGTGACGCTCCAGCGGCCCTCACTGTCCGCCACGCCCTCGCCCACGCTCACCTTGTTGCCCGCCACGTCCGTGGCCCAGACGATAACCGTCAGGCCCGCGCCCGCGGTGCCGTTCACCGTGAGGGTAGCGTCGTTGGTGGACTGCCCCTTCTGCAGGAACCCGGTGTCCGCGTCCTCGCCCTGGGTGTAGTCGTCCACCACGTTCTCGATGGCCGGCTGCGCCGGAGCGCTGGTCAGGACGCTGAAGTCCCAGGCCGCGTCCGCGGTGCCGCTCACCTGCGGGCCTTCGTTGCCCGCCGCGTCCACCGCCGCCGCCGTCAGGGCGTGCGCCCCGCTCGCCAGCGCGCTTTCCGGGGTCCAGCTCCACTTGCCGCTCTCATCCACCGCCGCGCTGCCTACCAGCTCGCCGTTGTCGTAGATGTTGATGTGATCGATATCTTTGGTTGCTGTACCCGCGTAAGTCGGACGGGCGTCATCAGTGACGCTACCGTCGGCGATTTCGCCGGTAACCGGGCCGACGTCGTCGGTCAGGGTAATAGAATCGATCGCTAAGCCGGAGGTGGCGTTATCTGGCACAGAGGTATCGACGGTAAAGCCCCAGCCGCCGTCCACCGCCGGCCCCTCGTTGCCCGCCGCGTCCACCGCGGTCACGGTCAGGTCGTGGGAGGAGCCGTCGGCCAGGTCCTGGTCCGGGGTCCAGCTCCACTGCCCGTTCTCATCCACCGCCGCGCTGCCCACCAGCTCGCCGTTGTCATAGATGTTGACGTGGTCGATGTCGGCGGTCGCGCTGCCGGAGAAGGTCGGGCGCGGATCGTCGGTGATCCCGCCGTCGGCGATCTCGCCGGTGACCGGGCCGACGTCGTCGGTCAGGCTCACCGAGTCAGCGACAATCCCGGAGCTGGCGTTGTCCGGCGGATTGGAATCAGCCGGGCCGTCAATCACGACGCTGCTGCTGTTGCCCGCCGGATCGGTGACCTCCACCACCACGTCCTCGTCGCCCACGCCCGCCGGGTTGGGCCGGAAGCTCCAGTGCCCGTCCGCGTCCGCCACGGTGCTGGTCACGCTGTCGTTCGCCGGATCGGTGACCACGATCACCGCGCCCGGCTCGGCGCTGCCCGCCAGCTCGTCTTCGGTGTTGGTGGTGATGCCCGGCGCCGCCGTGCTGGTGTCCACAGTAAAGCCCCAGCCGCCGTCCACCGCCGGGCCCTGGTTGCCCGCCTCATCCACGGCCGCCACGGTCAGGTCGTGGGAGGAGCCGTCGGCAAGGTCCTGGTCCGGGGTCCAGCTCCACTGCCCGTTCCCGTCCACCGCCGCGCTGCCCACCAGCTCGCCGTTGTCATAGATGTTGACGTGATCGATGTCGGCGGTCGCGCTGCCGGAGAAGGTCGGACGCGGGTCGTCGGTGATCCCGCCGTCGGCGATCTCGCCGGCGACCGGGCCGACGTCGTCGGTCAGGGTCACGGAATCCGTCAGGATGCCGGAGCTGACATTGTCAGGTGCAATAGTATCCGGACGCGAAGCATCAGCGGCTGGCGACGCGTTACCGGCAGGATCGATGACAACAATGCTGACATCACGATCGCCTTCATGGATTGGATTAGGCTGTATGCTCCAGTCGCCGTTTTCATTAACATCAACTGTAACTGTTTCACCAGTGCTGCCGTCGGTAATGATGACCTGTGAGCCGGGCTCGGCCTTACCAGCGATCTGTTCGTCATCATTTGTGCTGATTGTCGCCGCTTCAGGAGGTGTTACATCGCGATATTCTTCAGTGAGGCTGGCGCTGTTGCCTGCTCCGTCAGTAATAGTAACGATGAGCGTGCCGTCAGGCTGTGATGTCGGCGCTTCAACAAACCAGTTGCCTTCGCTGTCTGTTTGCGCAGCGATTTGCGAGCCGTCTGGCAGCTGAATAACAACCTGCGAGTCAGGGCTGTTTGAGGTACCAGAAAATTCTGGGCGGCCGTCATTATTCGCATCTGTGACAGGATTAATGGTTAATGACACAGCTTTTTCTTCTGAGTGGTGATCGTCGCCACCGCCGCCGCCGGAAGCCGCTGCGGCAATTCCGCCTGCCGCCGCAGCCCCGCCCAGCAACATAAAGGGCAACCAGCCAAAGTTGTTATCTCCGACTGCGACAGGATCGGCGCTTGCGTAGCCTTCACCGCCCAACACTTGCTCTCCGCTTTTCCCCTCGGTTAGGGCAGGCGGATATTCTGCGACATCACCAGAAGTCGGGACATACTCATAGTACTGACCATTTTCGCCCAGACCGATCAGATGAACATTTTCATTTTCGTAATAATCTTCCAGCACCACGTCAGGATGATCAAAATCATCCTGCCCAATAACGAGCAGAAGATTATTGCCGACGCGCTTAGTCATCACCATTTGCGGCGCGTGACCGGTAGTGCTATCAAGCAGTTCTATGTTCAGTGCCCCATGAGCAGGCACTTTAATGATCGTCGCCTGATCGGTTTTGGTATCAACGGTATAAGAGGAAATGATTCCCTTAACACTACGAATATTAATTTTCAGCATGGCAGTCTTCTATAAACGAGGAGAGGAAAAATAAAAATTAATGAGGAGAGCGTGCGTTTTTTCTAATACCATAAACTTCAATACCCATACTTCTATTAAAATTAAGACAAGCCTGATTGGCATATTTAGCAAGGGAACTTTTTGAGCAGTGAAGATCTGTCTCCTGAGCCAGGATTAAAGGTGATGGGAAACTGGAATTAACTAACCATGTTGTTACGCTGTTTGCCCGCAATTGTGAAAGCGGATGGACTGACGTTTTATCTTCATAGACATCGCTATAATTATTTACTACTACCTTGTCAATTTTTTCAAACTCGCGGTGGATAGTTTTTACCAATGCCATCAGTGCGCGATTGCCTTGAGCGCTTAATGCCGATGAACTGTCATGATGAGTAAAAACGTCGGCTGAATTAATCGTGTACGTTGCTTCAGGGCAGTAATCTTCATTCAATACCCGTGATAAGGTACGCTTTTGCATCTTTAAACCGGACAGTGCAGTTTTCGCTTCTTTTTCCGATACCCAGCGCGCCGCGATTTTACCTTGCATATTCAAAGCAACCTGAAAGTAATAGCGTTCGCCAGCCTGCAGCGTAGGCGACATACCATCTATTTTAGATAGTTGTGAAAAACGATGATGGTCGTGCTGGCTAAGCGCAACCTTAACGTCTTTATTACCCGGGCATAAAAGCAATTCAACCGCACGCGTGTGAGGAAGGACGCTTGTATGATATTGATCGTTAATGAAAACATTCAAAACTGTGTCTGGCATAAAAGCTGAACTATCATCGCGGTAGACGATGAGGTGCGCATGACTATCCAGCGTTTGCCAGGGGCTTTGTACTTCAGACGTTTGAGTCGAAGCAGTAATTTCAGGCGACTTTTGTAACGGTGCAGCGACAACATAGTTGCCAAATATATAGACCATAAAAACAAGCACCAAACTCATGATGATACCGGTTACAACTTTAAACGGAACGATCAGGTTAGTGTTTTCATGTTGTAAATCATTATGCATAAATGCCTCTAACAAACAGAGAATTAAATTTAATAAAATCATCCTATGCACGCTCAAGCGCACAGGTTGTAATTTTTTTATAGGCGTAAGAGTGGTTTTCTTTAATAATTATTTAATTATCTCAATGCATCATAAAATAAACACTATCTAGGTTTCATTCTCGTTTATAACTCCCTTATATAACTCCACCAACGACAAGTCATTCAGGAAGGAATAAAATTCGTAGTCTCCCTTCAAATCGAATTTGCGCATAACATTGTACTTGTGCGCATAAATAGTCTTAACGGAAAGCCCGAGGCTTTTGGCCGTTTGGTTTACCGAATGTCCTTTTTTAAAAAAACTCATCACCTGCAGCTGTATTAGCGATATCCGTGCATAATTACACTTCATACAGTCTGTTGGCATAAAAGTATTCGTCTCCTCATCGTTTGCAATCAGCCAGGCTGCCGTAATTTTCTCTCTAATTTTTTTTATCGTGTCGCTACGTACGATTAAAGTTAAGGACTGATAACAGACCGGCAACTGACCTGAAATAATACTGTCAATATGATTGACAAAAACCAGGAGCACGCTGCCGGGCTTACGGTAGCGATAGGCCGGCTGACACATAAACAGGCGCCATTGTGAAACATTGACAAGGATAAAGTCTGCCTTGCGTAGATTTTCGCCATCAAATCCCGATAAAAAATCAACATTAACGCGGGATAAAAGTGCCTCTTCAATAAGTTTGGAGATGCCAAGTCTGAAATAATAATCTTCATCCGTGCAAATTATCTTAACATCCATACTCTTTTCCCTTTAGCATCCCAAAATTTCGGATACAAATTCACAGCTAAACAAACTTTCCGTTAACCAACTCCAGCTCTCCTTTATCCTTTAGTTCTTTCAGCACGCGACAAATGGAGCTTTTAGATAGATGCGAGCTGTTCTCAATGAGATAGAGCGCTGAAAACCTTTTTTTCAAATGCGGCGGGAGTTTCTTCCAGCGATCGATTAAGGAGATAACCTCATCGTGGGAGTTACTCTTCGGCAATTGTATGTAGTTCATTAAGTCAGAGTACTGACCCGATAAAATTGACATAGCATCGTGAAAAAGATCTTTCTCAAAGACCAGGCGCCAGAATGTTTCGTAGTCGATAAAGCTCACTTTTCCATAGTCTATCCTTTCCAGATAAACAGGAGGCTCATCCAGCGCAGGGGTTACCCCTACAACAAAAGGCGCTGACAGGATATTGAGCACTTTATGTTCACTTTTCAGCTTTAGCAAAAAATCGCCATCAAGAATGAACATAACCCGACGCACATTATCTTTAGTCAAATGATAACGACGCTTGCCTCGCGAAATTTCATCCGGATTTGCAATTTGAGTATAACCTGCCAGTGCGTCGATGATCCGCTCATGGTTCTCAATCACTCTATACATATCGATTAACTCAATCTAACTGATGCCACGCAGCCAGGCTCCGTGTTCAGTGATTAATAAAAAAATTAAAAATCAATTTGTTATGGTTTGTGTATTTTTCCCTGGTGCGCTGCGTATGCGTTTTGTTACCTCCATTTTTATTATCAAAATAAAGTAACTTAGCTGTTTTGCTATAATAAAAGCGTATAGATAAAATTCAATCCCATAAACCAGACAAAAGACAGCAGCAAACTCCATTCAGGATTAAAAGACCCATACATAAAACCACAAAAAAAGATTTTTTTAGCCAATAACATCTATAAACAGAGACAACCTGTTTGTGTTATAACTTTTTTCTGAAAAAAAGGATTATTCATTGCCATTTGAAAGTTGATGTTATACATACCATCTCCAAAACAAATAAATACACACTTATTTAAAGTTATCCTCACACATGAAATATCAAAATTCATTGTATACCGAATGTTAATTTACTCTTTAAAAAATAGAGACCGCCGCTGAGCCCTCTAGTAAAAATTAAAACACACCCTCTCAAAAACAGACATTTAAATAGATAAAAAATGATAATTTAGATTTTAATATCGTAAAATCACAAATAACAGCTTAAAAAACCAATAAAACAATCCTTGCTAGTAATACAAATATTTTTTAAACACGAAATTTCCGCCAGTCCCTGTGAGATTTTAACTGAAAAGTCGTCTAACTCTTTTTAGTGATAAACCGAAAAGCTCAGGCTATTTATTTATGGGTTTGATGTTTCAGGACTCATTCACCCTCAAACTTTGTATTGGCGTCTATAAGCCAACCGACTTCCTTATTGCCGTACTTCTTCGCAATAGCGCTCAGTAAAAAAGACACACTCGTCCTTATAAAGAAAATAAGGTTAACTAGATGTAACCAAAACCCGCTGCTTTACTAAAAAAGAATAATCAAAAGATAAATTATGGATTTTTTACTATTTAACTTAGCACGATTAATCCATTTAATAGCGCTGCTCGCTTGAAGCGGGGATAAAAAATAATATGGAGGAGATATAAATGAGAGAGTTAACGTCTTTTGAAATGCAGAACGTTTCAGGCGCAGGTTTTTTTGACTTCATCGGAGCTGTAGTTGTTGGCTCCGTTACTGGCATCACGGCTTTTGGTCTGAAATGGGCGATGAGCGGAGGAAGCGCCGGTGGGGTTGTAGGTGCAGGTATCATTTCCGGTGGTGTTGGTCTAATTGTTGGTGCTGTAGTAGGTCTGGTAGATGGCGCACTTTACGGCGCGATTAACGGCTGGGATACCACAGTAGCATGGTTTAATCAGATTAATGAAAATCAGTTTGATATGAGCGTCAAACCTGTTACTGCGTAAGGAAATAGTATGCGTGAACTAAATAATAAAGAAATCTCAAACGTCAGCGGAGGTTCACTGACCTCTCTTATCCTGGATTTCTTCAAAAACCTGAATGGCTCTTCTCAAGAAGAGAGTACTGAATGGACTCGTCCAGAAAATATTCCGGCCGCTAACCCAATTAGTGGCCAGGCCTTCGGTATAGGCATTGTCGGCGTAGTTGCCGCGGTTGCTTTTGGTCTGTTGGCATTTTGATTTTTAGGGAGAGCTGACTCCTCCTGAAAATACCCACTTTGTGTAGTTGCAGGTAACAGCAGCTACGCATTGTTAGTGTAATTAATAAATTTATATTTATACAAAGGAAAGTATATGAAAAAGGTAGCTATGATTTCTCTTGGTCTGCTGCTGGCAGCTGCTCAGGTTAATGCAGCGGAAGCATCTGATGGCACCATCACCTTTAATGGTCAGATCGAAAGCCAGACCTGTACCGTTAAAGTTAACGGCGGCACTAATAATGCAACTGTAACTCTGCCAACAGTAGCTGCTAGCTTGCTGAACGACGCTGGTCTGACTGCAGGCAGCACGCGTTTCACTATTGATCTGAGCGCTTGCTCAACTAAAACTGGCGACGTCTACGCTTATTTTGAGCAGGGCGCTAACGTGAACGCTAATGGTCGCCTGACCAATACTGGTACTGCAACCAATGTTGACCTACAACTGCTGGATGGTGCAGGCAAGGCGCTGAATGCAGGCAGCACTGATCAGAGCACTTCACCAACTACCGCAGCGCTGGCTGACGGTGCAGCAACCCTTACTTATGCAGCACAGTACTACGCTACGGCTGCAGCAACTGCAGGTACAGTTGCTTCTTCAGTAACTTACTCAATCAATTATCTCTAATTGATTCTGGCGGGGGCTTGCTCCCCCGCCTTCTCCCTTCACTCTTCTCTCTATCAATTCAGTAATATCATGAAAAAAAAAAGCGTTAACTTCATAGCTTCATTACTGTTCGCATACGTTGTTTTTTCGCCTGCTTTCGCCAGCGTGACTATTATCGGCACACGAGTTATTTATCCTGCCGCTGAGAAAGAGGTTACAGTGCGGTTAGATAACCGCGGCGACCAACCTGCTCTGGTTCAGGCATGGATCGACAACGGCGATCCCAATCAGCCGGTAGATAAAATTAATGTTCCCTTTGTCATGCTGCCACCTGTTTTCCGGATGGAAGCAAATAAAGGGCAAACGCTGCGTATCGTTTATACCGGCAGTAATCTCCCCGCAGATAAAGAGTCCATCTTCTGGCTCAACGTGCTGGATATCCCGCCCAAGGATAAAAGTCTGGTTAACAAAAATCAGCTGCAAATGGCTATTCGTAGCCGTATCAAGCTCTTTTATCGCCCCACGACGTTGAATGCCAAAGGCGCGGAAGCCGCCGCAGCGGGTCTTGTCTGGAGAAAAGGCAACAAAAGTAATCAACTTACGGCCGTCAACAACTCACCGTATTACGTCAACGTGGCGCAAATTAACGCAGAGGACACTGCTGGCCGCAAAGTTACGAGTGAAAAAGGTGACATGCTGGTGCCGGGTGGAAGTAAAGATTTCACTCTCAAAGCTGCAAACGTCAACCAAATAAAATCAACGTTTCATTACCAGTATCTGGATGATTTTGGCGCAGCGCGAGATGTAGAGAGCCAAATCAGCCAGTGATTTTCGATGCTGATATTTAGGGGTAGATATGATGGCAAGGACAGTCTCTGTAAATAAGTCAGCGGGCAGACATTTTTGTCGCTCTTTTTTAGCACTTTGTCTTACCGCTGCGACAGCTTCAGCCTGGGCTGAAACGAGTTATGAGTTCGATGAATCCTTTGTAAAAAATTTACCAGGAGTCAAAGTCGATGTCTCCCGTTATGCGAATGGCAACCCCATCGATCCAGGCGTCTATACGCTGGATATTTTTCTTAATGGTCGCCAGGTCGGCCGCGATAACGTTCGTGTAATCCGTGAAGGGAACGGAACTAAAGCCTGTATCTCTTATGATCTGGTAAAAAATCTGGCAATCAAAGACAGCGTTTTTAACTCGCAGCAGGCTGAAGAATTACGTTCCGGGAAACAGTGCCTTGCCCTTGAGGAGGTTATTGAGAACAGTCACGCCGCTATTAATAGCGCCGATATGCAGATGGACATCTCGATTCCACAAATCTATTTACTGCGGTCGGCGCGCGGTTATGTTGCCCCAGAGTTCTGGGATAAAGGCGAAACTGCTTTTACGCTCAACTATAACACTAACTATTATCGTTCCGTTTACAGCGGCGGGCGTGAATATGATTCCTTTTATGGTCGTGCTCTGGCAGGATTTAACCTGGGTGGCTGGATGTTCCGTCATGACGGCGCGCTAAGCTGGCGACGTCAGCAAGGCATTGAATATCATCATTATGATGATATCAATACTTACGTTATGCGCGATATTCCACAGTTGAAATCACGCCTGCTGCTGGGTGAAGGCAATACTAGCGGTGAAATTTTTGACACCCTCTCCTTCCGCGGCGCGCAGATTTCTACGGTCGATCAGATGTGGCCAGATTCCCAGCGCGGATACGCGCCAGAAATTCGCGGCGTTGCGCGTACGAATGCTCAGGTCACCGTGAGCCAGAACGGTAGCAAAATTTACGAAACCACTGTCTCGCCCGGCGCTTTTAATATCACCGATCTCTATCCCACCGGCTACGGCGGCGATCTCGACGTAACCATCAAAGAGGCTGACGGTAGCGAAACGCATTTTTCCGTACCTTATGCGGCGATGGCGCGACTGAAGCGTCCAGGCATGACCTATTACTCCCTGACCGGTGGCGTGTCTCGCCGTGATAATATGGTTTATACACCGTCCATCTATCAGGGTACGATCCAGCATGGCTTTACTAACAGCCTGACCGGATACACCGGTATTCTGGGTTCGGATAATTATACCTCTGTATTGTTAGGCGGCGCCTTTGGTCTGCCTGTCGGCGCTATTTCCCTGGATATTACGGGGGCTCAAACAAAATATGGCGATGAGAAAAAACAAGGCGTCAGTTATCGGGCGACTTACAGTAAGAAAGTTTCTCAGACCAATACCAACTTCACCCTGGCTGCCTACCGATTTTCTTCATCCGGCTATTATAGCTTTGATAACGCCCTGCAAATTAACAATTATTATAAAAAACATGGCAATAATGGAACCATTAATTATCTTTCACGTCCTAAGCAGCGCTTTTCCATGACCGCCAGCCAAAATTTTGGAGATTCATTTGGGAACCTCTATCTTACTGGTTTCGTTCAAAATTACTGGAATGATACCGGTACCAATACGCAGTTCCAGCTCGGTTATAATAATACGATTGGCCGAGTATCCTATACATTTTCCGCGAACCGATTAATATACTCGACTGGCGGTCATGACACGCAGTTGACGCTTGATTTTTCTGTTCCTTTGGGTAGCGATAATAAGCACTATATAACCGGAAGCGCCACGCATACTAAAGAAGGTGTAAATGCGCAAACTGCGGTTAATGGTATTTTAGGGGACCATAATCAATATGATTATAATGTTGGCGTGGCACGTGATGTTGACAATAATAAATCTGGCTCGGTTAGCGGACAATATCGTTCACCCTACAGTACGTTGTCAGCATCTTACACCAAAGGAGAGGATTATTATTCAGTATCAGGCGGCGCCAGCGGCACCGTAGTAGCTTTACCTGACAGTCTGACGTTCAGCGCATATCAGTCCTCGACCTATGCTGTGGTAAGCGCAGAAGATGCAGAAGGCGCACGAGTATTGGGTTATCCCAATATCGTACTTAACGGTAGCGGGAGGGCCATCGTGCCGAATCTTAACCCTTACCGCATAAACGAACTGGCAATCGATCCAAAAGGCATTCCACTTGACGTTGAGCTGGAAGCGACGCAACAGCGCGTAATTCCGGTTGAGGGCGCAGTTGTCAGACTGGATTACAAAACCAGTAAAGGTAAACCGTTATTAATTCGCGCAAATCAGTTAGACGGAAATGCATTGCCTTTTGGTGCCTCCGTCGCTGATGAAAATGGCAACCTGCTCACCACCGTTTCGCAAGGCGGACAGATTTACGTGCGGCTGAATAAAGATGTGAGCCGCCTGCATGTTTCCTGGGGCAAAACACCGATGGATAAATGCCTGGTTAACCTTGAGTCGGGTGATATTCAGTCCAGCGAAAATAAATCGCTGGCAAGGCTCACTACGACATGTAGCCGCGATCAGAGCCAGCCTGTTCGCTATGTTTCAAACAGCGCAACCGACAATGAGAATCAGGGTTAATCAGGTGAACCGTTATGACATTGCTTAAATCATTAAAAACAGCAGCCAGAATTTTTGCCCTGGCCATATTAGCCATTCATGTCGTCGGGCTGATGACTACAGGTGCACGTGCGGCGGCGGATACGAAATTAACGTGTAAAGCGCCAATGACCACTACTGCTTTAGATTTAAAAACGCTAGGGATTAATCTTTCTGCTGCCATTCCCATCGGCACCGTGGTATATGAAGGCTCGATGACGGTCGATGTGCAATGTGGCATCAATTATCTTCAGTATGCCGATGGCCTGACTGCAGAAGCCTATTTTAAGCGAATAGCCAATGCAGAAGGATCTATGGGCTATGGGTTAACCATGTATTTAGGCTATGGCGGCGAGTATTCAAATGAGGCAGGCAGCATCGCTACAGGACAGATAATTAAGACCTATGCCGGTATTACAACGGGCGGAACGCTAAATGACTGGACTAATTTTACGCTGACCGTACCTTTCAGAATCGTGAAAACGTCTTCTTCACTCACGCCGGTAACACGGACAACCTTGAACCTGTTTAAGGTTGGTTCCCAGGTTGAAGGATCTGATGAAACTTATGTCGCAACAAACCTGAGAACCTATGTCACAGTAAAAGATGAAACTTGCAAAGTTGCCGGTAATGGTAATCAGGAAGTGCCGTTAGGAAGTTATTCCGTCAGCAAAAGCAGCGGGTTAGGCTCGGGGATCGGGCAAACCAGCGGTGCGATTCCCTTTACTATTCAGTTGAACTGCGAAGCATTGTTGGCCGGTACGTTCGACGTCATGATGCAGTTTGATGGCGATGCGGTCGGCGGTTTGTCGGATTCAGGCGTTGTCGCGCTGAATTCTACCTCAACCGCCAGCGGCGTTGGCGTGCAGATACTTAATGGCGATCAGCATCCGATCGCACTGGCTACGCCCTTTGCCGTAGCCTCATATCCACTCTCAAATGCGCTCGTTACCGTGCCATTGTATGCGCGTTATTACCAGACCGCGTCAACAGTCAGCCCGGGAACAGCTAATGCGGTAGCCACATATACAATTAGCTACCAGTAACCTGCAGGGCTCTGCGGAGCCCTGTTTTATCTTATCAACCTGATTAAAGGATTTATCAGACGATATGCCACAAATAAAAAGGACACTGGGAATTGGTGTATCTGATGAAAGCCCGTTTATTGTTTACTCAATTCAGTCAATACTGGCTGCGGAATTTAACCATCAGGAAATTTGCGCTTATCCCGTAGATGCAGAAAATCTATTAATAAAATTAAAGGAGAAAAAACCTGACATTTTGATTACTGATTTTAGTTTTAGCTTTGAGCGTAATGATCTTAACGGCGTAAAGAAAATCGAAGAAATTCACAATCAAATGCCTGATCTAAAAATCATTGTGTTTACGGCGCAGAACAGCCAGGCCATTTTAAAAAGGGTATTGCAGATTCCTGTTAACGCCATCGTCAGCAAACGCGACGATCGACGAGAACTGGTGCAGGCTTTTCACTGGGTCTGTTCTGCAAACTCTGGGATTTATTACTCTGAACAATTGAAAAAACTGGCGCGGGATAATCTGTCAGGCCCGGTAAAAAGCCTCCTGTCGCCCTCAGAGGTTGAGGTAATCAGGCTTTTTGCGATGGGTTATAACCTGATGGAAATTGCCAAATTGCGTAAGCGCAGCGTCAGCACTGTCGCGACGCAGAAATATAACGCGATGCGTAAGCTTCAGCTGCATTCCAATACTGATTTAATTAAGTATGTATTTGCCCAGGAATTAATTTAACCAGGCATCATTTTTGTCCGAAACAGCGAAAACCATGAAAAGTTATAATATCTGTTATGCACTGGTGGCGCTTTATTGCGCTCCATTCAGCACTTACGCCACAAATTTACATCAGGCTGCGCAGGCGGCATTAACCTATGACTCAGCTTTGCAGTCCAGTAAAAAAACCAGCGAAGCCGATCAGCAGAAATACTGGCAAGGTATGGCCGGCATGTTGCCGACCCTGACGCTGGAAGGCAACTGGAATCGTCAGGAACAACCCGATAGAAAATATCAGAGCGGCGTCACGACGCATAACTATGACGTCAGCGTCAGGCAACCGCTATTTGATATGAGCAAATATGCCGGCTGGCGTAAGGGCGTCGCAATCGCCAATACCGCCCAGGCGCAAGCGCGTCTGGCTGAGGAAAAGCTGCTGAACGCTGTTACTAACGCCTATTTCTCGGTGCTCTATCAGCAGGAAGTTCTACAGGCGGCTCAGGCGGCCAGTCATAATTTTAAACAGCAGATGGAAAAACTTCAGGCCGGTCTCCGCAACGGCCAAAACACCCGTACCGAAGTAGACGAAGCGAAAGCGAACTTCGCTATCGCGCAGGCGAAAGAGATAGAAGCCAGTAACCAGCTGCTACTGGCGGGCGAAGCCGTGCGCCGATTATCGGGCATTAATCCCGATACCATTGAACCGGTTAATTTCCAGTGCCTGAAATCCACGCCTTATTCATCCTTAGCTGAAGCGATCAGCGCCAGCCAGCAGCGGAATACCGAGATCAAGGTAGCTCTGTTTCAGACCGATCAGGCCGATGCGGATGTGCTGGCGGCAACTGGCGCGCATATGCCGGTCGTCTCGCTTTACGCCAGCTACGGCAAGAACTGGAGTCGGAATGATAACGAAGACAATATTCTTTATGACGCCATTTTCGGCACCAACTCCAAAAGCAATAATTTGCAGTACGGCGTCAACGTCTCAGTTCCGCTTTTTGCCGGCGGCAGCCAGCTTTCACAGTCGTTTGAGGCCGCTTACCGTCGGGAAGCCGCTAAATATTCTACCGTAGAAGCGCAGCGCAAAGCGATGCAGGAAACGCGATCTGCCTGGCTCAGCCTGACCAACGGCAAAGCGCTGCTGGAAGCGGAACAAAATGCGGTGGCGTCAGCGCGCGAAAAAGTGGTCTCCGTTCAATACGGCCGCGAAATGGGCTTTCGTACGGTCAATGATGAAATGGTTGCGCAGCAGAAGTACTACAGCGCGCTGAAAGATCAGGCGGAAGCGCGTTTGAACTATCTCAACGCGTTGATCGGTCTGGCGCAAAGCACCGGCTCTTTGTCACTCGATATGCTGAATTATTTTCAGTGCCGTTAATTCCCCAACTCATGATGAATATGTAAATGGAACAGTCACTTTTCCGCCAGGAAGCACTTGATGCGGCCAACCGCGGCAGTCTGGGCACCGTGGCGCTCTATTGCCCGCCCTATCGCTGGTTGGTCATTTCCGTGGTGATCGTTATCACTGCGGCCACTGCTCTCTTCTTTATTTTTGGCAGTTACACCAAATATGAATCCTCAACCGGCGAGCTGCTGCCTAAAAACGGCATGCTGATTATTCCGCCGCCGGTCAGCGCCACCGTGATCGATATCCCGGTCAAAGAGGGCCAGCATGTCGAGAAAGGCGACGTCGTGATGGTGTTGTCGTCAGAAGTCTCCACACAACTGGGACAGACACGGCAGGTCATCGCTGAAAACCTCGCGGCGCAGCGCGAACGCCTGCAGCAGGACCTGCTGAACCTGAGTAAGTTGCATGAGGTTGAGATGGAAGGTTTACGCGCAACGGTCGACAGCCTGAAGCTTCAGCAGGAGCAGTTAAGGCTACAGCTGGCGCATCGCAACAAGCAGGTTGCCCTTGCGCGGTTACAGCTCGACAAACTGAAGGCGATGCAAAGCCAGGGTTATGCGTCTAATCGCCAGCTTGAAGAGCAGGAGTCTACGCTGCTCGATAATCAGGCGCGCTATCAGGAGTATCAGCGCCAGCTGCTGGATATCACGCAGAAAATTGTCCAGGCGCAGCAGCAGCTGCATGAAAAGCCGCTGGATGACGAAAAGAAACGCAACGATATCGAACGCCAGCTGGCGGACAATCGTCAGTCGATGGCGGAAAACGAGGCGCGCCGCTCTATTGAACTGCGCGCGCCGAAAAGCGGATATGTCGGCATGATTATGGTCAAAAACGGCCAGATGGTTAACGCCGGTCAGTCAGCTATTGCCATCCTGCCCAGCGACAGCGAACTGGTGGCGCGCATTATGGTAAATACCCAGTCCATTGGTTTTATTCAGGCCGGCCAGCGTGTGGTACTGCGTTACAAAGCCTTTCCCTATCAGAAGTTCGGTCAGCAATACGGCAAAGTTATTGAGGTTTCTCGTACCGCTCTTTCGCCGCAGGAAGTGACGACCTTAACCGGCAAAAACAACGTCCAGGAACAACAGTACCGGGTGCTGGTGGCGCTGGATAAGCAAACAATCAAAGCCTATTCGCAGGACGAGCCGCTCAAACCGGGCATGGCGCTGGATGCCGACTTTATCGTCGATCAGCGTCATCTCTACGAGTGGGTGCTGGAGCCGTTATTCGCGCTGGGTCACAAAATTTCTCTCTGATTAAAAGGTCTGTGCTGTGTTGTTATTAGAGAAACTCAATTTCAAATGGTTTAACCGCCTGCCGCTGATCCGTCAGTCCCAGGCGACCGAGTGCGGTCTGGCTTGTCTGGGCATGATCGCCAACTATTACGGGCATGAGATCGATATGATCACCCTGCGTCGCCAGTTTGCAACCTCGCTGAAGGGCGCCACGCTGGCCGACGTTATTGCGATGGCGCAGCAGCTCAATATGAGTTCGCGCGCGCTGCGCATCGATCTCGAAGAGCTGTCCAAACTGCGTACGCCATGCATTTTGCACTGGGAGCTCAACCACTTTGTCGTGTTAAAAAAGATGCGGGGCAATAAGGTCACCCTTCACGATCCTGCGCGCGGCATCCGGGTGATGACGCTGAAGGAGGTCTCCACCGCCTTTACCGGCGTCGCGCTGGAGCTGATCCCCTCTTCCACCTTTGAAGTTAAAGAAGAAAAAGCGCGCATCTCGATGCGTAAGCTGGTGGGCAGCGTAACAGGCGTAAAGTCCGCATTTGTACAGGTGCTGATTTTGTCGGTAGCGCTGGAGCTGTTCGGCGTGCTTTCGCCCTTCTTTATGCAGTGGGTCATGGATATGGTGCTGGTTTCCGCCGACTACTCCCTGCTTACCCTGCTTGGCGTCGGATTTATCATGATCGCGCTGTTTCAGACCATGATTACCGCTCTGCGCTCCTGGGTAATGAGCTGGTTCTCCAGCCAGCTGAGCGTGCAGTGGACCATTAACGTTTGTCACCATATGTTAAAGCTGCCGCTTGAATGGTTCGAGTCACGCCACGTAGGCGATATTCTCTCGCGCTACGGCTCGCTGAATACGATACAGAGCACTCTCACTACCCGCTTTATCAGCACGGTACTGGATGGCGTCATGTCGATCATTACGGTGGCGATGCTGTTTATCTACAATGCAAAACTCGCCTGGCTGGTTATTGCCCTGTTCCTGGCTTATGCCCTGTTGCGCTTTATGGCGTATGACCCGGTGCGTCGCGCCAATGAAGAGCAGATTATCAGCTCGGCGCGCACCCAGTCTTCACTGCTGGAAACGCTGCGCGGCATTCAGGCGGTGAAAACCAATAACAAGCAAATGCCGCGCCTTGCTGCCTATATGAACTTTTTGGTGGACAGCACTAATAAAGGCATCGTCATGCAAAAGCTCAATATCCTGTTCGGCTCGGCGCAGGGATTGCTGACCTCCGTCGGCCGGGTTGTTCTGGTATGGCTGGCGGCGCTGCAGGTGCTTGACGGTAACTTCTCGGCGGGGATGCTCACGGCGTTTATCAGCTTTGCCGATCAGTTTATGAGCCGCGGCGCCGGCCTGATTAATGCGATTATCGACTTCCGCATGCTGCGTATGCATGGCGAACGTCTGGCGGATATCGTGCTGTCAGAAACTGAACCGAGCTCAGAAGCGAGCCCGACGCTGCTGCATAAAACCGATGACGCGCAGCCGGAGCAGGATATCGTGCTGAACGATATTCGCTTCCGCTATGCCCCCACCGAACCCTGGGTTATTGACGGCGTTAGCCTGACCATTAAAGCGGGTGAAAGCATTGCGATCGTAGGGCCCTCTGGGCAGGGTAAAACCACGCTGGCGAAAATCATTCTGGGCCTGCTGCATCCAGAAGGCGGCACCATTACCGTTGGCGGCATGGATATTACCCAGACGGGACTGCAGCATCACCGCAATCGCATCGGCTGTGTGATGCAGGACGATATTCTGTTTTCAGGCTCTATCAGCGAAAACATCAGCTTTTTTGATAACGAACCCGATCACGCCAAAATTACCCGAGTCGCACGGCTGGCGCAGATTCATGGCGATATCATGAAAATGCCGATGAATTACCAGAGTCTGGTTGGCGACATGGGATCCTTTCTTTCCGGCGGCCAGCTGCAGCGCATTTTGCTGGCGCGTGCCCTTTATCGCGAGCCGCAAATCCTGGTGCTGGATGAGGCGACCAGTCATCTGGATATTTATAACGAAGCGCAGATCAATACCGCAATTAAGCGGATGAATATTACCCGCATCATCATCGCTCACCGCCCGGAAACCATCCGTAGCGCGGATAAGATCGTTATGTTGCATAACGGTAAGCTCAGCGAAGTCACGGCCGAACAGCTATTCGCCCGTGGAGAAGACAATAAAGTAATGGAGATAACACATGGATAAGCACATTTGCCGTTTTAGCGAAGGAATGATCGCCCTGCCTGAAGGCTACTGCGAGCGCACGTTGAATACGCTGGCCGATCCTCGATCGGTTCTGCCGCCGATGACGATTTCACGTGATAAGTTAGGCAGCCATAACAATGTGGAAGAGTATATCGAGAGCCAGCTCGCGATTCTGAAAAAGCAGATGAAGGACTGGCAGCAGGGACCGTATGAGCTGGCTGTGCTTGGCGAGAATCTGACGTCCGGCGTCATGATCGGTTATGATTTCAATCGAGGCGATGGCCAGCGCCTTTATCAAAAGCAGGCGATCTTTACCCTGAATATGGAGGATCTGTTGATTTTCTCTCTTTCTAAAGCGTCGCCGCTGACTGACGATGAAGTTCAGCGTTTCAACGATATGCTGAAAAGCTTCCAGATCCACTCCTGATCGCTCTCCCCGGTTATCGCCGGGGCTGACCACCTGAATGCTCTGCAGCCGCGCTGACAGCCGTCAACGGCTGCAGAGCACCATATCTCGATTCATCGGGGTGCTTTGTCAGTTTCACAGACATTTTTTTCGGATGGATAAGTCTGTCAACACCATATCCGATAGTTAATCAGGCAAAGCAGTAAGCTCTTGTGGAACAGATATATTCGTATTTGTCACTTACTAAATAAAACGTGATGGGAAATTAGGATATTCATGATGTTTTAATCAGCGCCGTCTAAGAAGCAGGCAAGATTAATATGAATAAACATCCATACAAAAGCCGCGTAATACATAATAATTAGCACTGTTGTTTTCAGTTGTTTTACGGAAGCTTTGACCGTTTGCCGCTATTCAGCGGCTTTTTTTTCAACTGGGAATTTCTGAAAAGCCATTTCCCCAGCCGATATACTAAGCTACATGAAAAAATAATTTGGACCATCGGCTCTCAGTCTCGAGCCATTATGGCGTCAGTCAAATTTTTATCGCTATTAACATTTAATACCGCTGGCAGGTAAACAGGTAAGAGAGCGGACCGCCGATAAGAAACGTTTTTTCGTCTACTTTAACGACATCAAGCTGCAGATAGGACGGATCCAGCGTCAGTTCGGATAACAGCATATTAAATACAGGATCGGGCGTCGTATCCGTTGATGAGGCAATGATTTTGCCTATTTGATAACGATAGGTATCGTAATCAATTTTATCGCCAGTGTTCAAAATAAGCCTTCTGTTAAGCAGTGTCGTGTTATTACCGCTGGTAACCTGTCCATTAAGTAACAGATAACCCGAGTCGTGATTCTGGAAACGTAGATCCTGCGTAACGGCAAAATCGAGATGGTTGCCCTCTTTCCGACTGAGGTCGTAACGTGTAAAGGTCGCGCAACGAAAGGGAAAGGCTTCGGTACGTTTGCGAAAGTAGTCAGTGCCGATTAACAGCATAACCAGCGCTGCCAGCACCACGATAAAAGTCAGGCTGATACTTCGTTTCAATCCAGTCTCCAGTCAAGATAGTAAAAATTGTCGCAGGAAATGACATGACCGCTATCGTTGAGCCTACAGGATGAAAGTATGGTTCGTCCGTAGTTCTGCGGATTAAAGGAAGTGTTCTTATCGAAATAGAGCCGTCGGCTGGCATCGCAAGACTGATGATTCTCCCTGAGTATTTGCAGGATCTGTTTTGTTACCGACTCGCGCTCACCCGCATCCAGCCCGGCCACAAACACAGCACTGCATCCGCCTGGCAGGCTCACAGAAACGGGCGATATTTCCTGCTCGCTGGAATCTGACTTCAGCCAAACCCAGGCGATGACGCCAAGCAGTATTACCAGAATGGCTGCTTTAAATTGCCATCTGCTTCGCCTGTCGCTATGTGCTCCCTTTTTTTGAGGCTGGAAAGCTTCAGGACCCTTGATGGCTGGCTCTGCAATCATGGCAGTTGTGGCATCAGGTACCACCTCTGAGATGGCGGATTCACGCGTTATCGGGATCTCGGTGTTGAGGCGGATACCGACTTTTGGAATGGTAATAATGAGGTTTTCACAGCCATAGGCTGCCAGTGCCCTTCTCAGCATGCTCAGATACTGGTTGAGATTGCTGTTAGAGCCACGGAGACCGTATTTGTCCCATACTTCGGTAAGCAGAGTATCTCGCGACAGGATCTCGCCGTCTGAATTCAACAGACGCTCAAAAAGTCGGCCTGAAGAGATACTGAGGCTTAGCGATTCCTGAGTAGGTAGGTGACTCAGCGAGCAGTCGTCTGAGTTATAGGCAATATTTCCATCGATTATGTAAATCATTAAGAAATCACTAGGTTTTCGCCATCTCTTTAGCCATGTAAGGCTATATCAATGCAGCCTTACTCAGTTCATCTCATGCAGACAATCTGTCGCTTATTCAGATAATAACGTCGTGAAAACAGAAGAATAGCACACTGAAAAGCGTTCATCCCTTTGTCGCAACGTGACAATGCCACGATTTTTCTTTCTGTAGAAGTGCGTCTTAAACAGCGCATAGCAAGCTTAATCTCCATGATAGTGCGCGACGTCAAACCAGATTCAGGAGGCTTACATGTACTCGGCCGTTTACCGGGAGCTTAAGCACTGTCAGGAAAACGGTTTACATGATGATGCTGAAACTGAAAGGCGAGGAGGATGCTCAAACGAGGCCTGGTAAACGGAGTTATCCACTGGATAGATCCCAACAATACGATCCTTATATGATCCTAATAAGATCCTAAAGAGATCCCCGATCGCTGTAGCCCTTGTCAGTTCTGGCCTGAAAGGGTGATCGCATAAGCTGTAGTCAGTACATTATAAGCTGTAGTTAGTAAATGATAAGCTATGAGGCGTAAAGTATAAGCTGTAACTGGCTAAGAAGATAAGCTATAGTGAGTTTAGTCACGGTTTTTTCTGTTTAACTGTGGATAATTTTTATCTTTAATTTCATGCTGCTATTCGCTGTCCTGTTTGTTCTGTCTGGATCATACAAATTTGATCCACAGACTCAGCGGATCTGAATATGCCTGCAGAACCATTCGCGTGCTGTGCCCGTAACGCTTTTTTACAGCTAAATTAACAAGTTGTATTGTTAACGATTAGGATCCGGAGCCTGTTTTGGATAACGAAAGCATAGATCTTGATACCCTTTTCCAGGAGATGGATAAGTCCACTGGCGAACTCGTCACGCTTACGCCTAACGCTAATAATACGGTGCAGCCGGTCGCGCTTATGCGACTTGGCGTTTTTGTTCCTACACTTAAGTCGCTAAAAAACAGTAAAAAAAACACTATGTCCGTAACGGACGCGACCGAAGAGCTATCCCGACTCTCACTGGCCAAAGCAGAAGGTTTCGATAAAGTCGAAATTGTCGGCCCGCGACTGGACATGGATAACGATTTCAAAACCTGGGTGGGGATTATCCATTCGTTCGCCAAGCATAAAGTGATTGGCGATAAGGTGCAGCTCCCTTTCGTTGAATTCGCCAAGCTCTGCGGCATACCGTCGAATCGCTCATCTAAGAAGCTCAGAGAGCGTATAAGCCCTTCCCTGAAGCGTATTGCGGGTACGGTTATCTCTTTCACAGCGAATACGAAAGAGCACTCTAAAGAGTACGTCACGCACCTTGTTCAGTCAGCTTACTACGATACCGCAAAAGATATTGTTATCTTGCAGGCCGATCCCAGACTGTTTGAGCTTTATCAGTTTGATCGTAAAGTACTTTTGCAGCTTAAGGCTATTAACGTTCTTAAGCGCCGGGAGTCGGCGCAGGCTATCTATACGTTTATTGAAAGCCTGCCCAAAAATCCTGCCCCTATCTCGCTTGCGAGGCTGCGCGCCAGGCTTAACCTCAAATCCCCCGTATTCTCTCAAAATCAGACCGTAAGGCGTGCTATGGAGCAGCTGAAGGAGATTGGCTACCTGGACTATACCGAAGTTCAGAGAGGCCGTGCAGTCTTCTTTAATGTGCACTATCGCCGACCCAAGCTGAAAGCGCCTAAAAATGAGAGTGAAGAAACCATCCCGGCAACACCACCTGCACCAGCAACCCCCGATCCTGAACTGACGAAAAAGCTCGAAGTGCTTGAAAAATTAGGGATTACGATGGATGACCTGGAAAAGCTTTTTAAAAACAAGTGATTGCATTTTTTTTAGGTGTACAGATAAAGGCGCTAAAAGCATACACACCCGTTAGTTTACTCACTACAGCTTATATAGCTTCTGGTGAGTAAATCTGGCTATTGATACCTCTTTACTGGCAATCTTCTGGCGCTGTCATCTCTTGGTGCATACGTGAAAATGAAAAATAATCTTTCAAATCATAAAGATAATTAGGCGTTATTTGAAAGATTGTCTGGATTGCACAATGCAAATATAAGCTGTAGTGAGTAGCTTACTCACTACAGCTTATATAATTTTGTTCTCCCTTGTTGTTTCATAGCCTTTTGTCAGCCAGCCCGCTTCTTCTGGCTTTGCCACGCCAGTTAGCCTTTATGTAACCGCCCTCTTTCAGGACAGGCTTCAGCGCACAGTGCCTCCCTGCAGTGGAGAAAGTCTTAGCATCACTCTGGTAAAATCAGGCAAATTACTCGCTACAGCTTATATATACCCTTAAAAGAGTCAGGTACTCACTACAGCTTATGACATAAGCTGTAGTGAGTAATATAAACTATAGTGAGTATGTTACTCACTGCAGCTTATATCTCTGCCCTGTCCTGCTGAGTAAAGAAGAATGTTCCAGAAATGAAGTTAGAACTAAGATATTCAGGCTTTGCAGGTGCTTACAATATAGAAACGATAAAATGCTGATGTTCTGGATTGCATAATAGCCATCGTTAACAACCAGGCCGAAACCTGTTTTGAGGCAGTTTACTGACTACAGTTGATGTAAAGTCACTTTCTGTGGTGAGCCGTTATGAGCGAATTCAAGCCAGGGAACCAGAAGGTGTAGAATTAGTGAGGTGGAATAACCACTTTATTAATGAGGTTATTTCAGGGGTAATATGCCTCTGCTAATGACACCATCTTATGACGGGTGGTTACCCCCAGTCATGCTGACTTTAAATATAACAGAGCACCCGTTAACCCTGACTTGAGATACTGTCATGTGCTGGTTTAAGGACGGCTGCTGCCCCTTTTAACCCTGAAAGGGTTATCTTATGAATGAAATCGTCGGGAATTTCAGCTTGAAATATTTGGCTTAAGTTTTTATAAAACAGTAAGTTAAAGAATATTTTTTGTGGGTAATAATTAACAGCTTACTGGCGAGTGTAATGAAGGGAAGGCCCAGACAGAGCACTGCTCCGGCTCGGGGCCTTTCTGTTATCAGGCTTTGCTGTCAGCCTGCATTTTTTCCAGTATGGTTTTTACAGCGGCATCGAGTTCCGCCTGATAATGCGCGGGAATACGTGAAAACTCATAGGTAACCAGACGTTTTTCCGCATCCGTCTTCTTACGGGCGAACTGTTTTTTATCCTGGAACTCAGCCATCTTTTCCGTCACGACTTTTTTATCAGCTTTTACGCTTTTTGCATTGCTGTTTACCGAACGGATAAAGCCAATGATGCGGGATTTTGATGTCGGGTCATGGGGATCCAGCGTTGTGTCCCCTTCTATGCGCTCACGTACCGTTTCTACCAGTTCCTCAAGGCTGCCCCGTCTTGCTTCTACTTTCTCGGCGACATCCAGCAGGGCCTGATAATCATTGATAGAAAGATCGCTCACTGAAGGGAACAGGCCAATCAGTGCGTCAGGTACCGAGGCTGCCTGAAAGGCACGGCTGATTTTCGCAGCCGACAACCCTTCTGCGCGAGCGATCTCAGACTGATTCATGCTCTCTGGGTACATCAGCATTAGACGCTTACCCAGTTCGCGCAATGTGTGTTCTTTCGCGGTCTGGATATCGATAGCGAGCTGGCGCGCATCAGACAGCGAGAGATCATCTTTAGTGACAAGCACTTCGAAAGGCGTGCCGTTATAAAGACAGGCGGCGCGGCGGCGCGAACCATCGAGTACTTCTATACGACCGTCCACTTCGCGGCCGATTGCCGGAAAGAATTGCTGAAGTTTAATGGTACGGGAAATATCGCTGACCGACTCCGGCGTAAGAAAGGCCTGGTCACGACCGTTTACGGCGGCATCGACATAGGTCTGCGTTTCAATATCATCATGCAGAATTTTCGTCAGGGCGAAACGCGCTTCGGCGCCAGATTTGAGAATAAAAACGCGGGTGCTTTCCGTTTCGCTCAGCATGCGCGAAAAGCTTGAATTACCCAGCGTGCGGCCCATTTTTTTCATTTCTTTCATGACTGCGAACTCCTGACAAATTCAATCCGTTTAAACACGGCCTGAGTAAAGCGCTCCGCCTCGCGCTTGGCATTTTTAAGCGCTTCTGTGCTGCCGGGGTAAGACTGGGGATCGGCGCTGACGATGGTGTCAAACGTCTCTCCGCAGCGCTCGAAACCATCCAGTCGAGGCAAGGCCGCGTCGAGAATGTAAGAGGTGAATACGTCACGCGCTAAGCCGTGCGTCATCTCGTGGTCGCGCTTGGAGGTCATTTTCGACATAAATCCGATATTGCCTTTAATGCGTGGATTAATCCCCTCCTCTTCCAGCTGCTCCAGCATTTCCGGAAGGCGGGTCAGATATTTAAGCGTGGAGTGGAAATCCACCTGTGCGGGCGGCGTCGGCGTCAGCAGGAGATCGCTGGCGGCGATGGCGTTGAGCATGAAGGCATCAAGATGCGGACCGGTATCGATAAAGATAAAGTCATAGTCATCGCCGACGCGATCAATGATGTTACGACGTAACACTTCTGATGGCAGCACGCCCGGCAGATGTTCGCGAACCAGATCGTTCCACTGGCTGGCGACGAAGCCATCGTCAATCGAGGCCGGTATGATGTCCACACCCGGAATAATCGTTGGCTGGATAATCTCTTTATGAAGTTGTTCGGCATCCAGATCGTTAAGCATCGCCTGCGCAGCGGTTTCCATAATTGAACCGATGCTGTTGGTATGGTTCAGAAACATGGTGCTGGACGCCTGGGGATCGAGGTCGATAACCAGATTACGCAAATCGTACTGCAGCAGGTCCGGATGAACGCGCAGGCCGTGTGCCAGGGTAACGGTGCTGACCGTCTTAGAGACGCCACCCTTGAGGTTAACCACAAAAATGACGAATGGCCCTTCCCCTTTATGAATATCGCGATACTTAGGGACTTTACGATGTGCATAAATATCGACGACATCCTGAACCGTGAGCGCATAGTGCTTTGTATTGCCGGCATCCTTTTTGCCAAACACGTGACCTTTGGATTCCATTTCGTCAATGGCCTGCTCAACGGCCCGGCGGCTGAGCTTGGGCAAATTAGCAACCGAATTGCGGGTGAAGGTCTGGTAATACTGATCGAGGCCAAATTCGTGACGTTTATCGATAATATCGTCACTCATACTACGCAACATAGCGTTTGCCCTGCGCGCCGTTTCGTCTACTCCACCGTAATTACTTTTCATCATTCCGCTCCGTTGGCAATATTTCAGCACAGTGTACAGGGTGGCCTGCTTCGTGCAAGATTTTTATGTTTTCAGCAAAATATTGTACAGGGCATAATATTTTGTTCATCCGGCTTGCCAAATGACAATTCGGATGTTTTCAGGCTGAAAAGCGAGGCGAAAAGAGAAACAGAAAAGTTGAAAAGTCGCCAGATTACCCATGCTTTTTTCATGTTTAAATTATTGAATAATATATATATTTTGTAATTATTTCACATTGAAATTCCCATGAAGTTCAGGGCGCTCCGCTCATGGCGATTCCCGAAACAAAAACCACGCCAGCGTATAGCGCACAGGTGTTGAACACAGGTTAAGCATTGCGATAAATGCGGCTTGCAAGGGTACAGCCGCGTAATACAAAAGGAAGAAGACGCAGAGAAGAGACCAGCGCTGTAATAGCGCTGGCATAGCAAGAATAACCACAGCGAATTGTCAGGGGATAATATGGGCGGCTCTGAGCTGAGAGAATAAACAGAAAAACATCTCGTCGGTCGCGCATGACTGCGTAAAGCCAGCCCGACGCAGTTTGCTACCATCACCAAACATATCGTAATCCCAGCTGAATACGAAGTCAGCGAACTGTCCATCGCTAAGCTGCCGAATATCCGCTTCCTGCAGCTTATGTTGTTCAGCCAGGGTGCGCCAGGTAACGCGATAGTCTGCAAACAGTTGCTGGAAAGAGAGACTGACCGGTGGCGCGCACTCCAGCTCAAACCAGCGTGCAATCAGCGGCCAGAGTTCGCTCCAGCGCCAGATATCGCCATTGTTAACGTTATAGGCCTCGTTCCTGGCGGCGGGCGCTGTTGCCGCCCACAGCGTTGCCTCTGCCAGCAATGCCCCATCGGTGTAATCGACAATGCTGCGCCAGTTTTGCGCTGAACCAGGGAAACGAAGGGGCAAACCTTCCGCTTTGCACAGTGAGGCATAGAGCGCGATGCTAAGCGCCAGATTCATCGCATTGCCTGGCGCCGCGCTGCCCACGATGCCTGGGCGCAGCGCCTGCCAGCGCCAGCTTTTATGCTGCTGGAAGCCGCTCAGCCAGCTGAGCTGAGCAGCGTTAAATTCAGCGCCGGGCACGCCAGGATCGCTTTCGCGCGCCGGCGTCTTAAACGGTCCGAGGTGAGCGCCGTACACCTTATAGCCCTGCATCAGGCTGACATTCTCCAGAGGCGCTACGCGTTCTATGTTACTCACCAGATTGCGCAGCATCGTGACATTTGGTTCAACCATCTCACTCCAGTTGGTTGCATTAAGCCAGGCACTGTAGAAGATGTGCGTCACCGTACGGAGCGGTTGCAGCGACTGAAGGCTGTGCTCTGCGTCGAGCAGGTCAACGTTTACCGTCGTGACATCATCTGTGTGCGCCAGAGCATGGCGCGACAGCCTGATAACCTGCCATCCATTATTCAGCAGGACGGTAACCAGTCGTCTGCCGACAATGCCGCTGGCACCGGCCACCAGGGCTACTTTAGGTGTGTCTCTTTGTGTCATGTCTGTTCTCCCGAGTAAGAAACAGACAGAGTGTGCTATAGGTAATTCTCTGCACATATACCCTTAATAAGATGTCACTTATAAGAAAAACCATTAAATGAAGAACAAGCTTAATGCGATAGCGACCTTTCTGCGGGTGGCTGAAGTAGGATCGTTCTCTGAGGCGGCGCGTCAGGCCAGCATGAAGCAATCTGCCGTCAGCCAGCAAATTGCCGCGCTCGAAGAGGAGCTTGGTGTGGTTCTGTTGCACCGCACTACGCGGGTTATGGCGCTTACCGAACAGGGCGAACGCTATCGTCGTCAGATAGCGCCGCTGCTGGAAGCGATGCAGGAAATTGAAAGCCAGCTGCGACCCACACAGCAGCAGTGGCGTGGCAGAGTGCATATGCAGCTGCCGAGTGGGCTGGGACAGATTTTATTGCCCTACCTGCTGACGCTGCAAAAAGATAATCCGGATCTTAACCTGACGCTGGCGCTGGATGACCGTCTGTCAGATCTGGTAAGCGAAGGCGTGGATGTCGCGCTGCGGCTCAGCAGCGAGCCGCCGGATGCCCTTGCAGCGCGTGTGCTGGCGCGTATTGAAACGCCGCTATTTGCCGCGCCCGGTTTAGCGCCGATTAAGTCGCTGGCCGAGCTGGCCAGTCTGCCGCACATTCGCTTCAGCGGTATCGCACAGACGGCGCCGCTTCGGCTGGTGTCAGACAGTGAAACGGTTGAGCTGGTGGTTAATACCGTTTTCCGCGCGAACAGCAGCGAAGGGCTGTTGCAGGCCCTGCAGGCCGGTATCGGCGTTGGCGGTATGCAGCTGCCGCTGGCGGCACAGGCCCTGCAATCTGGAAAGCTGGTCCGGGTGCTGCCGGGCTGGCGTCTGCCAGATCGCTTTTTATATGCGGTCTTTCCCGATGCGCGTTTTATTCCGTGGCGTGTCAGGCGCATCGTACAGCTGATCGAGGCTTTTCTGGAAGAGCGGCCCGGTGTGACGTTTAGTTCCTAAACGAAAAATGAGAGGATAGCCATTAAGAGGCTTGCTCAGATGTTTACGCGAATCTGCATCGGCAGAATGAACTAAAGAGTCGGTTCGACAAGCGCGGATAGCTGGCATATTAAAAAAGCAGATTTCTGGACTCTGGATAAATGCGTGCTGGTGCACAGAAAAAGAAAAGGGCGCTTTTTTTTCTCTGATCATGCGTTTGATGGCATGCAGTGTTTGCCAGAATAGCGTTGGCTGACAGAACAATACGCATATTACTGATGATGTTGGGGTAAAAATGAAATTTCCTGGTATTCCGGAAAATGAAGAAGAGCGACTGAAGTCGCTTTATATGATTGATCTGCTCGATACCAGGGATGATGAGCGCTTTGAAAGACTGACGCGAATTGGCCAGAGACTGTTCCGGGTGCCGATAGCGGTGATTAATCTTCTTGACCGCGATCGCCAGTGGACGCTGGCCTGTCAGGGGCTCAGCGGACGGGAAATGAGACGGGATATCTCTTTCTGCGCCCATGCGATCCTGCAGGAAGAACCGTTGATTATCAGCGATGCCCGACTTGATGAACGCTTTCACGATAACCCGCTGGTGACAGGCGAGCCCTTTATCCGTTTCTATGCAGGTTACCCAGTGCGCCTGCCTGACGGCGCGGTAGTGGGGACGTTATGTCTGGTCAACAGCGAACCGCGCGAGTTTACTGCCGAAGATGTTGCTTCACTGAAAGATCTCGCGTTCATTGTGGAAGATGAATTTCAGGTCATTAACATGGCGATGACCGACAGTCTCACCGACATTCCTAACCGGCGCGGATTTTACCACAGCGGCGAGAAGCGCTTCAGGGAGTATCAGCATCGCGGCAGCGCTTTCAGCATTCTCTATTTCGATCTGGATAAGTTTAAACCCATCAATGATATGTGGGGCCATGCCGAAGGCGATGAAGTGCTGAAAGTCTTTTCGGCTCAGTTACGTCGTCTGATGGGACCGAAGGATGTTATTGGACGGCTTGGCGGCGACGAGTTCGCCGTGCTGCTTGCCAGCGGTAAAGAACCGTTGATCTTTCAGAACCGGCTGCGCGAAAACCTGAACGCCTGGAATCAGCAATCAGGTAAGCCTTACAACATTAACTACTCTTATGGGGTGATCAACAGCAGCTCCGATAAATACAGTTCGCTGGTGGAGATGATTAAAGAGAGCGACAGCGTGATGTATTCCGAAAAGCGCCGGAAGAAACTGGACTAAATCAGTTAATCGACACATGCCCTTTTTTCAAAAAAAAGGGCGGAATGTAGTTGTCCCATCTCTGCTGATTGCAGTGCCGCAGCAGCGCGGCGCTATTCGTCACGCCGGTTTTATCGCAGCAGCGCGCCAGCCTGTTGCGCAGCGTTGAAAAGCTGACGCCGAGAATGTCCGGCATAAGGCTTTGCTTCACGCCGCACTGCAGAAGCAAAATGACCTCCCATTCCTTATCGGTGAAAATCTCCGCCGGTCGGGTGAAGACAAAAGGTCTTCTCTCATACGGCATAAGGAAGGTTGAAAAGTAGAGATTAGCGATCTCCATATAGGTGCAGATGATACCATCAGAGCCGTCAGGAAGTTGCCAGAAACGCTTCTCTACCAGAAAGGATTGCAGCCGGTTTCGTCTGCCATAATCGAAAGTTTTTAAGGCGATGCTCATGCTATGCGTACGCAGGATTTTACTGTCATCCTGCCGTATGCGGTCATAATCATCACGCATATCGGGCGTCAGATCGGTGTCGAGTAATCCTGGCAGCTGATGTGGATCAATATTGAAATAGCGGCAGACTAATTTACCGATGCTGGATGAGGCGAAACCGTCTGCCGACCACGTGGATGCCGCCTTTCTTGATCGCCTGAGCGAGCAGGAGCATCAGGAGCTGATCAGGCTGCTGCAAAAGATGCTTGGCTGATGACGAAGACGGCGCCTGACATCATTACAACTGAAGTGAAATGCCCGGAAGGGCATTTTTATTGAGTACAGAGGTGAGGTCCTGCCTCTTCTGCGGCATGAGACGGCGAGTTTCATCTCTGAATTATGGCGACCAGGGCAAGAAGTTGCAGTCGAGTATGATGACCGGGAGCGGTAGGGGAGGGTAATTTAGTTACATCATTCCTTAAGGTCTATATGTAACACCGCCGATCGAGCGTAACCCTTCCTCCGTGCTCTTTTTGTGAAATCCCAAATCCCAGAGCCGAACCTTAGCCCCGGTTGCCCCTCCTGACAAGCCATTGCCGCCCGGCCCAAAGGGCCGGATTTGTTAGGGCTGTTTATTGGGTGCTGTAACTAAAATATCGGTTTTGCTATAAGTAACGCCGCATGTTCTTTCTTTTGTCTTCGACCGTTTGAATTTTGTGCGCCTGAAAAGCCGCTGCATAAAGGGCGTCTGGCAGAGCGTAGTTGGGTTTGATTTATGTCAGGAAGCGGCTGTGCCGCGCTACCAGCGCTATACAGCTGCAAAGTGATATTATATGGCAACGGTGGCGCCTTTATGCCACTACGCGTTATATAGGGCTGGCTGCGCACTGCTCGCCAGCCTTGTATAACCGGGGCTTTAACGTCCGCTTTGTGCCAGAAGCGGGCATTCACAACCACTGTAGGTATTCACGCTGTTATGTAAAACATGCGTGCCGGGCATACCCCGAAGGAGAAGAGGCTACTTCATGGCATTAGCCAGCCAATTACTCCAGATGGGAAAAAGTTTGAACATTATGCTGAAAGACGTAAGGATCGGATAGCAACTGGAATTGCTCGTCATTCGGATAGGTAACTGCAACCTGGTACTTTTCGCCTGCAAATGCTTTCACGGCTTCTAGATCTTTCCAGTAAGTTGCCAGGAAGAAATGTTCCCATTCACCCTGTGTCTCTCTACGTACATATGCCCCCAGATTTCCTGGTGTCCTCTCTGAATGTTCAACACCAGTTTTTTGTAGATGGTTTGCAAAACTTTCTGCATACCTGATCGGTACGCATCCGTGCCATGTTCTTACAATCATGTATCTACCCTCATGTTCTGGAAGGGTTTTAAACATAACATAGTGTGGAAGGATGTGGGTTTATGAATAAATTTTATAGCAAACAGGAGTGACTGACAGAGTCAGGCGAAAACCGATGCCGCAACTTTTTCCCATCTCTGTTTTATTCTCTCGCCTGCCAGAACGCCTGCTGCAACGACAGCGTTTCCTCTTCAACCTCCTGAACCGGCCCGACCAGCACAATATCTTTCTGCCCGTGCGCAAATACCGACGAGGCTGGCAGACTCATGGTCGGATTTTCATGATGGTTGCCGGTACACGCCAGCAGACGCGCTTCGCTCATGCCATATACCACCCGACCGATATTCGCCCAGTAGAGCGTGCCGGCGCACATGCAGCACGGCTCGACGGCGGTATAGAGCGTGCAGCCCCAGAGGTAGTCAGGGGTAAAATTACTCGCCGCGATCCGCGCGAGGGTCGACTCGGCATGATTAACGGTGTCGATATTGCACTGGGTCAACAGAACAGTTTCATTATCAGGCGCCACCAGCACCGCACCGAACGGGTGATTGCCCAGGGCGATAGCGCGCTTTGCAACCTCGTTCGACAGCCGCAAAAATTTAATATCGGTAGCGTTATGCATTTTCATCCTCTTTTTTAGTATTCAGTAAGCTGTTCAGCACCACGGCAGTAAAACCGCCCATAAAAATACCGCTGCTGAAAATCAGCCTTAACGATGAGGGCAGCGATGTAAATAACGCCGGAAACGCCATCGGAATGACGCCAACGCTTATTGAGACGGCAACAATGAGCATATTGTTATCATTTTTAAAACTGACCTCTTTCAGCTGCTGAATGCCGGCGGCCAGCGTCATGCCGAACATCAACACGCCAACGCCGCCCAGTACCGGACGCGGGATCGCCGAGACCAGCGCGCCCAGCTTAGGAAACAGACCGAGTAACACCAGTATCAACCCGGCAGCCGCCAGCACCGACCGGCTGGTGATACGCGTCAGCATAATCAACCCGGCATTTTGCGAAAAAGCGTTGTAAGGAAAGCTGTTGAGACAGCCGCCGACCATAGTAGAGAGACCGTCGGCGCGGATCGTATCGGCAAGACGCTGCGGCGTCGTCGGACGCCCCATCAGCTTGTCTATCAGCAGGACGTTGCCGGTTGTCTCTGTCATCACGATGATCATCGCCAGGCAGGAGACCAAAACAGGCACGGGAGAAAACACCGGCAGGCCAAAAGAGAAGGGCATGCTGATGCCGATCCATGCGGCGTGACCGACTGCGGAGAAATCGGTCAGGCCTGCGAGCAAGGCGATAAGGGTTCCCACCAGCATGCCTGCCAGAATGCTAAAGTTGCGGATGACGCCTCGCGTTTTGCAGTAAAAAAGCAGCGTGATGACCAGGGTGGCGAGACCCAGCAGCAGGTTGGACGGGCTGGCAAAGTCGGGCGCGTCCGGATTGCCGCCGCCGATCCAGATTGCCGCGGCGGGCATCAGCGAGATGCCGATGATGGCGATCACGCAACCAATCACTACCGGCGGAAAAAAGCGGATCAAACGGCTAAAAAGCGGCGCGACTATCACGGTGAACAGGCCGCAGGCAATCGCGGAGCCGAACACCGTGGTGATGCCATACTGCTGACCAATCATCGCCATCGGCGCCAGAACGATAAAGGAGCATCCCTGAATTAACGGCATCCGTCCGCCAAAGCGGCCGACGCCCACCGACTGCAGCAGCGTAGCGAGTCCGGAGGTCAACAGGCAGGCGTTCACCAGCGTTACCGTCTCCGCTCCGGTCAGGCCCATCACCGACGCGAGGATCAGCGGCACCGTCACCGTCCCCGCATACATCACCAGAACATGCTGTAAGCCCAGCGAAGCGATGCGCCTGGCGCTGAGCGAGCCTTCAGGTTTTTTTTCAGCTATTACCGTTTCCATAAACACCTCTCGTCGCACTGATAAAGCGCAGGAAGCCCACTCTATAAGTAAAAAAGTGATACAAGTAAGCGAGCTGTTTTCAGAAAAATTGAAAGCCGGAGGGCATTTTGAAATATTCATTGGAACAACTTATGGTGTTTGAGCAGGTGGCTAAATCGGGTTCGTTCTCCTCCGCCGCGCGTCAGCTGAAAAAATCCCAGTCCTCTGTGAACATGGCGATGAGCAACCTGGAGCTTGAACTCAACCTCAGTTTGTTTGAGCGCACGCCGCGACAGGTGCGGCTGACGCCGGAAGGCGAAGTACTGCGCGAGTATGTCAAAACTATTCTGGAACGATGTCAGGCTTTCGATCAGCGCGTAACCGCATTCAACCAGCAGATTGAGAGCCATGTCAGCCTCGCCATCGAGCTTCCCTACGTGACGATTGCGCCCGTGCTATATGAATTCTCTATGACCTTTCCTGAAGTCGATATCCATATCAAAGAGCCTTTTCGCGGCGATGTAGAGGCGATGGTGAAAAATGGCGAAGTCGATCTGGGCATCGCACTGTCTCATCCCGTTGAGAGCGAAAAAATTCAGTTCACGCAGCTGGGGAAGGTGGTCATGGTGCATGTTGTCAGCGCCGCGCATCCGCTGGCGCAACGTCTTCCCGTTTCCTTTGCCGATCTGCATAGCTGGCGGCATATCACCTTTGGTTCCCAGGCGACAAGGATCGCCACCACCGAATACCTGGGCAGTCCTATGCTCTGGCGGGTGGAAAGCTACAGCGCGATGCTGGAGGCGGCGCTGGCCGGTCTCGGATGGGCGTCGCTTCCCCGCGAGTTCGTCGAGCGCGAACTGCGCGCAGGAACCTTGATCGAACTACGGCAGCAGGAATATCCCCATACCGACTGGATCGTCGGCATTGACCTGCTCTGGTCTAAACAGGCGCCCGCCGGCAAAGCGCAACGCTGGCTGCGCGACCGTCTGGTGAAGCATAAAATTTTTGAGCAGGACAGGGCAGGTAACCGAACCACGCTATAGCGGTTAAAAATAGTTATCCAAAGGTAAACGCCCCGGCTTTTTTGACCGAAATCATTTGGCCTGCTCTTCGTTTTACCAGACAATCTGCCGCCTTGTTATGTGTCTGGTCTGGCGCGGATGTCCGGTCTCCTTCGCTCTGTTCAGTCTGACCAGACAAAGAGTGATTAATTCTGTCGCGCCGGCATCTGAACAACCAGTAATCCAAAGTGTAAAAATGACTATTCAAATAAGTACGGAAAACGCAGTCGCAAACAGGCCATCCTGGTCGATGAAAGATACCATCTGGATGATGGGGGTATATGGCACCACGGTGGGCGCCGGTACGCTGTTTCTGCCGGTGGAGGTGGGAACCCGCGGGCCACTGGTGTTTTTTATGATGCTGCTGTTGGGCCTCCCGCTATCGCTGATACCGCACGTGCTGATCTGTCGCATCTTTATGCGCGACCACCAGGCGGATAACGCCGAACTTCCGCTGTTTGGTAAATTTTTCGGCCCCAAAGGGCGTCAGGGCATTAAGATATTTTTCTGCGTGGCCCATTTCCCCGTCACGCTGGTGTACGTCGTTTCGCTGGTCAACGCGTTAGACAACTATGTTACCGCCCACCTGCATTTCGCCGCGCTGAACCGCGCCGTGCTGGCTTTTATCGCGGTGTCGTTACTCTATCTGGTATTAAGCAAAGGCCGCGACCGCGTGGTCAGCACCATGAGCACGCTGGCGATCCCCTTTGCGCTCTCTCTGCTGTTGATTGCCATGATGCAGATCCCGTCGTGGCATCTGTCCAACCTGACTCAGGCGCTGCGCGAAACCACGGGCGCGCCTGCTGGCGAGTCGCTTAAGGCGCTCTGGCTGGCGCTTCCGCTTATCACCTTCTCGTTCTGCTCCGCGCCGATGATGTCGCCGCTCTCCTCCTGGTATCAGGAAAAGGGGAAGGGCGGCGAGCAGAAAGCCGTACGCGTGATCCGTCTGGCTTACTGCGCCATCTTTTTCAGCATTATCTTTTTTGTGCTGAGCTGTGTGCTGAGCATGCCGCGTGAAGTATTTGTCGCGGCCAAGGCGCAAAACCTCAACGTGCTCTCGGTGATGGAAGGGAATGGCGGCGCAGGTCTGCTGTTTATCGTTGCGCCCTTTATCGCGATGGTGGCGATGGCCAAATCGTTTCTGGGTGTTTGCCTGCCGGTCGCCGAAACTTTCGCTACGCTGATCGGTGATGCCGCCGGGCTGAAAGATCAATCCGGCCGCAAGCGAGCCAAAGCGGTGGCCTTTACGCTGATGTTTGCGGTGTCGTTTGCGGTGGCCTACGGGAACCCGGACGTGATTGCGCTGATTGAAACCGTCTGCGGGCCGCTGATCGCGATCTTCCTGTTCGTGATCCCCGCCTGGCTGGTGTACAGCCGAAAAGAGCTGCAGACGCTGCGGGGCGGCATGTCCTTTATCGTCATCGTCGGCGGCCTGCTCACCGTCTCGGCGCTGATCTACGGCATGCTCTAAACCGCGTCCCCGGAGAGACCGGGGCGCGGTCGGGCGGTCAGACCTGACCGCTCGCCTGATTCCGGCCGTTGCGCTTGGCCTTATAAAGCGCGCGGTCGGCCTCTTTTTTCAGCTGTTCTGCCTCTGCCGGTTTGCCTTCAGAAACCAGTGAACTGTAGCCGGCGCTGATGGTCACGATACCGAGCGAGAGTTCCGTGCTCTCATGCGCGATGCCCAGCTCCATCACGCTTCTGACGGCGCGCTCGGCCACAATCTTCGCCTCGGACTCGTCGGTGTTCGGCATAATAATCGCGAACTCTTCGCCGCCGTAGCGCGCCACCACATCGCCGTGAAAATGAACGCTCTCTTTCAGCGCGTGGGCGACATCCTGCAGACACTCGTCGCCGGCCACATGTCCGTACGTATCGTTAAAGCGTTTAAAGCAGTCGATGTCGATCATCACCAGCGCGATCGGGTCGCCGGTTTTTAGCGATCTCAGTAAACCCTGTTCGAGCAGCGCATCAAACTGCCTTCGGTTGGCCAGGCCGGTTAAGCCGTCGACCAGCGCCAGCGACTGCAGCGTGTGATTGATGTTGGTCAGCTCATCGCGCACGTAGGTTAATTCAATCTGATTTCTGACGTTGGCGCCGACCTGGCGAAGCAGCATGATCCCCATGCCAGTAATGGCGGCGAGTAACGCCAGGTTGAGCAGCAGGTTAACCAGGTTTCCCGCCAGCCACTCCCGGCGAATGCTGTCGCGGTCGTAGCCTGCCGTCACGATCAGCGGATAGCGCTCCAGCCGGGTGTAGCCAAACACGCGCTCCACGCCGTCCAGCGTAGAGCGCCAGGTGGCGTTGCCGCTTGATGCGGCCTTAAGCTCGGTTTTAAACAGCGGGCTGGACGCCAGCGTCCGGCCGATAAAGGCGTCAGGGAACGGGCGAATATATAAGACGGAGGAATCCGCCAGGATCAGCCCCAGGGTGTCTTTATTACCCAGGGCGAAATAGCTGTAGTACTGACGGAAATAGTCAACCCGCACGGTGGCCAGTGCGACGCCGGCAAAATTGCCCTGGCTGTCGTTCAGGCGAACGGAAACCGGGATCACCAAATCGCCGGTTGAGCGGCTGCGTATGACTCGACTGATAAGCAAATTTGTATCTTTATGGGTGCGATGCCAGATGAAATAGGCGCGATCGGCATTGCTGGCGTTGGTCGGAACGAAATTGCCGGAGGAGGCGATCCAATGCCCATCGGTATCGTAAATAAACAGTCCGTGCAGCTGCGGAAGTTTAGCCTGCTGCTCTTTAAGCTGGTGCAGGAAAGCCGGCGTCGCGGCGTACTCATTTCCCCGCTGCCGGAGCTGCCGAACCGCATCCGCCAGGGTGATATCTACCTGCAGAAACGCATCTTCCGCCTGCTTCGCCAGCGAAACCGACAGGTTGCGGGCATCATCGTTTTTTTCGCCCACCGTCTGCTGCCAGGAATTCCATAACGACCAGGCGTTAATGGCGATAACGAAAAGGCTGGTGAGCAACAAAAACACAGCCATGCTTTTGCCGAGAGAGGTTTTTAACAGGGCGACGCCGGAAGCGCCTGATTGAGTTTTTCGCATAGTTAAGAGGGATATCAGCGCTAGCGGCAAAGGTCAGTCACGCATAATACATTAATTATGCTCAGGTCATAATGGTTAGCCGCGCGCATTCTGAGCGCGCGCTGGTGGATTCGTCGCCTGTCGAAAAACGGATAAGTCATTCTCACCTATACTTCACCGCGTTTGCTGGAATGTTCAGCCGCGTTCCGGTTCGCGGTTCGCGCGGCCGCCCATTCAGGCATAACGAGCCGTATGATTTTTATCATTTTATTCTTACAGGGGATTTGCTGCTATGTTGCATTCTCAACCTTCACGCGCCGGCACGCTGCTGCTCCTGCTGGCGGCCGCGATCGGCTTCGCGCTGGCGCTCTACGCCTGGCTCACGCCCTTGACCGGCGTCACCGGCACTATCGGCGCCCTCGGCGTGGCGATCGCCAGCGTGGTTCTGGCCTTGCTGACGCTGATTCTCCGCGCCTCTTCTGGCCGCGGCGCGCGCATTTTCTGGGGCATCGTGACGCTGATTGTGCTGGTGGGTATCGGCTTTGCCGCCTTGCTGCTCCATCAGGGGATCATTACCGCCGCCATGGTACTCGGTCTGGCTGGTCTGATCCTGCTCGGCCGCCGTCCCGCCCGTCACACTACACCCGTCAGAGCCTGAGGAAATGCCCGTGCATAGCGATAAACAAAAGCAGCTGATGAAAGTCAGCATGACGGCGCTCGCGCTGCTGATGACGCCACTCACATTACAGGCCGAGGATAAGGCCGCCGAAGCTTCTCAGGGAACGCAGGAGAAGCTTAATGTGGATGCCGCCGATCAGCAGTCGCCTGGCACCACGAACACCACGAAAGAAGCCTCTTCCGAACAGGATGGCAAAAAGGTTGCCTCTGCGGCCAATACGGCGTCGCCGCTGGTGCCGGAAAAAGCGACCTGGGATAGCTTCCACGGCCAGCTAAACGCCCAGAAGTACAGCCCTCTCAAGCAGATCACGGCCGATAACGTCAGCAAGCTGGAAAAAGTGTGGGAGTTTCATACCGGCGACGTCTCTGACGGCAAAGGCAAAACGCCCGCCACCGTCTGGTCCGCCACGCCGGTATTCGCCAACGATACGATTTACATCGGCACGCCTTTTGACCGGCTGATTGCGCTCGATCCCGGCACAGGCAAAGAGAAGTGGCATTACGACACGAAAGCGCCGCGCGAAGCGCTGACCCAGCCGGTGCTGAAGAACCGCGGCGTCTCTTACTGGCAGGCGAAAAACCCGGTTGCCGGGCAGGCCTGCCAGAAAATCGTTTATATGGGCACCGTTGACGGCAAACTCTATGCGCTGGATGCCGACTCCGGCAAACCGTGCGAAAAATTTGCCGATAAAGGCGTGCTGAACGTCGATCAGTGGAACACCCTGAATGCGAAATTTCCGCTGTCGCTGCTGCAGCCGCCCACGGTGGTCGGCAACCATCTGATCGTCGGTTGGGCCGGTAAAGACTGGGCCTATGCCGAAGCCCCTCCGGGCACCGTCTTCTCCATCAATGCCGAAACCGGTCAGCGCGAGTGGACCTTTGACGCTATCCCTGCCGACATCAGAAAGCGTACCGGCACCGCCAACGTCTGGACCCATATGTCCGCCGACGAGGCGAACGGGTTAGTCTATCTGCCGGTCTCTTCGCCTTCGCCTAACTACTGGGGCGGCAACCGCGTCGACGCCATTCCGCTCGGCACCTCAACCACGGCGCTCGATGTCAACACCGGCAAAGTCGTCTGGTCGCGCCAGTGGGTGCATCACGACGTCTGGGATTACGATATCAACTCCGCGCCGACGCTGATGGACATCACGGTCAACGGCAAACAGATTCCGGCGCTTATCCAGGCGACTAAACAGGGTTTCCTGTTCGTCGTGAACCGCCTGACCGGCGAAGATGTCTGGCCGATTGAGGAGCGTCCGGTTCCGCAGGGCGACGGCTCCGTTCAGGGCGAGAAACTTTCGCCTACTCAGCCGTTCCCGACAAAACCGGCGCCTTTGCTCGATCAGTCAAAAAAACCGGAAATCTGGAAGCTGGCCGATATCGTCGGCGCCGGACAGTGCTCGCGTCTCTGGGATAAGCTCACCTACGAGGGCATGTACACGCCGCCAACCACCAAAGGCGAGGGGGCATTAACCTATCCTGACAGCGCCGGCGGCGTGCAGTGGGGCGGCGTCGCCTTCGATCCGCAGAATCAGATTGCGGTGGTAAACACCTCGCACATCGTGCAGTACGTCAAGCTCTATAGCCGTGAGGACTACAATAAAGCGGATAAAGACTCGGGCAATGAAAGCGGGTTCGCGCCGCAAGAGGGCGCGCCTTACGGGATGCGTCTGAACGTGGCGAATAACTGGCTCGGCATGCCGTGCTGGCAGCCGCCGTTTGGCGAGATCGTGGCGCTGGATATGCACACCGGCGACGTGAAATGGCGACGTCCGGTTGGCGCCTCTCAGCAGTACGGCTTCTTTATGCCGGAAAGCTGGGGATCGCCGACTATCGGCGGCCCGGCGGTCACCGCAGGCGGCGTCATCTTTATCGGCGCCTCGATGGACGCGAAAGTTCGCGCTTACTCGCTAGCGAGCGGTGAGGAGCTTTGGTCCGATCAGGTTGAAGCGCCAGCCGTGGCAAACCCCTCGGTGTATGAATACAAAGGACGCCAGTATGTCGCCTTTGTCGCCGGCGGCAACACCATACTGAAAGACCAGGTCGGCGACCAGGTCGTGGTCTACGCACTGCCTAAATAACCCTGCTGATAAGTTCTGAATCGAGAGTGAGCCCGCTTGCTCTCGTTCAGAACTTACAGATATCAGCCGACAACGTTAGTTAAACACCATACCGCCGTCGATTAATAAGGACTGTCCGGTCATATAGTCGGAGTCGGGACCCGCCAGGAAAGAGACGCAGGCGGCGACATCTTCCGGCTCGGACAATCTTCCCAGCGTAATGCGTTTAGCAAATTCCCGCGTGCCATATCCCGCCGGCTCGCCCGCCGCATCCGATATCTGCTTGTCGATCGCTTCCCACATCGGTGTTTTCACAATGCCGGGACAGAACGCGTTCACTGTAATGCCCGCCGCGGCCAGATCTTTAGCCGCCGTTTGCGTCAGCCCGCGCACCGCGAACTTGCTGGAGCTATATACGGCCAGCTCTGGATTGCCGACGTGACCCGCCTGAGAGCAGGCGTTGATAATTTTTCCGCCGTGGTTTTCTGCAGCGAACGCCTGGATCGCCGCCTGCATGCCCCAGATAACGCCCTTCACGTTGACGTTATAAACCTTATCGACAACCTCTTCAGTAATCTCGGCGATCGGCGTAGAGGGCGCGACGCCGGCATTGTTCACAATCACGTCGAAGCCGCCCAGCGCGCGTCTCGCCTCCTCGACCGCCTCAAAGACGCGGTCGCGCCGGGCGACGTCGACCTGCAGCGCAACCGCTTTGCCGCCGGCGCGGGTAATCGTCTCCGCAACCTGCTGCGCGGTGTCGGCATTATAATCGGCGACCGCCACGGCAAAGCCGTCTTTAGCCAGGCGTAACGCAATCGCCGCGCCGATGCCCTGACCGGCGCCGGTAACAAAAGCCACTTTATTTTTCATAACGCTATCCTTTTAAGGTTAACTCAGAGCAGCTGGCTGAGATGCAGCTGTCCCATCAGCAGCGGGTTGTCGCTGTAGTCGACGGGAAGCGCAACCACAGCCGGTCCGTTTACATCCATCGCTTTACGCAGCGTCGGCTCCAGCTCTGCCGCGCTGTTCACCGCAAAACCGGCCGCGCCGAAGGCTTCGGCATAGGCTTTGAAGTCGACCGGGCCGAAGTTGACGCCGGAGAGGCGCTGGTACTTTTTCTCCTCCTGGATGGCGACCATGTTGTAGGCGTTGTCGACCCAGATAATGTGCAGAATGTTGGCCTTCAGCCTGACGGCGGTTTCCAGCTCCATGCTCGACTGCAAAAATCCGCCGTCGCCTGAAACCGACACCACTTTGCGCGACGGATCCACCAGCCAGGCGCCGATGGCCCACGGCAGCGCCACGCCCATCGTCTGCTGCCCGTTGGAGATCATGATTTGCCGCGCCCGGAAGCTGTAAAGATAACGGGCTATCCAGATGTGAAAGCTGCCCATGTCCACCGTCAGGCTGACGTCGCTGTTGATGATGTCCTGCATGGCGCGCACGATGCGCAGCGGATGCAGCGCGAACTGATCCAGGCTGGCGCCCTGCATCGCCAGCAGCTGTCGTTGCTGGCGACGATCTTCCAGAATGGCGGCGGCGGCCTCGCTGAGCTGCAGCGGCGAGGCGATACGCGCGGCGATTTTACGCACGGTCTGCGCGATATCGCCCACCAGCTCGGCGTCAGGCAGGTAAAGATTGTCAGCCTCCGCCGGCAGCACATCGATATGCACCAGCATCGCTTTGCCGCTGTTCCACATTGCGGGCTCATACTCAACCGGGCTGTAGCCGATGGTGATAATCAGATCGGCCTGCTGCAGCAGGCGATCGCCCGCCTGGTTGTTAAAGAGGCCGATACGTCCCGCGAAGCGCGAAAAGTGTTCCTGGCGCACCGCGCCGGCGGCCTGGTAGGTGCTGGTAACGGGGATGCGGCTTTTGGTCAGCAGCTCATGGATCGCCTCGCTGTTCTCCGGCTGGCTCGCCATCAGGCCCAGCAGGATCACCGGATTTTTGGCCCGGGCGATTTCGCAACTGACCGCCTCTACCAGCGAGTCGGGCGCGGCGCCCAGCGTGACGCGTCCCTTGTGCTGCAGCGGCGTGCCCGATACCGGCTGATCGACGATATCCTGCGGCAGGCTGATAAAGGCGCCGCCGCCGCGGCCGTTCTCAGCGTGGCGAAAGGCGTTGGAGACGCATTCGGCCAGCGCAGAGGCGTCGGTGACCTCAACGGCGAACTTGGTCACCGGCCGAAACATCGACACGGTATCCATACTCTGATGAACCTGCTTGGCGCTGTCGGAACGCTTTACCGCGCCGCCAATCGCCACCACCGGATCCCCTTCGCTGGTGGCGGTGGCCATGCCGGTCACGAGATTCGAGCAGCCCGGCCCCGAGGTGACCAACGCCACACCGGCGTTGCCGGTCAGCCTGCCAACCGCGGCCGCCATAAAGGCGGCATTCGCCTCATGCCGCACCGGGATCAGCTGAATTGGCGAATCCACCAGCGAATCGAACACCTTGTCGATTTTGGCGCCGGGAATGCCGAACACATGGTTGACGCCCTGCGCTTCAAGCTGCGCCACCACAAGATCGGCGCCGCTGTTCCAGAGCACGTTGCTTTTTAGCGTTTTCATCATCACCTCAGTTGTTAGCTTTCGACAGCCCGAATGGCCTCATCCAGATCCTGCGGGTTCAGATCCGCCTGCAGAAAATCGCGGTCCTGCGGCAGATCGATCACCAGCTGACTGATGGCGCCGAACGTCAGCTGGCCGCTCTCCAGCACATAATCGAGAATGTGCCCGCCGCCCTGGCGATCGCTGGTAATAAAATGCTCGTGGTAGCCTGCGACGTTGATGCCCTGCATATACTGCGGCGTGCGGAAGCCGATCAGTTCGCCCTCCGCCTCGCGAAAGTCGAAGGTGGGCTGATTCCCCAGCACTTCAGGCATGGTGCGGTAGGGGCGGCACTGGCAGGGCACGGTGCGCGTCTGTACGGCACGGAAGCGGCCACTGATGCGCAGCGCGCAGAACTGGTTATCTGAGGTAATTTTGCTGTCGATAACGCGGTGCACATCGTCACGCGTGGCGGTTTCTGCGAAGCGGTGCTGGTATTCGGGTTTGAAAAACGTCATCACCGCAAAAGGCGTTTTCTGCTCGGGCCGGGCGGGACGGGCGCTGCCGTCGGAGCGGAGCTGATACACCTTGCTGTCAAAAGCGATCAGCTCGCCGTCGAGCTGATTAAAGGTGCCCAGACCAAAATCGCCCTTGCGCAACAGATCGGAAACCGTGGTCGATCCGTCGTAAACCCCGTTAAGCAGCGCGCTCATCAGCGAGGTCTGATAGATAACTTTTTCTGGTGATTTTTCCGCAAGTTTGCCAAGGGTATCCTTGAGCTGATCCTCACATGAACAATCAGATACAATATTACACATATGGTGCCTCACAAACCCATAGTTAAGCCGTGTTAATATCATGGTGGGCCAGTTGGCTCGCAGAATCCAATAGCGAAACCTTTTAACTTTGAGACGTTTTTGATATGGAACTTCGGCATCTACGTTATTTCGTTGCTGTGGCCGAGACGCTGCACTTTACCCGCGCAGCGGAAATGCTGGGCATTTCTCAGCCGCCGCTAAGTCAGCAAATCCAGCGTCTGGAACATGAGATCGGCACGCCATTGCTGAAGCGCTTAACGCGTGGGGTTGAGCTGACGGAGGCGGGCAGCGCGTTTCTGCCTGATGCAATACAGATTGTGCAGCAGGCCGACAATGCGCTGGAGAAGGCGCGCGGCGTGGCGCGCGGCATCAGCGGACAGATGTCGCTGGGCTTCGCCAGCTCGGTGGCGTTTGGACAGCCGGTATTCGATTTGATCCGCCGTTTCAAGGCGCGCTATCCCGCCATAACCCTGACCACGCGGGAGGAGAACATGGCGCTGCTGATGCAGGATTTACAGGAAGGACTGCTCGACGCGGCGTTTATTCGCCTGCCCTGCGAAAGCAGCAAAGCCTTTAATCTGAAGGTGATCGCCACCGAGAGAATGCTCGTCGCCTTGCCCGCTGGCCACGCGCTTAGCCATCAGCGAACCGTGGCGCTGTCGCAGCTGGCGGACGAAACGCTGATTATCTTCCCGCGCGACGTCTCCCCGAGCCTGTATGAACTTATCGTCAGCACCTGCCTGCGCGCGGGCTTTTCCACGGCGCGATTTCAGCAGGCGCCGCAGATTGCCTCCTCTCTCGGCATGGTGGGGGCGAACTGCGGCATCGCGCTGGTGCCGGCCTCTATGTGTTGCGTCAATAATCCGCAGATTGTGTTTTGCGAGATCGAGAACAATACGCTTTATACGGATATCGCCTTTGCCTGGCGACGCAGCAGTACCGCCAGAACGGTATCGCACCTGCTCAGGCTGATTAACGACGCTGAGCAGGACGCGTCGGGCGAGCCTTCTCCGCCCGACGGCCATTGACCTTCAGCCTGCCAGCGCCGCGGCGAAGTCGCGGTATGCATGCAGCGGACGGCCCAGCAGCGCCACCAGCCGCTCGCGATCGCCAGCCTGCGGGAGCATGCCCTCGCTGACGTAGCGCTCGGCCATCAGACGCATCTCATAGGCCATCCATTTCGGCATAAATCCCGCCATGTTCGCTTCAAAAGCGGCGGGATCGTCGCCGCCGTAGTTAACCGGTCGCCCAAGCGTCTCGGCCCATACCGCAGCGGCCTGAGGTCCGGTAAGGGTATCGGGCCCGACGATGTTGATGGTGTCGATCGGCAGCTTGCCGGGAGCCCGGTCGCGTCGTATCAGCTCGATAGCGGCCACCTCGGCAATATCGCGCACATCTACCATCGCCAGCCCGACGTTGCCGATCGGCATCGGATATACGCCGTGATTGAAGATGGCCTCTTTAACCATCGCGTCGTTATCGATGTAATAGGTCGGCCGCAGGATAGTGGCGCTGAAATCCAGCGCTGCGAGCATCTGTTCTGCGCCGTACTTAACGGCGAAGTGTGGAACGTTCACCGCTTTATCCGCCTCGAACACCGAGAGGTAAACGATCCGTTCAACGCCGCATTCGCGGGCGACGTTCAGGGTAATGATGGCCTGAGTAAACTCATCGGCCGTTACCGCGTTCAGCAGAAAAAGCGTGCTGACGCCAGAGAAGGCGGCGCGCAGGGCATCGAGATCAAGCAGCTCGCCTTTAACCACCTCGACGGCTGGCCCAAAGCCAGCAGCCTCAGGGTTGCGCGTCAGTACGCGAACAGCAGCGCCGCGGCTGATAAGCTGGGCGACGACATGGCGGCCGACACGGCCGGTGGCGCCGGTAACAAGATTAGTCATGATGTTTACTCCGTGGTGTCAGGTGGGTGTAAACAGAGACTAAGCTGTTTTGATTAATGGCGTAAGACGCTATTATCGGGACTGTTTGTTCCATAAATGAGACACCCATGGACCTTAACGCCTTAACAGATTTTCACCTTATCGCCGCCTCGGGCGGGTTGGGCGCCGCCAGCCGCGCCAGCGGGCGGCCGAAGGCGACGCTGTCGCGACGGCTGGCCGATCTTGAAGAGTCGCTTGGCGTCCGCCTGATTGAGCGCGGCAACCGTCGGCTTGAGATTACCGAGGCAGGCAAACTTCTGCTGGCCAGAACGGCCGGGGCCCTGCGCGAAATCAGCGAAGCTGCCGTTATGACGCAGGAGAGCGCGATCCAACCCAGAGGATGCCTGCGTATTGCAGCGCCGCTGCTGTTTTCACAGGTGGCGCTGGGCCAGCTCGCGGCTCGATTCCGCGCGCATTATCCCGACGTCCAGATTGAGTCCGTCGCAGAGGACAGGCTCACCAATCTGGTTGAGGAGCACTTCGACGTGGCCATCCGCATTAATCCGCCCCCGGACAGCATGCTGGTAGGCAGATGCTTTGCCAGAGACAAGCTCATGCTGGTCGCCGCTCCCGGGTTTGAGATGCCGCTCAGCGACGGCGGCAGCCCGTCTCCGGTCGCGGCGATCGTGATGCCCACGCACCGGGAAGGCGAGATCTGGTCGCTGGATAACGGTCGACGCTGCTTCATCCCGCAGCCGGTGGCGCAGTTCTCTTCCCTGCTGGCCGTGCGCGACGCCGTTGCGGCGGGCGCCGGCGCGGCGATGCTGCCGCAGTCGATTGTCAGTAGCCTGCTGGATAAAGGCGCGCTGATCCCCTGGGGAGAAGCGGGCAGTACGACAGAGCTGTGGGTGCTGCACACCTCTCGCCGCCTGCAAAGCCCTAAAGTCAGCGCCTTCGTGGCATTTATCTGCGAGCAATATCCCGACGGATGGTTTACGACCTGAACCCGCCCGCGCATGCATCGCCCGCAAGGAAGCATTTACTCTTAACGACGATGCGTTAATCAGGCATATTTCGGCGGGCACCGAAGTATCCGACTTCTGCCGGGCTTAAGCTGAGCGACGTATTCAACCTCGGAGCCAGCATATGATCGCCGTTATTTTTGAAGCCGATGCCCTGCCTGCCGCGCAGGATCGCTACCTGCAGCTTGCCGCGCAGCTCAAGCCTTTGTTAGCCGACACGCCAGGATTTATTTCCATTGAACGTTTTCAGAGCCTGAGTACCGCGGGCAAAATTCTTTCGCTTTCCTGGTGGGAAGATGAAGAAGCCGTAGCAGGCTGGAAGCGGAACCTGATGCATCAGGCCGCGCAAAAAGAGGGCAGGGAATCCGTGTTCGCCTTCTACAGAATACGCGTCGCGCGCGTGCTGCGCGATTACGCTTCAGATAAGGAAACCCTTTCGCATGTATGATATCTACATCATCCTGGAAAACAGGCCGGGCGCCCTTGGCCTGCTGGGTAAAACGCTGGGTCAGAACGGCGTCGGTCTTGAAGGCGGCGGCGTTTTTACCTCGTCGGAGGTCGGCCATGCGCATTTTCTCGTCGAAGATGGCGAAAAGGCGCGGCAGGTGCTGACGGCAGCGGGATATCACGTCAAAGCGGTCTCTCGACCTTTGATAAGAAAGCTGCCTCAGGCGCGCCCCGGCGAGCTCGGCGAAATCGCGGATGCTCTGGGCCGCAGCGGCATCAATATTCAGGTGCAATACAGCGATCACCGCAACCGACTAATCCTCCTGACGGATGATAACCAGCGGGCGGCGGAAGTGACCAAAAAATGGGAAATCGTGTCGCATGCGTCAGTTGCTGACTGAAGATAACCAGCAGACGGAGCACAGCCTCGAAAAATCGATGTCGCTTGTTGCTTCTGCCATGTCCGATCCTTCGCGGGTCGCCATCCTCTGCGCGCTGATGGATGGCCGGGCCTGGACGGCCACTGAGCTGGGTGCGGTTGCCTCGGTTGCCGCTTCGACCACCAGCGGACACCTTGCGCGCCTTCTCAGCAGCGGGCTGATCGTCTGCCTGACGCAGGGACGTCACCGCTACTACAGCCTGGCCGGGCATCATATTGCCGGCCTGCTGGAGAACCTGATGGGCGTCTCCATGCGGCCCCGCGCTGCATCGCCGTCGCGTACCCCTGGCCATCTGCGCTATGCGCGCACCTGTTACGATCACCTGGCGGGCGAGCTGGCGGTGAAAATTTACGGGTTTATGCTGCAGGAAAAGTGGCTGGAGCCTGAGGGTTCCTCCCTGACCGCCGTAGGAAAAGCGCAGTTTGATGCCCTTGGCGCGATTCTGCATCCTGAGTCCAGGCGCAAAGCCTGCTGTGCCTGTCTCGACTGGAGCGAAAGGCGTTTTCATCTGGGAGGCGACGCCGGCCATGCGCTGATGACGCGATTTTTGCAGAAGGGCTGGCTGGTTCGCGTACCCGGCTACCGTGAAGTGAGTGTGACGCCTGAAGGCGCCAGAGCCATGCGCCAGCTGTTCAGGATAGGCCCGTCCTGAACACCTGCGCCGGGGCGAAGGTGCATTCCGTTAACGCGCGCTTCCTGACGCCAGCGAATGCTGCAGCCGTTGCGCCGTGCTTTGCTCGCCACGGCTCTCAAACAGCGGCACCAGTTCGGCCAGCTGCGCATCCGTCAGCCCTACGTTTCGGCTGATATTCAGGTGCGCTTTTAGCTGGGACTCCACGCCGGTCATAGCTGCCAGCGCGCCGACGGTCGCCAGCTCGCGGCTTTTCCAGTCGAGGTTGTCACGGCTGAAAATATCGCCGAAAAGATGGACCTTCAGATAGCGATCGATGGCTGGCGCGAAATCGAAAAGCGCGCCTTTGACCGGGCCGCCAGCGAGCGTGGTCTGGTTCTGCGTGCCGGCCGCCAGCATCTCTTCAGGCGTAGGCAGCGGGCCTGGCGGGTTGCCTTCCGCATCTTTTATACCCTGCTCCCGACGCGCATCAACGACTTTCATCAGCTCAGCCAGCGCATTCAGGCTACGGGGAAAACCGGCATAGGCGTAAAGCTGAACCAGGATCTCACGGCAGTCGCTGATGGTGAGACCGGCGTCCAGCCCCTGTTGCAACGCAGTATTCAGTGCAGGTATGTCGCCCGTCGCAGCGCTGGCGGCAATCGCCGCCGTCTGCTTCTGCGGCGCGGTAAGAGGATGTTGCTGCTGGGTCAGCATGATTCTGTTCCTTATCGAAGCGGGACTGGACGTTTCTTCGGCGGCGCTGCTGGAGCAAAGCAGCGCGGCGCAGAGCGCCAGCAGGCCCCCCATGCGCCGCCGAATCGTTATGCCATCACGATTTATCACGAGGCGCATACTGCTCGTCGCTGACATGCTCCATCCAGTCAACCACTTTGCCCTCCTGCGCCTCGGCAATGGCGATATGCGACATGCTGTTCTGCGGCGCAGCGCCATGCCAGTGCTTCACGCCCGCCGGGATCCAGACGATATCCCCAGGCCTGATTTCGCGCGCCGGACCGCCCCATTCCTGAACAAGGCCGAGCCCTGCGGTGACGATGAGCGTCTGGCCGAGCGGATGGGTATGCCACGCCGTGCGGGCGGAAGGCTCAAACGTCACGGTCGCGCCGCTCACGCGTGCCGGATCGCTTCCCTGGAACGGAGAGTCGATGCGCACCGTTCCTGTGAAATAGTCTGGCGATCCCTGTACCGAGGGTTTTTCTCCACTTTGCATGATGGTAATCACAGGTGTCTTCTCCGTTGAGTAAGCAGCTGAACAGGCCAGCGCGAGGGACATCGCAGCAGCGGCAATGGTCTTCATACGGCTCCGGTTCTCAGTATAGGGGAGCCACGTCAGGCGCCGGCCCCGCTGGTGGTTAGTGAGTTCAGTGTAGGCTCAGCGAGATTGTTTGATAAGATGGTCAAATGTGAATGCGTATGTGCAGAATATTCAACAATGATGCCTGAGAATCTTAACGACCTGCGCGCTTTTCATCTTGTGGCGCGTGAGAAAAACTTCACCCGAGCGGCCGCCCAGCTCGGCATGTCGCGCTCTGGATTGAGCCATGCGATTACGGCGCTGGAGGCGCGCCTTGGCGTCAGACTGCTGACGCGCACCACGCGCAGCGTCTCCCTAACCGAAGCCGGCGCGCGGCTCTACAACACGCTGCTGCCGATGCTGCGCGAGCTCGACAGCGAGCTCGCCTCGCTGCGCGCGCTGGGTGATAAACCGGCGGGCACCGTGCGCATAACCGCGCACGATCACGCCATCGACTCCGTGCTCTGGCCACGCCTGCGGCCGCTGCTGAAGCGCTATCCCGAGATTCAGATCGAATTAAGCGTGGACTATGCGCTGACCGATATCGTGGCGCAGCAGTTTGATGCCGGGGTGCGCGTCGGCAACGTGGTCGATAAGGATATGATCGCCGTCAGGATCGGCCCCGATTTTTATATGGCGGTGGTCGCCTCGCCGGATTATCTGCAGGATAAAACGGCGCCGGAAACGCCAGCTGAGCTGACAACGCATCAGTGCATCAACCTGCGGCTGCCGACGCGCGGCGGGATCTACGCCTGGGATTTTGAAAAAGCGGGCAAAGCGTTATCGGTGCGGGTGCAGGGACAAGCCGTTTTTAACACCACCGGACTGATGCTGCAGGCGGCGCTGGATGGACTGGGGCTCGCTTATGTCCCGCTGGATCTGGCGCAACAGCATATCGAAAGGGGAAAATTAGTGCCGGTTCTGCAGGCGTGGTGGCCGCTTTTTCCGGGATACCATCTTTACTACGCCAGCCGTCGTCAAATGATGCCGGCGCTGACTGAAGTGATCAATGCGCTGCGCTACAGGGAGGCGTGACATTAAGAAAGAGCGCGAATAAGCGAATTTAGCTGAACCATCGTGGAAAAAAATGGTCAAAGTCCGTTGGCTGCACACTTCCAGACATGACATTAACGCATAGCTAAACAAAAGGTGGATAACCTGATGTATTTGCGCGTTAATTCAGCGCTAAAATTCTCCTGTTTCCGGCAATACTGCGCAGTTCGCCGCATCTTTTCCCGGAGTTTCACACAGGCTGTCCACTTTTTCTGTGGATAACTTAGCGGCTTACTCTTCACTGTTCTCCATTAGATCAACCATTGCGCCTTTGTGCGCTTCCACATAACGGATATAGCGCATCAGGGTTTCCGGTTTTTTCCAGGTACCTTCCTGCATGATTTGCGGAACAGAATAGCCCTGGCGCGCCAGATCCTGCGCGGCGCCCACGCGCGCGCTGTGACCGCTCCAGCGGCGATAGCGATTTTTGTTTGGCTTCATGGTGGTATGTCCTGCCGCCTCCCACGCGCGGGTGAAAATAGTTTTCAGCGCGGGCGTGCTCATGGGTTGGTCGGTCACGACCATCACTTTGCCCGATCGATGCACCGGCGCAAAGAGAAAGGCATCTGGTTCATTAATCAGTCCCGATGCCACGATCCACTTTGTCAGCACCGCTGAGGACTTCGATCCCAGCGCTTTCACCAGGCTGCCGGTATCGAGAATGGTTTTGGTCCAGGAGCCTTCAAGAATGATGCGCCCATCTTCCGCGCGCATCACGTCGCCAACGCGAAAACGCGCCACCTCGCTGATACGCATCAGCGTGCTGTAGGCCACGTGCAGAAAGGCGAGATCGCGCAGATTCCGCAGACTCTGGTTATCTGCCCACGCCGCCTCGACCTTTTGCAAATCGCTTAGCCGGAACGGAACCGCCTGACCGGTACGCTCGCCGGATACCACCGCCACGCGATTAATCTTTTTTACCGCACGCGAAACCAGCGGCGAGGTCGACGGCGGCACCAGTCCGGCGTTACGGTGTAACATCGTAATCAGCGACTGATGCGTGCCGATGGTCGAGGAGGCGCGCCCGATGGATTGCAAATAGCTCAGGTAGTCGCGCAGATCTTCAGGCGACATCGGCAGCAGCACGCGATTGTTGGCCAATGCCCAGCGATGGCAGACGCGCATTACGCTCATCAGCTGTCGCCAGGTATTAGGCGCAAACGCATCCTTATCCTGAACGAACTCGCGCAGGCGTTGCGCAAGGTCGTCATCCGACTGAGAAAGCGGGAGCAGGGCGTGTGAGGTGATTAATCCATCCATTTCTGTTCAATTTATCCGCAATTCAGCTTGAGATCGCGCTACGTGAATTCTGAGAAAAATGCAGGGGTGAACTGCTGCAGATTTTGCGTAGCGTTGTCATTTTCATGAGGCAGTACGTCACCTGTTTTTATGCCCGGACATCGTTTCCAGGAGGAAGGCGAAGGGTAAACAGCGCTTTCGCTCAGGATCCTGGCCGGATCCGCATGATAGCGGGTTTAGGGAGGAATGTCGCTGAGTTTGTATAAGTCTTATTATATGAAGTTTGATATCTAGTGAAATGCTGTCTGTCATGCGCGCGGGAAAGAAAAGGAGGGTTGCCATTGGCAACCAGCCAACGTTACCTAAGACCTGTCTTTATCAAGGGGTAAACTTGAGCGAAGTATGAGAAGATTTTTTGAAATCAGTTATATCTGCTAATTAATAAAAATTAAATTTTATATATCACGATCAGATTCAAATACGGTATTTTTAAATTCATTCCCTGTAGAAAGATGGGCGCTTTATTAATTCAGGGAAACATCTAAAAAAGAAAATAAAAATACCCACTGCCATAAAAAACTATTAATTAATCTCTAACAAAAAAAATTATCAGGTTGCAAATAAACAAGAATTAATTAGAAAACACCTTTTCTTAATTGGAATCCATTTAATAACTTTTCTATTTAATGACGATGATTATCAATTGTCAGGCTTACGCGATTCGCCCGACAAAAAAGCTCCGAATAATGCACAGGCATGCCGTTCTGGTCGTAAGCGATTTTACTGATGCGAAAAAGAGGCTCGCCCAGTTCGCACTGAAGCCTGCTCGCTTCCGCTTTGGTCGCGGTAAAAATATCGATAGTTTTTTTATCGCTCACCACGCGAATATCATACTTTTCCTGAAAAATTTTATAGGTTGAAGCACCTGCGCTATAAACTTCATCAAAACCGGGATAGCGCGAGAGAGGGATCCAGGAACAGTCAATAAACAGCGGTTCGTTATCAAGATACATCACCCGCAGCAAGCGAAACATCTCGCCGTTGCCTGGAATATTAAGCCTTTCGCAGAAAGGATCGCTGCTGACACGTTCCTGTTCAATCACCTCTTCACGCGTCGGTTTTCCCTGCGACACGCCAAAATCGGTGAAACCACTCACCGTAAGCAGCGCGTTCTCGACTTTCTTGCTCTGTACAAAGGTTCCTTTTCCCTGCCAGCGGATCAACACATTATCTTTTACCAGCTCGGTTATCGCCTTACGAATCGTAATGCGACTGACGTTATACAATGTGCATAATTCGCTTTCGGTCGGGATTTGTTGACCCGGCAGGTAAACCCCCTGCGCAATATCATCCAGCAAGCGCTGACGTACCGTGGCATAAAGTAATTGATGTGAGTATCGCGCCGTCGCTGGCATGAATCGACCCTGACTGTTGAAAACAATAAAGATGATTATAGGAGGCTTTAGGGCTGAGTCATAGGGGGTTGGCGCGCACAGCGTCACGCCAACGCAGTATTACCAGGCGCCATGATAGCGCAGTGTCTGAGCGGCACATTGCGTTCCCTGCTTCATGGCAGGTGCAATCGGCAGGCCAGCAGCAACAGCGCAGAGAAAGCCAGCAATGTAGGAATCGCCGGCCCCCATGGTATCTACCACGTTCACCGGTTCGGGCGGCATACGCCAGAACTGCTTACCATCCCAGGCGAGACTGCCATTTTCGCCCAGCGTGGCAATCGCGACGCCCGTGCCACACGCTACCACGGTTTGCAGTCGATCACGCAACCAGGATGATTCGACATGCGCCGACGCAAAGAGATAGTCAAGATGCGGCGGCAAGCTCTGCCACAGCGGGTTTTCCCATTTATCGGCGAAGTCGAAGGAGACGATTCTGCCCGCTGCTTTTAGCGTCGGCAACGCCGACTCGGCGTGTCCCCAGACAGCGGAATGAATCATCTCAAATTCGTTGAGCCAGGCGATATCTTCACTACTGACTGTAAACTCCGCCATTACGCCTTCGGTGTAATCGCCTAAAATGCGGTCGTTATCGCGCAGATCGACCTGGGTTTGCGCGGTAACGCCAGCCTTTGTGTGCAGATGAGAAATATCGACACCCTGTTGCAACAGGTCACGTTTCAACTGGGCGCCATACGCATCGTCACCCACCCAACTTACGCAGGCAGACTGCATGGCATAACGCCTGCTGTAGACCGCGACATTCACAGCATTGCCGCCGGAAAAGGCTTTGCCGAGTTGAGGATAGATATCGACGCAGTTATCGCCGACCGTCGCTAACCGCATCATCCCGCCAGGCTGCATTGACTCACCCGCAGCAGCATCCATTTTCATCTCGCTTCTCCCGCTAGAAACGCCCAGCCTTGGTCAGGCCGGGCACAAGGATTAATACTCAACCAATCCGCCGTAGTAACGGCGATCGTCTGGGTTATGATCTTTATAAATAGAGAGGTAGTAGCAGAGCCACTCCATGGGGACGAACATCAGGAAAGGTGCCAGCCACGGATGGAGTCCCTGTGAAATCTCTGCGTAGTCAATCACAATGACGTTGTCAGTACGTTCGCGCACGAAGCGGATAGCGCGCTCAGTGGTATGGCGGCTCTCATCGCTACCCAGTAAAAAGAGGAAAGGCACACCGGGCTCGACAACTTCCAGCGGCCCGTGACGAAACTCGCCGCTTTCTATCACTGAACCATGCGTCCAGGTAAACTCCATTAAGGTAACAATGCCCTCTTTGTAACCAAGCGGACGCAACGGACCGGCCGATACGGTATAGATCATCGGCCACTGACTCGCCTGTTCGCCAAGCTGACGACCTTTGTCTTCCCATGTGCGCACCAGATGCCCCAACGCCTGTGGCAACTTACGTAGATCATTTTTAATTTTGCCGATCTCGGTATGCGGTGAGAGGCGCGTTATCATCTCGATGACGACGCTGTAGCAGAGCAGCAGATGAATCTCCCAGATACAATCCGCTTCATAAGCCAGTACATGTTCAGCCGCCTGGGTAATCGGACTATCGTGATGTTTAGTGAAAGCCGCCGTCAGCGCACCGCAGGCCGCGCCCAGCTCTAACGCCTTAATCACCTCCTCGGTCTTACCGTAATCAGAGACGCCAATCACTGCGCAACGCGCATCGAGACGATACGGAGTGTTATCGCAAAATTCCCAGCCAGAAAGCGCATAAACTTGCAGGTCAGAGAAGCGGTCAGCAAGATGTTTTGCTGTCTGGGCGGCATTGAGCGGTGACCCGCAGGCGACGAAGTAAATGCGGTCAATATTGCGCCGCATCATCTCATCGACGATGGCGTGAACGCGCGGCACATCCTGCGCCAGTATCTTTTCCACTTCCGACACCATATTTTCAGTTACCAGAAAATCCACACTGCGTTTATCAATATTCAACATGAAACAACTCTCCAGACAGGGTTATGAAACGTGAGCCAGACGGCGATTACGCTTTTCCCAGAAGGCGTAAGCGGGCAGACCAGTAGCAATGACAATCAGGGCGCAGATAAGCCCCGGAACAGGCGCCCATACAAACGTTGACGCCACGAGAATCAGGCTGGAGGCGATCGCGGCGAAGGTCATCAAACCGAAGGCGGGCGTACGCCAGAGCGGTTTGTAGTCGTCGCGTTTGCGACACCAGATGATTGAACTGAAGGTAAGGGTGTTTTTAAAACACATCACCAGCGTGAAGTAGCCGAGCAAACTGGTGAGATCGGAAACAAAGATAAAGAAAATGCCGAGTGCGCACTGCAAAATAATCGAGACATCCGGCGTGTTGTATTTGGGATGGACGTGGGCGAAGCTCTTGAAAAAAAGTTTGTCTTTCGCCATCGCATATTCCAGTCGGGGTTGATACATCACGCAGCTAGAGAGCGATCCCAGGATCACAATAATGGCCGTCACGGCGACAAAAACGCCTGCTATGCTACCGAGCGCCGGGATATAAGTAAGAGCGTCAGAGATAGGCGTTTCCGATGCAGCCAGCTTCTCGAACGGCATGAGTCCTGAAATGACCAGCGCCAGCAGCGAATAAAGCACCAGCACCAGCAGGCAGGAGCCAATCAATGCGCGCGGCATCGTTTTGCCCGGATTTTTGATTTCGCCGGTCATATAACAGATTGAAGCCATGCCGGTATAGGACCAGCTTGTGGCGGAAACCCCTGCCAGCAGCGCCATAAAGCCCGCCGCCGCACTGTGGGTCGCCGTACTTTGTGCAGCGGCAAAGTTGTCACCTTTTAGCCAGAAGACGCCAATGCCGATCACGATTGCGAAGGGAATAATTTTGGCGATGGTAATCAGCGTTTGGAAGGTGGCCCCGCCTTCAACCGAACGCAGATGCAGCAGCATAAAAGCCACTATCAGCCCGGTCGCAACCAGTTTGCCGCTCAGCGGATCGAGCGGGATCAGAAAGCCCAGATTACTGACAATCGCCAGCGCCATGATAGAGAGTGAGGGCGCGTCATTGGCCCAGAAACTGGCCCAGCCAGAAAGAAAGGCCAGCGGACGGCTGCCGGCGTTTTTCAGGTAAACATAATCCGCGCCGTTTTCAGGATAGGCAGTGGAGAGTTCCGCATAGACACACATCTGTGGAATGACGATAAGTCCGCCAATCACAAATGCCAGCACGGTAAGCCAGGGTGTGCCCGCCGCTTTTGCTACTTCACCAACTGAAACGAAAATACCGGAGCCGACGGTGGTTCCGACGGATATTGCCAGCACGGCCCAGAAGCCGAGCTTGCGTTGCAGATCCTGGCCTTCCATATCGTTACCTTTTTTAATTTTCAGGGTTGTAGGGTTAAGAGCAGCTCGTCGAAATAACGCCAGAGCAGAAAGCCGCCTGTCTCTGAACGGCTTGAACCCTGGGAAATCAGCAAAGATTTAATAACGAGATGACTCATAACCAATATAACAACACATGATGAATGCAGTTGGCGAGGGAGATCACAAATTCATCACAAGCGGCGATTACGGCTTGCGAATAATTTCAAGTTATTGATTAATATGTTTTTATTTACTGGTGGGAGGGGGGTACTGAAACAAAGAGCGTGCAAGCATTGAACGCTGGCTGACAGGCTCGCCCTCAGTAAGCATTACACGACGTGGAAAGTCATTAAAAAGTTAATCAGAATGCGATGCTTCCTCTGCGGTTTTAAGGCAGTTTACCCTTAAGCACTGGCTCACCGATGCTGGTAAAGTCCGCTCATCACTGATGATTAAACGGGCTATTTCGCGTGCGCCTTTATATTTACTGATCCCTCACTGGTTTGCGTCCCATTCAATCCTCTCCTACGCTTTTCCCCCTGAACACAAAACCCATTGCGACTACGATCGCCTTTTTAAGCTGTAAAGGAGGAAAGTAAATGCAATACCGTAAACTGGGCCACTCGGGTCTACTGGTTTCAAAATTCGTGCTGGGCACCGTGCCGTTCGGCGGCAAAGCGGGGTTTGAAAAAACCGGCAACGTCAATGCCGGCGAAGCGCGCCGCTTTATCGATATCGCGCTGGATCACGGCGTCAATATGATCGACACCGCCGATCTCTATTCGATGGGCGGCGCGGAAGAGGTGGTCGGCGAAGCGCTTGGCGATAAACGTGACAACGTCATTCTGGCGAGCAAAGCGCGTAGTCCGCTTGGCGACGGCCCGAACGAAAGCGGCGCCAGCCGTTACCATCTCATCAAAGCGTGCGAAGCGAGCCTGCGACGCCTGAAAACCGACCATATCGATCTGTATCAGATCCATAACTGGGATGGCGTCACCTCGGTTGAAGAGACGCTGCGCGCGCTGGAAGATCTGGTGAAAAGCGGCAAAATCCGCTACTTCGGCACCTCCAACTACACCGCCTGGCAGATGATGAAGACGTTAGGCTGCGCCAGCGAGCAGCAGCTGCTCAAGCCGGTCAGCCAGCAAATCTACTACACGCCGGAATCGCGCGAAGCGGAGTTCGAGCTGCTGCCGATGGCGATTGACCAGCAGATCGGCACGCTGATCTGGGGGCCGCTGGGCGAAGGCCTGCTGACCGGCGCGGTCAGCCGCCACGGCAAAGCGCCGGAATCCACGCGTCAGGGCAGCGGCTGGCCGGAACCCTACGTGCACGATATGGAGCACGCCTATAACGTGATCGAGGTGCTGGAGCAGGTCGGCAAAGAGATTAACGCCTCTATCGCGCAGGTCTGTCTGGCCTGGCTGGCGGAGCGTCCTGGCGTCAGCGCGCTGATCGTCGGCAACCGCAGTGAAACGCATCTGCGTGAAAACCTTAACGCCTTCGAGCTTACCCTGAGCGATGAGCAGCGTCAGCGTATTGAGCGCGTTACGCGTCCGGCGCCGCGCTATCCCTACTGGCACCGCTTCACCAGCGGCATGGACCGAATCGATCCGGCAGAGCAACCCTTCCTGGATGAATATCGTCAGACCCTCGACGAACGCAAAGATCAGGCGCAGAAATAAGCCGCAGGCTGGCCGCACGATGTGGTCAGCCCTTATCCTCGCGTCATAAGCACATCTTTTCCCACAAATAAAAACGGCGGCCCGAAGGCCGCCAAAAACCCTCAATTATGGTTAGTATTGAGGAAGCAGTGGCACTGCAATGATGAAGAGATTAGCCCTTAACGCCGCCCGCCGTCAGGCCGCTGACCAGCCAGCGCTGCGCCAGCAGGAATACCAGCGTGATCGGGATGGCGGAGAGCACGGCAGCGGCGGCGAAGTCGCCCCACAGATAGTTCTGCGGGTTGAGATACTGCTGCATCCCCACCGCCAGGGTATAACTGTTGACGTCCCGCAGCAGCAGCGAAGCGACCGGCACTTCCGTAACCGCGGCGATAAACGCCAGAATAAACACCACCGCCAGGATCGGCACCGAAAGCGGCAAGAGCACCAGTCGGAACGCCTGCCACGGCGTCGCGCCGTCCAGCGCGGCCGCCTCTTCCAGCGAGCCGTCGATGGTTTCGAAATAACCTTTAATCGTCCAGACGTGCAGCGCGATACCGCCCAGGTAGGCGAAAATCACGCCGCCATGCGTATTCAGCCCCAGGAAAGGCAGATACTGCCCCAGCCGATCGAATAAAGCATAAAGCGCCACCAGCGAAAGCACAGCCGGGAACATCTGAAAAATCAGCATCCCTTTCAACAGGCTGGCGCGTCCGGCAAAGCGCATGCGAGCAAAAGCATAGGCGCAGGTCGTGGAAAGCGCCACTATGCCAAGCGCGCTAATGCCGGCTATCTTCACCGAGTTCCACAGCCACAGCAGCACCGGGAACGGCGGCGGCGTGACGCGGCCGTCGGCATGGGTCACGCTGAAGCCCAGCGCCAGCCGCCAGTGCTCCCAGGAGATCTGCTCTGGGATCAGGCTGCCGGTGGCAAAGTTGCCCGCGCGCAGCGAAATCGCCACTACCATCAGCAGCGGGAAAAGAATCGCAGCGATAAACGCCAGCAGCAGCAGATGGGTCAGCAGCAGACGCAGCTTCTGCGATTTAGGTTGTACCATAGCCATAACGCCTCCTTAGTCGAACTTCATCCGCACGGCTTTCAGGTTGATCACCGCCAGCGCGCCCACCAGCAGGAAGATCAGGGTGGCGATCGCCGCCGCCAGACCAAAGTCCTGTCCGCCGCCGCCCTCGAAGGCGATGCGCCACGTATAGTTCACCAGCAGGTCGGTATAGCCCGCCGGCGTGGTGGTGCCGAGGCGATCGGGGCCGCCGTTAGTCAGCAGCTGCACCAGCACGAAGTTGTTAAAGTTAAAGGCGAAGCTGGCGATCATCAGCGGCATCAGCGGCTTCAGCAGCAGCGGCAGGGTAATCAAAAAGAAATTCTGCATCGGTCCCGCGCCATCCATCGCCGAGGCTTCGTAGAGATCGTCCGGAATCGCCTTCAGCAGCCCCATGCAGAGGATCATCATATAGGGATAGCCGAGCCAGGTATTGACGATAACCAGCATGGCGCGCGCCAGCAGCGGATCGCTAAACCAGGCGGGCTTCAGGCCGAACAGCGCGTTGAGCAGCACGTTGATCTCGCCAAAGCTCTGGTTAAACAGCCCCTTGAAAATCAGTATCGAAATAAAGGCCGGTACGGCATAGGGCAGGATCAGCATCACGCGATAAATCGCTTTGCCTTTCAGCGCCTCCCACTGCACCAGGCAGGCGAGCACCATGCCGACGGCGACGGTCAGCGCCACGGTCAGCAGCGAGAAGAGCAGCGTCCAGCCGAAAATCGCCAGGAAGGGCTTCTGGATGCCTTCGTCGGTAAAGACGCGCACAAAGTTCTTCCAGCCTGCGCCGACCGTAAAGCCGGGGCTGAGCTGCTCGCTGCCCCAGCTGCCGTCGGCGTTAACGCGCTGGAAGAAGCCGGTTTGATCGTTCGCCTGATAGATCTCGCCGCTCTGCTGATTTTTCAGCCGCTGGTCGGCGGTGAGCTGATAGAGCGGCCGCGTGCCGGAGAACTGCCGCAGTGAGCTCATCACCAGTTCGCGGCCGTCCGGCAGCCTTGCGCGGAGTTGACTGAGCGCCTGACGATTGCCGGTAACGACCTTCAGCGTCGCGCGTTGGCCCGTCGGCGGCGCGGCGCGGGTCATGCTTAGCTGCTGTTCGCCGCCAAAAGCGAACGGCGGCGAGATGTAGCTGTCGCTGTCGGCGGAGAGCACCAGCTGCCAGCGATCGCCTGCAGGATAGAGCGCGAAGTTCATGCCCGCGCCGTCCTGATACTGACGGCTCAGCAACACCTGCTGCGCACGCGCCTGGGTCAGCTGGTTGGTGCTGCTGTAGTTGGTAAAGGCGATCGCCACGGTACAGGCGAGGGGAAAGAGTACAAACAGCGCCATCCCGGCGAGACCGGGATAGACGTAGCGCCAGGCGTAGGCGCGCCGGTTCGCGTAGATCCAGATGCCCGCCGCGCTGACGATCAGCGTCAGCAGCGCAAACAGATATTCGCCCTGCGCATACATCAGCACCAGAAGGTAGCCGACCAGCAGACAGCAGATCCCGACGAGAACGCGCTTCAGCAGCTGGCCCGCGCCTCCTGTTTTCGGTTTTCCTGACATGATTCGGTGTTCCTTAACAACCAGTGGTAAGCCGGCGCGAACCGGCTTCGGGAGAGGCATTACTTGTTCAGGCGCGCCTGCGCGTCTTTCAGGGCGGCATCGACGCTCTGACGGCCGCTCAGGGCGTTAAGCGTGGCGGTGCGCATCGCATACCAGAAGGCCGCCATCTGCGGGATGTTCGGCATAATGTCGCCGCTGCGCGCGTTGTTCATGGTGGCGGCGATGCGCTCATCTTTTTCCAGCGTCTGCTGGAACGATTTCAGCGTCACTGCGCCCAGCGGCTTGTCTTTATTCACCGCGTCCAGACCGGCGTCGGTCAGCAAATAGTTCTCAAGGAACTCTTTCGCCAGCTCTTTGTTCGGGCTGGCGGCGTTGATGCCCGCGCTCAGCACGCCGACGAAGGTTTTCGACGGTTTACCGTTCAGGGTCGGCAGCAGCGTAACGCCGTAGTTGATGCCGCTCTTGTCGATATTGCTCCAGGCCCAGGGACCGTTGATGGTCATCGCAGTCTGGCCTTTATTAAACGCCGCTTCGGCGATCGAGTAATCGGTGTCGGCGTTGAGGGTTTTGGCTTTAACCTGATCGACCAGGAACTGCATGCCCGCTTTCGCGCCAGCGTTATCTACGCCGGTATCTTTAACGTCGTAGCCGCTGTCGCTCTTTTTAAAGGCGTAAGCGCCGCCCGCCGCCAGCAGCGGCCAGGTGAAGTAGGGTTCCTGCAGGTTGAACATAATGGCGCTCTTGCCTTTGGCGCGCAGTTCTTTATCGACGGCCGCCATCTCTTCCCAGCTTTTCGGCGGGTTGGGCAGCAGGTCTTTGTTGTAGATCAGCGACAGCGATTCCACCGAGACCGGATAGCCGATCAGCTTGCCGTTGAAGCGCACCGCGTCCCAGGTAAAGGGAAAGAGCTTCTCCTGGAAGCTTTTATCCGGCGAGACCTCCGCCAGCAGCCCCGACTGCGCATAGCCGCCGAAGCGGTCGTGCGCCCAGAAGATAATGTCCGGGCCGTCGCCGGTAGCGGCCACCTGCGGATACTTCTCTTCCATTTTATCCGGATGCTCAACCGTCACTTTAATGCCGGTATCCTGCTCAAACTTCTTACCCACCTCGGCGAGCCCGTTGTAGCCTTTATCGCCGTTGATCCAGATAACCAGTTTTCCCTCTTCGATCTTCGCGATTGCCGAGGCCGAAAACAGCATGGCCGTAAGGGCGGAAAGGGCAAAAATGCGTGCGCCGGTTTTCATTGTCATAACTCCATCCTGTTAGCGGAAACGGAAATCGTTTTCCCGCACATTGTGACCATCCGCTGCCGCTTCTCATCCTCCCGCGCTCTACGCCTGCTGGCGCTAAGCCGTGATCCCCGTTGCAAAACCGGGTGGTTATCACGGTCTGGCGCACACTCCGGTCGCCGCGACTCTGCGCAGTCGATCACAAAAAACCGCACGATGCCGCCGTTGCAGTGAGAGGCGCGGCGATCTCCTCCTCCTCTCTCATCCCCCAGCTAAACCGCCTGCGGCGGAGGATGCGCGCGCGCGGAACCTTTCCCATAGTGGACGCCGGAGTCTGCCTGCGGCGATGCAGGCAAGAATGAGCAAGCGGAGAGGAAAGCATCATGGCGAGCGTCGCGTTACGCAATGTCACCAAGGCCTGGGGCGACACCCTAGTCTCAAAGGACATCAATCTGGAAATCGGCGAAGGAGAGTTCGTGGTGTTCGTCGGCCCGTCGGGCTGCGGCAAATCCACGCTGCTGCGTATGATCGCCGGTCTGGAGACCATTACCCGCGGCGAGCTGCTGATCGGCGGCCAGCGAATGAACGAGGTGCCGCCCGCCGAACGCGGCATCGGCATGGTGTTTCAGTCCTATGCCCTCTATCCGCACCTGTCGGTGGCGGAAAACATGTCTTTCGGCCTGAAGCTGGCGGGCGTCAAGCGCGGCGAGATCCAGCATCGCGTGAATCAGGTGGCGGAAGTGCTGCAGCTGGCGCATCTGCTCGATCGCCGCCCCAAAGCGCTCTCCGGCGGTCAGCGCCAGCGCGTGGCGATCGGCCGTACGCTGGTCGCCGAGCCGCGCGTCTTTTTACTCGACGAGCCGCTCTCCAACCTGGACGCCGCGCTGCGCGTGCAGATGCGCATCGAGATTTCGCGTCTGCACAAGCGCCTGAAGCGCACCATGATTTACGTCACCCACGATCAGATCGAGGCGATGACCCTGGCGGACAAGATCGTGGTGCTGGATGCCGGGCGCATCGCCCAGGTCGGCAGGCCGCTGGAGCTCTATCACTATCCCGCTAACCGCTTCGTCGCAGGTTTTATCGGCTCGCCGCGCATGAATTTCCTGCCCGTCAAAGTGACCGCCACCGCGATCGATCAGGTGCAGGTCCGCCTGCCCAACGATCAGCGCATCTGGCTGCCGGTCGAGAGCGCAGGCGTCCAGGTGGGCAGCAATATGTCGTTAGGCATCCGACCTGAACACCTGCTCTCCAGCGATATCGCCGACGTCACGCTCGAGGGCGAAGTGCAGGTGGTCGAGCAGCTCGGCAATGAAACGCAAATCCATATCCAGATCCCCGCTATCCGTCAAAACCTGGTTTACCGCCAGGAGGACGTCGTGCTGGTAGAAGAGGGCGCCCTGATGGGCATTGGCCTGCCACCGGAGCGCTGTCACCTGTTCCGCGAGGACGGGAGCGCCTGTCGCAGGCTGCATCAGGAGCCTGGTGTTTAGCCCTGCAAAACAATAAAAGCAATGACCTCAGGAGATAGAAAATGATAACTCTGCGCAAACTTCCCGTCGCTATCGCCATCGCGGCGGGCACCATCTCTGCCCCGTCGATGGCGGTCGACTTTACCGGCTACGCCCGTTCCGGCATCGGCTGGACCGGCAGCGGCGGCGAGCAGCAGTGCTTTCAGGCCACCGGCGCGCAAAGCAAATACCGTCTGGGCAACGAATGCGAAACCTACGCCGAGCTAAAGCTGGGCCAGGAAGTGTGGAAAGAGGGCGATAAAAGCTTCTACTTCGACACCAACGTCGCCTATTCGGTGGCGCAACAGAATGACTGGGAGGCGACATCCCCCGCCTTCCGCGAGGCGAACGTCAAAGGCAAAAACCTGATCGACGCGCTGCCGGGCTCCACCATCTGGGCCGGTAAACGCTTCTACCAGCGTCACGACGTGCATATGATCGACTTCTACTACTGGGATATCTCCGGTCCGGGCGCCGGCCTGGAAGATGTGGATCTCGGCTTCGGCAAGCTCTCTTTCGCGGCGACGCGCTCCTCAGAGGCGGGCGGCTCCTATACCTTCTCCAGCGATCGCATCCGCGATTACGCCACCAGCACCGCCAACGACGTCTTCGACGTGCGCCTGGCCGGACTGGAAACCAACCCGGACGGCGTGCTGGAGCTGGGTGTCGACTATGGCCGCGCCAACGCACGCGATGGCTACCGTATCGAAGACGGCGCGTCGAAAGATGGCTGGATGTTTACGGCAGAGCATACCCAGAGCATGCTCAAGGGCTACAACAAGTTCGTGCTGCAGTACGCCACCGATGCGCTGACTTCGCAGGGCAAAGGGCTGCCGCAGGGCACCAACATCAACAACAACGGCAGCATGTACCGCGTCCTCGATCACGGCGCCATCTCGCTGGCCGACCGCTGGGACCTGATGTACGTGGCGATGTATCAGAACACCGATCTGGACAACAACCGCGGCACCGAGTGGTACACCGTCGGTGTGCGCCCGATGTACAAATGGACGCCGATCATGAGCACGCTGCTGGAAGTGGGCTACGACAACGTGAAGTCGCAGCAGGTCAGCGAACGCAACGGCCAGTACAAAATCACCCTCGCTCAGCAGTGGCAGGCGGGCGACAGCATCTGGTCGCGTCCGGCGCTGCGTCTGTTCGCTACCTACGCCAAATGGGATGAGAAGTGGGGTTACAGCAAAGACGCCTCCGGCGATCTGACCTCGCTGGCTTCCGCGGACAGCACCGGCAACGGCCTCTTTACCAACAGCCGCGGCGACAACGATGAGTGGAGCTTCGGCGCGCAGATGGAAATCTGGTGGTAAACCGTACCGACCTGTAACGCAAACGGCCGCCGTGCGTTCAGCGCACGGCGCTTTCTGAGCAGCCGCGACCATTGCCTGGCTTCAGCGACTGCCCGACAGCCTGTTGAGAAGATAAAAATGAAAAAGAAAACCCTTACCGCGCTCTGTCTGAGCGCCGCGCTGCTGACGAGCCTCGCCCTGCCAGCGCATGCTGAAATCAACCTGGTGCCACAGGATCTCTCCGCCGCGCCAACCATCCCGACCGCGAGCCTGCAGCGCCTGAGCTGGCAGCCCGTCGACACCTCGCGCCCGCAGAGCGTCTCGCTGGCGCAGAGCGGCACGCAGCTGGACGTCAGCGGCATCACCGGTCCGGTTGCCGCGTTTAGCCTGCCAGCCAGCCAGGGCGAACTGACGGTGACGCTGAGCAGCGAAGTGGCGCACAATCAGGTATTCGCCCCCAACGTGCTGGTGCTTGATGAGAACCTGCGTCCCGCCGCCTGGTTCCCGAGCCGCTTTTTTACCTATCAACAGCCAGGCGTGATGAGCGCCGATCGCCTGGAAGGGGTGATGAAGCTGACGCCGGCGCTGGGCCAGCAAAAAATTTATCTGCTGGTATTCACCACCGCGCAGGATCTCAGCCAGACCACCACGCTGGTGGATCCGGCGAAAGCCTACGCCAGAGGCACCGGCCATGCGGTGCCCGATATTCCCGATCCGGTCGCGCGTCACGGCGTGGACGGCAAAATAAAGCTGAAAGTCTCCACCAGCTCCGCCTCCTCGATTCTGGTCGGTCCGCTGTTCGGCTCCTCAGGTCCGGCGCCGGTCACGGTTGGCAACACCCAGCCGGTTGCGCAGGCGGCGGCACGCACCGCGCCCGCGACGCCGTCGGCGCCGCTGGTGGACGACACCGAAAGTTACTTTAATCAGAGCATCCGTCAGGCGGTGGATCAGGGCAACATCGACAAAGCCCTCAAGCTGCTGGACGAGGCGGAACGCCTGGGTTCAACGTCGGCGCGCAAAACCTTTATCAGCAGTGTTAAAGGCAAGGGGTGAAGCTGCCCCGACAGTGCTGAGTTGCCCCACCTGGTGCGCTACGGCGCACCTTTTTTTATGGAAAAATAACGTATGAAGGGTGGCTATACATCACGCCTTCCTCGGCATATACTTGGCATATGCAAAAATGGAAGGATAAAAAAATGCGTACGGTATCGATATTCAAAAACGGTAATAATCGGGCGATTCGTCTGCCGCGCGATCTCGATTTCGACGGCGTAAACGAACTGGAGATTATTCGTGAAGGCGACTCTCTGATCCTGCGACCCGTCAAGCCGAGCTGGGGGTCATTTCGCGAGCAAGAAAAGGCTGACGCCGATTTTATGACGGAGCGTGCAGACGTTTTCAGCGATGAAGGGCGATTTGAGCTGTGATTAAAACCTATATGCTCGATACAAATATCTGCTCTTTTATTATGCGGGAACAGCCGGAAGCCGTACTCATGCGGCTGGAGCAAGCTGTGCTGCGCCGTCATCGAATTGTTGTGTCGGCGATAACCTATGCGGAAATGCGGTTTGGCGCCGTTGGCAAGAAAGCGTCGCCTCGCCATGCACAGCTGGTTGAAGCGTTCTGCGCGCGCCTGGATGCCATTCTGGCCTGGGATCGCCATGCAGTGGATGCTACCACAGAAATCAAGCGTGCGCTGACCGCGATTGGCAGGCCCATTGGCCCGAATGATACCGCCATTGCCGGGCACGCTATTGCGGCTGAGGCCATTCTTGTTACCAATAACGTCAAGGAATTTGAGCGCGTGCCAGGGCTTGTTTTTGAAGACTGGAGCAAATGATCGCCTGACGGTGATGGAAACAGCGCAGTCCATAATCATCAGCCCGCGCGCGGCGGGCTAACGTATCTCTTCTATTTCATCCCCTTCCTGCCGCGATCGACCGCCGCCAGCAGCGCATCAACCGCCGGATCGCTGAACATCTCCTCCAGCGTCGCGCTGAGCTTGCGCCGCCAGTTAGGCCAGGCGTCGATGGTGCCGGGCACGTTGACCGGCGTCGTCATCTCCAGCCACTCTTCCGGCTGCAGGCCGAGCAGCGCGCTCTGCGTGTCGGCCAGATAGCCCAGCATCGCCTGGCTGAGCGCGCGGGTCATACGCGCGCCGCCCCGTTCAAAGCGTCGGCGCCTCGGCAGCGCGCCGCTGCGCAGCAGAGTCTGCAACAGCGCTTTCCTCGCCGCCTGCCTGTCGCGATACAGCCCTGCCAGAACGTCTTTATCAGGATAGAGCCCCAGCTTGCTGCCCAGACGAAGATCGTCGCTGCGCCACCAGCCGCGCAGCGTCGGCATATCGTGCGTGGTGGCGACCGCCATCGCCTGACGCGGCCACTGCGTCGGCGCGCGGAAAGCCTGCTTCGACGCCTGCTCGAAATAGAGCACCTTGTAGGAGTAGACGCCCGCATCGCGCAGCTTGTCGACGATCGCCGCTGGCACGGTGCCTAAATCCTCGCCGATCACCATACAGCGGTGGCGCTGACTCTCCAGCGCCAGAATCGCCAGCAGCGCATCCACCGGATAGTGCACATAGGCGCCTTCCGCCGCGCTTTCGCCCTGCGGGATCCACCAGAGGCGCAGCAGCGCCATCACATGATCGATACGCAGCGCGCCGCAATCGTGCATGCTGGCGCGCAACAGGGCGATCCAGGGCTCAAACGCGCGCGCCGCCATCACCTGCGGATCCATCGGCGGCAGCCCCCAGTTTTGCCCCAGCGGACCGAGAATATCGGGCGGCGCGCCGACGCTCGCCTCAAGGCAGTAAAGCTCCCGCTCGCGCCAGGTTTCCGCGCCGTCGCGCGCCACGCCTACCGCCAGGTCGCGGTAGAGGCCGATCGCCATCTCATGCTGCCGACAGTGCTGCCAGCACGCCGCGAACTGGCGAGCCGCCAGCCACTGCAGCCAGAGATAAAAGCGCACTTCATCGCTCTGCTCGATGCGAAACGCCAGCACGGCGGCGCTGTCGGGATGCTGAAAGGCGTCCGGCCAGCTTTGCCAGCCGTGACGGTTACCATCCTGCTTACGCTGCTCGGCATGCAGCGCGTCGAACAGGCCCTGGCAGAGCAGGCTGTCGCCGCCCGCCTCGACAAAGGCCTCAAACGCCGTCGCCTCCGCATCATCCGCATCGCGCAGTCGAAACGCCTGCCAGGCCAGCCGTAGTCCCTCCAGCTTCAGGCGCGTCACGGCAGGGTAATCCACCCATTCCGTGCGGCGCGCCGCCTGCAGCGCCTGCTGCGTCGCTTCAAGACGCCACCAGGCCTGCGCCGCTTCGTTCTGCTGAAAGTCCGGCACCGCGTTGACGTCGATGTAGAGAATATTGAGCCAGCGGCGCGACGAGGGGCTGTACGGGCTGGCGCTCTCCGGCTCGGCGGGAAACAGGGCGTGCAGCGGGTTCAGCCCGACAAAGGCGCCGCCGCGGCGCGCCGTCTCGTCGATCATCCGCCGCAGATCGCCAAAGTCGCCGATGCCCCAGTTATGTGCCGATCGCAGCGTGTAGAGCTGAATGCAGCTGCCCCACAGCGATTCGCCCGCCAGCAGCGCAGGCGGCTCATAGCAGCGCGGCGGCGCGACGATAACGCAGCAGGCGTAGCGCTGCGCCTCATGCTCCAGCGTCAGCTGATGGTAGCCGTCCGGCAGCGACGGCAGCGTCAGGGTTTCGCCCGCCGCGCAGCGGCCTGACCAGCGCGCGCCCGCTTCGCTGGTCAGCTGCCAGTCGGCCGCGCTGAGAAGCACCGGCGAGAGCGCCAGCGGCTCGCCCTGGCGGAAGATGGCCGCAGGCGGCAGCGGCGCCGTGCCGGCGTTCTGAGGCTGCATCAGCCCCAGCAGACGCTCGCGGGTCAGCGTGGAGACCTGCTGCGGCCGGCCGTGGGCGTCAATGTAATCGGGCGCAATCAGATCGTCAGCGGTGCGATCGAGATGGTTTTTCGGTTTCATGGCGTTCCTCAGCGCGCGGCCTGCCAGATACGTTGCTGATAATCGCGGATGGCGCGGTCGGCGCTGAACATGCCGCAGCGCGCAGTGTTCAGGATCGCGGCGCGCGTCCAGGCCTCTGGATCGGACCACAGCGCTTCGACCTGCTGCTGGGCATTGAGATAGTGGCGGAAATCGGCCAGCACCAGATAAGGATCGCCGCCCGCCGGGCTCAGGCTGCGCACCAGCGCGTCAAAGGCCGTGGTGTCGCCGTCGCTAAAGGTGCCGTCCTCCAGCGCGGTCAGCGCCCGGTCTAGCTGCGGATCTTTCTTACGCCAGGTCGCTGGCGCATAGCCCGCCTGCTTCAGCGCATTCACCTGTTCAACGGTATGGCCAAAAATAAAGATATTCTCCTCGCCAACCTGCTGGGCGATCTCCACGTTCGCGCCGTCCAGGGTGCCAATCGTCAGCGCACCGTTAAGCGCCAGCTTCATGTTGCCGGTGCCCGAAGCCTCTTTGCCCGCCGTCGAGATCTGCTCGGAGAGGTCGGCGGCAGGAATAAGCCGCTCCGCCACCGAGACGTTGTAGTCGGGAATAAACACGATTTTAAAGCGGTCGCCGACGCGCGGATCGGCGTTAACCACGGCCGCCACCTTGTTGATGGCGTAAATGATATTTTTCGCCAGCGCGTAGCCCGGCGCCGCTTTGGCGCCGAACAGCATCACGCGCGGCGTCAGGTTCGCCTGCGGATCGCTGACCAGCGTTTGCCACAGGGCGATGATATGCAGCAGCATCAGATGCTGGCGCTTGTATTCGTGAAGGCGTTTAATCTGCACGTCGAACAGGGCGTCAGGCTGAACGCGGATGCCGGTCTGTTCGGCGATCCAGCGCGTTAGCGCCGCCTTGTTCTGCTGCTTGATGGCGCGATACTCCGCGCGAAACGCGGCGTTGTCCGCCAGCGGCGCCAGATCGCTGAGCGCGTCCAGATCGTTAACCCAGGGACGCGGCAGCGTCTTGTCGATCAGCGCGGCCAGCGCCGGGTTGCACTGCTGGATCCAGCGACGCGGTGTAATGCCGTTGGTGACGTTGTGGAACTTCTCCGGCCACAGCGCGTAGTATTCCGGGAAGAGATCCTGCACCACCAGCCGGGAGTGCAGCGCCGCTACGCCGTTGACCGCAAAACCGCTGACCACGCAGAGGTTCGCCATGCGCAGCTGCTGATTGTGCACCACCGCCAGCTTCGCCCAGATCGCCTCGTTGCCAGGCCAGCGCGCCTCGACCTCTTTTTTAAGCTGCGCGTTCAGCGTATTGATAATCATCATATGGCGCGGCAGCAGCGTGCGCACCAGGCGCAGATTCCAGCACTCCAGCGCCTCCGGCATCAGCGTATGGTTGGTGTAGGCGAAGGTGCGCTGCGTAATGCGCCACGCCTGCTCCCACGAGAGCTGATGCTCGTCGAGCAGCAGGCGCAGCAGCTCCGGGATCGCCAGTGTCGGATGGGTATCGTTAAGCTGGATCACCTCATAGTCGGGCAGCGTCTCGATGGCGCGGCCCGCCTGATGGTGACGACGCAGAATATCGGCCAGCGTACAGGCGCACTGGAAATATTGCTGCATCAGGCGCAGCTTTTTCCCGGCCTGATGGTTGTCGTTGGGGTAGAGCACCTTCGTCAGCTTCTCTGCATCGATGCCCTGCTGTTCAGCGCGCAGGAAATCGCCGTCGTTGAAGCGCTGCAGGTTAAACGGGCGCGCGTGTTTCGCCTGCCAGAGGCGCAGCGGCTGGGTTACGCCGTTGCCATAGCCGACGACGGGCAGATCCCAGGCCTCGCCCTGCAGCAGGAAAGCGGGCTCCCAGCGCGGGCGGCCCTCTTCCGTCACTACCTTGCCGCCCAGGCCGACCTGTACGGTCAGCGCGGCGTTGTGACGAAACCATGGATAGCGGTCGCGTCCCCAGTCGTCAGGCTGTTCATGCTGCGCGCCCTCGACAAAATGCTGGCGAAACAGGCCGTACTGATAGTTCAGGCCGTAGCCGATAGCGGGCTGGCCGGTGGTGGCCATCGCGTCGAGAAAACAGGCCGCCAGCCGTCCCAGGCCGCCGTTGCCGAGCGCCGGATCGGTCTCGCGCTCCAGTACGTCGCTCAGGTTGACGCCCCAGGCGGCGAGCGCGTCGCCGACCGCCTGATGCCAGCCCAGGTTGAGCAGATTATTTCCCGTCAGCCGGCCGGTAAGAAACTCCATGGAAAGATAGTTAACGTGACGCTGCGGCCCGGATGCGGGCTGCGCAGGCAGTTCGGCCAGCAGTTCGGCCAGCGCGCCGCTCAGCGCCTGCCACCACTGCTGTTGCGTCATCTCCTGCGCGTCGCGCAGGCCAAAGCGTTGCCACTGCCGCGTCAGCGCGGCGGTAAAGCGGGCGTGATCGAAGGGTTGCGAATTCATGTCGTGTGCTTCCTGTCAGAACGAAAAGGGATTGCCTGCCAGTTTGCCTGCCGCCTTTCGGGCGCTCCTCCTCCTGCATGAAATTCAGCAGGGAGGATAACGAGGGCGGAGAGGCCAGGGTAAATCTGAAAGCGGCGCAGGAGTGTGATTACACTCGCTTTTGTTAAGCCTGCCTTACAGGTTCGCTTGCATTCAGTTAACGGATCCGTGAACGTGTATGAAGATTAATTACGAAGCGTAAAAAAATGATGCGCTGAACGTTAATGGAGAAGCGTGCGCCCATGTTAATTCCCTCGAAGCTCAGTCGTCCCGTTCGCCTTGAAAGCACCGTCACCCGCGATCGCCTACTGCAAAAGCTCGGCGCAGCGGGCAATTACCGGCTGGTTTTGATTACCAGCCCGGCGGGCTATGGCAAAACCACGCTGATCTCGCAGTGGGCGGCGGATAAAAAGGATCTGGGCTGGTATTCATTAGACGAGGGCGACAATCAGCCGGAGCGCTTCGCCGACTATCTTATCGCGGCGCTGCAGCAGGCGACGCAGGGCGGCTGCAGCCGCAGTGAAACGCTGGCGCAGAAGCGGCAGTACGTCAACCTCAACGCGCTTTTCGCGCAGCTGTTTATTGAGCTGGCCGAATGGAGGCAGCCGCTGTGGCTGATCGTGGATGACTATCACCACATCGTTAATCCCGCCATCCATGAGGCGATGCGCTTTTTCCTGCGCCATCAGCCTGACAATCTGACGCTGGTGGTACTGTCGCGCAATCTGCCGCAGCTCGGCATCGCCAATCTGCGCGTGCGCGAACAGCTGCTGGAGCTGGGCAGCCAGCAGCTGGCGTTTACCCATCACGAAGCGAAACAGTTTTTTGACTGTCGCCTGAGCGCGCCGCTCGCCTCCGAAGAGAGCGGGCGCCTGTGCGACGACGTGGCAGGCTGGGCGACGGCGCTCCAGCTGATCGCCATCTCCGCGCGTCAGGGCGCCGGTTCGGCGCAGGACTCCGCGCGGCGGCTCTCCGGCATCAACGCCAGCCACCTTGCCGACTATCTGGTAGAAGAGGTGCTGGACAATATCGACGACGCGACGCGCCATTTTCTGCTGAAAACCGCGCTGCTGCGCTCGATGAATGACGCGCTGGTCGCCTGCGTGACCGGCGAGGCGAACGGACGCATGCGGCTGGAGGAGATTGAGCGTCGGGGACTCTTCCTGCAGCGTATGGATGATTCGGGCCAGTGGTTCAGCTATCACCCGCTGTTCGGATCCTTTTTACGCCAGCGCTGTGAGTGGGAACTGGCAGCCGAACTGCCCGCGGTGCATCGCGCGGCGGCGCAAAGCTGGATGGCGCAGGGATTCCCCAGTGAAGCGATCCATCATGCGCTCGCCTCGGGCGACGTTGAGATGCTGCGCGACGTGCTGCTGGCACACGCCTGGACGCTGTTCAATCAGAGCGAGCTGGCGCTGCTGGAGACGTCGCTGAGCGCGCTTCCCTGGGCGACGCTGCTGGACAATCCTCGCCTGGTGCTGTTACAGGCCTGGCTGATGCAGAGCCAGCATCGCTTCTCTGAGGTCAATCGCCTGCTGGCAAAGTTCGAGCAGGCGTGCAGCTGCGAGATCGACGCGGCGCTGCAGGGCGAATTCAACGCCGTGCGTGCGCAGGTGGCGATCAACGACGGCAATACCGAAGAGGCGGAGCAGCTTGCCCGCCTGGCGCTGGAAACCCTGCCGGAAAGCCGCCGCTACAGCCGCATCGTCGCCACCTCGGTGCATGGCGAAGTGATGCACTGCAAAGGCGAGCTGGCGAGTTCGCTGGCGCTGATGCGCCAGACCGAGCAGATGGCGCGCCGAGATGAAACCTGGCACTACGCGCTCTGGAGCCTGATCCAGCAAAGCGAAATTCTTTTCGCGCAGGGATTTCTGCAGGCCGCCTGGGAAATTCAGGAGAAAGCGTTCGTGCTGGTCGGCGAGCAGCATCTGGCGCAGTTTCCGCTGCATGAGTTTTTGCTGCGCATTCGCGCCCAGCTGATGTGGGCGTGGGGCCGGCTGGACGAGGCGGAGCAGGCGGCACGCGAAGGGATGAAGGTGCTGAAAGGCTACCCGCCGCAGCAGCAGATCCAGTGTCTCGGCCTGCTGGTGCAGTGCTCGCTGGCGCGCGGCAATCTGGATAATGCGCGCAGCTACCTGAACCGTCTGGAGAATCTGCTCAATAACGGCAGCCTGCACAGCGACTGGATCGCCAACGCCGACAAGGTGAGGGTGATCTACTGGCAGATGACGGGCGACGTGCAGAGCGCCAGCCACTGGATGCGGCACACCGCAAAGCCCGCCTTCGCCAATAACCACTTCCTGCAGGGGCAGTGGCGCAATATCGCGCGGGCGCAGATCCTGCAGGGCGACCTCAGCCAGGCGGAAGTGGTGCTGGAAGAGCTCAACGAAAACGCGCGCGCGCTGCGTCTGATGAGCGATATGAACCGCAACCTGCTGCTGCTCAATCAAATCTACTGGCAGACCGGGCGCAAAGCCGAGGCGCAGCGCGCGCTCATCGAGGCGCTGAAGCTGGCGCGCGGCACCGGCTTTATCAGCCATTTCGTCATTGAAGGCGAGATTATGGCGCAGCAGCTGCGCCAGCTTATCCAGCTCAACGCGCTGGAAGAGCTGGATAATCATCGCGCGCGCCGCATCCTGAATGAAATTAATAAATACCACCGCCATAAGTTTGCCCACTTCGACGAGGGGTTCGTCAGCCGATTGCTGAACCATCCCGACGTGCCGGAGCTTATCCGCACCAGCCCGCTGACGCAGCGCGAATGGCAGGTGCTGGGCCTGATCTACTCCGGCTACAGCAATGACCAAATTGCTGGGGAACTGGATGTAGCCGCCACCACCATCAAAACCCATATCCGCAATCTTTATCAGAAACTGGGCGTCTCGCATCGCGCTGAGGCGATGCATCAGGCGCAGTCGATGCTGAAGCTGATGGGGTATGTGTAGCCGATGTCTGCACGCGCGAAACCCGATCCAGGCCCAGCTGCATTATGCTGCTCGCGGCTTTAACCTACCGGATAGCGCGTCGCGTTCAGCGAGCCACGTCGATCGAAACGCCGCATCCCCAGCCACAGCAGCGCCGTCGCGAACCAGCCGATAACCCATGAGACGTCATTTCCGGCGAAAATCCAGGTCAGCGAGCCGTGATGCAGCGGATTATCGATAAACGGCAGCTGGATCAGCACGCCGATAAAGTAGGTGGCAATGCCCGGCCAGTTCCAGCGGCCGTAGCGCCCGTCAGGCTGCGACAGCGCGGGAATGTCGATATGGCCTTTAGTAATAAGGTAAAAATCGGTGAGGCTGATGGCGCTCCAGGGCACGAAAAAAGCCAGCAGGAACAGCAGAAAGTGGGTGAACGACTTGAGAAAAGCGGGCTCGCTGATCAGCGCAATGCCGCAGGAGATTGCCACCATCAGCACCACAAAACTAATCCGCCCGCCCCGGCTCAGGGAGGTTTGCCGGCTGAAGCCGGAAACGATGGTAGTCAGCGACATAAAACTGCCGTAGGCGTTCAGCGTGGTAAAAGTGATCTTGCCGAAGCAGATGGCAAAATAGATCACCATCGCCATGGTGGCGCTGCTGCCTAAGCTGACGATGTAACCCACCTCATTGCCGGAGAAGGCGCTGCCCGCGATAGCCGCGACAATAACGCCCAGCGTCATCGACGCCTGGGTACCGAGCACGGTACCGAAAAACACCGCGCTGAACAGGCGTTTTGCGGAGACCTCCTGCGGCAGGTAGCGCGAATAGTCAGAGACGTAGGGGCAAAACGCAATCTGCCATGACGAGGAGAGAGAGACGGCGAGTAAAAAGGTGGAGAAAGCGAAGTGGCGATTCTGCCAGAGCGGCGCCAAATCGTGGGTTGAGAGCAGCGTGACGAACAGATAGAAGAACGCCAGCACGCCGACGACGCTGGCGACTTTGCCCAGCTTATGAATAACCCGATATCCCAGCACCGCAATCACGATAATGATCAGGCTGAACAGGATCATCCCGGCGGCGTTATCAATATGCAGCAGCTTCGCCATCGCCTGACCGGCCAGCACCGTGCCGCTGGCGGAGAAGCCGATATACATAATGCACACCAGCACCAGCGGGATCACCGCGCCGAACACGCCGAACTGAATGCGGCTGGTGATCATCTGCGGCAGGCCCATGCGCGGTCCCTGCACGGCATGCAGCGCCATCACCGCCGCGCCGATAATCTGGCCGACGAACAAGCCGACAATCGACCAGACCACATCGCCGCCCAGCACCACGGCGAGCGCGCCGGTGACGATAGCCGTAATTTGCAGGTTGCCGCCGAACCATAGCGTGAACTGGCTGAACGGATGGCCATGGCGTTCGCGGTGGGGAATAAAATCGATCGATCGGGTTTCAGAAAGCCGCTGGCTCTCACCGTCCGAACGTGCTGATGCAGGAAGTTCCGCTGACATAGGTTCCTCGCCAAATTGAAGTGTGAATTATTCTTTGCCCTTTGTTAACCGCTATGACGTTACATGTATATACATGTACGGATGTTGTCATGCCGATCTTAAACTTACAAGGCGGCGGGTCATTGGAAATTGTGATGGCGCTGGCAAGCCTGGCATGATGAAAGCAAGAAAAGAGAGCGGGAATATGCTACATAAGCGCAGTCTGCCGCCGAGATAAAAACAGCAGGCGAGAAGAACGGGCTAACCTGCAGGAAGCGCAGGATTTACCCGCAAGATTATTGTATAGTCCGCGCTTTTTGGAGGTTTCCCTTGCTTAACGCATCCACGCGCCTGAACAAATACATCAGCGAGAGCGGAATCTGTTCACGCCGCGACGCCGATCGCTATATCGAACAGGGCAACGTATTTATTAACGGCAAACGCGCCGCCGTCGGCGCGCAGGTCTTTCCGGGTGACAGCGTCAAGGTAAACGGCCAGCTGATTGAGCCACGCAGCGAAGAGAATCTGGTGCTGATCGCTCTGAACAAACCGGTCGGCATCATCACCACCATGGAAGAGGGCGAACGCGATAACATTCGCGACTTCGTAAACCATAGCGAGCGCATCTTCCCTATCGGTCGCCTGGATAAAGATTCCCAGGGGCTGATCTTCCTCACCAACAATGGCGATCTGGTGAATAAAATCCTGCGTGCGGGCAATAACCATGAGAAAGAGTATGTGGTTACCGTCGATAAGCCGATCACCGACGACTTTATCGCCGGTATGGGCGCAGGCGTGCCGATGCTCGGCACAGTCACCAAAAAATGCAAAGTGGTCAAAGAGTCCGCGTTTGTGTTCCGCATTACGCTGGTGCAGGGCCTGAACCGTCAGATCCGCCGCATGTGTAAGCACTTTGGCTTTGAGGTCACGAAGCTGGAGCGCACGCGCATCATGAACGTCAACCTGAAGGGCATTCCGCTGGGCGAATGGCGCGACCTCACCGACGACGAGCTGGCAGAGCTGTTTAAGCTGATCGAAAACTCCTCTTCAGAAGAGAAGCCCGCAAAGAAAAAGACGCCCGCGAAAAGCAGCGCGGTGAAAAAGCCGGTTGTCAGCAGCGCGCCGAAGAAAAGCGAAAAGAGCGATGACCGCGCGGGCAACCGCAAACGTTTTGTCCAGCCGGGACGCAAAAAGAAGGGGCGTTAAAGCCTGCGCCACAACGGCTGCAGCGCGTCGATAAGCGGTTCGGGCGATACCGGCGCGCCACCAGGCTGCCAGGCGTGCTGAAACTCGGCGATCTCAATGCCTAAAAAAGCGCTTTCCGCGAGCGCGTCGCAGCAGGCGGAGAGATCCTCCAGCGTCAGACCGCCCTTAATGGCGTAGTCCGTCGGGACAATGCCCGGATCCAGCACGTCGCAGTCCAGATGCAGATACACCGGGCGTCCAGCCACCGCTTTCTGCAACCGTGCAGCAATATCAGGCCCGGGCGCAATAACCGGGATGGCGTGACGCGCAATCAGCGCTTTTTCAAAAGGATCCAGATCGCGCTGGCCCACCAGCACCAGCCGATCGAGGCGAAGCCCGCTTCCCAGCCCGGAGGACCACAGGCCAGCCGGCGCCGAAAGCGCCAGCCCGCCCAGAAAGCCTGACGTGGTCGAATCAGGCGTATTCAGGTCGCCGTGCGCGTCGAACCACAGCACGCAGGCGTCAGGATGATGGTTCGCCAGCGCGGGCAGCGTCGCCAATGAAACCGCGCAGCGGCTGGTGGCGGAGAGCGGAATCGCTCCGGCGCGAAAAAGCTGCTCAAAGCGGGCCTGCATCGCCTGGAGATCGGGCAGCGCTGCTGCCAGCGCCTCGCGCCAGCCAGCCTGCGTTGCGGCGGCAGGCGAGCCAATAAGCACCGGCGTTTCGCCGTTGCGCTGCGCCAGCCATTCGCCGATTGCGCTGGCGCCAGGTATCGCCAGATCGTTATGATCGCCCGCGACGCCCTGATAAACCGTCACCGCTATTTTTCTTTTCATTGCTGCCCCTTCTTTTATCCCATTGATTAAAAGGCTTTTTAACGCTTGTGCGTAATCCATGATAAAGTAGACGCAAAAAAATCGCGCCCACCTCTAGACGACCGGTCTAATAAAGGCTATCTTAAATTCATGAACACAGTCGCTCACAAACACAGAGAAGACATTCGCGAACATATTCTGGACACCGGCCAGCGCATTATGGCCAGTAAAGGATACTCGGCTGTCGGTCTCAACGAAATTCTGACGGAAGCAGGCGTGCCGAAAGGCTCGTTCTACCACTACTTCGGTTCGAAAGATGCCTTTGGCGTTGCTATGCTGGAAAGTTACTTTGACGACTATCTGGCGAATATGGACAAGACACTGGGCCAGCCCAACTGCACCATGCAGCAAAGGCTGATGCACTACTGGCAGCAGTGGCAGGATACGCAATCTTTTCAGGACTGCCAGGGCAAATGCCTGGCCGTCAAGCTGGGCGCCGAAGTGGCCGATCTCTCGGAAGCGATGCGCCATACGCTGGAAAAGGGCACCGCCGGGATTGTGGCGCGTCTGACGGACGCTATCGAGGCGGGCGTAGCGGAAGGGTCGCTGCGCACCGATGAGAAACCGGCCGTGGTGGCGGAAAGTCTCTATCAGCTCTGGCTCGGCGCCAGCGTGATGGTCAAGATTGTACGCAACAAGCGGCCGTTTGAATCAGCCATGGTGCTGACGCAGCAAATGCTTAACGCTGCCTCCTGACGGGGCGGCAAAAAAAGGTCGGCGACGACTTTTTTTATCAGCAGAATCTAGACGACTGGTCTACTATTGAAATAACACCTTCACTAAGCGGAGAACAGAGATGAAAGTATTAATGGTTTTGACCTCACACGATAAACTGGGCGACACCGGACGTAAAACCGGCTTCTGGCTGGAAGAGCTGGCCGCGCCTTACTACGCCTTTAAAGACGCCGGCGCCGATATTACTCTGGCCTCGCCGCAGGGCGGCAACCCGCCGCTGGATCCGAAAAGCAATGAGCCTGATTTCCAGACCGAGCTGACACATCGTTTCGAGGCGGATGAGGAAGCTAAAGCGCAGCTGGCGTCGACGGTACGCCTGGAGAGCGTTTCCGCCTCCGACTTCGACACGGTGTTCTACCCCGGCGGCCACGGCCCGTTATGGGATCTGGCGGAAGATCAACACTCCATCGCCCTAATCGAAAGTTTTATTGCAGCTGAAAAACCGGTTGCGCTGGTCTGTCATGCGCCGGGCGTGCTGCGCCATGTGAAAACCGCGGCGGGGCGTCCGCTGGTCGAAGGTAAAAAAGTGACCGGCTTCGCTAACAGTGAAGAAGAGGGCGTCGGCCTGACTAATATCGTGCCTTTCCTGGTGGAAGACGAGCTGATCGCCAAAGGCGGCCTCTATTCCAAAGGTGAAGACTGGGGCTCCTATGTCGTGCAGGACGGCCTGCTGATCACCGGGCAGAACCCGGGATCGTCGGCGGCAACGGCAGCGCAGCTGCTGAAAACCTTAGCGAAGTAATCGCTGATTCTGCGGCGGCGCGCCGCCGCAGAAGCGGCAAATATTTTAACTCCGGCTGAGCGTGCGGCGGCCGTCTCCACACCTGATGAGAGAAGAGAACAATGAAAAAATCTGTTGCTGCGCTGGCGTTCAGCCTGGTTATCTCTGCTTATGCGCAAAGCGCGATGGCCGAGCCGGTTAAAAATGTGGTGCTGGTGCATGGCGCCTTTGCCGACGGCTCCGGCTGGGATCCGGTGGCGCGTATCCTGGATAAAGATGGCTACAGGGTCGCGATCGTGCAGGAGCCGCAAACCTCGCTGGCCGACGACGTCGCCGCGACCCGACGCGTGCTGGCTCAGCAAAGCGGCAAAACGCTGCTGGTTGGCCACAGCTATGGCGGCATGATCATCAGCGACGCGGGCAACAGTCCCTCAGTGGCGGGGCTGGTTTACGTCGCGGCGTTTCAGCCCGAGAAGGGCGAAAGCCTGCTGTCGCTGGCGGGCAAAAATCCGCCCGCAGGCAAAGCGATTACCGAAACGCCGGATCACTTTCTTTTTATTAAACCTGAGAAATTCCACGCCGATTTCGCTGCGGATCTGCCCGCCGGGCAAGCAGCAATGATGGCACGATCTCAGGTTATGCCGGCAGTGGCCGCGTTTAACGCGCCAGCCGGAGAGCCCGCCTGGCGCGTTAAGCCAAGCTGGGCCATCGTCGCCACCCAGGATCGTTCGATCAACCCTGAGCTGGAACGCTTTATGGCGAAGCGCGCCCATAGCGAGACGTCAGAAGTGAAGGGCAGCCACGCGATTTACGCTTCCCAGCCGGAGAAAATCGCAGCGGTTATCGAACGCGCGGCGCAGCGGCTGTCCCAGTAACAGTGCGCGAAGGCCGGTAAAAATGCCGGCCTTTAAATCACCGTAATCTGCTTTTGCGCCAGCAGCCTCTTCATCTCCGCATCCGGCTCGCCGTCGACCACCAGCGTGCTCGCCAGCGTCAAATCGCCGATGGCAAATGCCGAGGCGGAATTCATCTTCTCCTGCGACACCATCACCACGGTTTCCGAGGCGCGCGCCGCCAGCGCCCGTTTAATTCCCGCCTCTTCATAGTCGCCGGTAGTTAACCCTGCGCTCCTGTGGACGCCTGTGACGCCCATAAAAAAGAGATCGGCGTTGATGCGCGCGATAGACTCCAGCACCGCTGCGCCTACCGCCACGACAGAGTGACGATAGAGCAGGCCGCCAAGCATAATCACCTCGACATTAGGCGAATCGACCAGCGCCACCGCAATGCTGGGGCTGTGGGTGACGGCGGTAAATGCCAGATCCGCCGGCAGCTGGCGCATCATCGCTTCGGTGGTGGTACCGCCGTCAATAATCACCACCTGACCGGGCTGAATAAGCCCGACCGCTTTTTGCGCGATAAGCCGTTTTGAGCTGGATTGCACGTTTTTGCGTGTTTCAAAAGAGGCTACCGCCGCAGACACCGGCAGCGCCCCGCCGTGCACGCGCTGCAGCAAACCTTCCGCCGCCAGCTCCCGCAGATCGCGCCGTATCGAGTCCTCAGAGACGCGAAAGCGCTGGCTCAGCTCGCTGGACATCACCTGTTTTTCCTCGGCCAGTATCGCCAGGATCTGCTGCTTGCGCTGTGAACTCAGCATAAATAAACGCCTTTGTTTTTTCTTGATGTTGCACGATTATGCATGATAGCGTGTTTTTTGTCACCTTCCTGAGGAGAAAACATGCAGCCGAACATACGTCATCTGCGCGAACAGTTGTTATCCGATAACTGGTACACGTTAAAGAAATATACCTTTGAACAGCAGCGCGCCGACGGCAGCTGGCAAGAGCAGAGCCGGGAGGCCTACGATCGCGGCAACGGCGCCGTCATTCTGCTCTACAACCGCACCAGAAAAAGCGTGGTGCTGACGCGCCAGTTTCGCCTGCCGGTCTATATCAACGGCCATAGCGGCTATTTGATTGAGGCGGCGGCTGGCCTGCTCGACAACGCCTCGCCCGAAGCGCGCATCCTCGCGGAGGCGGAAGAGGAGACCGGCTTCCGGGTCACGCATGTAGAGAAGGTGCTGGAGGCCTATATGAGCCCTGGATCCGTTACGGAAAAACTCTACTTTTTCATCGCCGAATATCATGACGACGATCGGCGCGGCAAGGGCGGCGGGCTGGCGGAAGAGGGCGAGGATATCGAAGTACTGGAGTGGCCTTTCGCCCGCGCGCTGGCGGCGATCCGCAGCGGCGAGATTGAAGATGCCAAGACTATCATTTTGTTACAGCACCTGGCGCTCAACGCCGTCTTTGAGGAGGAGAAGCGATGCTGATTCTGATCGCGGGTCCGGTTCGCAGCGGCACGAACGGCGAGCCAGCATTAATCGATGCCAACCTGGCGAAGATGAACCGCATGGCGCTGGAAATCTATCAGCGCGGACACACGCCGGTGATTGGCGAATGGCTGGCGCTGCCGCTCGCCGCCGCTGCAGGCTCGACGCGCATCGGCGACGAGATCAGCGAGAGATTTCTCTATCCGGTCGCGCATCGCTTAATCGCCTGCTGCGACGCCATTTTGCGCATGCCGGGCGCGTCGCAGGGCGCCGACAACGACGTGCGCCTTGGCGAATCCCTGGGGCTGGCGATATTCACCTCGCCAGAAAACCTGCCTGTCGTCGAAGAAGAAACAGAGTGAAGAGAGGGAATAACGTAGCCGCCGGAAGGAGCGGCGGCTAAGCGTAATGGGTCAGGCAGAACTTAGTGGCGGATGTGCTGCAGATCTTCTTCGGACAGGCCCGTCACTTTCATCACTGAAGGCACGTCCATACCGTTTTTCAGCAAGTTTCGGGCGATATTGAGGCTGGCTTCGCGCTCGCCAAGCTGGCGGCCCTGGGCAAGGCCTTGTTCCAGGCCTTGTTCCAGTCCTTTTTTCAGGCCTATCTGCTCAAGCTGTTGTGCAAGGGTCATCAGTTCATCCTCATGCTGCGGCACGCGCTGTGCCAGTTCACGAATCATCGCTTTCGCGTCCGGCGTTTCGCCGGCCTGAAGCATATAGTTTACCAGCGCCATCACCTGCTGTCCGGTCATAAATTCCGTCAGCATTAGCGTCACCAGCTGATCGAGCAGCCCTCGAAGATCGCGCTGGCGGATGTGTTTTTGCAGCAGCGTCAGGGCCGCCATGCTGCGGTGCTGCATAATCTCTTCATCCGGAATTACCGTCACGTCCACCAGCGGAAAACTTCCGCCGTAGAGCGCCGCGGCCCGCTCACGCTCGCTAAACGAATCGAGCCAGTTCATCGAGTAAGGATAAGGGCTGCGCTTGCCCTGATAAAAGAGTACCGGGATCACCAGCGGCAGGGTTTTATGCCCGGCGTCAAGATGACGCTGCATCGCCGCCACGGCATAGCGCATCAGCCGAAACGCCATATGCTTATCCGGCGAGCTCTGATGCTCAATCAGGACGTGCACATAACCATCGCCGCCGCCGGTTTTCAGCGAGTAAAGCACGTCGCTGTAATAAGGGCGCAGATCATCCTCGACGAAACTGCCGGATTCCAGCTTCAGCGTCGAGAGATCGCAAATCGCCAGCAGCGCGGGCGGCAGATGCAGCGCCATAAAGTCGCGCGCCGTCTCAGGGTGCGAGAGAAAGGTTTTGAACACCGCGTCGTGCGGGGTCGGCGTACTGTTTTTATGCATCCCGATGCGCCTTATGCCAGCTGAAATCCGTTGCACGAATAGTATCACAAGGTTCCGGCTCTCATCAGTACGCCCTGGAGCCAGAAGGGGTCGCTTATCACCTCGACAAAAATATTTTCCGGCAGCGAAACTTTTCCGCAGCGGCTGGCGAACCTCTGATTACATCCTTCAGGCACGTCGCCTGATTGCCCACGGAGAAGAACGAGATGCCGATGAAAAACAACCTGAAAACGCTGGCGGCTGTAACGCTGCTCGCCCTGAGTCTGCCTGTCGCCTCGGCATTCGCCGCGCTGCAGGTCGGCGACAAGGCGCCCGATTTCAAACTCGACGCGGCGCTGGCCGGTAAAGCGACCACCTTCTCTTTGCAGCAGGCGCTGCAGAAAGGGCCGGTGGTACTCTATTTCTTCCCAGCGGCCTTTAGCGCGGGCTGCACGCTGGAAGCGCACGATTTCGCCGAGGCGACCGACGAATTCAACAAGCAGGGCGCGACGGTTATCGGCGTGACGGCGGGCAATACCGACCAGATTGCGAAATTCTCACAGCTTGAGTGTCGCGATAAATTCACCGTTGCGGCCGATCCCGGCGCCAAAGTGGCGGCGGAATACAAAAGCACCATGGAATATAAAGGGAAGACCTTTTCCGATCGCACCTCTTACGTGATCGCCCCGGACGGTAAAATTCTGCTCAGCTATACCGACAAAAATCCGGATGCGCATATCCAGAAGGCGATGGACGCGGTGAAGAAATATCGTCAGGCCAATCCGGCCTAACTCTCTTATCCAGGTAAAACCATCATGCTGACAGCTATCGCCGCCGCGTTTCTCGGTGGCCTGATACTCAATCTTATGCCGTGCGTCTTCCCGGTGATTTCGCTGAAGGCGCTGAGTTTGATCCGCCATCACGACAAACCGGCGCACGCCCGCGCCGAGGGGCTGGCGTTTTTGCTGGGCGTGGTCGTCACCATGCTGGCGCTGGTAGCGGTACTGCTGCTGGCGCGAGCGGGCGGCGCCTCGGTCGGCTGGGGCTTTCAGCTGCAGTCGCCGCTGGTGATCGCGCTGCTGATTCTGGTGATGCTGGCCTCGGCGCTTAATCTCTTCGGCCTGTTTGAAATCGGCCTTTCCCTGCAGCGGGCTGGCGAGGTGGGCGGCGATCGCGGCGGCTTAGTGGGTTCGGCGCTCACCGGCGCGCTCGCTATTGTCGTGGCGACGCCGTGCAGCGCGCCCTTTATGGCCAGCGCCATCGGCTATGCGCTGACGCAGCCGCCTGCCGTCAGCCTGGTGATCTTTATCGCGCTGGCGCTCGGATTCGCCGCGCCCTTTACCCTGATATCCTTCTTCCCGGTGCTGGCGCGCGTGCTGCCGGCGCCCGGCGCCTGGATGATTACGTTGAAACACGGGCTGGCTTTCCCGATGCTCGGCGCCGTCGGCTGGCTGATTTGGGTGCTGGAACGCCAGGCGGGCTCGGCGGCGCTGGCGGCAATCCTTGCCTGCTGCCTGCTGCTCAGTTTTGCCGCCTGGTTATATGGCATGGCGCAAAAACGCCGTATGATGGGACGTCGCCACTGGGCGCTGCATCTGGCGACGGCGGTTTTCCTGCTGCTGCTGGTGCCGCCGCTGATCAATCTGAAAAGCGTTGCCGCGCCTGAAGAGAACGCTGAGAGCGCCGTGGCGGCGGCGGCCGTCGCCTGGTCGCCGCAGAACGTCGACGCGATTAAAGGCCAAGGCAAGCCGGTGCTGGTGAACTTTACCGCCTCCTGGTGCATCACCTGCCAGGTTAACGATCGCACCTCTTTATCAACTCAGGCGGTGAAAGCGGCGATGGCGCGCACCGACACCATTTATATGGTCGCGGACTCCACGAAATATAATCCGGACGTCGAACAGGCGCTCAGCGATTTCGGGCGAGGCGGGCTGCCGCTCTATGTGGTCTATCCGGCAAACGGCGGGAAACCGGTGGTGCTGCCGCAGGTGCTAACGCCGGGCATCGTTATTTCGGCGCTTGAACAGGCCGCTGAAAGCGGAAAGAAAACGTGAACGGGTGAATGATTGATTAACCTTTTAGCCAGGCGGATGGTTCAGCCTCTAAGCGCGGGCGATGCCCGCCACTGACGCGCGCGCTCAGCACTGGCCTCTCTTGATGGCCCGCGCGCAGGCTGGCGATAAAGCCGCCTATAACCAGCTTCTGAAAGCGATGGTGCCCGCCATCCGTGCTCTGGTGCGCAAAAAAATCGCCGACGACGCGCTGGTTGAAGATGTGATTCAGGAGACGCTGCTGGCGATACATCGCGTGCGTCACACTTACGATCCGCGCCGTCCCGTGCTGCCCTGGGTGGCGGCCATCGCTTCGGCCAGGGCAATCGACGCCCTGCGTCAGCGCGGCCGCCAGCATGAGGTGCAGGACGATGACGCCCTTCAGCGTCAGACGGCGGAAGCGAACGAGGCCGATACGGGCCAGGATGCGCTAAGCGACTGTTTAGGCGCGCTGCCGGCGCGCCAGCGCCAGATCGTCGAGTCCGTTCATCTGCGCGAGCAGAGCCTGGCCCAGGCGGCGGCTGAGGCCAACCTTTCGCTTTCTGCGGTCAAATCGCTTTTGCACCGCGCAATGCTCAACCTGCGTAAATCTGGAAGTGGCAAGCATGAGAAATCATGACCAACTTATCGAACAGCTCAGCGCGTCAGCGCAGCCGGTCAGACGCGTCTGGCCAACGGCATGGCGCGTCACTGGCTGGATCGCCGCGGCGCTGCCCTGCGGCGCGCTCGGCAGCTGGGCGCTGCACAGCCGCTACACCGACTGGTCTCAGCCTGGCGCGCCGCTGGCAATAGCGGCTTTGCTGTTGTCTTTTATGCTGGGCGTCGGCGCTATCGCCGGGGCCTTTACCCTTAGCCTGGCGGGACGTAAGCCGCCCGCGCTGCGCTACCTGCTTTTGCCGGCGCTGGCGTGGCTGGCGCTCAATCTCGGAAATATGACCACCGCGCCCGCAGGCGCAGGGCGCTTTGGCGAAGGCATTCACTGCTATCTCTTTATGCTTTCAGCAGGCCTGCCGATGATGGCGATCTCGCTGTTCAGCCTTTACCGTACCCGCTCGATCTTCCCGGCGAAAAGTCTGGCGCTGGCAGGATGCGGCATCGCCTTTATGTCGTCGATGCTGCTGTCCCTTTGCCACGACACGCAGCTGCATATGATCGATTTTTTAATGCATCTGGCGGCGGGCCTGACGCTGGTTGCGCTCACGGTGGCGACGGGACGTCGCTGGGTCCGTCTGGAAGGCAACGTGCGTCCCTGACTCTCGCGGACCAGCTGCTTGCGTCACCGCGCCAGCGCATAAATGGCGTCGAGGTTCTCTTTAAAGCGCGCCGGATTATGGTGCGTTTCAATGCGGCGCACGGCGTTTTTAGAACGGGAGAGAATAGACGCCTGGTCCGCCAGGATCGCCAGCACCTGCGCCTTCAGCTGGGTCACCATCAAACGCCTCAGCGCTAATTTATCCTCCACCGACGCCACGGTGAGTTCAAACATCGCATTTAGCGGGCAGTCGATGGTCCAGCCTGCGGCGTCCGGGTTTATTTCAGGCAGCGCGCGCACGTTGGTGGTGATAACGGGACAGCCGCACGCCTGCATTTCCAGAACGGAAAAACCATAGGTATCTTGCCAGCTAGGCAGCAGCCCGACATGGGCGCGCTTAAATAACGTGATGAGCTCGCTATTCGGTCTGGAGGTGGCGTGAGTAAAAATATTATATCGCGTTAGCGATTGTTCAATTCCTCTGTAAAAAGAGGCTTCATCCTGATATTTTCCATGGGCGAAGTTAACCCTATTGTTAAGGTCGCCTGTTATATTCACCTCGACGGTATCGGCATTAATTACCCCTTCTTTAGCCAGCTCGCTAAAAGCGAGCACCACCTCGGCACCGCCTTTGCGATAAAACTCATTACCGACAAAGGTAAAAATCAGCTTTTTGTCAGGCGTATCGCGCGGACCGTCATAAAGCACCGGCTGCGGAGGATGCAGCATGTGCATTTTAGGGATAATAGCCGCCGCCTCTTCAGGAAAGGCTGCCAGCAGTTTTAGCTGAATCTGCCTTGCGGCTTCCGACATCGCCACGATCGCCACACACTGCGGCGCAGCGACCAGCCTAAGGGATTTTTTCAGTTCTGGATTAGCGAGTTTGGGTACGCCAGGCACCGGCAGAACGCGTGGCAGCTCGGTTTCAAAGGTGGCGACCCAGCGCTGCCGGGTCTGGGCGACCTCGTTAAACAGATGGATGACCTGGGTATCCGCCGGCATAAGGAAACGAAAGGGCCAGAAGATAAATACCTTATTGGCACGCGCCAGCTTCTGCCTTATTTTATTGATGTAGAGCCATATATTTTTATAACGAAAATCCAGGTAGGTATACTGCTCGTTAACGATTATGTTTCTTTTTTCCGGGTAGCCGCGCCCGCTCACTATTATTTTCATATAAGCTCCTGATAAAAATCCGGAAGCAACAAGTGATACGCTGAAAAAGCACGCTCAGGTGTCGTGATTATATAATCAAGACATTTCTAATTCTGCCACTGAGTGAAGCAAAGCGTGATTATAGGAAGATTCCTTTCTTTAGGTTTAATTTATTTAATATTTATTTATTTGCCGTCGCTTTATCACTATTTATTACCAGCTAATCAGGTTTCAGCATTTGTCTTTTTTAGTTACACCGGGACGCTATTTATTACTTTTTACTTAACGCAAACTGATTTATTTATTAATTAACTTTTTTTATGCGTTTTATCCGCTGCTATAACCCTTCGTCGTTGTAATGAATGCTAACGGATTCCAGAGTGGGGGGAAACGCCAGACGAGGGCGCATGCCGCTTGCCTGGGCGATCAGGCCTGTTTTCCACGCAACGTCGCTTTCCGTGCCAGGATTAAACGAAGCGGGATTGATGCTGGTGAGTTTTAACTTATTAACGAGGATGTTTATGACGCTGCGATCGCTTCAGGCGCTTTGTCTGGTCAATTTTTTTATGGCGGACGTGAGGGATGGATTAGGCCCTTTTTTGGGTATTTTCCTCACCGAACATCACTGGCGGGCGGATGATATTGGCTGGGTGATGTCTGCCGGCGGCCTGGCGGGTCTGTTCGCCACTCTTCCCGCCGGGCTAATAACAGATGCGACGGGCCATAAGCGCCTGCTGCTGATTGTCGGCTCGCTGATCATTACCGTGTCGACGCTGCTGCTCTGGTATTTTCCCGATTCATGGGTGACGCTGTGTTCGCAGATCCTCACCGGCCTTGCAGCGGCGTTTATCGCGCCCGTGCTGACCGGCATCACGCTTGGCCTGACCGGGCCAGACGGATTCAGCCGCCAGATGGGCCATAACGAAGCCTTTAACCACGGCGGCAACATGACCGCGGCGATTATCGCCGGGATCTCCGTCGCCTGGTGGGGAACAGGCGCCGTCTTCGTCCTCATGACCGCCATGGCGCTCTGCGCGGCGCTTTCAGTTTTAGCTATCCGGCATGACGATATCGATCATCGCCTTGCACGCGGATTAAGCGGCGATGACCACCAGCTTGCGGTGCCCAGACTGTCGGTTATTCTGCGCAATCCCGCCATTATCATCACCGGATTAACGCTGCTGCTGTTCCATCTCAGCAATGCCGCGCTGTTGCCGATGCTGAGCATGCGTGCCGCCGCCGCCCATGACGGGACGATGCCTGCCGGCGTTTATGCAGCCGCCACCGTGGTGATTTCGCAGTGCGTGATGATCCCGGTGGCGCTGTTTGCCGCCAGCCGCGCGCAAAAGTCGGGTTATTCATTGCTGATTACGGCGGCGCTGCTGGTGTTGCCGCTGCGCGCCGCTATCGCCTCCGCCTGGCCGGGCACCCTGGGGATGATCCCGGTTCAGATACTGGATGGGCTGGCGGCCGGGCTGCTGGGCGTGGCGGTACCGGGCTATATTGTTAACGTACTGGCGGGAAGCGGACATACCAACGCGGGTCAGGGCACGATTATGCTGATGCAGGGGGCGGGCGCCGCGATGAGCCCGGCGCTGGCGGGCACCATTGCGGCGCGTTACTCCTACAGCACGGCATTCGCGGTGCTGGGCGTTATCGCCCTGACGGCGCTGGCACTCTGGTGGGCGGGCGGTCGGTTCGAGCGAAGAAGCGATAATGCTGAACCTGAGAGAGGCAAATAATGGGCGTCTTTAAGGGAAACAAACAGGCGCTGCCGGTACGCTATTGCAAAAACTGCAAAAAACCGATGACCTGGCGCAAAAAATGGGAAAAGTGCTGGGATCAGGTGCAGTACTGCTCCGAACGCTGTCGTCGGGAAGCAAAGCGCGGCGCAGACGTTAACCAGGAGTGATACAGAGAAGCGCAATGGTTACTTTTCACTTAAACATGCAACAATTCCTCAACAGAATGACAACGGGAGTCATATTGCCCTCTACGGACGTAACATTGCGACTATGCTCATCGGGCTGCTTGTCGGCAATGTGCCGTTAATTCTTATGAGGATAGCGTTCAGATGCGTAAACTGTCGTGTTTAGTAATCACCCTGGGCCTGCTGATGTCGGTCGCCTCTCAGGCTGAGGCGAAAGGCTGCCTCAAAGGCGCAGCGGTCGGCGGCGCGGCCGGGCATATCAAGGATCATGCCGTCGCCGGCGCGGCAGCGGGCTGTGCCGTAGGCCACCATATGGCCCATAAAAAAGAGAAAAAGGACGCGGAGAAGAATCAACAGCAGGCGCAGTAAGCTAGGTTTCAGGGCTGCCTGGGCGGCCCTGAGTTGGTTCGCGTACCTGCACAGAAGAGGGCATTTAATCGATTAGGCTAGCATTAGTTATATTTAACATAAGATGTATTGTACGCATTTTGATATATTAGCCATTGTATCTTTAGCTGCCCGCGTCGCGATACCGCAAGATGTCTTCATTCGGATCGGGTGCTTCAATCGGATAGTGTTCCTGCTCGTATTTTTCGATAAGCAGGATCATGACTTCCAGAAAATCACCTGCTTCACTTCCCGGCTCCGGCTCATTGTCAAACAGCGGGGATACAGCGGCCAGAGCCGCCTCATAATCTGCTTCGTTGTGAATCGGCTTGATTTTGTAAGTCATTACATATCCACCGTATTTGCGTCTATTTTGTCATAATCAGCGTGCGTTCCAACAAACTTGATGTAGACCGCCTGAAACCTGTAAGCCACCGCAACAATCAGACGGTAGTGCTTACTCGCCCAGTCTTCCAGAACTAGCCCCGGCGCCAGCTCAAATTCCCGCGTATATGCGGTAATTGCAACTCTTTAAAATAATCACCCTTACTGTCGATTTATTGGATTAATAACCTTACCCCGTCACCTGCGCCACCGCTTTGCGCACGTCGCCCGTCGCCGCCGCATCAAGCGGCGTCACCAGTGCATAGTTATAGTGCTCATCGCTCCAGTACTGCGCCATTACATCCTCAGCTTTGCGCTCGCCGTGCGGCAACTTAACCGGACTGAGCGGCCGGATATACCAGGCGACGCGGGTGCCGTGCGGATCCTGATACATCACCAGCGCCGCCGGGCCCTGCGCGGTCGCTATCAGGCGCGCGCCGAGCGGTTTAAAGCCATACTGCTCCAGATTAGGCGGCAGGTTGCCGTTGATAAAATAGCGCCCGACCCAGCTCGCCAGCTCGTTTTGCTGGCTGGCGACCACGTCCATCGGCGTCAGCGTCGCATTGCCGAACAGCTTATAGGCCTGCACCGCATCTTCCATCGGCAGATGACCCGCCATCTGCGAATCTTTCAGCTGCCAGCCGGTAAAGCCGCCGACGCTAAGGGATAAAACCAATACGCAGGCAAGCGCCAGTTTTCGCTGCCGCTGCTGCCGCGCGCGACGGCGAAAAGCGTGCGGCTCCGGGGATTCCAGCGTCTGCTTTTGCTGATGCATCGCCTGCCGCAAAAGCTGCATCTCATAGCGAATCTCCGCCACGCGTCCGGCAGCCTGAGGATCCTCCGCCAGATAACGCTCGACGCGTCGCGCGGTGGCGTCGTCCGCTTCGCCATCTATCCAGGCGTGCAGTTCCTCTTCATCGGGTTTCATTTCAGTCTCCTCAGCGGTAACGGCTTGACCTTACCTTCTAATTTCTCATGCAGCAGTTTGCGCGCGCGGGAGAGACGCGACATCACCGTTCCCAGCGGGATATCCAGCGTCTCGGCCGCTTCTTTATAGCTCAGCCCCTCCACGCTCACCAGCAGCAGTATGACGCGATAATCGGTTGGCAACGTCGCGAACAACGCCAGCGTATCGTCTGCAATCGCCATCGACTCGGTCGAGCTACTGAGCGCTTCCTCGCCGGTAAAAAAGGCGAGAAGCGTTCGATAGCGCTTTCGTCGCCGTTCGCCGTCGATAAACTGCCGATAAAGAATGGCAAACAGCCAGGCGCGCAGGCTATGCTCATCCCGGCTCTGCGGCGTTCGCGTCAATGCCTTGATTAAACAGCTTTGTACTAAATCATCAGCGCTATGCGGGTTGCGGGTCAGCCACAGCGCGAAGCGTTGCAGATGCGGCATGACATCCCGGATCTCTTCATCAGTCAGCTGCGACACAGGCTTTCCTCAGCGTTTGCGGGTTCCCGCCATACTGTTAAACACGCCGTCGCGCAGCACCAGCGCATGCAGTAACGCCGCCGCCAGATGCGCCATAATGGTCAGGAATAGCAACAGCGCGACGAGGGAATGCAGCGGACGCAATAGCGCGTACCAGTCATTATTCACCGGCACGATGGGCGGCAAGACGAATCCACCGCCGAGGGTCACCGGATAACCCGCCGCCGAAAGCATCGCCCAGCCAATCAGCGGCTGAGCCAGCATCATCGCATACAGCGCCCAGTGCGACAGGTGCGCCAGGGTGCGCTGCCAGGCGGGAATCGAGCCGGGCAGCGGCGGAATGGCGGTATAAAAACGCAGCCACAGCCGAACCACCACCAGCACTAATATCATCAGGCCGAGCGGCTTGTGAATCGCTACCAGCAGGCCGTGCAGCGAGGAGACGGTCGACACCATCGCCACGCCGATAAATAACATAGTCATTATCGCCAGCGCCATTAACCAGTGCACCAGACGCAGCGCGGGATGGAAATAGATTGCCTGTTTCATAATGGATGACCTGCCTGTTCAGACTGTTCGCGGGTGCGCTGGTTGTAGGATTTGGCATAGGCTGCCGAGCGCGCATTCAGTAAGGGATCGTCGGAGGCGGCGATGCCATCGGGTAAAATCAGCGGATCGTAGTTGATATCGTTGCACGGCCCCTGCTGCTGAGGCAGCGTACGGGTCACCACCAGCGTCCCGGCATTAATGGTCTGGCGCTCGGCGGGCCAGACTTTCGACGCGTCGTTACCCGCATCGCCCGCACCCGCCAGGGTCACCATCAGATCCCATTTCAGCAGCCCGTTCGCCAGGCGCTGCGCAAGATCCTTTTGCAGGAAATCTTTGTCGGTTTTCTCTTCCGCTGTCTCAGGCTGACGGGGCGTTTGCGCCACCATGCTCCAGCGCACCAGATGCGCAGCGTTGGATTTGTCGATAAAACGGAAGGCGTTCAGGCTGTTGAAGCTGTCGCTGCTCCAGCTGGACGAGGGCACGTACCCTTTTATCCAGGCGAGAAACGGTTTGACCTCCGGGTGCTGAAGCACAAAGGCTTTCATTTTGGCCGGATCGGGTTTGCCGGTCGCCGGATCGGGTCGCGAAGCGACCTGCTGATCGTAGAACCCCTGCACGGTGGCGACCGGAAAGAACGGAATCGCATTCATGCCGGTACGCCACTGTTGCCCGTCCGCCTGCTGAAACAGCAGCGCCATACTGCGCACCGGAACCGCATAATCGGGCGCGCCGGGGTTGCCGCCGGCAATGGCAAAGCGCCCTGTTACCGGCGTCGTCGCGCCCTGTGCGAACAGCGGCGCGCGCGAAAAGGCGCTGGCGTTGCCGTTTGCCGTAAACTCGCCGATGACGCATACCCCTTTGGCGTGATTGCGCCGATACCCCGGATGCTGGCCGCCGGACTGCTGCAAAGCCGAAACCAGCTTATCGGCGGAGAGACGCTGCGGCGCCAGCCAGCCGCCGGCCCACAGAAACACGATGATCAGCGCCAGCGGAACCACGCCGACCAGCGCGAGGCGCGCGACTTTCTGGCCGGTGGAAAGTGGAGAGTTCGTCATAGAATAGGATCGCCTGTTTGCAAAGAGCGCATAAGACGAACCAGCGACAGCTTTATTCCCGAGGCGTGAAATTTTTTTTGCGGCTGCGGGGAAGCCGCTCAGGCTGCCGGTAACAACGTGGAAAACAAGCGGAACCGCCTCATGCTGACTCGCGCACGACAAGTTCGCCGCTCAGCAAAATGCGCTGCCTGGGCAAGTCAGGATCCCTGATGTTGCTGACGATCAGCTCTACCGCCTGCCGTCCGGTTTCCTCGCTCGCGGATGAGACGTAGGTTAAGGAGGGAGAGGTAAGATTGACCTGCAGCATATCCTCAAAGCCAACCAGGGCGACCTGCTGCGTCAGGAAGAGATCCTTGCCCAGCGTACGACCGACCTGCTGAATGCCGTTAAGGCAGCCGATCAGCGCCGTCGACGAATGACAGAGCAACGCGGTAATGGTGTTGTTTTTTTCCAGCAGCTGGCGCGTCGCCAGGCTCGCCGCAAAGGTATCGTCGCTGCAGGCAGGCGCGAACTCGTCCTTGTGCACAATACCGTTTTGCAGCAGGCTGGCCCGCAACCCCTGTAGCCGCTGCGTGCGCAGCAGCGAATCCGCCTCACCGCCGATATAACCGATATTACGATGGCCGCGATCCAGCAGATAGCGCGCCGCCAGCGCCGCAGCCTGGCGATTATCGCGCATCACCAGATTGCACGTTTCGCTGATTAGCGTCTGCGAGACCACCACGAACGGTAAGGGACAGCGCCGCAGCCGTTCCGGCACGGCGGGATTAACGGTGTCGGACGTCAGGTAGATTATGCCCGCAACACCCTGCTGTTTAAACGAAAGCAGGCAGCGTTCCAGGCTCGCCTCGTCATCGTGCGGCTGCCCGAGAAAGAGCATAAATCCCTTTTTTTCGAGCTCTTTAACCACGCTCGCCATGACCTTAACGGTATAGCTGTCGCTGAAGTCGCAGAGGATAAGCCCTATCAGATTAGAGGTGCTGGCGCGCAGGTTGGCGGCGGCGACGTTATGCACGTAACCCAGCCGCTCAATAGCGGCCTGAACTTTTTCGATAGTCGCATCGGAAATCTTGCCTTTCTGCCGTAAAACCAGCGAAACGGTAGAGACCGATACGCCAGCCTCTTTAGCCACATCGATGATGCTGACTTTTTTCAAACCTGCTCCTGATAACAATCCGTTCCATTATTTCAGCGCGCGCTCCCGCCGAAGCCGGAGCGCGCGCTGCCTGCTATCTGGCCATCATGGTCGACATCGTCTGCGCGATAAACTGCGCGCGGGCGCCGAAAATCACCTGAATGCCCGTATCGCCGACAAAGACCACCCCGCGCGCGCCGACGCCGTTAAGGCCATCCTTATCGACCAGCTCGCTTTTCACCACCTCAAGCCGCAAACGGGTGATGCAGGATCCGACAGTATTGATATTTTGCGCCCCGCCAAGCAAGCCGATAATTTCGGTCGCGATCTCGTTATCCGATTTATCGTTGATATTGGCCGTCACAAGGGTGCGCCCTGGCGTTTTGATATCAAAGCGCCGAATGACATAGCGGAAGGTAAAGTAGTAGATCAGTCCCATCGGCACGCCGATGATCACGGCGTTGAGGAAGTTGGTCTGATAGCCGTTGAACGAGGGCAGAATGCCGAATGAGAGGTAGTCGATAAATCCAGCGGAAAAGGATTTAGCGATATGCGCATGCATCAGATACATCATCATGTAGGCCAGGCCCGCCATGATGGCGTTAAATACGTAGAGGATCGGCGCGACAAAGATAAAGGTAAACTCTACCGGTTCGGTTATCCCCGTCAGAAAGCAGGTAAGCGCGGCGGAAAAGAGGATGCCGGCGGCGATTTTTTTATTGGCCGTTTGCGCTTCGTGATACATCGCCAGACAGGCGGCGGGCAAAGCAAAGAGCATCAGCGGAAACTCACCCTGCATGAACTTGCCGGCGTTCTGATAGGAGTCGCTGCTAAAGGATTTAACGCCCTCTTCCAGCATCTTAAACCAGATGGTCTGATCGCCGTGGATCACCTGGCCAGCGTGCGTGGTGTAATCGCCGAACGAGTACCAGAAAGAGGGATACCAGATATGATGCAGCCCGAGCGGAATTAACGCACGCTCTACTAGCCCGAAAATAAAGGTGGAGGCCGCCTGATTATCGCCGTTCACCACAACAGAAAGCGCATCGATGCCCGACTGGATATGCTGCCAGATATAGGGCAGCAGCAGCCCCATCAAAAAGGATAAGCAGGCCGTGGCGATGGCGACGAAGCGTTTGCCCGAAAAGAAGCCGAGGAACTCAGGCAGCTGCAGCGTATGAAAGCGGTTATAGCACCAGGCGGCCAGGATGCCGCAGAGCAGACCGCCAAACACCCCCATTTGCAGCGTGGGAATGCCGACCACCATCGCATATTTCCCTCCTTGCGACGCCATCTCCGGGGTAATGCCCATCACCGTGCCGATAGTGATATTGGTAATAAAAACCGAGACGGCGGCCGAGAGCGCCGCAATGCCCGATTCAGACGCCAGCCCGACGGCGGAGCCGATGGCGAACAGCATCGGCAGGTTATCGAAGATGACGCCGCCGGCGTTCATCATCAACGGCAGATGGAATTTATCACCGAATGCCAGCAGAAGACCAGCGGCTGGCAACAGCGAGATGGGCAGCATCAGCGCGCGGCCAATCATCGATAGTTTGGATAACGACTTTATCAATCCTGAGAACAGACTCATGCTGCTTTCCCCGATTAAGACCCTGGATGACACTTTTTAAGTGCTGTTATAAGTGGTAGAACGTTCTACTAGAACGTTCTACTCATCATTCGAGAAGCTTGTTCGACAGGCAACTGATATTTGGCCGTCAGCCAGAGGATTTACTGATATTTTTGAAGTGGATCGTAAAAGCTGGCCCCTTTATCGACCTGCGGTTCAAAACGCGCGCTTTCCTGGTGCATTGCCCTGAAACGACTCCCCGTTATGGTTTCCTGCTGGCGTTACTGTTCTCAACGTACTGATATATTCATTTAATTTTCCTGGCATACAACTTGCACCTTCCTGTCAGTCAGGCAGCGCGACAGACAATCTGAGTTTGCAACAATAGCTGGCCAGGGTTCCGGTTCACCTGGGTGAATGTCTGGTCCGAGAGCTGGCGACCTATGCGAGGTTACACGGCGGGAAAAAAGCCCGGGAGACAGCAGCACCTTTTGGTGTCGCGCTGCCCCTGCTTTTTTTGTGTCCACCAGAGGTCAATGATGAAAAGATTTCCGTTGCTCCGTTCGCTCGCGCTGTCGCTGGCGCTGCCGACCACCCTCTCCTCTTTCGCCGCGGTAAAAAAAGAGTTCACTGTCTGCTGGACCATCTATGCCGGCTGGATGCCCTGGAGCGCCATCAGTAACGGAAAAATTATCGACATTTGATAGTCAGGAGAGTCAAGCGGAGGAAACGGACGAGCTGCCGTTGAAGGCCGGAGAACAGAACGTGGAAAACACGATAGCCGGCAACCTCTGGCAAATTGCGGCGCAAGCGGGCGGCAGAGTGCGCGCGGGCGAGGTCATAATGATTCTGGAGTCGATGAAAATGGAAATCCCGCTCACCGCGCCCTGCGACGGCGTTATCCAGCAAATCAACGTGCAGCCCGGATCGGCGGTGCGTGCCAGCCAGCGCGTCGCGGTAATCTAGGAGGAGAAACGGTAAAGAACAGCCGCCGTCCTTGCTGTTTATCCCGAGGGCGTATTAATAAGAAACGATCTTTTCAAAAGAGCGAATAAAAAAATTTCCTCATGCGGGATATCAATTATTACGCCTGTCGTTCAAGGTGGAGTTTCAAGAGAATAAAAATAATTTAAAATGGGCAGCTATCATTGTTTAAAAACGCTGACAGCAGCCCAAAAAGCAGCTTAATTAACCTGCGGCAATAATGTTATTCCAGACGGAATCAGCGCGCGCTAAAGAATCTGTGGTGCCTTCGGCAGCGCCGACAACGAGACCAAATACCGCACCCCAGATTCCGCCAAACAGCCCGCCTAATACAGCCTGCGCTGGTGCCAGGATGCCGCTGGTCACACCGTCAGTATTAGCAGAAATGTTATAGCAAGACCATGCAACGCCCATGGCGCCAGCGATCATACCGGTAACCGCGCCGCCGATGCTGTCTAACAGACCAGTTGATGCAGCCCCAGAAACCAGGTGAGTTTCAGCAACATTCAGTTCTTTCATTACACTTTCCTTAGTATCAATCGATATTAAAATAGTCACTACATTGATATTTAACCAAATATCGGTGCAATGATCGATTAAATGAAATATTGTGTCAATAGCATAAAATCCATTATATAGCCCGTTCACTCACGACAAATAAACCAATGAAGTTAACATTCCCACCATATTTATGGCGTGTTGCAAAAATCCACGCAATTTAAATCAACCTCAAAAAAGCATGTATTCCAAAGCATATTGACTGACAGTTTTTAATGAAAGAAAGACGTTTTTATGTCTGGATAAGCCTGCTGGTCCGTCAGACAGCGTTGCAGCAAAAAACAGACGATGTTGCCTTGCCGCTGATGATTCTTTAATTGCTATCAGGGCTATCAGTGACGCCTCAGTTCGCACATCAAAATTTTCGGATTTTGTACGGGTATAGGTTATAAATGGCGTGTCACCCACCCGACCGTTCAGCGGCCGCAACGAAGCATTTCTAAACCACGGTCCGCCGTCGTGACGCGCCACAATGCCGATATAATCTCTATGTATCCCTGACCAGAGTGCAAGTTATAAACAAAAACTGCTGCCAGTTAAGCCGTAGTTTAATCCAGCGGGCGTAAAACGTAGCCTGCCTGACGGGCGAAGAGGCGATCGAGCGTCTCCGCGACTGCCGCCTATACTTTTACAAACTGTTCTTTAGCGAGGTGGCAAACTGTGTCTGCCCGATTGTTGTGTCTGTTATGGCTGCTGTCGGCGGCTATGCCTGCAGCGGTAAGCGCCAGCGAAATTAACCTCTATTCCATTAATACCGGATCTTTCGTCTACCATATTATCGGCAACCACGGCCTCTATACCGAGAAGTTCAATAATCAGTTCTTTTCCGCCGAGAGACGATTCTCTGAGGACTCGCCCTACAGCCTGCTGGCCGGCACGCTGAAAAACAGCTATGGACATCGCTGCATCGCGCTAGGGGTACGCAGGGACTGGGTCGCTGAACAGGGATGGGCGTTTAAAGGCGTTTATGGCTATACCGGCGAATTTTTCGCGGACGCCTTTAGCCACTGCGGAGACGAGGGCGTTTACCACTCCTTCAAAAACGCCACCGGCGTCGGCTTTGCGCCCTATATCTACCATGCGGTTCAGTATAACTTCACGGATTACTTCGGCGTTGAAAGCGGGATTATCTTTCCCTCGGTGTTCGTTATCAGCGTGCAGTGGAGCTTCAGATAAGCGAAAACCCGCACGCGGCGGGTTTCGTTTATGACGTCAGGCCATCGCTTATTGCAGATGCAGCTTAATTTCCGCTGAGGCCTGCTGCAGCGCGGTGCGCACCGTCGGCTCCTGGCTCAGAGCGTTCAGCAGGCCGTAATCATGGATCATGCCGTTATAGCGCGTAACCGTGACCCGTACCCCGGCAGCGTCCAGCTTACGCCCAAAGGCTTCGCCTTCGTCGCGCAGCACGTCAAGCTCAGCGGTCTGGATCAGCGTCGGCGGCAGGCCTTTGAGCTGCGCAGCCGTGGCGCGCAGCGGCGAGGCCAGGATGTTATTGCGATCCTGCGCTGAAGTGGTGTAGTTATCCCAAAACCATTTCATCATGTTTTTCGTCAGGAAATGCCCTTCTGCAAACTGGTTATAGGAGGCGTCGGAGAAGTTGGCATCCGTGACCGGCCACAGCATCACGTTATAGCGGATAGCGGGCGTATGGGCGCGCAGCGCCTGCAGCGCGACCGAGGCGACCATATTGCCGCCGACGCTGTTGCCGACCAGCGCCAGACGGCTGCCGTCTACGCCAATCTCCGCGCCGTGCTGCGCCACCCATTTTGTCGCCTCGTAGGCCTGGGTGACGGCGACCGGAAAGTGCGCTTCCGGAGAGGGCGTATAGTTAACGAAAACCGCCGCCGCGCCGGAGGCATTCACCAGGTCGCGCACCAGCCGCTCATGCGTCTGGAAATCGCCCAGAACCCAGCCGCCGCCATGGAAGAACATAAATACCGGCAGCGTGCCCGACGCTTTCTCCGGCCTGACGATGGTCAGCGTTAGAGGTTTGCCGAGAACGTTAATCACCTTTTCCGAGACGCTCGCCGGCGGCAGTTCTGCCCCCTTCTGCGCGCCGATAAGGACCTGACGCGCCGCAGCGGGAGAGAGTTGCTCAATCGGCTTGCCGCTGCCGCTGTTCAACGCCGTCAGGAAGGCGCTTACGCCAGCGGTCGGCACGGCGGGAGCGGACTCCGTCGCGGCAAAAGCGGCTGTGATTTGCGCCGCAAGAAGTAAAGCCACTGCTTTCATTTTCATCGCTATTCCTGGTGAGAGTTAAAAGTTGAATTTTCCGACCGACGCCATCGCCAGCAGGTCGATCAGGCGCATGCTGCTAAAGGCGTAATTAATGTTTTCATCACCCGCAGCCACTGATCTTCATCCTGAACAAACTCCCGCCGTATTCTCCCCGGCGTGTAGCCGGTGAGATTTCTGACGGTGCGGGTAAATGAGGCCTGACAGTTAAAGCCATTTTCGACGGCGATATCCAGAATCGGCCGGTTGGTATGCATCAGCGCCCAGCTGGCGTTGATCACGCGGCGCACGCGGACGTAGGTATAGATATTCAGACCGGTGAGCTGGGCGAACTTTCGTTGAAAATGCCAGATCGAGTAGCCGCTCTTGCTGCATATGCGTTTTACCGAGAGCGCCTCTTCCAGATGGCTTTCAATCCACGCGATCATGTCCTGAATCACAGCGAACACCGCGCGGTCGCGGGATCGTAATGGCGAGCCTGCGCCGCCGGCGATCCGGCGCTCTTTTCTCTCCGGGCGAGAGGCGGGAATATGCAGGTTCAGCACCACCCGGTTTTGACTCACCGCAAGATCAAATCGGGGCAGGACGCCGCTAAGGCTCTGACGATAAACCCGAGGTTTCACTGAAGGATGAAGCGCTGCCGTTTGTAACATAGTCAGACCTTATGCAGAGAGTGAACGCCCGAAGCCGCTTGCTGTAACCCGCGAGCGGCAGCTGAACCTGGCTGCTTTTATTGCTGCGCGAACGCCGTAAAAGCAGCAAGCTGACGCGACAGGAAACTGCGGGTGGCTTCATCGGTCAGCTTCCCGTCGGTGACTTTTTCGCTGACGTCGCCAACGATCGCTTCCGGTTTATTCAGGATTCTGGCGTCGAAATAGCCCAGGATCTGGCGCAGATGCATCTGCGCGCGCACGCCGCCGAGCTTGCCTGGCGAGGCGGACTGAATAAGCACCGGTTTACCGGCGATGAGCTGAGGCGAGACGCGCGACAGCCAGTCCAGCGCGTTTTTCAGAACGCCCGGAATAGAGTGGTTATATTCCGGCGTAATAATAATCAGCCCGTCAGCCTGCAGAATGCGGTCGGCCATCGTCAGCACCGCGTCGGGAAAGCCAGCGGCTTCCGTATCCTGACTGTAATGCGGGAAGAGGCCCGGCGAGCCCAGCGATTCAAACGCGACGCCAGCGGGCGCCAGCTCCGGCAGCGCGGCGGCAATGGCTGCGTTGAACGACCCTGCGCGCAGGCTACAGGTCAGGGTGACGAATGTCAGAGAGTGGTTCATAAGGCTCCTTACAGGTTCTGATAAACAGCGGGCCGCTTCGTCAGAACTGATACACAAGGCCAATAGCGAGAATGTCGTCGGTCGACACGCCCGCCGATGATGAGAAATCGCTGCTATCGATCAGGTTAAGTTTGTAATCGACGTAGGCCAGCATGTTCCGGTTGAACAGGTAAGAGCCGCCGAAGTCGATAAACTTCACCAGATCCTGACTGCCATAGCTTCTGCCGTTGCCCGCGGCGCCCAGATCTTTCGCCCTCGCCTGGTTATAGGCGACGAAAGGCACCCAGCCGGAGTCAAAGGTGTACTGCGCGAACATCTCGAAAATGTCTGACTGGTTGGCGTAGCCGTAAATGCGGGTTCCCGTACGGCTGCCGAAACGAGAGGCGTTATAGGCCTGGGTATACATCACGGCCAGGTAAACATTATGCGCATCATATTTAAGCGACGCGGAGTAAGCCTCGGCCCGATCGCCGCGTCCCATAATGCCGCTGCTGCGGTTTTGCGCGTCGGTGCGATCGGAGCCGGTAAAGGCGCCCACCGCTTTAAAGCCGTCGCCGAAGGCGTATGACACGGACATGCCGTAGCCTTCGCCGTTCTGCCGTAAAACGTCGCGGGCGCCGGGCTCGCCGCCGCCGCTGTTTTTCCCCTGATACTGCAGCGCGAAATCGAGATCCTCGACCAGACCGAAGAAATCGCTGTTGCGGTAAGTCGCCAGGCTGTTGCCCCGACGAAACATAAACTGGTCAGTGTTATAGGTTTGCGCGTCGAATTCCGGCTCCATATCGGTCTGGCTCAGCGCGTCATAGAGCACGCCGGTGCTGCGGCCATAGTCGAAGGAGCCGTAGCGCCCTGCCTTGATCCCGGCGAAGCCAAGGCGGGTGAACATGCTGTCGCTGTCGCTCTCGCTCTCCGCCTGATTGGTATTGAACTGGCTTTGCCACTGGCCGTAGCCGGTGAGCAGTTCGGAAATTTGCGTCTCTCCCTTAAAGCCGACGCGCATATAAGACTGATCGCCATCCTGACTCTTATCGTTGCTAAAATAGCGCAGGCCAGAGACCAGTCCATAGAGGTCGAGCTTATTCCCCGCTTTATTATAAATTTCCGCAGCAAATAGGGGCGCGGTCAAAAAGACGCAGGGTATCGCCAGCGCCAGATATTTTACTTTCATTTATTCCTCTTACGGGCTGCTGCTATTTCCTGCACATTTTCCTGAACAGGGACGGCGAAATAAGAATGTAAACCTGTGGCCCAGGGTGAGCAGCCAGATGAAAATATTCTCGGCCTTAATATCGCGGATGCGTTCATTGATAAAAGGCTTTCGCCTGGTTTTAAAACCAGCGTTTCCCGCAACGGCGCAGGCATCTGACCTGATCAATATATGGCGATAATTATCCGGTTTCGCGGCAGGAAGAGAAAGTTATACAAAGGGATAGTTATACCAACAGATAGGTATACCAAAGGATAATTGCCAGACCGATACGCAAGACAAACAAAAGAAAATCGCCATTACAGCCCCATAAAACACTGTGATTAAGCGAGGTAGCTGCGTTTCCTCCTGGCAGCGAATGATATTCTATCGGGTAAAAAAAGCGTTTTTCCCCTGATTTAACTTTGGGTTAGGGCGTTCTTTTCTACCACTCTCGTCAGCAAATAGCTAAACCGGTTTTACGCGTCCACGCCTTATTCAACTTTTTTGATTTAACTGAACAAGATATGACGATGTTAACCCATGTAGAGGAGGCGTAGTATCGGTTGCAGCCTGTCGTATAGCGACACTGAACGTTATTTATCTATCAACAGCGCGCATCCGCGCGCCGTAATGAAGGAGGAACCTGTGAATTATCTTAAAAACTTTTTGGTGCTGGCGCTGGTCGCGCTGTTCCTGATCGCCATGAGGCGCCGCGCCAGACCCGCTGAATAAACGTGCTAAGGATAGAGAAAACCTCTGCAACAGGAAAAGTCTGTAAATGCGCCGCGATTGCGATCCTGCCAGCTGGATTAATTGGGCTGATATATAGACGACTACGCTAAACGTACCAAATGAAAATAAAGCGCGGCGTTAAATAAACGGCTTTAACCATAAGAATTGATGATTTCAATAGCGCTTATTTCAGGCTATATTGAATCGCCTGCAAAATCAGAACTCGTAAGAGTCAGAATGAGTATTTATGGATAAAACAATTTATATCGTCGATGATGAAGAATCTGTCATTGGCGCGCTGCAGAATCTGCTCGGTTCCGAAGGATACCGGGTTTCCACTTTTCTTTCTCCGTCTGAGTTTCTCAGCCAGACCGATTACCTTACGCCCAGCTGCCTGATCGTCGACCTGAATATGCCCGGATTCGACGGCTTCGACGTTTCGCTGCACCTGACAGAGCGCGGCTTTTCCATTCCCACCATCTTTCTCACCGGCTATGGCACCATCCCGATTACCGTCAGAGCGATGAAAGCGGGCGCCTTTGAATTTCTCACCAAGCCCGTGATGCCCGATGAATTGCTGAAGGTGGTGGAGGAGGCGCTGGCGCTGTCGGAGAAAAGCGCGGCGGCGTCGCAGGAAAAACGCGCCATTACCGCACGCTACTCGTCGCTGACGCCGCGTGAGAAAGAGTTAATGCAGCACGTGGTTCGCGGCCTGCTCAACAAACAGATTGCCGCTGAAATGGGGATCAGCGAAATCACGGCGAAGGTGCACAAGCGCAGGGTAATGGAAAAAATGGAGGTCCGAACCGTATCGGACCTGGTCAGGGCGGCGGAAAAGCTGGCCATCCTGAACGAAAGCTAGCCGCGCCCTGCCCTGTTGAGCTGCACGCGGCACTGCGCTCCCGCCCACCCGGCGGGAGCGATTTTCATCGCCCAGCGGCGCGCTCCACGGGCAGCGTAAACCAGAACTGGCACCCGCCTTCCGGACGATTCTCTGCCTGCAGCTCGCCGCCGTGACGCCTGATGATTTCGTTGCTGATGGTGAGCCCCATCCCCATCCCTTCCGCCTTGGTGGTATAGAACGAATCGAACACTTTGCCGATCACCTCTTCGGCCAGGCCCGAGCCGTTATCGGCCACCGCGATGCGGATAAGATCTTCCTGCGGATGCGATGAGGAGATGCGCAGGATACGCATGCCGGGATTATCCGTCATCGCTTCAATTGCGTTGATCACCAGGTTGAGCAGTACCTGCTGAATCTGCACGCTCTCACAAAACACCACGTCATTCTTAGCGGCGAGATCCAGCTCAAGCGAGACGAACTGTCGCTCCAGTTCGAGCCGCGACAGGTTTAAGATATCCCGCGCGATACGATGCAGCTTTGCCGAGGCGAACTCCGCCACCTGATTACGGGTCAGCGCCTGAAGCCCGCGAATGATATCGCCCGCGCGGCGGCCTTCGCGAATAATCTCCTCGATACTCTGGCTGGCGTTGTCGAGCTGTGCCGGTTCACGCTTCAGCCATCTCAGCCCGGCGCCGGCGTTGGCGACGATCGACATCAGCGGCTGGTTAATCTCATGGGCGATGGAAGAGGTTAGCTGGCCCACCGTGGTGGCGCGCGCGACGCGGGCAAGTTCCGCCTGGGCGATCCTCACCGCGTCTTCAGACTGACGCTGCGTGGTGATATCGGTCAGGGTGCCGAAATATTCCGCCACCTCAGGCCAGTTATCGTTCGGCTCGCCAATGCCCTTGATGTAGCGACATTCGCCGTCGTCGCGAATGATGCGAAACTCCGCCTGCATCACTACGCCCTTCTCGATGCTGGATTCAATCAGTTCGCGCAGCGACACGATATCGTCCGGGTGCACGCGGCTCTGGAACTCCGCCATCGAGGTGGTGATCTGGGTCTCAGGCAGCCCCATAATGCGCTTATATTCGTCGGAGATGTACTGAATGTCCGGCTCAAGATGCCAGTGCCAGGTGCCGGTATGGCTTATTTTCTCGCCCAGCATCAGCGAGGTCTGACTGGCGCGCAGCTGCTTTTCAATTTTGCGGCGCTGATTGTTCTCGTCGACCAGCTCGGCATAGAGTCGCGCGGTTTCGAGCGAAACGGCGGCCTGCGCCCCGAGCATCGAGACGATCCGCGAATGATCCGCGGTAAAGACGTCGGGCATCAGCCGGTTTTCCAGATAGAGCACGCCGACCATTTGCGCCTGCCTGAACATCGGCACGCACATCACCGCCGCGCCCGACGCCACCAGATAGTTATCCTGGCTGAAAGGGCTGAACACCTCCGGCTTGCCGGTGCGGATCTCCTGTCCGGTGCGGATCACCGCCGACAGGACGGACAGCGGCAGATCGGTCGCGGTCGGCAGCTCGCGCACAATACGCACTTTCACCCCTTCGACGGTGGTGGAGGCGCGTGCCTGGATTTCCGGGATATTGCCGTCGGTCAGCCGGATCAGCATGCAGTGCTGCGCGCCCGCCCGCTCCACCAGCATCATCATCAGAATATGAATCAGGCGATCCAGATTAATCTCTTCGGTGAGGGCGCGCATCACGGTCACCATGCTTTGCAGATCGCTGATCAGCGCGCTCTGCTCGAAAGAGACGGTGCTCAGGGCCGTCTGGCTATGATGCCCGGCGAGAGAGGGATAGCGCATTTCCAGCTGCCGCACCTTTGCACCCGCGCCCCAGCGATCCCAGGCGGACATCGCGCCTTTAATATAGGCGTCGCCCGCGAACGCCATATCGCGCGCATAGGCCATACGCGCCGCCAGTTCACATGCCAGCCCGTTGATATGATGAAACTGCCCTTCGCGCGACAGGTTGATGGCGCGCTCAAACTGTTCGGCGGCCTGCCCGGCTTCGCCGTCAAGGCGCAGCAGCTCGGCGCGCAGCAGCGCCTCTTTATCGGCGAAGGTTTTGGTATTTTCGTTCGCCCAGGTAACGATCTTGTCGAGATGATGCTGCAGCTGCAGGCGCAGCGGACCGCTGAGGGGGCCCGGCGCGAGCGGAACGGTCAGCGCCAGCGCGCTGTAGAGATGAAAATCCAGCATGTGCACATGGCCGGGAATATGGTCGGTAAAGGGCGCCGCGTCGTCAAAGTAGCGCGCCGCGCAGGCATATTCCGCCGCGAAAAAGTGCGCCATGCCTTTATAGAGCCGCGACCAGAACTGAATCAGGTACATCGGCTCCACGGCCTGTTCCGGCCTGACCGCGTCCAGCATCGGCGGCAGAAAATCCTGGCCTGAAAATTCGCTTCCGCGCGGCTTGCGCAGAAAGAGCACATAGTCCAGCTGCATGCCGAGGATCATCTCTACGTCGCGGTACTGCGCCTTGCGGACAAACAGCATGCCGCGCGTAATAGAAGTATGGACCGCCTCCAGATGATCGCCGCGGGCGAGATAGTTCATGACGATATGACGCAGCGCCAGACAGGCCGAGGTGCGGTCGCCGGTTTCTACCCCCACGTCGAAGGCGGCCTTCGCGCGCTCGATGGCGTAGGAGAGCGGCATCGTCCAGATGCTGACCTGGTCGAGCGGCAGCAGCGTGCGCGCTTTAAAGCTGACGAAGTCGTGCTTATAGACCAGCTCGCGCGCCAGCAGCGTGCTGGCGAAGCCCCGGCTGTACTCATCATATTGATCGCCGCACACCACGCCATACCAGGAGAGCGCCAGGGTCGATGCGCCGCTCAGCCCGCGCTCCATCGACAGATGCAGCAGCTTACACAGGATCATAAAGTGCAGGCGCGGGTTGCTGAAGGCGGCAAAGGTGCTGGCGCTGGCCATCAGATTCATGATCGCTTCGGTTTTTTTGCAGCTGAGCAGCGGCAGCGCGCGAAAGCGCGCGTAGGGATTTTTGCCGACCGTCTCTTTCAGCAGAATACGCGCCCTGTCGCACTCCAGGCGGTCCGGGTAGCGGTTTAGCTGAATGCCGAACACCGCCAGCCAGGCGAGCGCGGTTTCCAGCGCCAGTTTACTGTCTGACTGGCGCATATGAATTTCAGCGATCAAACAGGCCGCTTCGGCTTTCTCCGTGATCTCGCCGGGCGAAGCCGCGATTTCCGAGCACAACGCCAGCGCCACCGAGAGGTTGCCGTTAAGGAATTCACACTCGGCCTCCTCCAGCAGAAATTCGCTCTGGTCGTCGCTGCCTACGCTGCTGTTGAGCAGGCGCGCAGTCTGCAGATAACGCAGCGCCGAAACATAATCGCCGGTATCTTTCGCCCGGCGGCTCGCCTTCAGCATCAGCTGGCAGAAGGTTTGCGCGTCATGCGCCAGCAGTCCGCCATTTCTGATCGACAGCAGATGATGAGCGGCCCTGAACAGCACGGCGTTGGTCACCTCAAGATCCGACAGATGCATATAGTGCAGCGCGGCCAGATAGTGGAAGGCGTCTTTGTCGGTCGGCTCCAGCAGATCGATCGCCGCTTCATGCATGCTGTCATGCATAAACGCGTATTCTCTGCCGTTCAGCGCGATCAGCTTCGCCGCCGCCGCCGGCAGCAGCGTCTGTTCGATCTCCGCCACAGCAATACCGAGGATGCGGCTCATGGTATCCAGCTCACCTGCGCTGCCGAGCGAGGCGAACTTGCCCAGCAGATGGCGGGTCGGCAGCGGCAGCGTGGAGAGATGCTGCAGAACGCTGGCGGCGACGTTTGCCGCATAGTGACAGTTTTTCAGCGCCTGCGCATCATAGGCCCAGCGGAAGGGCGCACTGTGCGTGATCAGGCCGTCGCGCAGCGCCTGACGGAAAAAGTCGTGGGTGGCGAGCGGATTGCCGGCGGTCTTTTCGTGAATAACCTGCGCCAGCTCCGCCGTTTCGCCGCTGCGGGTATGGAACAGCCCCGCCAGCCAGCTCGCAATATTTTTTTCGCTGAAAGGTTCCGGCGTGATATCGGTAATGCGCGCCGCGCAGGCGCGGATGCGCTTCAGGTTGTCGTCAATGGTCGGACAGGGCAGCGAAACGCTGTCGAGATAGGTGATCACCAGCAGCAGCGGGATCTCTTCGCTCAGCGCCAGCAGGTTTTGCAGCAGCTGCAGCGTGGCGCGATCGGCCCAGTGCACATCGTCGATCAGAATAACCAGCGGACGGCCGGGCGCGGCGAAGGCTTTCACCAGGTTGCAGGCCGCCAGGTTAAAGCGGTTTCTGGCGTCCTGCGAGTGCGTATGGGCGTGCACGGCCGCTTTCTGATTGAGTAAAATGCCCAGTTCCGGCACCAGATTGATCGCCAGCCCGGCATACTCGCCCAGCAGGCAGGCGATATGCGACTTCCAGCGCGCCATCTCTTCGGTGGGCAGGCCGAGCACGTGCAGCGTCAGCGTCCTGAAGGCGGCGGTAAAAACCGCGTAAGGCAACACGGGGGAGTGGCGATCCGCTTTCACCACCGTCATCAGCGCTTTTTTGTTGCGCAGCAGCTTAATCGACGAGGCGATCAGCGAGGATTTGCCCGCGCCTGGCACGCCGCCAATCGCCACCAGACTGTGCTTACCGCTTTTGCTGACCTCGTCGAACGCCGCCAGAATATCGGTCGCCTGGGGATGATCGGCGCAGAGCGCCTCGGGCGATAAATTCGCGGCCTGAGAGTCCTGCATGCCAAGGGCAAAGGACTCGATCATGCCGTCCGGCATCAGGGTCGACGCGCAGCGTCGCAGATCGGCCAGCACCCCTTCCGCCGTCTGATAACGGTATTCCGGCGATTTCGCCAGCAGCCGCAGAATGACGGAAGAGAGGATGATCGGGATCTCCTGGCGTATCAGATGCGGCGGCAGCGCTTCCGACGCAATATGGTGGTGAACCCATTCGGCGTGACCGCCCTCAGCGCTGCCGTAGGGCAGCCTGCCGGTGAGCAGTTCATACAGCACGATGCCCAGACTGTACAAATCGCTTACGCGGCTGACGGGATGGGTCGAGCGGGAGGTATGCTCGGGCGACATATAGGCGAGCGTGCCGCCCGCGACCGGCAGGCGAGGCTGCTGCAGCAGATCGCTGTCGACCGACGACAGGCCGAAGCCGCCCAGCAGAATACGTCCGTCGTCGGCATAGAAAAAGTTCGCCGGTTTGATATCGCCGTGCACCAGGCCCTGCTGATGCATCAGGCTCAGGGTGCTGCAGAGCATCGCGGCGCTGGCGAGAAATTCAGGAATGGTGCCAGGGGGCGTACATAAAACATCCGCCAGCGTACGATAGTTGAACGGCCGGTAAATCAGGGCGTATCGTCCCTGATAAAGGGTGTGGCTCAGGGGCTTTAGCGCCCAGTGTTCGGAGAGGCGCGCGCGCAGCGCGTACTCATTTTTCAGCAGCTGCGTCACCTGAAAAATCGACTCTTCCGTGCCTGAGGTCGCCAGCACGAAGGTTTCGCCGGTGACCCCATGCCGACACAGCAGCCAGTCGACATTGCCCTCCTGCGCCAGGGGAGTAAAAGAGATATCGTCTGAAAGCGCGACGCGATCGGTTTCTGCTGTCTCTAACGCCTGCGGATTTGTGCTCATTGGCGGGCAGCCCTTGAGGAGAACTCCTGACGGATATGTTCAAACAACGTATCAATTTCGATAGGTTTTGGCAAAAAGGCGACCGCGCCAAGGTTAATGGCATACCGCAGCATGCTGTCATCACCGTTGCCGGAAATGATGATACCCGGCGGGTTAATCAGCCGCCGGGTCAGATTGATGAAAAGCTCGAAACCATTCATGCCCTTCAGTTGCACATCAATGATAAAAAGCGCGGCATTCGCCATCGCTGTTTCATCACAGAGAAGAGATTCTGCCGACTCGAAAGCCTGGGTGAGATAACCTTCGGACTGGAGCAGGTTGGTAAGACCACTGCGGACAGAACGTTCATCATCGACGACGACAATGCGCTGCGACAGCTGCATGCTGTTTTCCTTAAATGAAACTCAGGCCTGCGAGAGGCGCTTCCTTAGGAGGCTTTGTCACCTGAGGGCGGGGGCGTGTCACCGATTTTATGGTGATACTCGTGGCGAAACCAGCGCAGCTTCACCGGCTCGCGCTTAATCACGCTTTTCGCCAGCGGAATAAGATGTTCGCCCACCTGCATGCCGAACAGACCCAGCAGCGCAATAATCGGCGGCGCGGGCGAGTTCACGCCGAGCGCGGCATAAATCAGGCCGGCCAGAATGCCGACCGCCAGCGAAACAGAATAGGTTTTCAGCATGGTCAGCCTGCGTGGTTGGCGATGGATGATTGAGCGGCCGGACGAGCTTCTGCGACGGCCTGCGACTGCGCCGTTGCCGGAACCTGCGCGGTGGCATCGTGGTGAAAAAGCTGCCCGCCCAGGGAGCTGCCGACGATCATGCCGAGCAGTCCCACCAGCGCGACGGCCGGCGGCGCCGGAGACTGGACTTTAAGCAGCGCGTAAACCAGGCCGATTAATACGCCCGCTCCCAGAGAGATCAATAAAGGACTCACAGGTCCTCCTTCTTAGCATGGCGGGCCGGTCCGGTGAAGGGCCGGCCCGCTGGACAGATTAACGAACGTTCGCAGGAACCGGGGCCAGCGTACGGTGTTCGCTCTTCTGACGAGAAGGCGCTTTATGCACCATGGTGTAGGCGTAATCAACGCCGATGCCGTAGGCGCCGGAATGCTCTTTCGCGATATCCATAACGGCGTTATAGGTCTCTTTGTGCGCCCAGTCGCGCTGCCACTCCAGCATCACCTGCTGCCAGGTTACCGGGATCACGCCAGCCTGAATCATGCGCTGCATCGCGTAGTCGTGCGCTTCTTTTGTGGTGCCGCCTGACGCGTCGGCCACCATATAAATCTCATAATCGCCTTCCAGCATGGCGCACAGCGCGAAGGAGTTGTTGCACACTTCGGTCCACAGACCTGACACGACAACTTTTTTCTTGCCGTTTGCCGCCAGCGCGTCGCGCACTTTCTGATCGTCCCAGGAGTTCATCGAGGTACGCTCAAGAATGTCCTGGCCAGGGAATACGTCCAGCAGCTCCGGGAAGGTGTTGCCGGAGAAGCTTTCCGTCTCAACGGTCGTCAGTACGGTCGGAATGTTGAAGACTTTCGCCGCTTTCGCCAGCGCCACAACGTTGTTTTTCAGCACCTGACGATCGATTGACTGAACGCCAAACGCCATCTGCGGCTGCTGGTCGATAAAGATGATCTGGCAGTTCTGCGGCGTCAGTACTTCAAGTTTGCGATTGGTCATGTCTTTGCCCATTGAGGTTATATTGCTAAGTACCGTAGAAAGAGTAACGGCGTAAATTGACAGTCTCCCTGATACCCCGATGGCGTTACGTCGCTGAACCGGTGGGTCACTGTCTGAGCGCAGTGTAGGAAGCTTTTTTTTTTCAAACTATTATCTTTAGGTATAACTATACGAACGTATACCTATACCAGGGTATACCTATCCTTTTGTATAACTAGACGCTTTCCAGACCTCCCGATCATAATCCCGCCATCCCAGTAGCCTGCGCTTATGGCAGGACAATGCTCTGTCCGCGGCCGTCCGTGCCGCGTCGGACAACTCAATTCAGGAGATTCTATGGTTACCCTTGGTAAAGCAGACGTCATTCTCACCAATGGCCGATTTCATACCGTCGATCGCGGCAACCCGATCGCGGATGCCGTCGCTATTCGCGAAGGCAAGTTTCTGGAAGTAGGCAGCCTGGCTGAGGTGATGCAGCACCACTGTGAAGGCACCAAAGTTATCGACCTGAAGGGCCACACCGCGATCCCCGGCCTTAACGATTCGCACCTGCACCTGATCCGCGGCGGCCTGAACTACAACCTGGAGCTGCGCTGGGAAGGCGTGCCGTCGGTTTCCGATGCGCTGCGCATGCTGAAAGAGCAGGCGCTGCGCACGCCGTCCCCGCAGTGGGTGCGCGTGGTGGGCGGCTGGACCGAGTTTCAGTTCGCCGAGCGCCGCATGCCGACGCTGGACGAAATCAACGAAGCCGCGCCGGATACCCCGGTGTTCGTGCTGCACCTCTACGACCGCGCCCTGCTCAACCGCGCCGCGCTCAAAGTCGTGGGCTACACCAAAGATACGCCGAACCCGCCGGGCGGCGAGATCCAGCGCGACAGCAACGGCAACCCGACCGGCATGCTGATTGCGCGTCCTAACGCCATGATCCTCTACTCCACGCTGGCGAAAGGACCGAAGCTGCCGCTGGAGCAGCAGGTCAACTCCACCCGCCAGTTTATGCGCGAGCTGAACCGCCTCGGCCTCACCAGCGCCATCGACGCCGGCGGCGGCTTCCAGAACTACCCGGAAGATTATGAAGTGATCGCCGAGCTGCATGAGAAGAAGCAGATGACGATCCGCATCGCCTATAACCTCTTCACCCAGCGTCCTGGACATGAGCTGGAAGATTTTGAAAAGTGGACCGATATGCTGACGCCTGGCCAGGGCAGCGACTACTTCCGCCACAACGGCGCAGGCGAGATGCTGGTTTTCTCTGCCGCCGATTTCGAAGATTTCCTTGAGCCGCGCCCCGATCTGGCGCCAGGCATGGAAGATGAGCTTGAGCGCGTGGTGCGTCATCTGGTCGAGCACCGCTGGCCGTTCCGCCTGCACGCCACCTACGACGAATCGATCAGCCGCATGCTCGACGTCTTTGAAAAAGTTAACCGCGACATTCCCTTTAACGGCCTGCACTGGTTCTTCGACCATGCCGAAACCGTTACCCAGCGCAATATTGACCGCATCAAAGAGCTGGGCGGCGGTATCGCGGTGCAGCACCGTATGGCGTTCCAGGGCGAATACTTCGCCGAGCGCTACGGCATCGAAGCGACCCGCCACACGCCGCCGGTCGCGCGCATGCTGGAGACCGGCGTGCCGGTGGGGCTCGGCACCGACGCCACGCGCGTCGCCAGCTACAACCCCTGGACCGCGCTTTACTGGCTGGTTTCGGGTCGCACCGTCGGCGGCATGCAGATGTATGACGTCAACGCGCGTCTCGATCGCGACACCGCGCTGATGCTGTGGACCCAGGGCAGCGCCTGGTTCTCCAGCGAGCAGGGCAAAAAGGGCCAGATCAAAGCGGGCCAGCTGGCGGATATGGTGGTGCTGAGCAAAGACTATTTCAGCGTGCCGGAAGAGGAGATCAAAGGAATCGAGTCGGTGCTGACGCTGGTGGACGGCAACATCGTTTATGCCGCCGGATCCTTCAGCAGCGAGGCGCCGCCGTCGATTCCGGTTCTGCCTGAGTGGTCGCCGGTGGTCAAGGTGCCGGGTCACTACCGCAGCGCGCCGCCGACCGCAGCCACCCGCGTGGGCATGCAGCAGATGCCGCACCAGTGCAGCGGCCCGTGCGGCGTGCACAGCCACTCCCATGACGTCGCGCGCGGCGCTAATCTGCCGGTGTCCGAGGAGAACGCCTTCTGGGGCGCGCTCGGCTGCAGCTGCTTTGCGTTCTGATCATCATGACGACCTCCTTTTCTCAGCCGCCCCGCATTAACGCGGGGCTGTTCTTCCTGCGCCTCACCGGCTGCCTGCTGCTGCTCTACGTGCACGGGCTGCCGAAGGTGTTTCACTTCAGCGAAGAACTGACGCGTATCGAGGATCCTTTCGGCCTCGGTCCCTGGATGAGCTTATTGCCGGCGATTTTCGCCGAAGTCATCTGCCCGTTATTTATTCTGATCGGCGTGTTCACCCGCCTCGCCTGCCTGCCGATTATCGGCGTGTTGCTGGTGGCGATGCTGTTTGTCCATCCCGGCTGGAGCATTGCCGAAGGGCAGTTCGGCTGGCTGCTGCTGATTATCTTTACTACCCTGGCGATTACCGGCCCGGGCCAGTGGCGCCTCGGCGCCGGCACGCGCAGAGAGGTTCGCTATGGCGCAGGTTAACGATATCCATGACGTCGCCCAGGGCGAAGCGACGGTGCCCGCAGCAACGGCCGCATCGCCCTGGCAGCCGCTGCGTCAGCCGCTGTTCCGCATGCTGTGGATCGCGACGGTGGTTTCCAACATCGGCTCCTGGATGAACGACGTCGGCGTTAACTGGACCATGTTGACGCTGAGCGCCGATCCGCTGAGCGTCGCGCTGGTGCAGGCGGCGAGCAGCCTGCCGATGTTCCTGTTTGCGCTGCCTTCCGGCGTGCTGGCTGATATTATCGATCGGCGTAAATACCTGCTGTTCTCGCAGCTGTGGGTGTTTATCGCCGCCGCCGGTCTGACGCTGCTCTCCTTCACCGGGCACGTCACGCCGCTGGTGCTGCTGGTTGCCGCCTTCCTGATGAGCACCGGCGCAGCGATGAGCTCGCCGCCGTTCCAGGCGATCGTGCCGGATCTGGTCAGCAAGAATGAGCTGGGGCCAGCTATCGCGCTGAACTCGCTCGGCATCAACATCAGCCGCGCTATCGGTCCGGCGCTTGGCGGGCTGATCCTCTCGTTCGCGGGGCCGTGGGTGGTCTTTATGCTCAATGCCCTTTCGGTGCTCGGCGTGGCGTGGGTGCTCTATCGCTGGAAAGAGGCGCCCAGCGTTCAGCGGCTGCCGCCGGAGCACTTCTTTTCCGCGGTGCGCGCTGGCCTGCGCTACGTGCACGCCGCGCCGGTGCTGCGCAACGTGCTGGTACGCACCGTCGCCTTCTTCGTGTTCGGCAGCGCCGGCTGGGCGTTGCTGCCGCTGGTGGCGCGCCGCGAGCTGGGGCTGGGCCCGGGCGGCTACGGCATCATGCTCGCCTTTATCGGCGTGGGCGCCATCAGCGGCGCGGTGCTGCTGCCGCGGCTGCGTAAAAGCTTCAATCCCGATCGGCTGATGGTGCTGGCGAGCCTGATGTTTGCCGCCACCATGCTGGCGCTCGCCTTTATCCGGCATTTCTGGCTGCTGAACGCCTTTGAGTTCTTCACCGGCTTCGCCTGGATTGCCGTGCTTTCAACGCTTAATTTGGGCGCACAGCGCAGCGCAGCACGCTGGGTAAAAGCGCGCGCGCTGGCGGTCTATCTCACCGTATTCTTCGGCTCGATGACCGTGGGCAGCGCTATCTGGGGACAGCTGGCGTCGCGCTACGGCATCCCGGTCTCGCTCTGCGTCGCCACGCTGGGCATGGCGCTGGCCTGCCTGACGGTACTGCGCTGGCGGCTTGATCAGGATCCCGACCTCAATCTCGACGTCAGCGAGATCGCCGAGCCGGTCCCAACGCTGGCGATCCATCACGACCGCGGTCCGGTACGCGTCAGCTACGAGTACCAGATCCGCCAGGGAGACGCTCACGCCTTTACGGTCTGTATGCAGGATATGAGACGCGTTCGCCGTCGCGGCGGCGCCATCAACTGGGCGGTTTACGAAGATATTCTCCAGCCGGGCATCTTCGTCGAAACTTTTGTAGTGGGATCCTGGATGGAGCATCTGCGTCAGCTTGAGCGCTACACCATGAACGACAAGAAAATCGAGAACCGCGTTTATGCATTTCATCAGGGCGAACAGATGCCGGTCGCACGCTATCTGGTTGCGCCTGAATAACGGCTTTTTTCATTCACCATCGCAAGGAAAAGACCATGAGCACAATTAAGACCGCCGACGGCACGCAGATCTATTTTAAAGACTGGGGCAACGGCAAACCCGTTCTTTTCAGCCACGGCTGGCCGCTGGACGCGGATATGTGGGATAACCAGCTGAACTTCCTGGCGGAGAATGGCTATCGCGTCATCGCTTTCGATCGTCGCGGCTTTGGCCGCTCCGATCAGCCGTGGACCGGTTACGACTACAATACCTTCGCGTCGGATATCAACGACCTGATCACCTGCCTCGACCTGCAGGACGTCACGCTGGTGGGCTTCTCGATGGGCGGCGGCGACGTAACGCGCTACATCAACAACTACGGCTCTGCGCGCGTGGCCGGCCTGGTGCTGCTGGGCGCGGTGACGCCTGCCTTCGGACAGCTGGAAGGCTTCCCGCAGGGCGTCGAGCCGTCGGTGTTTGAGGGCATTCTGGCCGGCTTACGCAAGGATCGCGCGCAGTTTATCAGCGACTTCGCCGTACCTTTTTACGGCACCAACGCCGGACAGACCGTCTCTGAAGGCGTGCTGACGCAGACCCTGAACGTCGCGCTGCTGGCGTCGCTCAAAGGCACGCTGGAGTGCGTTAAGGCGTTTTCCACCACTGATTTCCGTCCAGACATGGCGAAAATCGACGTGCCTGCGCTGGTGATCCACGGCAGCAACGACCAGGTGGTGCCGTTCGAAACCACCGGCAAGCTGGCGGCGGAGATGATCGAAGGCGCACAGCTGAAGGTGTACGACAATGCGCCGCACGGCTTTGCGGTGACCCACTCCGATCGGTTGAATGCGGATTTGCTGGCGTTCCTGAACGCTCTCTGATTGCGTTTTTCGCGCTGACAAAAGCCGCCCTGCATTAACGCAGGGCGGCTTTAAACCGGCGAATGAAACGCGGTCACTTATCAATATCTTTCAGCGCATACGCCGTCATGACCAGAAGCGTCGACGTAAAGGACGCATTTACCAGTAAGGCGGTCAGCATTTTCTCCCCCTGTTTCGCTGTAAGGTAAAACCGCGCAGAGCCTGTCTCAGTAAGCTGCCGCCGCCGACGTCTGACTCGCCTCTTTTTCAATCAGCCGCATCAGCAGCGAAATTCGGCGATCGGTTCGCTCTGGCGTATCAGGCGGCAGATGGTAGTGCAGGGTGTAGAGTTTCCCTTTCTCATTGAAAAAATCAGCGGCGACCACCGGCATAATGCCGCCCGGCACGCGCTGGTAATTGACCTGCAGCCGCGAATTGCCCAGTTTCATTCTGACCGCCATGACGCTCTCATCCGCTACTGACGGGTAAAGCTGCCTGTCTGCCGGCACGATAATGCGGTTCATGACACACCTCCTGCTGTCCAGATAGATGCATAGCGGGAGGGAGCCGGAACCGGCGCCCTCCCACGGTCAGGCTACGCTTACGCCTGATGTTCAATCACGTCTGCTGTATGGTGCGCAATAGGTATGCGGCGCGGTTTTTCGCTTTCCGGGATCTCCAGATGCAGACCGACGCTCAGCAGCCCGTCCTGCAGTCTCGCCTCGGTCACTTTCATGTGTTCCGGCACGCTGTAGCTCAGGCGGAAGTCGGTGCGACTGATGCCGCGGTGCAGCCAGCCGCCGTCGCGACGATCGCCGTCCGCGTTCGCCTCGTTTTCCGTGCGCTCCTCTTTCCGGCCTGTCACCGTCAGACGGCCGCCCGCCACTTCGATTTCCAGCTCGCTCTCTTTCCAGCCGGGCACGCTCAGGGTAAGCGCATAGCGCTCATCGTCGAGCTGTTTAAGGTTATAAGGGGGCGTGACGGCAACAGGCGTATCGCCGGTTAGCTGGCTAAAGAGGCGGTCAATGCGGCTGAAGCGATCGGAAAACAGGGTGTCGCTGAGTAAGGGAAATACGGGGAAAGTACGTGAAGCCATAGTGATAACCTCCTGAATTAGTCGTTCATTCAAAAGCTCATCGGGGGAACAGGCGTCTCGCCTGTCCAGTGACAGTTATAGAGTTTTCCAGAGAATTTTCAAGGGCTCCCGGCACGATTTTTTTATCATCAAATTTTTTGACTTTATTCAGCAAGGAACAGGGATTTTCACGCCCTGGCTGAATCTCTATTATTGATTCCATCGAGGCAGAACGCCTCACAACTTAAAAATATCTCTGAGGAATCGACCATGAAAACCATCAAAACTTTCGTTGCTGTTGCTCTGTTCGCCCTGCTTTCTTCTACCAGCTTTGCGCAAACCATCACCGCTACCGCCTCAACACTGGACGGCGCCGAAGCGCAGATCGCCGCGCAGGCTAAACTGGCTGGCACCGGTTACAGCATCACGGAGGCCTATGCAGGCAACCAGGTGCATATGACCGCTCGCCTGACCAAATAACTGCGCTGAAAACAGAGAAAAGGGGCAGCCTGCGGGCGGCCCCTTCTCTTTTGCGCTTCAGCCGCCTCGGCTGTCACTAAGGGTCGGCACGATACGTTTGCCGATGACGCGCTCAACCGCCGCGGCGGCCTGCAGCACCAGAAGATCATGCCCGGGCGCGGCATAGAGGGTAATGCCGAAGGGTAAGCCTTCCGCATCCTGCCCGGCCGGGATCGCGGCGACGGGCGCGCCCGCTTTGCCGGTGCATTTCGCCGCTGCCGCCATCGGCGAGAGCAGCAGGTCAGCGCGGCCAGCCCGCAGCGCCGCCAGAATGCTGGCATCCAGGCTCAGCGCGATATCGGCACGACGATCGCGGCGGTACTGCTCAGAGCGGATATCCGGCGCGGCCTCAGCCGCCTCGAGCAGTGCCTGTCCGTAGGGGATCGCGTCCGGATGCGCGCGATTCCACTGGATAAGATCGTTCAGAGAGATGATGCCGCAGGGCGCAAGGGTGCCAAGCAGCCCGTTGAGGCTTGCGCCGAATTCGCTGCGAAACACGCAGGAGCGCACCGCATTCAGCTGCTCCGCAGCGGGCAGATCGCAGGGATCAACGATGACGGCGCCCGCCTGCGCCAGCGCCTCCAGCAGCCGTTCAAACACCGCCTGTCGACTCTCCGTCAGCACGCTGTCGGCGATAAAGCGCCGCGGCACGCCGATGCGCAGCCCCTGCAGCGATGCGCCGCCGGATGCCTCTGCAAAATCGGCAAGCGTTGCCGTATCCTGCATATCCGCGCCCGCTATCGCCTGATACACCAATAGCGCATCCTCAATGGTGCGCGTCAGCGGCCCCGGCGAATCCTGACTGGGCACCAGTGGGATCACACCGTAGCGGCTGACGCGGCCCACCGAGGGCTTAAAGCTGGCGATCGAGCTGTGCACGGCTGGCGCCTGCAAGGAGTTTTGCGTTTCCGAGCCGATGGCGAAGGCGCAAAAGCCGGCGGCCACCGCCGCTGCCGAACCGACGCTCGACCCCTGGCCCCGGCCATATTGCAGGCCGAGCGGATTGCGCACCACGCCGCCCGCGCCGCTGAATTCTGCTGGCATGATCTCCGAGACGAAGTCGGCGAATTCCGTCAGGTTGGTTTTGCCAAGCAGCACGGCACCGGCGTCGCGCAGACGGGTAATCAGGCTGGCCTCAAAGGGCGGGCGAAAGGTCGCCAGCGCACTGGCGCCGGCAGAGGCAAAGCAGCCGTCCAGCGTAAAAATATTGTCTTTAACCAGAAAGGGCACGCCGTGCAGCGGTCCTCTGGATCGGCCGGCCGCGCGCTCGGCGTCTGCGCGCCTCGCCTCTTCACGGGCTACGGGAGAGAGGCTTCTGACGCAGTTAATGTCGCGATCAAACTGTTCGATGCGGTTCAGATACCATTCGGTCGCTTCGAGAGAAGTCATTTCGCCCGCCGCGATGGCCGCGCCGATAGCGCGTGCCGAGCCGGTGGCAAGAAGAGAAAAGAGATCGGTCATGTTTCAAAGTCCGGAATGTCGACGCAGGAACGCTAAAAATAGCGCAACCGCGCTGGCGGACTTAGACACTAAGGTGCGCTGTGCGCGAGAAAAGCGTTAAAGCGTATCGCGCGCGGCGAACTTTTCCAGAGCGGGGCCGTCAAGCCGATAGCGCACCCATTCACTCAGAGGAAGCGCATCAATGCTGTGATAAAACTCTTTGGCAGACTTATCCCACTCCAGCACGTTCCACTCAATACGGCTGCACTGCCGTCTGACCGCCAGCTGAGCGATATACTGCAGCATCGACTTGCCCGCGCCGCGTCCCCGATAGTCAGGGGTAAAGTATAAATCTTCCATATTGAGGCTGCTGCGGCCCAGCCAGGCGGAATAGCTCATAGAAATCACTGAATAACCGGCAATTATGCCGTCAATTTCGCAGATATAGGCTTCGGCGGTGGTTTCCGGCGAAAACAGCGACTTTCTGACCTCTTCAATATCGGGAATAGACTCCAGCGGCGCTTCGCGGTAAACGGATAAGCCGTTGATCATATTATAAATGGCGTCAGTATCTTCCAGGCTGGCCTGCCGGATCGTAACACGCATAAATTTTCCCTTAACCAAACAGTTTGATGGCGATAAGGATAATCGGTATCGTTCAATGAATTAAGTGCAATAAAATCAATTAAAGGTGAATTCCATGCATCATGTGCTGCGGCGGCTCGACCTGAACCTGTTGCCCATTTTCGATGCGGTCTTCCGGCATCGATCCGTCAGGCTGGCGGCAGCGGAACTCTCTATGAGCACCTCGGCACTGAGCCATGCGCTGACCCGGCTGCGCGATTTCCTGAAGGACCCGCTCTTTTATCGCGAGGGGCATAAGATGTGTCCCAGCGTTTATGCCTGTCAGCTGGCGCCCTACATCGCCGACGCTTTGTGCGCGCTCAATCAGCACCTCAACCCGGTGCAGCCCTTCGATCCGCTCAAAAACCGGGAGGCGTTTCGCATTGCGGTAACGGACTATACGGCGTTCAGCGTTTTTCCCGGGCTGATGAACAGCATTCAGAAAACGGCGCCGGGCATCGATTTCGAGCTCTGCTATTTGCCCCATAATCCGGCGCTGAATGAGCTGCTGGCGGGCGAAGTGGATCTGGCGCTGAGCTTTAGCGAACCCGATGGGGTCAGACATCCCGATCTGGAGGAGATCGATCTCTTCAGCGACGAGTTTGTCGTGCTCAGCCATGTCGCGCGCGCGACCCTGACGCTGGAGGAGTATCTTGCCGCCGGCCATCTGGTGGTGACGCCCTGGAACGAAAAGAAAGGGCTGCTGGACACGCACCTGGCGCGAATCGGGCTAACGCGGCGCATCACGCTAAAAACTCCGTCGATGCTGAGCTCGCCTTTTATCGTCGCAGAGAGCGAACTGCTGATGGCGATCCCCTCTTCCGTGGCGCGCCGGCTGGAGCAGATCGCTAACGTAAAAACCTTTCCGGTGCCTTTTGCCGTGCCGCGCTTCACCGTAAAAATTTACTCCCACAAGCGCAGCGGGAAAAAAAGCTCGACGGACTGGCTTAAACACACCATCTGTCAAAGCGTTCAGCAGAAAAATGACGATTTTTCTGGTACAAAACCAGCCCGTATATCGAAAGCGCCGGGCGTGCTGAAGCTCTCCTGAAGCGCGTGATTCGGTTGACCGCAAAGCCTGAGCGGCGATTCAGGTAAGTCTTGATCAGGGAAGCCTGCATGATACGTCTTGAAGATGTCACCTTGTTCGTCCGTTCCGCCGCGCTGGGCAGCTTTTCCCGCGCGGCCCGCGAAGCCGATATCCTTCCCGGTCAGGTCAGCGCCGCGGTCAACCGGCTGGAGCGCGACCTGAATAAACGGCTGTTTGCGCGATCGACCCGCAGCCTGCGCCTGACCGCCGACGGCGAAGCCTGGCTGCCCTACGCGCAGGAGATGCTGGCTATTTTGCAGGCTGGCGCCGAACAGCTGCAGGGCGGCGAAGATGAGATGCAGGGCGAGTTGCGAATCGCTGTCCCTTCCGACATCGGACGTAACGTCGTGCTGCCGGTCATCACCGCCTTTTGTGAAAAACACCCCAAACTGTCGCTGCGCATCTCCTTCTCCGACCATGTCAGCGACGTTTTTCGCGACCCGGTGGATGTGGCCATCCGCTACGGCGTACTGGAGAACAGCAGCTATGTCGCGCTGCCGCTGGCGGAAGATAATCGCCGCGTGCTGGCTGCCTCGCCCACCTATCTGCAGCAGCACGGCAGACCGCAGCAGCTGGAGGATTTGCTGCGCCATCACTGTCTGCTCTATAGCCTTAACGGCCACGTTTACGATAAGTGGTCCTTCCCGGAAAACGGCGTCAGACGTCAGCTGACGGTGAGCAGCCGTATGCTGTGCGATGACGCGGATGTGGTGCGCCGCTGGGCGGTGGCCGGCATGGGGATCGCCTATAAATCCTGGATCGACGTCAGCGCCGACGTGCTCGCCGGCCGGCTCGAGATTCTGCTGCCCGATCGACCCGGCGAGGCAGCGCCGCTTAGCCTTATCTGCCCGCATCGCAAGCAGTTCTCACCCGCGATCCGCGAGCTGCACCGACTGCTGCGCGAACAGCTTAAAGCCATTACGGCGCTGATGCCTGACTGCCTCGCTTATGCAAACAGCGAAGCGGCGCTGCCGTCGGCGAAGCAGGGCGTATAAAAAAAGAAGGCTGGGCATGCCCGTTTCAGTTCAGGCGCATCAGGACGCCGCCGCCAGAAGGCGTTCTCTTTTACTTACTTCTTCGCCGCAAATTCCGCAAAGTTTTCCGGCGTAATCGTCCGGTAAGGCACCCAGTTATACTGCTCGACTTTGCGTTTCTCCAGCAGCGCTTTGGTAACCTGAACCGCGCCGATCGCCTGGCCTTTCGCATCCTGGAAAATCGTCAGCGCCATCTTGCCGCTCTTCACGAACTGCTGCCCATCCGGCGTGCCGTCGATGCCCGCCACTAGAATCTTTTCATTCTTCGCCTGGCTCAGCGCCATAATGGCGCCAATCGCCATCTCGTCATTATTCGCCGCGATAGCGTCGATGGGGCGCTGATTCAGCAGCCAGCCTGACACCACGTCGACCGCTTCGTTGCGCTGCCATTTCGCGCTTTGTTTCTCGACCACCTTCATCTCCTTATATTTGGCGATCACCGTCTCTACCGCACGGGTGCGTTCGCGTGCCTCTTCATTCGACAGCGCGCCCATCAGGATCGCCACGTTGCCCTTGTAGTTCATCTTCTTCGCCAGCGCTTCCATTTGCATTTCGCCGCCGAGGGCGGAATCGGAGCCGACATAGGCCATCTCGCCCGACAGTTTTACCTCCGGCTTGCGGTTGACGAAGATCAGCGGAATGCTGGCGCGCTTCGCTGCGGCGATCATCGGCGCAACGCCCTGGGTATCTACCGGGTTGAGGATAATGGCGTCGACGCCCTGGTTGATGAAATCGTCAATTTGCTGCACCTGCAGCGCCACATCACCTTTGGCGTCGACGAACTGGCTGTTAAGCTGGTTCGCCTTCAGCTCTGTCTGCATCTGAGTGCGCAGAATAGAGACAAAGTTAAGGTCAAAGTTCGCCAGCGCGACGCCGACGGTGAAGGTTTTCGCCCCTGCGCTCAGGCTCAGCAGCAGCGTACAAAGACATAACAGCAGGTTTCTGATAGTCATGGGTTTTCCTGTAGGGTTGAGATCATTATTTTCAATGTCTGCCTTGCCGCCAGGCAACAGGCGAATACCCGGCGGCAAGCGCTTCAGAGCGTAAAGTGGTCGCGGAACTGTTGCAGCGCGGCGGCGCTGTCGCCGCTCGCCCAACCCTCCAGAGCGACCGTGCCGCGGTAGTCGATCTCATACAGCGCGCGGGCAATAGCGCGATAATTGATCTCGCCAGTGCCCGGCTGCTGGCGACCCGGCACGTCGGCGACCTGAATCTCGCCAATCGCCGATCCGCAGCGCCGAATAAGCGCGATCAAATTTCCCTCGCCGATCTGTGCGTGGTAGAGATCGAGGTTCATCTTCAGCGCCGGGCTGTCGACCGCCTCCACCAGCGCCAGGGTGTCGGCGGCCAGCGCGAACGGCGTGCCGGGATGATCGACCGCCAGGTTCAGGTTCTCCAGGGTGAAGACGCGGCCGGCGCGCTCGCCAAGCTGCGCCACCTTTCGCAGCGTCTCCGCAGCTTTGAGCCACATCGGTCCTGTGACCGCTTCAACAGGCCTGACCGGCAGGCCCTGCTCATCCAGCCCGGTGCCGTGCAGATTGAGCGTCGGGCACTGCAGCCTCTCCGCCACCGCCAGCGACGCTTCGGCGCTCTGCAATAGCTGTTCGATTTCGCTATCGTCGGTGAGGTTTCCGGTGAGATAGCCGGTCATCGAGGTAAAGCGCGCGCCGGTCGCCGCCAGCGCGTCGATATCTTTGCCGACCCATCCCCAGATTTCGACGCCAAAGCCCAGTTCGTGAATGCGCTTCACGCGCGCGTCGAACGGCAGGTCGAGAAAAACCATTTCGGCGCAGACCGAAAGTTGATAGCTGGCCATTAGCGCGCTCCGAGTTTGATGGGTTGGTTTTGCTTCACCGAGTCGATGCACGCCAGCGCAATCTCCAGCGCGTTGCGCGCGTCCTCGCCGGTGGCGCGCGGCGTTTCGCCGGTGCGTACCGCGCGAACGAACTCGCTCATCTCCGCCACGTAGGCCTCGCGCAGCAGATCGGAATCGAGACGCGAGGTCTCGATAGCGATACCCTCGGCGCCGTAGCGCACGCAGTGGTTAGCGTTGATATGGCCCGCCTGCAGCATTCCTTTGCTGCCAAACACTTCGCCGCGCACGTCATAGCCGTATACCGCCTGGAAGCTGGCTTCGGCGATCGCCATCGCGCCATTGTCGAAGCGAATCGTCACCACCGAGGTATCCAGTAATCCTTTATCTTTGAAGTCGGGACGCACCAGCGCATCGGCCAGCGCATAGACTTCTACCGGCCTGGCGCCGTGATTGAAGTGCAGCAGCGTGTCGAAATCGTGGATCAGGGTTTCAAGAAAAATGGTCCACTGCGGAATTGGCGCCGGATCGTGCAGGCGCGGATCGCGCGTGACGGAACGGCTCAGCTGGGTGACGCCGTTTTCGTCCGCTTTCACCGCGGCGATAGCCGCAGCAAAGCCGGAGTCGAAGCGGCGGTTAAAGCCGACCTGCAGCACTACGCCAGCCTGTTTTGCCGCCGCAATCGCGCTGTCGGCTTCATCCAGCGTCACCGCCATCGGCTTTTCGCAAAACACATGTTTGCCGGCGCTGGCGGCCGCAATCACCCATTCAGCATGGGTGCGCGCCGGCGCGGCGATCGCCACGGCGTCGATTTCAGGGTCCTGTAGCAGCGCGTGCAGATCGCTATAGGCCTTTGCCACGCCCAGACTGTCGGCAAGCTTCTGCGCCGCGCCCGGCAGCGGGTCAGCGACCGCCGCCAGCACGGCACCCGGCACGCGATACGACAGGTTTTCGCCGTGGAAGCTGCCCATGCGGCCAGCGCCAATCAATCCAACGCGTACGGTTTTCGTGTTCATCATCGCTCCTTGTTATTTCAATTTCGCCCATTCAGGCGCGGAAGGGTGTTCAGCAGACCGCTGCGCCGTGGCGGCGAAACGGCGGGATTTGGCCAGCATAAGCGGCTCAATTCGCTCCAGAGAGACGCCGCGCGTTTCCGGCAAAAAGCGGCGAACGAACCAGAACGCCATCAGACAGCCGCAGGCGCAGATCATTAAAGGGAAAGCGCCGTGGAAATGTTTCATAAGCAGCGCGCTGCGGTTCATCATCGGGAAGCTCTGGGTGACGATAAAGTTCGCCACGTACATCGAAGAGAAGGCGAAGCCCATTGCCACGGCTCGCATGCGGTGCGGAAAGATCTCCGATATCAGCAGCCAGGCGCCCAGGCTCCATGAGAGGCCGAAAATCAGGATAAACGCCACCAGCCCCGCGACTGGCAGCAGACTGCCGACCTGCGCGATAAAGGCCCAGCAGGTGAACGCCAGGCAAATGGCGCAGCCGAGCGCCCCCCAGCGCAGCAGCGGCGTACGGCCTGTACGATCGACCAGGCTCAGGCAAATCGCCACCCCCACCATCAGCGCCAGGCCGAGAAAAATGCTCTGGAACAGCGAGGCCTGCGTGCCGCCAGCGATGTTTTGCAGTAAAGAGGGGGCGTAATAGAGCAGGATGTTGATGCCGGAGACCTGCTGTAAGACGGCGATGGCGCAGCCAATCAGCAGAATGTAGCGGGCGCGCGCGTCGCGCAGGATGCCGCGGCGATCCGCCTGCACGCCGGGCGCGCTCTGCGACGCCAGAATCTCCTGCAGCAGACGCTCGGCGTGTTGCGCGCTGGAGAGCCGCGTCAGTATCTGCCGCGCGCGCGCCTTGTGCCCTTTCAACGCCAGCCAACGCGGCGACTCCGGCATAAAGGGCACCAGCACCAGAAATAGCACGCACGGCACCACGCCGGAGGCGAGCATCCAGCGCCAGCCTTCGCTGACAATCCAGGCGTGCGGCATGCCGCGCGCAATCAGATAGTTCACCACATAGACCGTGACCTGACCGCCGACCATCAGCATCAGCTGCAGGCCGAGCATGCGGCCGCGCCAGTCTTTGGGCGAGATTTCGGCGATATAGAGCGGCGTAATCGCCGAGGCCATCCCCACCGCCAACCCGCCGACCAGACGATACGCCACGAATCCGGCCAACGAGGTCGCCAGCGCCGAACCGATAGCGGAAACCATAAACAGCACGGCGGTGACGATCAGCGTCGATTTACGGCCGATGCGATCGGAGAGATAGCCAACGCCCCATGCGCCGAACACGCAGCCAAGGATAACATTTGAAACAGCCCATCCGCTTTCCCAGGGAGAAAGGGCGAGATGTTCCGTCAACGGCTCTATTACCCCAGAGATCACCGAGGCGTCATAGCCCAGAATCACCCCGCTGAGCGACGCAACCGCGCAGATAAAAACGATAAGCCGAAAATTGTGTTTACGCATAATCACTTACTTCCCTTTTCTTACTGGTTACTTCTGTTCGCTTCAAACATTGCAAAAGCGGTGCCAGGAAAAAAAGGGTGAAATATGTGAGGCGTAACACGCTACAGGCTCACATTCTGGCAACAAAATTTACATGTCAACTTCACATGTAAATAAAATGGACATTCGACATTAAGCAGGAGCCTTGCATGCGAGTTATAGAGCGTTTGCCGTTTAAAGATGAGAGCGATCCCATCTTCAGCCTGCCCGATGGTGGCGAAGTTGCCGAGTGGGACGCGCTGCTGTGGCAGGGCTGGCACAGCTTTACGCGCGGCGAGCAGCCGCACTGGATGCGGCGTAGCATTTTGCAGTCGTGGCAGCGGTCGCAGCAGCGCGCCATCGATCCCGCGACCTTCGTCTACTGCTCGCCGCCCGATGAGGAGCTGACGGCCATTCTGGAACAGAATGCCGAGCTGATCCTGGTGGCGCGCAAGGTGATGGAAAATCTGCTGGCCTATAACCCGGATGGCCATATCAACTTGACCGACGCGCAGGGCGTGACGCTGCATTACTGTGGAGCCGATCTGACGCCGGTGGGCAGCATCCTGCGCGAAGAGGTGCTGGGCACCAACTGCACCGCGCGCTGCCTGATTGAACAGCGGCTGGTCTACGTTCTGAGCGGAGAAAACTGGAAAATGGACCTGCGCAAACGCCATCGGCAGTGCGCCGCCGCGCCCGTGCGCGACGCCAGCGGCCAACTGATCGGCGTACTGACGCTGACCGCGACGCCCGATAATTTCAACGCACATACGCTCGGCACGGTACAGGCGGCGGCCGACGCGGTCGGTCAGCAGCTCATGCTGCGACGCCTGCTTGCCGAGCAGCAGTCGATTCTGGAAACCCTCAACGAGGGCGTTATCGTTTACGATCGGCATGGCGGCATCAAAACCCTGAACCGCTACGCGCGACAGATATTCAGCGGGCTGGATCCCGAGGCGGGCACGATTGACGCGCTGCTGCGGCCGCAGGCGGCCTCACTGCTGACTATGCCGTTCTGCAACGACCGCGAGCTGCAGTTTATGCCGCAGATTGGGCCGCCGCTATCCTGCCTGATATCCCTGATGCCAGCGCCGGACGGCGGCCGCGTGCTGTCGGTACGGGAAAACCAGCGCATCCGCGCCATTACGCGCCGCGTGATGGGTGCGAGAGCCAGCTATACCTTCGAGATGATCCGCGGCTGCGCGCCGCCGCTACAGCAGGCGATCCAGAAAGCGCGAGCCAGCAGCCGCAGCGACAGCACCGTGCTGCTGAGCGGCGAGAGCGGAACCGGCAAAGAGCTGTTTGCCCAGGCGATCCATAATGCCAGTCCGCGCAGTCAGGAGCCGTTTATCGCGCTGAACTGCGGCGCGCTGCCGCGCGATCTGGTGCAGAGCGAGCTGTTTGGCTATGTCGACGGCGCCTTTACCGGCTCGCGGCGCGGCGGCTCACCGGGCAAGTTCGAACTGGCGGACGGCGGCACGCTCTTCCTTGATGAGATTGGCGAAATGCCGCTGGAAGCGCAGACCAGTCTGCTGCGCGTTTTGCAGGAGGGCGAAGTGGTGCGCATCGGTGCGGCGCATCCCTTAAAGGTGAACGTTCGCATTATCGCCGCGACCCACACGCATTTGCTGGACGCGGTAGAGAAAGGCGCCTTTCGTCGCGACCTCTTTTACCGTCTGAACGTGATTTCGCTGGAGATCCCGCCGCTGCGCGAGCGCCGCGACGATATTCCCGATCTGATCAATACCTTTATTCAGACGCTCTGCGCGCGGCTGAAGCGCATCCCGCCGGTGGTGGCGCCAGAGGCGATGCGCTGCCTGCAGGCCTGGCGCTGGCCCGGTAACGTACGCGAGCTGGAAAACCTGGTCGAGCGCATGGTGAATCTCTGCGAAGGGCTGGAGATCGCAGTGCGCGACCTGCCGACGTCGCTGCAGCAACCCGACGACCTGGTCAGCGCAGTCGCCTCCACCTCTTTGCAGGATCAGGCGCGCCAGCATGTCCTGCAGGTGGTCGAGCAGCACAACGGCAACCTGCGGCAATCCGCGCAGCGGCTGGGCATTTCGCGGACGGCGCTCTATAACAAGCTGAACGCATGGAACGTCGATTACGGCAAATTGCGTCGCTAGCGACCGGTTTTTTCAATGGAGAGGCTATCAGCTTCTACGCTTAAAAAGGGGATAGCCTGCGGCTTTCCCCTTTTTCGCAACCATACGGAGAGCCCTATGCAGCACAAGCACCTACTTTTAGCGGGCGCCAGCGGCGTCGTCGGCTTTGCCGCTCACGACGCCTTTCATCAGGCGGGCTGGCAGATCACCACGCTCGGACGATCGCCGCATAGCCCTCACGCCTCTCCTCACCTCAGCACGGATCTCACCTCGGCAGACGATCTCAGCCGGCACCGTAAGGCGCTGGAATCCGTTACCCATATTTTCTATGCCGCGCTGCGTCAGGATCCCGATCCGGGCGTGGAGGCGGACGTTAACGCGCTGATGTTTGAAAACCTGATCGCGGCGGTGCGCGCGTCAGGTTCGGCGTTAAAACACATCATCTTCGTGCAGGGCGGCAAGGTCTACGGCGCGCATCTGGGGGTCTATCGCACGCCGGCGCGTGAAGAGGACAGCCGTCATTTTCCGCCTAATCTCTATTTCCGCCACGAAGACTATGCCAGGAAATTAGGCGACGAAACGGGTATCGGCTGGACGGCGCTGCGCCCGGACATTGTTATCGGCCACTCCTTCGGCTCGCCGATGAATCTGGGCAATCTGATCGGCGTCTACGGCACGCTGTGCCGCGAAACCGGCACCGCCCTGCACTTCCCCGGTCCCGATGCGGCCTGGCGCAATACGCTGGTCAATATCACCGACAGCCGCATTCTTGGCCAGAGCGCGATCTGGGCCGCTGAAAATGAAAAATATGGCGCGTTCAATATCACCAACGGCGACGTCTTTCGCTGGGGCCACGTCTGGCCGCAGCTGGCGGAATGGTTCGGCGTGCCTGTCGGCGAGGCGCAGCCGGTCTCGCTGAGCGAGCGTATCCACGCCCTTAAGCCGCTCTGGGCCTCGATTGCCGATAAGGCGCAGCTGCAGGAGCGCGATATCGATCGCCTGGCGCTGGGCGGCTTTGGCGATTTTATTTTTCACGTTGAGAAAGATGCGATCTTCGACGTGACCAAAGCGCGTCAGCACGGCTTCGACGCCATGACTAAACGTTCCGACGAGGTGCTGATCGCGCATCTGGAGGCGATGCGCAGCAGCAGACTGATTCCATAAAAAATCGGGCGCTGCCGTAACAGCGCCCGATAGCTAAAAAACCTTATGCTATGTGGCGGCAACCTGCTCATCTCTGTCAGAACAAGAATGAGAATCCCTTTCAAAAAAACATTCTTTAAAACAGCCAGTTATTTTGTTACATGAAATTCAAAAGGCAAAATGTTATAAACTTGATAAGCTAATCAGGCGCAAAGTGATTTTCTCTGCAACGGTAACGTCGCTCAGGGCGCAACGCCTGCCCGCGACGCAATCGTTCAGGGTAGCGTTTTCGCCTGCGTCCAGATCAAACTAAATAATACGATGGCAATATGAGCAAAAATGACGACGAAAAGCTGGTAGATATTTTGATGGGCGAAGCCGTAATGGCGCTGTTGCAGCAGGAATCGCCCGTTTTTGCCGAGCACGTCGTGGCGCAACTTCAGGCTATGGCGGCGTCTGAACGCAATCCCATCAGGCTGCGAGCATTTCAGCGCGCGATTGCCGAGTTGATCAGCGCAGCGCGCCAGTCGGACCAGAACAGCACTTCTGGCAACGACGACTGGCAGGAGAGCGAGCCCACTCTTCACTGATAGCCGCCGTTATGACCTGATTTTTTCAGCGACAAAGCGTGCCGCATCACGATATTTTTTTTGCAGCAGCGCATCTGCTGTCTGTTCAGCTTGTTGTTTGAGCAGCGTGCTCAGACCCGCCAGCTCAAGCGGCTTTCCCGCTTTCAATAGCAGCGACGCTATCTCTCCGATCGCCGCATGAATATCGTCTGGACCTTCTGCTTTTTCAGTGCTCACAACGCCTTTGTCCATGCTGGTCATTATCGTTCTTAATCCCTGACAGCTGCGCCTGGGTAAATGTCTATATTCAGGCGATCAGGGAATCGCCTTTATCAGCTTTTGCCGCAGGGCGGCGACCCGGCTGGTCAGATCGGACAACTCCTCAAGCGGCGTATCCATAACCGAGATCATATCCGCCGGCACGCCAGCAGCCTCGGTTTTCAGCGCGGTTCCCGCTGGCGTCAGCGTAATCAGCACGCGACGCTCGTCATGTCCTACATCGCGCCGTCTGCCGATCAGGCCCGCCTGCTCTAGCCTTTTAAGCAGCTGGCTCAGCGTGCCCGAATCAAGATGGACGCGCGCCCCCAGTTCAGAGACGGTGACATTGTCGGTTTCCCACAGCGCCAGCAGAACCAGATACTGAGGATAGGTCAGCCCTAGCGGCTTCAGACGCGACTGATAGAGCTTGGTCATCGCCAGTGACGCGGAGTAGAGCGCGAAGCAGAGAAACTGATCGACGGTAACAGGCGCGCTGCCTTGCGAAGCGCCGCCGCAGGTTTCAGGTAATTCTTCATTCATCGTATTGCTACTTATTATCTGATCGATGGAGGACGGTACAGCGTCATCCTGTGAGGCCGTGATAATATTGAATCAAATTAAATTGATGTCAACCTACCAGCCGGGGAGAAATCTCTGATTGATGCAAATTTCCATTTCTCGCGGCCAGCCTGAACTGTTGCAGGGCCTCGCCGGCCCTGTAACTGAGCGAATTAGTTATAGTCGACGCGAACCACCGCCTTCGACTTTTGCGGGTTTAGGTAGCTCAGGCTGACTTTCTCCACGCCAGGCAGCGCCACATCGCCCTGCGCCACCTGCTGAATGCCGATTTGCTGCGTATGAACGCCGTTGTTGTCCTGGCAGGCTAAGGTGATGCGGCTGGCGCCTGGGGTTAACTGACAGGGATCCTGCGCGATCGCGCCGCTAAACGTCAGAGAGCCGCCTGACGTCAGGGGCGCGGCGAAAGCGGAATTAAACAGCATAAGAAACGCCAGACCAAGACCAGCACTCACTTTTGCAGCGGACGATGTCATCAACAGACTCCTCAGGGAAGTTCGTCCGTGAAAGAGATAATGCGATCCTTTATGGCATTGAATAGCAGAGTGTGACTCTTGTTATCACTGGCACTGTGAGTAACAGTATATTCACGAAGATGAAAAACTGCCTGCTATTTAAGAAGGGATGTATCTGGCGTGAAAGAGACGGCGATGCCTGTCCGGCATCGCCGCCGCGCTTTAGTCGATCAGTTTATCCAGAGAGAGCGGCAGATCGCGAATGCGCTTGCCGGTCGCGTGGTAGACGGCGTTGCTGATGGCCGCCGCCATGCCCACAATACCCAGCTCGCCGACCGCTTTGCCGCCCATCAGGGTGGCGTGGTGATCCGGCTCGCCGACGTCGATGGTGACGATCTCCGGCACGTCCGCATTCACGGCGATCAGGTAGTCCGCCAGGTTGTTATTAATGACGCGGGCGTTGCGCGGATCGATGACGCCGCCTTCCAGCAGCGCCTGGCCCAGCCCCATCACCATGCCGCCAATCCACTGGCTGCGCGCCAGCTGCGGGTTATAGAGCCGTCCGCTGTCAAAGGCGGAGACCATCCGTTTAACCCGCACGGTACCGAAATCCTCGTCGACGCGCACCTCGACGAACTGCGCGCCCCAGCTGTGCGCGGAAAAGGCTTCAGGACGCGTCATTTTCGACATCGAGTGCACCGCCTGATCGCGATCCTCTTCGCTGTCCTCTTCGGAGAAAGTGCCGGAGACCACGGAAAGCGTCAGCGAATCGTTCAGCTTCACCAGTTTGTCGTAGCGGATGGCGCGATCGGGCTGATTTTTCACGCACACCGCGCCGTCGCGCAGCACCAGCTGCTCGCGCTCCGCCTGAAACAGCGGCGAACCGGGCGATTCGGTCGCCAGCGTAAAGAGTTTCTCGCGCATCGCTTCCGCCGTCTTGTGCACAGCGGCGGTCAGATTGCCCGCCAGCTGCGAGCCGCCCGCTACGCCGGCGCGCGGCAGATCGGTATCGCCGAGCTCGACGCGGATCTGGCGCGATGGGATCTGCAGCACCTCGGCGGCGGTCTGCGCCAGAATGGTATAGGTACCGGTGCCGATATCTGCTCCGGCGCTCTGCACCACCAGGCTGCCGTCGCTGTGGAAAATCAGCTTCGCTTCGGCGGGCGAGCGGCTGACCGGATAGGTCGCTGTCGCCATGCCCCAGCCAATCAGCTCACGCCCTTCGCGCATCGAGCGCGGCGCCATGCTGCGCTTGTCCCAGCCAAAGGCTTCAGCAGCGGCGGCGTAGGCCTCTTTCAACCGGCGCGTACTCCAGGGCGCGTTCAGCTGATAGTCATGATCGGCCCAGTTACGCAGACGGAACTCCAGCGGATCGATGCCCAGCGCACAGGCCATCTCATCCATCGCCACTTCCAGCCCAAAGGCGCTCGGGTTTTCGCCCGGCGCGCGCATCCAGCCTGGCGTGACGGTGTTGATCGCCGCCACATAGTGACGCGAATAGACGTTCGGCACGGCGTAGAGACGGCCCGTCACTTTATTGGTCCCCTCGGCGAAGGTATCGATCAGCGAGGTGTCACTCAGGCCGTCATGGATAATGGCCAGAATTTTGCCGTCGCGCGAGGCGCCCATCTCGAGGTTCTGAATCGTCGCCGGACGGCCGCCGAGGCCGGTAAAGGTTTGCGGCCGGGTTAAAGAAACTTTGACCGGCCGACCCAGCGCGCGCGACGCGACGCAGGCGAGCGCCACATGGGTATAGGGCACCGGCTTAGAGCCGAAACCGCCGCCCACGTAGGGGGAGATGATGCGCACCTGGTCAACTTCGATGCCCAGCCATTCGGCGATCTCGGTCTGCGCGCCCATCACCCACTGGCTCGGTTCCCAGACCGTCATACGCTCATCCTGCCAGGAGGCGACGCAGGCGTGCGGCTCCATCGGCATGTTGTACTCGCGCGGCGTCGCGTAACGCTCTTTGATTTTGACTTCCGCCTGCGCCATCGCCTGATGGGCATCGCCAAGATCGATATTGGTGCCGCTGCTCTCTTTACGCGCGGCGCGCGGATCGTCCGGGTAGATCAGCGCCGGTTCGGTCTCATATTCCACTTCCACCAGGGTAGCGGCCCAGGTCGCCTGCTCGAAGGTCTCCGCCACTACCAGGCCGATGTTCTGGCCGTTATGGATAATCTTATCGTCCTGAATCGGCGTATAGGTAGACTGTGCCGCGCCGCCGTCGGCGATGGCGGTCGGCTTATTGATTTTCAGACTGTTGAGGTGGGTGTAAACCGCCAGCACGCCCGGCGCCTGACGCGCCTTTTCGGTATCCATGCGGGTGATGCGTCCGCTGGCAACGGTGGACTGGATCACCACGCCGTACGCCGCGTTTTCCGGCTGATGCTCAACCGCATAGCGCGCTTCGCCAGTCACCTTAACCACGCCGTCGCCGCGCTCGCGCTTTTCGCCCAGCGCCTGATAACTCTTTTCTGCCGTATCCATTGTTAATCCTCTCAGTTCGGCCTGTTAAGCCATGCCGCCCGCTTTCATCAGCGCGCGTGCGATGGCGCGCGGCGCCAGCAGTTTCTTGTGCTGGTTCTGCGGCAGCAGCTCGGCGTCCTGCACCACCAACTCGGCGGCGCGGCGCAGGGTCTGCTCGTTGAACGGCTGCCCGCGCAGCGCCCCTTCAACGTGCCGCGCCCGCCAGGGTTTCGTCGCCACGCCGCCGACGGCGATGCGCAGATCGCGGATGCGGTCGCCATCGAGCTCGATACCGACCGCCGCACTGGCGGCGGCGAACTCATACGAGCTGCGATCGCGCACTTTCAGATAGTGGGACTGGCGCAGCGCTGGCGTTAACGGCAGCTCCACCGCCACGATCATCTCGTCGGACGCCAGATCGTGCTCCAGATGCGGCGTGTCGCCCGGCAGCAGGTAGAACTCATCAATGGGAATGCGGCGTTCGCGCTGTGCGGCGTTGCGCACGATGACTACCGCCTCGAAGGCGGTCAGCGCCACCGCCAGGTCGCCGGGATAGACCGCGATGCAGCTTTCGCTGGTGCCCAGAATGGCATGGTTGCCGTTGACGCCGTCGCGCGCGGCGCAGCCGGAGCCCGGCTGACGTTTATTGCAGGCGGAAAAGGTATGGGGATCGCGGAAATAGACGCAGCGGGTGCGCTGCAGCAGATTGCCGCCTATCGACGCCATGTTGCGCAGCTGCGGCGACGCCGCCTGCCACAGGCTGTCATAAATCGCAGGCGCCTTTAGTCGGCATTCAGGATGATTCTCTACCTCGCTCATACGCGCCAGCGCGCCGATGCGCAGCGTATCCGCCGTAAAGGCGATTTCGCGCATTTCCGTAAGCTGGTTGATGTCAATCAGCGCGGCGGGCTGCTCGACGTCGCATTTCATCAGGTCGATCTGGGTGGTGCCGCCTGCCAGAAAGCGGCTGTCCGCGCGCTGCTTCTGCCGCAGCGCGTCGTCCGCGTCGCTGACGCCGACGTAGTCGAATGGGTTCATGTCGCCTCCCTGCTGAGATCGGCAGCCGCCTGCTGGATCGCCTCGACGATATTGGGATAGGCGCCGCAGCGGCAGAGATTGCCGCTCATATATTCACGGATTTCATCCGCCGAGCCGGCGTGCCCTTCGTCGATGCAGGCCACGGCAGACATAATCTGCCCTGGCGTGCAGTAGCCGCACTGAAAGGCGTCGTGTTCCAGAAAGCGCGCCTGCACCGGATGCAGGGTGCCGTCGGCCTGCGCCAGACCTTCGATGGTGGTGACCGACTGGCCGTTAGCCTGGGCTGCCAGCGTCAGGCAGCTCAGCACGCGTTTTCCATTGATAAGCACCGTACAGGCGCCGCACTGTCCCTGATCGCATCCTTTTTTGGTGCCGGTCAGCGTCAGGTGCTCGCGCAGCGCGTCAAGCAGGGTGACGCGGGGATCCACCAGCATCGTATGCGGTTGCCCGTTGATCTCCAGCTGTAGTTGTAGATTTTCAGACATAGCTCGTTTCCAGTATTTAACGGGTTTTAAAATGGGATGTTATGCACGTTATGAGGGAGTCTATTGTGGTGTGCAATCCGTTAAGTCTAGACGGCTAAGCGAAAGCGGGGTTGCCTGTTTCTGGAAATCTGTTGCCTGATTGTCCAGATAGCGATTTGAAAAGGGTCTGGGTGGTTATAAAAAAGGAACCGACCGCTGCGGCGGGTTCCCTGCTGGCAGTGCGTTCCGCAGGCGTCAGGCGATCTCTGCGATGGCGTACTCGCGGGCAATCGCCGCCGTTTCCCGTCCCCACGCCGAGGCTTTGGTGCGGGACTGATGCATATCGAAGGTTTGCTGACTGGTGAACAACTCTTCTACTGACCAGATCAGCGGATCCTCCGTCTCCTTTACCTCGAAGCTAAGGCACCCTGACTCTTCTTTCGTCAGCCTGATATGCTCGGGAAGATAACGGCGCACCAGCGCCGTCTCTTCGGAGTTTTGACAAATCAACCGGCCGGTAAGCTTAATCATCGTTTTCCCTTTCATTGCGCTACGTTTCACCTTTTGTACTAAAAAGCGTAACGATGCGCCATCCTCATCCGCGCTTCAGGGCGCGAATACCGCGCGTACGCAACCATCCTCTTTATGCTTGAACATCTCATAGCCGCGCGGCACCTCTTCCAGCGAGAAGCGGTGCGTCGCCATAAAGGCGGGATTAAGCTCGTTCTTCGCCACGTGATCCAGCAGCCGATGCATATAGCGCTGGCCGTGCTGCTGCGCGGTGCGGATCGTCAGGCTTTTGTTGATCATCAGCCCCAGCGGGAATTTATCCATCACGCCATATACTCCCAGAATCGCGATATTGCCGCCTTTGCGGCAGGCGTAGAGCGCCTGACGCAGCGCGGCGCCGACGTCGGTTTCCAGATGCAGCAGCTGTTTGGTTTTATCGTAAACCTGGCTCAGCCCTTCGCCGCGCGCCTCCATGCCGACGGCGTCGATACAGCTGTCCGGGCCGCGGCCGCCGGTCAGTTCCAGCAGCGCCTCGTTGATATCGACCTGGGTATAGTCGAGCGCTATGCTGCCGGCATAGTCCCGCGCCATCGCCAGCCGCTCCGGATAGCGGTCGATGCCGATAACCTGATGCGCGCCCATTAGCCACGCGCTTTGCTGCGCCATCAGGCCCACGCCGCCGCAGCCCCACACCACCACGGTGTCGCCGGGATGAATATTGCAAAAATCCGCGCCCATATAGCCGGTCGGCGCCGCGTCGGAGAGAAACAGCGCCTGCTCGTCGGTAACGCCTTCCGGCACCACAAAGCAGTCGTTGTCGGCGAAGGGCACGCGGACATATTCGGCGTGCGAGCCGGCGTAGCCGCCGAAGGCATGGCTATAGGCGTAGATGCCGCCAGTCGGATGGCCCAGCACCGTTTCGCCCTTCTCCCACTGCGGATTAGTGTTGTCGCAGCAGGAGGGCAGCTGATGCTGGCAGTACCAGCAGGAGCCGCAGGAGATAAACGAGGGCACCACGACGCGATCGCCGCGGCGAATATTTTTCACCGCGCTGCCGACTTCTACCACCTCGCCCATAAATTCATGCCCGAGAATATCGCCCTCGCGCATGCTGGGTATTAGCCCGTCGATGACGTGAAGATCGGAGCCGCAGGTGGTAGTCAGGCGAACGCGGATAATCGCATCATGGGGATTGAGCAGGCCGGGATCGGCCACCGTTTCAACGCTGAGATCGTTTACGCCGTTCCAGCAGAGTGCGCGCATCTATTTCTCCTTATCCTGACGGTCGGCATGGCGGCCAGCGGGCTGGCCGTCAAGGGTGGGAATTTCGCCGGTTTCGGCCAGACTTTTAAAGCGATGCAGCGCTTTGCTGACAATCTCTTTAGGCAACAGATCGAAAAAGGTCGTGACCTTTTTGCCCAGCGCGCCGCCCGGCGGCGTAAAGCGCAGCGTCAGCGCCAGTTCGGTTCCCCACTCGCCGGGCGCCGGGCGCAGCAGCAGCTCGCCTTCGTTGGGAATATCCGCGCCCTCCAGCGACTGCCAGGCGATGATGTCGCCCGGCTGCGCCTCGACGATGCGACTCTCCCATGAATAATGTTTGCCGAGCGGCCCGTCGATCTGCCACCGCGCGTCGCTTTTGTTAATGGGCGTGACGGTCGCGAAATGGCTCATGATGCGCGGTAAGGTGTCGGGTGCCAGCCAGAGCGCGAACAGCTCTTCGGCGGGACGTCCGACGGTTATCCAGCGTCGCAGCGCGAGCACATCAGCCGCGGCTTCAGGTTGTGAGTTTTTGGCCAAAGGATCCTCCCGTAAGGCGCAAACAGGCGATGAACACAATTTGAGTTAAGTTCAGAGGATCGGATATTGCGAGCGTAACCGCAGGTGGAGAGGAGCGTGCGAGGAGGGAGAAAAGCCGGGAACCTTCCCCGGCCTGCGTTATTGCTGGCTGTTTTGCCAGTGACGTTCGCAGTGCTCGCGCGCTTCCGCGGGTAAATCTCGCAGTTCCGGCAGGCTGTCGCCTGAGCCGTAATCCATGGCGACGGCCACCTCTTTTTGCTCGTCTCTCGCCGCGAAGGTGAGCTTTTCATCCAGTTTTTCCCAGTCGCCGTCATGCTGACGATAAATCAGCGCATAGGTCGGCGTTTTTTCGTCGTCGCCGTAAATTTCATATTTCTGCTCTGGGGCGTCGTCAGGGCCGAACTGCAGCGTTTCGATCAGGGTTGCATCAGTCATCTTGTTCTCCTCCGTGGGTAAGCAGTAAGGGTAGTTCATAGATAAAGAGGTGGCAGACCTGACTCAGTTGCGTATTCTGACCTGCTAAGCCGATCACGTCTGAAATGAGGTAAAGCGTTATGTCCCAAAAGAGAGCAACGCTAACTGGCCTGCTGGCCATTGTGCTATGGAGCGCGATTGTCGGCCTGATTAAAAGCGTCAGCGAGGGCTTTGGGCCGATCGGCGGCGCGGCGCTGATCTACAGCTTTAGCGCCGCGCTACTGCTCTTTACCGTCGGCTTTCCCAGCGTGCGCACCTTTCCGCGGCGCTATCTGATCGCCGGCAGCCTGTTATTTGTCAGTTACGAAATTTGCCTGTCACTGTCGCTCGGCTTTACCCATAGCGGTCGTCAGGCGATTGAGGTCGGTATGGTGAATTATCTCTGGCCAGGCATGACGATTGTGCTGGCGGCGCTCGTTAACCGGCAAAAAACCAGCCCGCTGATTATTCCCGGCCTGCTGCTGGCCGTCGCGGGGATCTGCCGCGTGCTGGGCGGCGAGCACGCTTTCTCACTGAGCGAGATCGGCAATAACATTATGGACAACCCGCTCAGCTATGGGCTGGCGTTCTGTGGCGCAGCGATCTGGGCGGTTTACTGCGTGGTGACGAAAAAGATTGCGAACGGCTGCAACGGCATTACGCTATTTTTTATCCTGACCGCACTGACCCTGTGGGTGAAATTTCTGCTGTCGCCGCAACCAGCATTCGCTGTTTCGCCGCAGGCGCTGCTCAGCCTGGCGCTGGCCGCGATGGCGATGGGATTTGGCTATGCCGCATGGAATACCGGTATTCTGCACGGCAACGTTAACCTGCTGGCTGCGGTCTCCTACTTTATTCCGATCCTCTCCTCGGTACTGGCGGCATTCCTGCTGCATTCGCACCTGACGTTATCATTCTGGCAAGGGGCCGCAATGGTTAGCCTGGGGTCGCTGCTTTGCTGGTGGTCCACCCGCACGCCAGCGAGCGGCAAAGTAGCGCGCGAGGTCTCTTAAGGTCGAAGGCCGCACACGGAGCGCGCGGCCTGCGAAAAAAGTAAGTATATCCAGGCAAATGTGTGTAAACCGTTAAGAATAAGAAATAATAAATATATTATTTTATTTCTCTTCTCAAAATAGAATGGTTGTGTAAAAGCGCTGGCGACATAGCATTAGGTAGTTTTTCGATAAAATGGTAATATTTTTGTTATTGTTCCTGCCAGTGACTATTGAAATATCATACAAATGTATCATTCATCCAGAAAAGTCAGCGCCATTATGTTCGCCTGGGGTCTGGCTGGCATCTTTTTCATATTATTTGTCATTTATCATGTTCACGCCAAAGCCCTTTTTCAAACGGCCGAATGCCTTTATCATAAAAGTCCTGACAACTATACGAACTGGTTAACACATATGGCACAGTTCGTTTACAGAATCATTTTTGAAACCTGCGATCACGACTATCGCTAACAGTTTTGATATAAAAAATTTAATGAAAAATAAACCGCAACAAGGAGTGCCATTTCACAAGGAACAACCACACCAAAAACCCAGCGGAGCAGTATAGGATCAAAAAAAGAATCAAACCTGCCAGTTTGTCAGAGAATCGCATGAGCTTCCTTTCTAGCTTCATCAAAAGACTTTGGTAAAAATGACAGATTTCATTAACGCCTCATTTGACATATCATGCTTTAACCCGACTTCATTATCAGACAGGAATAATAAATACCCCGTCAACATTTAACCTTGCCTTGCTCGCCTTCTCTCTTCCCTCTGCATAACGTGACCCTGGTCAAATACTTTTATGCTCTATCGGCGCGCCCGCCGCTGACAAGCCTGGCTCAGGATAGAGAACGATAAAGGAAGTGCTTAACAAGAATAGTGTTTACCTGAGGTTTATCATCAAAAGAATAAAGTTGTCGCTGTGGTGTCTGCGCGCCACAAATCATGAAACGTATGATTGACGTAACTTTCCTTGCTTGCGCCCTTATAGGGCGCTTTTTTATTTATGGAGTATCCAGAGAAATAAAAACACTATGCGACAAAAGAGTGATTGCTTGTTGATATTCGATTTAGCGCCGCAATGTTTTAATCACTTCATGCAGGCTTACTTCTTATGCTCGCAAACAGGGTGTTTCATTGCTAATAATTAGCAGCGCTCCTCCAGAGGAGCGCTTTCTTTTTTCTTGTCGCCTTTACGATTCGCCTTCAATCAGTCTCCACCTGTTTCCCTCGCCGATCCCAACCGGCACAAAGGCGAGGCAGCATCAGGCGCTGCGAATGGCCTTAAGCGCTTGCGCTTTGCGCGCCTTCACGCGCCAGACGAGCCACAGCAGCCCAAACCAGAAAGGCATGGCGCATAGGGCGGCCAGCGTATCGGGATCGAAAACCATAATGACTACCGAAAAGGCAAAGAACAGCAGGCTAATCCAGCTCATCACGATGCCTGCCGGCATTTTAAAGCGCGACTGCGCGTGGAGTTCCGGGCGCTGCTTCCGGTAAGCCAGATAGGCCACCAGGATCATGGCCCAGCTGTAGATCACCAGTATCGCCGCAAGCGTAGAGACGATGGTAAACAGCGTCATAACGTTCGGCACCAGAAACAACAGCAGCGTCCCGCTCAGCATGCAGAAGCAGGAGAAAAGCAGACTGCGCACGGGAATGCGCGTGCTTCTCGACAGAATGCGAAACTGCCAGTGCGCATGCTTTTCTACCGACAGGCCATAAAGCATTCGTGTGCTGGAATAGACGCCGCTGTTCGCGGAGGACATGGCGGAGGTAAGCGCGACAAAGTTGATAATCGCAGCGGCAGCAGGCAGGCCCGCTTTGGCAAAAAGGGTAACGAACGGGCTGACGTCGGGAGAGATCGCCGCCCAGGAGGTGACGGCAATAATCACCACCATCGACAGCATATAAAAGATGATGATGCGCAGCGGAATCGCATTGATCGCCTTTGGCAAGATTTTCGCCGGCTCCCGCGTTTCGGCGGTCATGGTGCCGAGCAGCTCGATGCCGGTATAGGAGAAGATGGCGATCTGAAAGCCCGCCAGGAAGCCCGTCACGCCATGCGGCAGAAACACCGCCGGATCAGACAGGTGATGCAGCGAAGCCTGCACGCCGTCAGGAGAGGTCCAGCCGGTGACGACCATCCACAGCCCGGTAAAAATCAGCGAGACAATGGTGATGACTTTGATTAAGGCAAACCAGAATTCCGCTTCGCCGAACATCTTGACCGACAGCAGGTTAAACAAACAGAGAATGCCCAGCGTGATGAGCGCCGGTATCCAGGCGGACATCTCGGGGAACCAGTACTGCATATAGCCGCCGCAGACTACCACGTCGGCAATGCAGGTCACTACCCAGCTCAGCCAGTAGGACCATCCCAGATAAAAGCTGGCTTTAGGGCCCAGATAATCCGCGACGAAATCGGCAAAGGAGCGATAGTCGAGTTTCGATAACAACACCTCGCCCATCGCGCGCATCACCATATACATAAAGAATCCCACCAGCGCGTAGATAATGAGAATCGAGGTGCCCGCCACGGCGATATTCTTGCCGGCACCCATAAACAGCCCGGTGCCGATAGCGCCGCCCAGCGCGATCATCTGAATATGTCGCTCGCTCAGGCCACGCTCCAGCTGCGGCGCAGAGGTGGAACTGGCCGACGGCGCGTGCGGTTCTTTTTCAGTCATGGCATGTCCTTCAGAGTGGAGGAGAGCAGCGCGGGAAGTCATAAATGCTTTCCGGCCCCAGGCGCTGCGTCAGCTCGTTCTGCGCCTGGCGGGAGTGCGCCGCGCGTGTCAAATAGGGTAGTTTCGGTTTATGCGACGATATATTTACTTCTCTTTTCCGGCCGCACGGACATTCTGCAGCCGCAGGTGCGCTGGTCATTTAGCGGCGCGGCTAAATCGCAAAGTAAATATATTTACTCCGTGTCAGCTTTTGCGTGAAATAGCGATCGGCGTCGCGTCGGGTATCGATGTTAATTAATGGCAGATGCTCCCTCTGTTTCACTGGAGCTCATACTGGTCAGCGGTTGTAACAAAGTCAACACACGCAAGACTCATTCCATTCACTTTTTGACATCTCTCAAAGATCTGAAAAAATTGATGAAAATTATTTTTATGCAACAAAACCGCATACAAAAAGCATATTTATGCAGTGCAAGGCGGGAACAAAAGATGCGTAATTATTCATATGCCTCCGCTGAAAACTGGTCTGCTAAATTCACTGCCGTTGTCATCCTTGATACAACGGCAACGGATTAGTGGCAGATTGACTATTGTTAAAAAAAATAAGCGGTGAATTTATTTTCTGAGTGGATTACGCGACGCTATGTCGCTCCGTTTCGGTATGAAAGATTGAGGAAAAGATTACACGATAGCGCGCAAAAAGGCTTAATGGACTTCTGGCGCAGAAAGGAGATTAACCCGCGCATGGGTGGGATCCTGCCCGCGCGCAGGTCGCAGTATTGATTCGGGCGCCGGCCTGTCGCCTGCAGGTCAGACAGACTGGCGCCGCCAGGCTAAAACGCATCCGTTTCCGGCAGGCGGTGGCCGGTTTGCCCGGTCCGCTCGCGCAGCTCCAGGATTTCCTGACAGCCGACGCAGGTCGTGACCGAGGGTAACAGCTCGCGCCGCTCTGCCGGAATATCTTCTCCGCAGTTCTCACAGGTGGTGCGGCCAGGGCGCGCCAGCCGACGACGAATCGCCTCGACCTCAGCGGTTTCGGTAAGGGAGATTGCCTCCATTGCCTCATCAATGATGTCTGCCATATTTCGCGTCTCGTACAGAATCCATGCGTAAATACAAATAAGTAACAGGCGCTGCGCTGTATATATCGGCGCAGACAATAAATGTAGCGCTGGTCGTAAATATTCAGCAGCGGAATAGCAGCCTGTTTTTTATGTCATGCAGCCCAGGGTAAACAGCTTTTGACTAGCGCAATGGCTAAAAGCGTAACGCTTCCCCAAAAACTGAGACTCAATAATAAGATAAGTCGCCAGGCATCGCTGCGTGAACAACCTGACAGTTTACTTTCCATTTTGCCACCTCGTTATACGCAGCGCGATATATTCGGCCTAGACGAAAAAGATGAAACCATGAAAAGAGTGTAAATTACCTCAGCTAAATCATTTCTCAACAATGCTATTCTCACCGGTGGTAAATTTGATACATATCAAATATCGCCCTTATTATTTTACTTTCTCTCTTCTTTTGAAAAAAAATATTATTCAGAGCTTTAATTAAGCATAAATATGACCATTTTGTTATTTCCTCGGGGGTCGTGTGTTTAGCTTTTTTTTATGTCATTATTTGCCCTCTTAAACGCCTGACAGAGATCTATCCGTGAGTCATTCCTCTATCCTAAACCGAACACCATTTGAACGCGTAATGCACGCCGTCCTGTTTGAAGTTGTCGCAAATATTCTGGTGTTTATTATTTTGATGGTCTTCGCCTCTGCAGCGCCTGCGCAGTCAGGAGTGTTGACGCTAGTCTCTTCCTTCGTGGCGATGGCGTGGAACTATCTCTTTAACCTGCTGTTCGACACAGTGCAGCAGCGCGTCGGTTTTAAGAAAGGGTTACTGGTACGCAGCCTGCATGCGATCCTGTTTGAAGCAGGACTGCTGTTGGTTCTGGTCCCGTTTGCCGCGTGGTGGCTGGAGGTAACGCTGTTAGCGGCTATCCGACTGGAACTGGGTCTGGTGCTGTTTTTTCTGATCTATACCCTGCTGTTCAATCTTGCATGGGATCTGAGTCGGGATCGTCTCGTCAATCTGTTAAATAGCAGGATTTAGCCCGAGAATCCTGGCCTGCACGATATACATCAATCTCTTGATTATTCAGTCTAAAACTCTATTCATCTTACCTCAACCGTTAGTAAACCAGGGCGGGATTATCCCATCCCCATGGAGCTCGCGGTTAACAAATTGCTGACATATTTTTATTTGCCATTCAATACGAATGCTGGCCGCCTGTATAAGGCATTGCAAAAAATCTTTATTTTTCAATAACAAATTAATTTTCACTGAAACTTGTCTTACTGGAATGTTATATCAGGCAAACAATATGGTCTGTAAAACTGCCAGCTTGCCGTTTTTATCAGGCTTGATCTTCATAAGTTAGATAACTATAAATGCTCAGCAGCGAAAGGATATGAAGTAAAATTACGCTATTAGTTTCGCGCTGTTTATTTTTATCAGGGTGATATTCCATATGAAAATAGAGTCTGCTCCTCAGCAATCTGATAGCCATTATCTGCATGACAAGTGCATTATTCTGGAGTCTGGGCATTCTCATTCCAGCAGAGGCATATCATCGACCATTTTCGCCAGCGCTTCAGAACAACGAAACGGCAGCGGAAAACAGCGCCAATGGCGCAGACGATGCCGTACGCGCTAAGCGCTGCCAGCAGGCGATTTTTTTACGTTGTCCCGCCGTATCACCAAAAACAGGAAAGATTTATGAACAAAAATGATTATTTGAGCGAGTTAAGGCGCTGTCCCTCAAAAGATATTCTCGATATCGTAACCAGTTATATGCGGAAGAAAGTCCCTTCACAAGACATTTGCTCTTTTGAAGGGGCTTACGATCACCGCAAGGCTGAACTGATAATGAATGAAATGTTTAACGATATTCCGGCAGATGTCTGGAGACTAGTGAATTAGCAGCCATAGTGGTCGGAAATATTGCTGAAAGAGAAAGGGCTTCACGTCGACGCGAAGCCCTTTTTTAAGGTCAGAAATGATATGACAGTCCGACGATGCCGCTATAGTCTGTTTTAAATACGCCGCCGAAGCTGCTCTCGATGCCCGCGTTTAACGACACATTTTTATTGATTACCCCTTCTACGCCGATGTTTGCACGATAGCGATTGTCGGACCAGGCCTGATACTGACGGCTTGCCTGGCGATCTGCGAGCGTCGTTTTCGAGCCGTTTTTCCCCGGCGAATATTGCCAGGCGATGCTGGCCGTCAGGTTAACGTTTTTCATCGCCTCGCCAAGGCCGCGTTTCTGCACCATAACTCCGCCGGTTGCGTACCAGGGATTCGCTGAGCTAAGCGAAACCTCCGCGTCCTGTCCCTGCAGTGAGTAGCCGGAAAGCGCGCCAGCGGTGGCGCCGACGAAAGGCGAAATGAGCAGTGAGTCATTCGCCAGACTGAACTGATAACCACTTCTCATGCTACCCGCCAGCAGGGTGCTGTTACGCTTTTTACCGTTGATCCCCAGTGCGGGATCCAGCGTTATCTCCTGATTCAGATACAGTATGCGGCTGGCGGCATCCGCAAACCATCCTGCGTCCGACTGCCATGAATAGTAGGCCCCAGCCGTGGCGAGACGGTGGTTTTCCTGCCCTTTGCCTTTAATTTCTCCCTGTGTGTAGCTAGTGCTGAACCCCAGCGTGTGCGCACCGTTTTGCTTATCCCAGCCTATGTTCAGCGTCTGCTGCGTGGCGTTCAGGCCGAGAAAACCGCCTTTGCTGTGTTCCAGTGTGGCCCATGCGCCGCTGTTTTCCAGCGATGCGCGCAGAATGTCGGGGCGCTTGTAGAGCTGCCCGATAGCTTCGCTAAAGATGTACTGCCGTGATGCCATTATCGCCCGCGTGTTCTGAATAAGCGGCTGGTTATCGTAAACGGTAAACCAGTCATCCGGATTGAACGCCGGCTGGCTAACCGCTTCTTCAGGCTGCGCGGCCGCCTCGATCTTCTCCTTGCTATCCGGCTGTTCTGCGGCGGTGTCGGTCTGCGCGGGATTATTCGTACTCGTTTCCACCGCGGCTTGCTCCTGCGCGGGCGTTTTGCCGCCAGACTCAGGCGTGTCAGTCCCCGTATCCGGCATGTCGCTGCCGTTTGCCGGCGACGTCTCTTCCGGCTCGGGCGTACCAGTACCGGTTTCTGGCGTGGCGGGCTCTACCGGCGTTTCGGGCTGCGTCTGATTCCGTTCCAGCACCCACAGAACGCGGTCGTTCTCATCTTTTACCTGATAGTTCGGCGTATAGACGCTGAAGCCGCTGTAGCCGCTGGCGAATGAGAAATAATCATGCGCCGTGCCCGCTGGCGCATCGATCATCACCAGATCCTGTTTCAGCGTCACCTGCTCCTGCGCGCCCACCAGCAGATTGACATCCAGCAGGTTATCGCCGCCGCTGGCCAGGCTGCGGATCGTCAGCCTGTCGTTTTCCAGCGTGGCCGGTTTTACGCCCAGCATGAGGCTCAGACCGGTGGCGTCAAGCGAGTCGACATCAAGCGTTTTCGCCTGCCAGCTACCCGTCGGCACCATAGAAAGCGTCGCGCCGCGCTGCGCCTGCAGCGTGCTAACGCGACTGTTGCCGGTCATCGTCCAGTTAGCATTGCTATCGAGCGTCATACGCGCGCTGCCGGTGGAGGTCACCGCGCCCTGATAATTCACTTTACCAAGGTAGAGCGAAGCCTGATTGGCTAACTGCACATCGCCCGCCACGTCGCTGGCCGACAACAGCGCCAGCGCGCTGGCGTCACGCACGGGCTGACTGCAGGATGTTGCATCCTGATAGATAGCGGCATAGCAGCGCCAGCTCTTCTCCTCTGCTAGCGCGCTGTCGTTATAGCCGAATGCAAGGCGCGCCGATTCGTCGGCGACAAATCGCGCCTGTACGCTGGCATATTCCCCTACCTGAAGCGCTGCGTTTTTACCCACGCTGATTTCGCTCGCTTTAAACAGCGATGTCGACCAGTCATCATCAATCACCACGCCGCCAGCGTGCGCGACCGGCTGGCCGGAGAGGATCGCCGTGCCGTTTTCCACGCTCAGCCTGCCATTCAGGTTCATGCCGCCGGTCAGCGCGGTAATCGCTGTCGCGTTTTCAGGCTTGAGCGCCACGTTCATCATGCCATTTACCGCAGCCGGATCCGTTTCGCCGAGAAAGCCGCGAAAAACCTGCCGGTTCAGCTGTGTTAAGCGATAGTTGACCGCCTCATCGCCGTCCGTTCCCAGATAGGTCCAGGTATCGGTTGAGCTTTTGTCGGTGGGAAAGTACCAGTAAGACGACGTATTGAGCTGAAAGTATTCGGTTTCTTTGGTGTAGGGATTGTTGTAAACGTAGAGCGAACCCGGCGCACCCTTCGGATTGCTGCCGTTAAAAGTATTAAAAGGCACGTCGCTCGCGGTGTAACCGGTAATGTTCAGCGTCGCAATCTGGCTATCGCTGTGGCTCAACAGCGTGGCGCCGCTATCGGTATGGTTGATCTTTTTAAAAGTTAGCGCGTTACCGTTGAGATCCAGCTTACCGCCGCGATAGCCGAAATAGATATTGCTGGTCGCCACCTGATCGGCATCCTGCAACACCACGGTCGGCCGCCCGCTAACCAGCGTTACTGAGGAGAAGGCCTGTTTGTTTCCCGCCGCATCCGCCTGCTGATCGAGGATAACCGTACCGTCGCCAACGTTCAGGCTGCCGACGTTGTTCCCTTCGGCATTAACGTGCAGCGTGCCCGCCCCTATCTTATGCAGCGCATCATTCGCCAGGCCATTGACCTGCCACAGCACCTCTTTGCCTGCATCGACTTCGACGCCGCCGCCTACCCAAGTCGCATTCACGCCTGCCGCAGCGCTCAGGATGTAATCGTTTGAAAACTGCAGCTTGCCGGCACCCATGTTAACCGGACCATTGAGAAGGATCAGCCCACCAGCGCCGTTAAAGCGCAAGTCTTTAGTGCCATCCAGCTCTTCGTTACTGGCCGTTGCGGGCGCCGCGCTCGCATAGGCTTTATCCAGCCCGGTCCATGACCAGGCGGCGGTCTGCTGCATAATATTATCGTCGTTCCAGTAAATCGTGCCGCCTTCAGCGCGATCCGCCACGTCAGGGGAGGTGTTAGCCGCCGTGATGTTCTCGATATAGCCGTCCGGGATGTATTCCCATAAGCTGGTGGTGCCGTAGCCAGTACCATCATCCACATAAGCGCCATGCAGGACGCCCGCGATTTTCCATTCGCGCTCCTGCTCGTCATACACCATGATCGGGCTGCCACTGTCGCCCGACATGGTGCCAATAGAAAGCGGAGAGGTCAGCGGATTACCCGGACCGTAATTTATCGCCTGCAGAGAGCCGGATTTATAGGCAATTGTGTCAGCATTAACGGTACCGCCGCTTACCCAGTTGTAGGCGCCGCTTAACGTGATACGTTCAATCTGATCGTCGCTGAGCTGGCTCTGCGTGCCGCCCCCAATACGGGTAAACCAGCTATAGCGCGCGCTATCGCCTTTCATGATTTCCGACTTTTCCACCGTGCCAACCGGCGCGGCGTCGGTCACAACTTTATTCAGGCGCGGCAGATGAAAATCCACGTCTGACAGAGTCGAATCATTACGGTTAATCAGGGTATAGGTCGCGCCATATTGCGCGCCCTTGCCAAAGCCGACCGTTTTATAACCGGTATTGTGACGGGCGCTGGCGACATAGGAGGGCGCAACCAGCGTGCTGTAGCCATAATTCGCCACCATACTGAAATCAGGCATGGCGAAATCAAGATAGCCCGACAGAGATCCATCTTTTTTATATACCGCTATATTTTTTGCGCCAGCGGAGTAACTGCCCAGGTTTTCTGCAAAATCGCGATATTCCTGCACATCAATATCGTGACGCATAATACCCGCCCAGGATTTAGTGCAGATAAAAATAGTGCAGCAAAAAGCTGCGCCACCTAAATGTTTCAATAGAATGCCCTCATGATTTTATCATTTATTAAGACAATAACCGAAAGCCATGAGAACAATACCATTACGGAAACAATTAACAGAAATTAACTTCATTTCATTAATTGATTAAGATCAAGAAACGCAGGTCTCCCTATGTTCAACAGAGCGTAAATAACTGATATTCATAACGATAGAAAATCACATCCAAATAGACATAGAGATTGCATGCTTATTAATAACCGATTAATAAGAAACTTATGGAACATCTGAATTACAAAAAAACACCTGTAGCACCTCGATTATCTTCGGACGTCTTTTTAACGAGAGAAAATAAAGCTGCGTCAATATAGGTATAGCAATGTCATTCAGACTCAATATTTAACCTCCTGCATCAGATAAACCTTACATTTAATGGCTAAGCGTTTAGAAAAATATGCGGGGCTCATATTACCCCGCAGTAAAGAAGCCGGAACGATATCCAGCGCGCCACTCTTTGCCTGCGCCTTTCTGGCAAGCAGGTAGATAAGCTCCGCTACTTTGGATGATCCCGGTGATAAAGCGCCCACTGCTCAATCCGTTCGCCCGAAGGCAGCGTGCAGTAGCCGATGACGCCCGCCTCGCTTTTTACCTGCGAAGGTGTTCCGCCCACATGCAGACACCAGTCGGTCGCCGGATTATGCATGCCAAGGCGCTGCGGCGCCGGTGTGCGCTGCGCGCAGGCGGTGAGTTGCAGCCCAGCCACCAGCAGCATGACGGCTGTTTTACTGATTTTTATCACGTTAACTCCTGAATCTGTTTTCATACAGCATAGTTTAAGTGTCTAAAACAGGCTTTATGCCTGGATGAAACATGAACGCTCGCTATGCGTTCTGGAAAGTTTTCCATGCCTGAACGTTATATTCCCTTTTTCACCACGATGATGGAGAGGTGCTGAGAGCATTTTATTTTAGATCGCCTCTGTTAAACCGCCTCTCAATATTCATCCCACCTGTTTTATCTCCTCAGCGACAATAGAGCACCTAAATAGATATCCTCAAAAAACAACGCGCGTAACGGAAATTAACATTTACTCCTCCATTACAATAGCCGCACCACCTTCATTTTTAATGAAAATTACCTTTGCTCTGGTTTTCCTTAAGGTGAAAGACGAAAGACAGAACCTTTTCACCATCTTTACATCATTAAAAATCGATCGGCATAATCCCGCTGATCTTTACCACGTCCTGTTATTACTGGAACTATTAAAGAACATTAACACGTACCTGTTAAAAAGCTGGCGACCCCGTTTTCGTCTTAAACAAAAGCAATTCGCCAGTTTTAAAGCCCCACTTAAATCTTATGGAAGAGTTACTGGTATGAATAACAAATTTGAACTGAGTCGAATTGCAAAAGCGTTACTGCTTGCCAGCGGCATGGGTATCGTGCCGGGTATGGCGCTTGCGGCTGAGATGGTAGGCAGCCAGACAGGCAGCGATATTACCTTACAGGATGGCACCACGCTGATTGGCGACACGTCGTCGGGCGATGGCCTCTACGGCATTCTTGTTCCGGCGGGAACGCCAGGCACGGTGGCGGCTGGCAGCGGCTCAACCATCAGCGTTAAGGACGCCGACCATTATGCTAAGGGGATCTTTGTAAAGGCCGATGGCAGCAGCTTTACCGCCGATAAATTGACGCTCAATGTATCAGGCAAAACCGCCGTCGGCATGGAGCTGAGCGGCAATAAGGTCAGCGCCGACTTAGGTTCCGGCTCTTCAGTCAACATCGTCGCTAACGGCTTTGCCGAGGGTATCGTGGTGCAAAAAGCCTCTTCGCTGCAGGCTGATAAGCTCAATATCACCACCCAGGGCGATAACGGCATTGCGCTGCATATTAACGGCTATGGCAGCGATGCCGATATCGGCGACGGCAGCATTATTAATACCAACGGCACCAACAGCCATGGCATCCAGGTCGACGCGCTGACGGGGACTGCGGATAACGGCGCGGCCAGCCTGAAGGCGAATGCGTTGACTATCAACACCCTCGGCGCCAGCTCTCAGGGCCTTGATATTCAGACGAACGGCACGGCCGACCTGGGCAGTAATTCAACCATTATCACGACGGGCGATACCTCGGCCGGCATCTGGAGCCTGGGCGAGTTAACTGCCGATCATCTGGCGGTCAGCACCTCGGGCGTGGACTCGGCCGGCATATCTGTTCGCGGCAACGGTGTGGCGAATATCGGCGCGGGTAGCGTGATCTCCTCCGCCCAGACCGGCGCGATTGTGGCGATGGGCGACACCGCGACGATCAATTTTCTCGGCAGCGAAGAGGAACGCAATACGCTGAAATCAGCCGGATATGGGGCATCCGCGCAGTCAACTGGCGCGGTTATTAATATGCAGAACACAGATATCGTCATAAACAGCGTCGATTCGACAGGCCTGGGACTCTGGTCCCGTACAGGCGGCGTCATTAACGGCGACGGGTTGACGATTACCGGTTCAGCTAATTCTTACGGCGTTTATGCCATAGCTGACGGCAAGGTCAACCTGACCGGCGATCTTACCATCAAGATGAACTCGCCCGACGGAATCGCGATGGTCACGCCTTATGTTGAGGGGTATGCGCCGGGCGTTATCAGCGCCGACGGAAAAATGAATATCACCGGCAGTGTAGTATCGCAGGACGGCCTAATCGATCTGAGCTTCGCTACAGGTTCTCTCTGGTTCGGCGCCGCCGAAAGCGATAACGTCAACAGCGGGCATCTTAACGTCAGCCTTACCGACAGCACCTGGAACGTCTCGCAAACATCTAATCTCGACAATCTGCAAATGCGCAACGCGCTGGTCGATCTCACCGCGGCTACGGACAACGAAACCTATTCAACCCTGACCGTCGCTAACCTGAGCGGCAGCGGCGACTTTGCGCTGCGCACCAATCTGGTGGGCGACGGCGACGGCGTAAATAACATCGGCGACAAAATCGTCGTGACCAACAGCAGCGCCGGTGACTACGGCCTGACGATTCAGAACCGCGGCAGCGCCGTGACCACCGGCAACGAAGTGTTGACCGTGGTGGAAACCACCGATGGCGTCGCCACCTTCCGAGGCAATTCGGACGTAGAACTGGGCGGTTATGTTTATACCGTCAATAAGCAGGGCAATAACTGGGTACTCTCCTCGCCGAAACCCGAAGTGCCGGCTGAAGATCCGGCTGAGGTCGCTCCAGCGGATGGCACCGGCGCGCAACCCACAGCGCCAGCGGACAATGGCGCCACTCCAGGAGAAAACAGCGCCACACCGACGGACAACAGCGGCGCAACGCCCGCTTCAGGTAATGCCGGTGCTAATCCGAACTCAGCGGCAACCGGCGGCAAGCCCGCGATTACCAGCACTGCCAACGCCGGCGCGAACTTCCTTAATATCGGCTATCTGATGAACTACGCCGAAACCCAGACGCTGCTGCAGCGTATGGGCGATGTTCGTCAGGGAAAAACCGGCGGCAATGTCTGGCTGCGCGGAATGGATGGCCGCTTCAGCGGTTTTGACAACGGCAAGCTGAGCAATTTCAGCATGAACTATACCGGCTATCAGTTTGGCGTGGATAAACGCCTGTCGGAAGAGGTGCCGGTCTATCTGGGGCTCTTTATGGGCGTCACTGAGGGATCGCCGCACTATAAAAATGGCGACGGCGACACCAAATCCGAAAGCTTCGGTTTTTACGGTACCTGGCTGAACGATGCGGGTTTTTACGTAGACGGCGTGATGAAATTCAACCGTATCAGAAATCAGTTCAACGTCCTTGATACCCAGAATAATCGCGTCAGCGGCTACGGCGTCTCATCGGGCCTCAGCGCGTCGCTGGAAGCGGGCAAAAAATTCAGCTTCTCTGACGGCTCGGCGGGCTTCTATCTGGAGCCGCAGTTACAGCTGACGGCGGGCCATCAGGATGGCACCTCTCTGCGCGCCTCGAACGGACTGAATATCGATCTTTCCAGCTATAAATCGCTGCTGGGTCGGGCCAGCGTGCTGGCGGGTTATGAAGTTAATCAGCGCGATTACAAACTCAACACCTACGTTAAAACGGGCATGCTGCGCGAGTATGGCGGCGATGCGTCCTATAAGCTGAATGGCTCACAGGAACGCCTCTCTTTTCAGGGAAATGGCTGGAATAACGGCATCGGGGTCAGCGCGCAGATGAGCAGTCATACCCTCTTCCTTGAGGCCGATATGGTGAACGGCAATCGCTTTAACCAGCGCCAGGTAAACGCCGGCTATCGCTTCAGCTTTTAACTTAGGGATTCTTCACCAAAGGAGTCGTAAATGAAAAAAACCTTATGGATCATGCTCGCCTTGCTCTGCTCATCGTCGGCTTTCGCCCGACAGGAGGTCACGGTAGCAGAGGCGAAAAAAATGCGTGACGATCGGCACGTGGCGATAACCGGCACCATCAGCGGCCGGGCGGATGACGATCACTACTGGCTGCAGGACGCTACCGGCCGTATCCGCATTGATGTCGACGACGATGACGATGACGACGATGACGGCCGCTATCTGATCGGCAAAAAAGTGCGGGTAACAGGCGAAGTCGATCGCGATGATGGCCGAAGCGAAATCGACGTCGATCACGTCTATATCCTCAAGTAATACTTTCGCTTAACGATAAAAAGCCAGCGCGAACGCTGGCTTTTTTTTGTCTGCATGGCCTGTTGCCTTACTTCTCGCGGAAAGCTTCCTGGACGCGAAGCAGCGGACGCAACAGATACTGCAGTAAGCTCTTCTCACCGGTACGGATATCGACCGTGGCGGTCATGCCGGGAATCACGCGTAGCGCCTGACTGCCGCTTTTGGTGAGCGTATTGTTCTCCGTCAGCACCATCACCCGATAGTAGGTATCATCTGCGCCAGGCCGCCGTGCGCCTTTGTTCTCCTCATCCTTCAACGCGCCGGGACTAATGCTCTGCACATGTCCTTTTAGTCCGCCATAGATGGCGTAGTCGTAGGCGGATATCTTTACCACCGCCTCCTGCCCCGGCGCCAGAAAGGCGACGTCTGAGGGACGGATGCGCGTTTCCACCAGCAGCTGATCGTCCAGCGGCGTCACTTCCATAATCGCCGCACCCGGCTGGATCACCCCGCCCAGCGTGTTGATCTTGATGCTGTTGACGATGCCGCGTACCGGCGTGCGCACCTCGGTGCGTTCCAGCGTGTCATGACGACCGAGCGCGGTCTCCTGCAGGCTGGTCATCTCCACATCGACCTTCGACAGCTCATCGTTGGCCTCATTGCGGTAGCGGTTTTGCCGCTCGGTAATTTGCAGCTCGGCATCGTTAGCCTGGCGTTCAAGCTTCAGCACTTCGGTTTTAGAGAGCAGCGATTTTGCCGACAGCTCCCGCGCCATCGCCAGCTCTTTATTCAGCAGCGCCTTCGACTTGAGGTAGCCCGCGATGGACTCATCCAGCGCGCGTTTGCGCAGCTTCCAGGCGTCGGTTTCACGCGTCACCAGCTCAGGCATCGCCATCACTTCGGGCGGAAAGACCAGCTCGCTGCCGGTTGCCTCGGCTTCCAGGCGCGCCGCCTGGGCCTTCAGCGCCAGCAGGCGGTTAGCGCTTTCGCGAAACGACGCTTCCGCCCGCGTCGGGTCTATTTTCGCCACCACCTGGCCCTTTTCGACGGTATCGCCTTCATGCACCATCAGCTCCTGCAGAATACCGCCCTCCAGGCTTTGCAACACCTGTTCGCGCGAGCTGGGAACGATTTTCGCCGATCCGGTGGTGACCTCTTCAATGTTAAAGTTGGCGGCCCAGAGCACCGCCAGTACCATCAGCGCCACGCCGCCCCACGCAATGTAGAGCCAGCCTTCCCAGCGATCCTGGCGTGCCGCGCGTACCATTTCACTGGCGGTACGTTCTGTCAGGCGATGCGCTTTGCGTTTGCTGCCCTGAAATAAGTCGCTCATGCTGTAACCTCGTCAGAAGGGCGCGGGTTCTGTACATCGATCTCGACGCCTGCGGGTTTCGCCGCGGCACGCAGCACTGAGGCGGCCGGGATCTTCCCGCTATTCAACAGACTGATAATTTCTTCTCGCGGACCATCAGCGACCTTTACGCCCTCGTCCATGACGATAACGCGATCGACATACTTCAGGACCGCGGGACGGTGCGTGACAATAATCACCGTCCGCCCTTCCATCGCCGGGATCAGCGCCTGCAGGATCATGCGCTCCGAGCCCATATCCATGCCTGAGGTCGGCTCATCCAGCAGCAGCACGTCCGGTCGCGACAGAATGGCGCGCGCCAGCGCTATCGCCTGCTTCTGACCGCCGGAGAAGTTCTCGCCGCGCTCGCTGACCGGCATGCCGAAGCCCATCGGATGCGCCGCGACGATATCGCTGACGCCGGTCATCTTCGCGGCCGCCATCAGCTCTTCATCGCTGGCGTAGGGCGCGCCCATCACCAGGTTGTCGCGCAGCGAGCCGAACATGAAGCGCGGCTCCTGATTCACCAGCGCGATGCGAGTACGCAGCTCGACCGGCTCAACCTGCCCGATATCGACGCCGGCGATGGTGATGGTGCCGGCCGTTGGCGGGTAGAGCCCGACCAGCAGGCGCAGCAGAGAGGATTTTCCGCTGCCCATCTTGCCGAGGATGGCAACGCGCTCGCCCTGGCGAAAACGCGCATCCAGCTGATCCACTACCGCGGGCAGATCCTTTTTGTAGCGCAGCGTCACTCCTTCGCAGACGATTTCAGTCTGGCTGCCCTGCGGAAGCTGCACGTAGACCTTCTCTTTTTCACGCTCGGTCGGGGCCTGCATCACCTTATTGAGGATCGCCAGCGAGGTTTTCGCCTGCTGGATACGCAGCCCCAGCGCCGCCAGCGTCGCAATCGGCATAATGGCGCGTCCCATCAACGTCATCGTGGCGATAATGCCGCCCATCGAGATGTCGCCGTCGCCGACCAGATAGGCGCCCCACACCAGCAGGATAACGGTGCCGAACTGCTGGGTGGTCTGGATAATGCTGGAGCCCATGGTGGCCAGAAAGCGCGACTTCATGTTCACCGAAGCGAGTTTGACGCTGGCGACGTCGTGCTTAGAGGCCACCAGATTTTCCGCGCGCAGCACTTTGATGGTTTCGAGATTATCCAGCGACTCGATCACCAGGCCGTAGCGGTTGCTGCCGATCTTCATCGACTCTTCCGCATGGCGTTTTAACGGGATCTGCATCAGCAGCACCAGCGCCACGATTATCAGCAGGATCAGAATGACGCACCAGACCAGTGGCCCGGCGACCAGGTGGATCACCACCAGAAACAGCAGAACAAAGGGCAAATCGGCGACGGTGGTCAGCGCCGCCGACGTCGTCAGCTCGCGAACGCTGTCGAAACTCTGCATCACATTGCCAAAAGCGCCGCTGGACTGCGCGCGGTTGGTCATCTTGCCTTTAAGCACGTGGCGAAACAGCTGCGCGCCTAACACCAGGTCGATCTTCTTCCCGGCGCGATCGGTGATCCAGGCGCGTCCCAGCCGGGCAGCCAGTTCAAACAGCAGCGCCAGGCTAACGCCGATCGCCATGGTCCAGAGCGTGACGTAGGTCTGGTTGGGCAGCACCCGGTTATAGACCGTCATAGTGAACACGGACATCGCCAGCACCAGCAGGTTAATCACTACCGACAGCGCGGCGGCCTCATAGATATAGCGTTTAAAGCTCCATAAGGTATGCCAGAACCAGTGCCCCTCCCCGACGCGCACGATGTCGTCAGCGCGATGGTCGAGATAGGATTTCGGCCGCAGCAGTAAAAGCTCGCCGCGATAGTGCTGCGCCAAACGTGCAAACTCCACCTCTACCGGCTGGCTGCCCAGCGCAGGATCGATAATGGCGCAGCGCTTTTCGCTGCACTGCGTCAGCACGCAGTAACCGGTTTCCAGCCGCATAATTGCCGGCAGCACGAAGCTTTTCACATCGACCAGATCGATTTGCTGCCAGGCGGCGCTGATGCCGCGACTCTGTAGCACGCGCAGCGCCCACTGGTTTTGCGCCGCGCTATCCTCATTGTCTGGAAAAGCGGGCATATCCGCGCGCAGCTCGTTCAGGGTCAGGCGCACGTCAAACAGCCGCAGCGCATTTTGCAGGGCGGCCAGCAGCGTTTCCTGAGTCCCCGGCGGCGGCCTGGGAATGGTTCTGTCTTCAGCGTTCAGTTCATCAACATGGATATCAGTCACGGTATAGTTCCTCTGGACGACTCAGGCGTCCTGGCCTGGCGGCAAACGCTTCGCCGCCAGGCGCTCTGTTCATTTTTTCAGGCGACATTAGCGTACGGCCTGGAGAGGGTTGGCGGGTAAGGCGTTAACCTTCTGCGCCAGCTCGCTGGTTTTGCCCAGCGCCGCCACGATTTGCCACTGGGTCGCCAGATACTGCATCTGCTGCTCCTGGTAGGTCGCCAGACTGGTGTAGTAATCGGTCGCGAAGGAGATGAGATCGGTCAACGGGCGCTGACCAGCGAAAAACTGCACCTCTCCCGCTTTCCAGGTTTTCAGCGCCGTTTCCGACTGTCTTTGCAGGGCGTTAATCTGGCGCTTGCGCAGCGGTAAAGAGACCCACAGCTGATCCAGCTGCTGTTTTAAGCTGCGGTACGTTGCGTCCTGATCCGCCTCGGCGGCGACCAGCCGCTGCGTTTCAGCTTGAGCGTTCGCTCGGCCCGCGCCGCCATCCCACAGGCTGATATCGCTGCTGACCTGTAAGGTCACGGCTTTGAACGGCTCCATTTCGCCGTTACGTTTCGGGCTGTCCAGGCTCAGCTGCACGCTCCATTTAGGCCGGTTCCACTTTGACGCGAATTCTACCGCCGCTTTCGCCTCTTCTTTGCGCTCGCGTGAGACCGCCCAGCTGGGATTCTCCTTGAGCACCTGCTGCGCCTGTTCCAGCGTAGCGGGCAGCAGCCCCGCTTTTTTCAGATCGGGCAGGTCGCGCGTCAGGGCGATATCGCTGTTCAGCAGCGCGCTGAGCTGTTGCAGCGCCTGATGACAGGAAACGTTGCTCATTTCACGACTGGCGATAACGGCATTAAGGCGGGTCGCGACCTGGTTAATCTCCGATGCCCGCCCGCTGTCGATAGTGGCGATGGTCTGAACGCGGTTGAGCAGATCCTGCAGCGCGGCAATCTCTTTATCCAGCACCCCCATCACTTTGGCATTGGTGACGGCTGAGGTGAAAAGCGAGAGCACCTGCTGATTAAGGTTTTCGCGCGTGACATTAATTTGCGCCTGCTGCATTAAATATGCCGCCTGCTTGCCGGCAACGCTGGCATCGGTGCGTCCATGGTCATAAAGTAATTTGCTGATGGAGACGTGCGGCGCCAGCGGATTATTTTCATAACCCGGCTGACCGGAATATCCCGTGGCGCTGACGCCGGTGCTGACCTGGAAACCATTGGCCGCTTTCGCCTGCTCAATATCATAATAGGCGCCGGCACTATTCGATAATGCCGACCGTACCGATGGGTGGTCGGCCGTCATGCGTATCATGTCAATAAAATCCGTTGCGTGCGCATTAAAAAGAGGGTTAAGAAATAGCAATCCCACGATTAATCGGCGCAACGGAAATGTCGCTTTTGTTATAACAAAGGTTTTTTTCATGGTTAACTCTAAATAACAAGTGAAGCGGACTGGCTATTTCCCCTGTCGCCTGATGAGCGCTGCGACGGGATCCGTTGTAACCGCCCGAAGTGTCATTTAACAACGTTAATTCTGTAAAAATGGCATATATAGATTTTTAACCCTTATAACCCGCTTCCATTTATAATTTTCATCTAAAAACTGCGATCTGCCGCCTGTGGCGAGATCATAAGGTTTACGAATGTAGAAAAGGAATTTCAGCATCGTCGGGTAAAAAGAGGCGGCGGCCGAAGCCACCGCCAGAGGGGTTAGATAACGTTCAGGCCATGCTGAATTAACAACTTGACGGTAGCGTCATCATTATGGGTATAGACATCATAGTTGACGCCATTTTCCGTTTGCGATGCTAAGATCGTCCATTCCGATTTATTAATATTGACGGTATCGTTCGCACCATTATTGTTTGAATCGCTTACGTCGCCGGTAATATGTAACATGTTCGCTTCATCACCATTATCTTTGGTGATTTCGAGCACATCGCTGGCGCGAATTGTTAAAGTTTGCGCCGCGTTATTACCGAGATGAATTGCTTCAACGCCACTAATTTTGCTTGATACCGTACCCAGTTCTAAATCGTTATTTGAATCCCAGACCAGCGTATCGTGACCTTCGCCGCCTTTAACGCTGCTAAAGTCCGTACTGTTGATCACGATAGTGTCATCGCCCTCCTTCGCGTCGACCGAGTGCGCGCCGCGCGCATCAAGTACATCGCTGCCAACGGTGCCGTTAAGATCGTACTGGGCTGGCTGATACTCAATATGCGTCGCGCCGGTTTCCGGCGTTAGTCCCAGCGTCTCATTGAGATCGATTAAACGACCTTTGATCGCCGAGCCGTCGCCGTCGCCCACGCCCTGGTCGGTCCAGGTCACGTAGAGCTGGCCGCCCGCCAGGAAGGTGGCGTCCACCTCTACCTGCTCGCCGTAGGTGAGCTGGTTGATCTGCATCTGCTGACCCACCTTGTTGCCCGCCGCGTCGAAGTACTGCGCGTAGATGCCGCTGGTGCCCGCCCCCGGCGCCGTGTCGGTCGCCGACACGAATACCGCCACGAAGCTGCCGTCCGCCTGGCTGACCACCCTCGCCATATGCTGATCGCCGGCGGTAGCCGTGTTGATCAGGAACTCGTCGCTCAGGGCGGTGCCGTCCGCCGCGTAGAGGCGGCCCCAGACGCCGTAGCCGCTCTGGTCAGGGCCGCTGGTGTCGTTCGAGTCCCAGGTCACCACGTAGTTGCCGTTGTCCAGCGCGCTGATGGCCGAGGATGCCTGGTTGCCGGTCAGGGTCTGGTTGGCCACGAAGCTGGTCACCACCGCATGACCTGACGGATCGTAAACTGATACGCCCACGTCATAGCCGGTGCCTTTGATCGCATAAGTTATGGCGACCTGACCGTTTGCCAGCGTCGTGACTGACGGCAGCGGCTCCCATTCGGGTATGATCGCATTGGCATTCAGGCCGGTGGTAGCCAGCACGGTTTCGGCCGTGACCGGCGTGCCGCTGGCATCGTACTGACGTCCGTAGACTACCCAGCTTCCGCTCAGGCTCGCCTCCCAGACCACCATGTAGCCGCCGTCGTCCAGCGCAGCGATTACCGGCACACGCATTTTGCTGTATGCGGTGCTGCTATCGACGTTATATTCGCCACCGCTTGCCGCCAGGCCGTTGACGTTGCCCGCGCTGTCGTAGCTGTAGACGTAGCCCTGGCCTTTGATGTGGCCGCCCGAGTCCGTGCTCCACACCACCTGCACGCTGCCGTCCGCCAGCGCCGCCACCTGCGGCGTCAGCTGGTCGCCCGCCGTGGTGGTGTTCACCGTGAACTCCGCCCCTACCGGCTGTCCCTTCGCGTCCAGCAGCTGGCCCTTGATGCAGCTGCCCGCCCCGTCCCCGCTCGCCGACTGCCACACCACGATCGCCCCGCCGTCCGGCAGGCTGGCCACCGAGGAGACCGTCTGCGCCCCGCTGGTGGTCGTGTTAACCGTGTACTCGGAGTAGAACGCCGCGTCCACGTCGATCACGATGCCCTCGATGCCGGTGCCCGCGCCGTCCACGTTGTCCGACTGCCAGGTGACGTAGACGCTGCCGTCCGCCGTCAGCACTGCGTCGAAGATGTGGGTGGCGTCCACCGAGTCGCCGCCGGTGCCCTGGTTGCCCGCCGTGGTGGTGTTCACCAGGAACTCCCGGCCCACCCGGTTATCGTTCGCGTCGAAGCGCTGCGCGTAAATGGCCGAGCCGTCCCCGTCGCCGCCCTCCGAGCCCCAGATGAGCAGGTAGCCGCCATCCTCCAGCGCCACGCCGACCGGCTTGTACTGCTTGCCGCTGGTGTAGCTGTTAACGATAAAGTCCCCGCTGCCGACCAGGGTCAGCGCCCCGGTCTCCGCGTCGACGCGGTAGTGCACCGCCCGGATGTCCGAGCCGTTTGCCCCGCTGTCGCCGCTGTCCCAGTACACCACGATGCTGCCGTCGCTCAGGGTGATAACGTCCGGATAGTTCTGCGCGCCGTCCGTGGTGGTGTTCACCTGGAAGGCGCCGCCCAGCGGCGTGCCGTCGGCGGCAAAAATTTGTCCCACCACCCCGGTGCTGCTGGTGTCGCCCGGACCGCTCGTCGCGTTCCACACCGTGACGTACATTCCGCTGTGCGCCGCGTCGGTAAAGGCCGCCATCTCCGGCCCGCCTGAGGCGCCCGTGTTTTTGCCGGTCGCCACCGTCACTTCGCCCGTGGTCGGCTGGTTGTCCGCGTCGTAGCTGCGCTGCACGATGCTGGTGCCCTGGTCTTCCCAGCTGATGATGTAGCCGCCGTCGGCGGTCGCCATCGCGCCCGGGCGGTTCTGGTGGCCGCTGTAGGTGGTGTTCACCTGAAACTCGTCGGTCACCGCCTGCCCGTCCGCCCCGTAGCGCCGCGCCATCACCCCGTCTCCGTTGTTGTCCAGCCCGTTGACGTTGGACTCGTAGACGATGAGGAAGCCACCGTCTGCCAGGGCCACCACCTGCGGGCTGTCCTGGTTATTGGCCGTGCGCTGGTTGACCTGCTGCTCGGTACCGATTTTGTGCACGCCGTCGGCCTCGTAGAGCTGCATGTAGACCTCGGTGCCGGAAACGCCGTCGCCCTGCCAGGTTACCACGATGCGGCCGTCGGCCAGCCGGGTGACCGACGGGTTGAGCTGGTCGCCCGCGGTGGTGGTGTTCACCTGCGCGCTCTCGTTCAGCAGATCGTAACCGCTTAACGCCGCCCCCGAAATGAGAACTGGCTGGCTCTGGTTACCCGCCGCGTCGCTGGCTGAGAGCGTGCCGTTTTCACCCACGTTGAGTGGGTTAGGCTCGATCCGCCATACGCCGTCAACATCAGCCACCGTGGAGTAAACTGTTCCAGCCGCATTCGTCACGATGACGATAGCGCCCGCTTCGGTTTGTCCACCCAATGCTTCCTTGGTATTGGTTGAAAGGCCTACGTTCGGCGGCAGCACGTCAGTATCGCTCGACGACGGTGTCGTCGCAGGCTGATAGTTAATGGTCGTCGGATCGTTGTTATCCGGCGTCATCTGCTCCAGTCCCAGCGTTTCGACCAGGTCAACAACACGTCCTTTAATAGCCGAGCCGTCGCCGTCGCCTACGCCCTTGTCGGTCCAGGTCACGTAGAGCTGGCCGCCCGACAGGAAGGTGGCGTCTACCTCCACCTGCTCGCCGTAGGTGAGCTGGTTGATCTGCATCTGCTGGCCCACCTTGTTGCCCGCCGCGTCAAAGTACTGCGCGTAGATGCCGCTGGTGCCCGCACCCGGTGCCGTGTCAGTCATTGAGACAAAGACTGCCACGAAGCTGCCGTCTGGACGACTGACTACCCTTGCCAGGTGCTGATCGCTGGCCGTTGCCGTGTTGATCAGGAACTCGTTGGTCAGCGCTGTGCCGTCCGCCGCGTAGATGCGGCCCCATACGCTATAGCCGTTCTGATCCGGGCCGCTGTTGTCATTAGAGTCCCAGGTCACCACGTAGTTACCGTTGTCCAGCGCGCTGACGGCCGGAGATGCCTGATTGTTGCTCAGGGTCTGGTTCGCGACAAAGCTGGTCGTCACCGCATGAGTCGACGGATCGTAGATAGATACACCTGCGTCATATCCGGTGCCTTTCACCGTATAGGCAATAGCCACCTGACCATTTTCCAGTACCGCAACAGACGGCAGCGGCTGCCAGTCAGCGCCGATGCCCAGCACCCCGTTAACACTCAGGCTGGTGGTGATCAGCACCGTTTCGCCGGTCACCGGCGTGCCGCTGGCGTCATACTCGCGGCCATAGATCGCCCAATTGCCCCCTACGTTCGCCTGCCAGACCACCATGTAGCCGCCATTTTCCAGCGCGGTGATTACCGGCTCTGTCTGGTTACTCATGGTGCCGGTATTGACGCTGTATTCGCCGCCGTCGGCCACCAGGCCGTTGACGTTGCCCGCGCTGTCGTAGCTGTAGACGTAGCCCTGGCCTTTAATGCTGGCGCCGGAGCCGGTGCTCCACACCACCTGCACGCTGCCGTCCGCCAGCGCCGCCACCTGCGGCGTCAGCTGGTCGCCCGCCGTGGTGGTGTTCACCGTGAACTCCGCCCCTACCGGCTGTCCCTTCGCGTCCAGCAGCTGGCCCTTGATGCAGCTGCCCGCCCCGTCCCCGCTCGCCGACTGCCACACCACGATCGCCCCGCCGTCCGGCAGGCTGGCCACCGAGGAGACCGTCTGCGCCCCGCTGGTGGTCGTGTTAACCGTGTACTCGGAGTAGAACGCCGCGTCCACGTCGATCACGATGCCCTCGATGCCGGTGCCCGCGCCGTCCACGTTGTCCGACTGCCAGGTGACGTAGACGCTGCCGTCCGCCGTCAGCACTGCGTCGAAGATGTGGGTGGCGTCCACCGAGTCGCCGCCGGTGCCCTGGTTGCCCGCCGTGGTGGTGTTCACCAGGAACTCCCGGCCCACCCGGTTATCGTTCGCGTCGAAGCGCTGCGCGTAAATGGCCGAGCCGTCCCCGTCGCCGCCCTCCGAGCCCCAGATGAGCAGGTAGCCGCCATCCTCCAGCGCCACGCCGACCGGCTTGTACTGCTTGCCGCTGGTGTAGCTGTTAACGATAAAGTCCCCGCTGCCGACCAGGGTCAGCGCCCCGGTCTCCGCGTCGACGCGGTAGTGCACCGCCCGGATGTCCGAGCCGTTTGCCCCGCTGTCGCTGGTGTCCCAGAACACCACGATGCTGCCGTCGCTCAGGGTGATAACGTCCGGATAGTTCTGGGAGCTGTCCGTGGTGGTGTTTACCTGGAAGGCGCCGCCCAGCGGCGTGCCGTCCGCCCTGAAGAGCTGGCCGACGATGCCGGTGCCGCTGGTATCCCCCGGGCCGCTCGCCGCGTTCCACACCGTGACGTACATGCCGCTGTGCACCGCGTCGGTAAAGGCCGCCATTTCCGGGCCGCCCGAGGCGCCCGTGCTCTTGCCGGTCGCCACCGTCACCTCGTCCGTGGCGGGCTGGTTGTCCGCCCCGTAGCGGCGCTGCACGATGCTGGTGCCCTGGCTCTCCCAGCTGATGACGTAGCCGCCGTCGGCGGTCGCCATCGCGCCCGGCCGGTTCTGGTCGCCGCTGTAGGTAGTGTTCACCTGGAACTCGTCGGTCACCGCCTGGCCGTCCGCCCCGTAGCGCCGCGCCATCACCCCGTCACCGCTTTTGTCCAGACCGTTGTTGTTGGACTCGTAGACGATGAGGAAGCCGCCGTCCGCCAGGGCCACCACCTGGGCGCTGTCCTGGTTGTTGGCCGTGCGCTGGTTAACCTGCTGCTCGGTGCCGATTTTGTGAACGCCGTCGGCCTCGTAGAGCTGCATGTAGACCTCGGTGCCGGAGGCGCCGTCGCCCTGCCAGACCACCACGATGCGGCCGTCGGCCAGCCGGGTGGTGGACGGGTTGAGCTGGTCGCCCGCGGTGGTGGTGTTCACCTGCGTACTTTCATTCAGCAGGCTGTAGCTGGCCAATGCCGATCCCTGGAACGCGACCGCTTCGCCCTGGTTGCCGGCAGGATCGATAGCATAGATCTCACCAGACTCGCCTGCAGCGATCGGGTTAGGTGCAATGACCCATTTGCCCTGCTGATCCGCCGTTGCGCTGTATTGCGTGCCGTTTTTATCCACCACAACAACGATAACGCCAGGCTCAGTGATGCCGCTCAGCGACTCCTGAGAGTTGCCTGAAATGCCCACGTTTGGCGCAGTAATATCCAGAATGAAATTCCAGCTATGACTAAGTTCGCTTACGTTGCCTGCCGCATCGGTTACCGTCGCTGTGATGCTGTGCGTGCCTTCCAGCAGATTCGTGGTCGGGGTGTAGCTCCAGTTGCCTTCCGCATCCGCCGTGAGGGTAGCCAGCAGTATGCCGTTGTCATACAGCGTGACCAGCGAGCTCGCTTCCGCCGTGCCGGTAAAAGTCGGCGCCGGATCGTCGGTGACGTTGCCTGCCACCCGAGACGTAAACTGCTGCGTGCCGACATCATCTTCCAGCGACTGAATGATCGCTGGCTCAGGCGGCGTTGTATCCACCGTAAGGGTGAAGGTTGCCTCGCTGCGGTTGCCCGCCGCGTTCGCTACCTCTGCCGTGAAGCTGTGCTTTCCGTCCGCCAGCTCTGCCACCGCGAAGCGCCAGCTGCCGCTGCTGTCCGCCACGCTGCTCCCCAGCACCTCGTCCGCCGCGTCCCGCACCGTCACCACCGCGCCCGCCAGCGCCGTGCCCTGCAGCTCCGGCGTGCTGTCGTCCGTCAGCCCGCCGTTCAGCACCGCCCCGGTCAGGCTGCCCGCGTCGTCGTTCGCCTGGTCGATGGTCAGCGCCACGCTGCTGCTGTCCAGGGTGAACGTCGATTTTTCGCCGCGCGCCTCATTGCCCGCCGCGTCGGTCACCTTCACCTGCCAGCTGTGCTTCCCGTCCGCCAGGGTGCCCAGCGCCAGCGTCCAGCTGCCGTCCGCACCCGCCGTCACGCTGCCCGCCGGCGCGCTGCCGTCGTCCAGGTAGACCGACACCGTCGCGCCCACCTCCGCCGTGCCCTTCAGGACCGGCGCCCGGTCATCGGTCACCCCGCCGTCCGCCACCGCGCCCTGCACCTCGCCCTGCGCGTCCATCAGCTGCGCCGCGGCCGCCTCCGGCGCCGCCGTGTCCAGCACCACGTTAAACGCGCCGGTCTCCGCCGAGGAGACGCCCGCCGCGTTCACCGCCGTGGCCGTCAGGCTGTAGGCGCCGTCCTCGCCCAGCGCAGAGGTGGTGACGCTCCAGCGGCCCTCACTGTCCGCCACGCCCTCGCCCACGCTCACCTTGTTGCCCGCCACGTCCGTGGCCCAGACGATAACCGTCAGGCCCGCGCCCGCGGTGCCGTTCACCGTGAGGGTAGCGTCGTTGGTGGACTGCCCCTTCTGCAGGAACCCGGTGTCCGCGTCCTCGCCCTGGGTGTAGTCGTCCACCACGTTCTCGATGGCCGGCTGCGCCGGAGCGCTGGTCAGGACGCTGAAGTCCCAGGCCGCGTCCGCGGTGCCGCTCACCTGCGGGCCTTCGTTGCCCGCCGCGTCCACCGCCGCCGCCGTCAGGGCGTGCGCCCCGCTCGCCAGCGCGCTTTCCGGGGTCCAGCTCCACTTGCCGCTCTCATCCACC
>Ga0268257_1000111_pt1 | contig 168340 bp, 147 predicted proteins | sample AgamicAtPrz_FD_200249 | JGI IMG/M metagenome (GOLD analysis project Ga0268257, IMG submission 200249) | Agave microbial communities from Guanajuato, Mexico - At.P.rz (v2) (version 3) | ecosystem: Host-associated > Plants > Phyllosphere > Phylloplane/Leaf | place: Guanajuato, Mexico | collected... | reverse complement strand
TTGCCCGCCAGACCCATAATAATGGCGATATCGGTGTGGTGGCCTTTACCCGTTAATGACAGTGAACCGTAAACGTCTACGGCGACACGGGTAACGCTTTCCAGTAATCCTTTTTCGACCAGATCATCGACGAACTGTTTACCGGCCTTCATCGGCCCTACAGTGTGGGAAGAGGACGGGCCAATCCCCACTTTGAACATGTCGAATATACTAATCACTTTCACACTCCTGACAGGGTTACTGGGGTTCCAGTAACGATGTTATAACTGCGCATAGTGTAAGAGGGAACACCAACCTCGGCTTAACTATTCACATGAATTAAACTAATGGTTAACGATGGTTTTGCTAATAGCGCGACGCCGATCGCAAACCTGCCAGAAAAGGGTGGAATGTAAAGTATAGTCAAGGCTTCAGGCCGATTTGCAGCGCCAGTTCACGAATAATGCCTGCCGTCATGCCCCAGACAAAATAATGCTGATACCACGATAGCCAGACCCGATGATCGTGCCCGCGACGGTGAATATCCAGCGGGTGATAGCGACCCAGACGAAGGGCCTCTTCAAGCGGCATTTCGAACACAGCTGAAACTTCATCGACGCTGGCGTGATATTGAAGATCGGGCGGAATAATGCCGACCACCGGCGTGACCTGAAAACCGGTGACGCTGTCGACCGGCGGCAGCACGCCGATCACCTCCACCGCTTCCGGGGGGATCGCCACTTCCTCGTGCGCCTCGCGCAGCGCGGCGGCAATCAGGGAAGCATCGGTGCTGTCCACCGCGCCGCCGGGAAACGCAACCTGACCGGCGTGTTTTCGCATATGCGGTGCGCGCTGGGTAAGCAACAGACCCGGCTGTTCACGACGCACTACCGGGATCAGCACCGCCGCCTGACGTTGATTCAGCGTGGCGCGGTTAACCTGGGGCCGCAGAAGCTGAAAGCGCGACAAAAAATCATCCAGCGTCAGGTTTTCTTTCTTCACCGTGAGTTCTCCAGTTGTTTCAGGATACGATTCACTTTATCAAACGTTTCCTGATATTCCGCCCCGGCCTGGCTGTCGGCCACAATGCCACCGCCTGCGGAGCAGTAAAGATTCCCGTCGCAGGCGGTGAGCGTGCGAATGGTGATGCTGGTGTCCATGGTTCCGCACAGGCTCACATAGCCGATGCTGCCGCACCAGGCGTTGCGTCGATGGGGTTCCAGTTCGTCGATAATCTCCATCGCGCGCACCTTTGGCGCGCCGGTGATGGAGCCTCCCGGAAACGCGGCGCGGAGCAGATCGCAGGCGGTGCGCGAGGACGGCAGACGGGCGGTAATGGTGCTGACAAGATGATGCACCGCCGGGAAAGGCTCCACGATAAACAGCTCCGGTACGCGCACGCTGCCCGGCTCGGCGACGCGGCCAATGTCATTGCGCATCAGATCGACAATCATCAGGTTTTCGGCACGATCTTTGGGCGAGGCAGCCAGCTTCTCCGCCTGCTGACGGTCTGCATCCGGATCGGCAAGGCGCGGCAGGGTGCCCTTGATCGGCCGGGTCTGAATCGTCCCTTCCGCCAGATGGATAAAACGCTCGGGCGAAAGGCTGAGGATCGCGCCGCGCTCCAGGCGTATAAACGCGCTGAACGGGGCCTTGTTGCTGGCATTGAGGCGGATAAACGCCTGCCATTCATCCCCCCGGTATGCTGCCTGGAAGCGCTGGGCCAGGTTCACCTGATAGCAGTCGCCGCTTTGCAGATACGCCTGCACGCGGGAGAATTTTTCCGCGTATTCCATCGCGCTCATGTTTGAGCGCCAGCCGGAGGTCAGCATAAACTGATCCGTTACGGCGGGCCGTTGCGCCTCAAGCCAGGCCAGACGCGCCTGCACGTCACGGTGGCTCAGCAGGGAGACCGTCTGTTTACGGTGATCCACGATCAGCGCCCAGTCATACAGCCCCACCGCCATATCCGGCAGGGCAATATCCGCCTGCGCTAACTCGGGCAGCTTTTCGAATCGACGACCCAGATCGTAACCAAACAGCCCCAGCGCGCCTCCCTGGAAAGGAAGGTCCGGGTTCGGCGTGGCGGATAAGCCCAGCGCGTTAATCTCCTGCTGAAGCCGCAGCAGCGGATCGTCCGTTGGCGACAGCTCATCGGTCGTCAGCGTTTTCACCGGATCGGCCACCAGAATATCAAAACGGCTGTAAGGGTGATCCGCATGGCCTGAGTGCAGCAGCATGGCGAAAGGAAGATGGCTCAGACGGGCAAACCAGAACTCGGCGGCGTCCGTACGCCAGGGCAAGGTAATAACAGTGGGGAAGCGCATGTTCATGTATGGCATACTACCGGGCAGCGTGAAATAATTAGCGCGAATAATTTAGCAGGAGTTAACGATGTTTGCAGGTTTACCTTCTCTCAGCCATGACCAACAGCAGAAAGCCGTTGAACGTATTCAGGAGCTGATGTCCCAGGGGATGAGCAGCGGACAGGCGATTTCCCAGGTCGCGGAAGAACTTCGCGCCACCCATACCGGTGAGCGTATCGTGGCGCGTTTTGAGGATGAAGATGAAGAATAACCGGCTTACACTGCCGCGATAATCTTGATCTCAACTTTGTATTCCGGTTTCATCAGCGTGGCCTGTACGGTGCAGCGTACAGGCGCGTGACCCGCCACGACCCACGCATCCCAGGCTTTGTTCATCGCCGCGAAATCGTCTTTATTCGCCAGAAAAATCGTCGCATCCAGAATGCGGGATTTATCGCTGCCCTGTTTTTCCAGCACAGCATCAATTTGCGCCAGGGTATTCGCCGTCTGCTCGAACGCATCCGCGTCCAGATTTGACGGTACACCGGTGTAGTACAGCGTCTGGTTATGGATCACCACATCAGACCAGCGGGCTTCGGCATCAATGCGCGTAATTGTCATATACGTATCCTCGTTATCTTTCGTCGTCAGGCGGCAAGACTGCCATAATGTTCCGCCGTCGTCACTATTTGGGGTGGCACCGGAGAGAAGGGGCTGACATAATCCCTGTGCAAAAATACAGTGAGAGAACACCGTGGCAGACGATTTTTCCCCAGAAGGTCAGTTAGCACAGGCTATTCCCGGTTTTAAACCGCGTGAACCCCAGCGTCAGATGGCGCATGCCGTCGCGCACGCTATCGACAAGGCGCAGCCGCTGGTCGTGGAGGCCGGAACCGGTACGGGGAAAACCTATGCTTACCTCGCCCCTGCGCTGCGGGCGAAAAAGAAGGTGATCATCTCTACGGGGTCGAAAGCGCTTCAGGACCAGCTCTACAGCCGCGACTTGCCCACGGTGGCGAAAGCGCTGAAATACAAAGGCCGTCTTGCCCTGCTGAAAGGGCGCTCAAACTACCTGTGCCTGGAGCGTCTTGAACAGCAGGCGCTGGCCGGCGGTGACCTGCCGGTACAAACCCTGAGTGATGTGATCGTCCTGCGCGCCTGGGCCAACCAGACGGAGGAGGGGGACATCAGCACCTGCGCGAGCGTGCCGGAAGACTCCCCGGCCTGGCCGCTGGTGACCAGCACCAACGACAACTGCCTCGGCAGCGACTGCCCGCTGTACAAAGACTGTTTTGTGGTGAAAGCGCGTAAAACGGCGATGGATGCCGACGTGGTGGTGGTGAACCATCACCTGTTTCTTGCGGATATGGTGGTCAAGGACAGTGGATTTGGCGAGCTGATCCCGGAGGCGGAGGTGATGATCTTCGATGAAGCCCATCAGCTTCCGGACATCGCCAGCCAGTATTTTGGCCAGTCGCTCTCCAGCCGTCAGCTTCAGGATCTGGCGAAAGATATCACCATTGCCTATCGCACCGAACTCAAAGATACCCAGCAGTTGCAGAAGTGCGCGGACCGCCTGGCACAATGCGCGCAGGATTTCCGCTTGCAGCTTGGCGAGCCGGGCTATCGCGGCAACCTGCGTGAACTGCTGGCAGACAAAAATATCCAGCGCGCGCTGCTGCTACTCGACGATGCCCTTGAGCTCTGCTACGACGTGGCGAAGCTGTCACTGGGCCGTTCCGCCCTGTTAGACGCTGCCTTTGAACGCGCCACGCTCTATCGCGGGCGGCTGAAACGGCTGAAAGAGATCAACCAGCCGGGGTACAGCTACTGGTACGAATGCACCTCCCGCCACTTCACCCTGGCGCTGACGCCGCTGACCGTTGCCGACAAATTCAAAGAGGTGATGGCGCAAAAGCCCGGCACCTGGGTCTTTACCTCGGCCACGCTGTCGGTGAATGACGATCTGCATCACTTTACCGAGCGCCTCGGCATTGAGCAGGCTGAATCCCTGCTTCTGCCGAGCCCGTTCGACTACGAAAAACAGGCGCTGCTGTGCGTGCCGCGCAATCTGCCGCTGCCTAACCAGCCGGGGGCCGCGCGCCATCTGGCGGCCATGCTGAAGCCGATGATTGAGGCCAACAACGGGCGTTGTTTCATGCTGTGTACATCCCACGCCATGATGCGCGATTTGGCCGAGCAGTTCCGCGCCACCATGACGCTGCCGGTGCTGTTACAGGGAGAAACCAGTAAAGGCCAGCTGCTCCAGCAGTTTGTCAGCGCCGGTAATGCCCTGCTGGTGGCGACCAGCAGCTTCTGGGAAGGGGTGGACGTGCGCGGCGATACGCTCTCACTGGTGATTATCGATAAGCTGCCGTTCACATCCCCGGACGATCCGCTCCTGAAAGCGCGCATGGAGGATTGCCGTCTGCGCGGAGGCGATCCGTTCGACGACGTCCAGCTGCCGGATGCGGTCATTACGCTTAAGCAGGGAGTAGGGCGACTGATCCGCGACGTCACCGACCGCGGCGTGCTGGTGATCTGCGATAACCGCCTGGTTATGCGCCCCTACGGCGCAACCTTCCTCGCCAGCCTGCCGCCCGCGCCGCGCACGCGGGATATTAAACGCGCGGTCCGCTTCCTGGCGAACCCAACGGCGGAGTAATTCTCGCCGGAGTGTGTTAAGATGCGCGCCATTTTGTGACTGACCCTTGCGAGAGCGCGACGACCAATGCGAATTCTGGCTATTGATACCGCAACAGAGGCGTGTTCCGTTGCCCTGTGGAACGACGGTAAGACCTTTGCCCATTTCGAAGAGTGCCCCCGGGAGCATACCCAGCGTATTCTTCCCCTGGTAAAAACCATTTTGTCCGAGGGCAACGCCGCCCTGACAGACCTCGACGCGCTGGCCTATGGCCGTGGCCCGGGCAGCTTTACGGGCGTACGTATCGGGATTGGCATTGCGCAGGGGCTGGCGCTGGGCGCTGACCTGCCGATGATCGGCGTATCAACGCTTGCCACGATGGCGCAGGGCGCCTGGCGTATGACCGGCGCTACCCGCGTGCTGGCGGCCATCGACGCCCGTATGGGGGAAGTGTACTGGGCGGAATATACCCGTGATGAAAACGGCGTCTGGCACGGCGAAGAGACCGAGGCGGTGCTCAAGCCCGAAGCCGTGACTGAGCGCCTGAAGCAGCTCTCCGGCGAGTGGGCGACGGTGGGAACCGGCTGGCCGGCATGGCCTGAGATGGCGAAGGAAACCGGCATTACGCTGGTGGACGGCAACATGCTCCTGCCCGCCGCAGAAGATATGCTGCCGATTGCCCGTCAGCTGCTTGACGCAGGCAAAACCGTGGCAGTTGAGCACGCTGAACCCGTTTATTTACGAAACACCGTCGCGTGGAAGAAACTTCCAGGCCGCGAATGAATCTCAGTAACAGGAACTGAGAAAAAGGAGTCGCATCATGGCGGTTCAGACTAAAGTTGTACGCCTTCTTATGGCAGGCGTTGTTGCCATAGCACTGAGCGGTTGCGTCACCGTTCCTGATGCGATCAAGGGCACCAGCCCGACGCCACAGCAGGATCTGGTACGCGTAATGAACGCCCCGGAGCTCTATGTCGGGCAGGAAGCGCGGTTTGGCGGCAAGGTGGTTGAGGTCGTTAATCAGCAGGGTAAAACCCGTCTGGAAATCGCCACCGTTCCGCTGGACGACGGTGCGCGGCCGATTCTGGGTGAAGCCTCGCGCGGGCGGATCTACGCTGACGTCAGCGGCTTCCTCGATCCGGTTGATTTCCGCGGACAGCTGGTGACCGTCGTCGGTCCGATTACCGGTTCGGTAGCGGGTAAAATCGGCAATACGCCGTACAAATTCATGACCATGCAGGTCAACGGCTACAAGCGCTGGCGTATCGCCCAGCAGGTGGTGATGCCGCCACAGCCTATCGATCCGTGGATGTGGGGCCCTCATCCGTACCGTTACGGCTACGGTGGCTGGGGGTGGTATAACCCCGGTCCTGCACAGGTACAAACCATCGTAACTGAGTAACTTCCTGTTATTTATAGTAAAGAGACAGCGGCTCAGCCGCTGTCTCTGTTTTTTTACGCTTAAAACGAAAAAAAAGAGTGACGCGCTTCGCAACCTGTAATCTGAACAATTAATAAACTGGTACGCTGAGTTAATATAATGTTAACAAACTGTTTATTATCGGGGCTGTGATGACGACGAATACTCATTTCAGAGGTGATGCATTGAAAAAGGTTTGGCTTAACCGGTATCCCGCAGATGTGCCTGCGGAGATCAATCCTGACCGTTATCAATCCCTGGTTGAATTATTTGAACACTCGGTGCGGCGTTACGCTGACCAGCCTGCGTTTGTGAACATGGGCGAAGTGATGACCTTCCGTAAGCTGGAAGAGCGTAGCCGGGCGTTTGCGGCCTATTTACAGGAAGGGCTGGGACTGCAAAAAGGGGACCGCGTCGCGCTGATGATGCCAAACCTGCTGCAATACCCGGTAGCGCTGTTCGGCATCCTGCGAGCCGGGATGATTGTCGTCAACGTGAACCCACTATATACCCCGCGTGAACTTGAGCATCAGTTGAACGACAGCGGCGCGGTCGCAATTGTCATTGTCTCGAACTTTGCCCACACGCTGGAAAAAGTGGTCGACAGAACCCAGGTAAAACACGTCATTCTGACGCGCATGGGCGATCAGCTTTCCACGGCCAAAGGCACGCTGGTTAACTTTGTCGTTAAATACGTGAAGCGGCTGGTACCAAAATATCACCTGCCGGACGCCATTTCCTTCCGCCGTGCGCTGCACGCGGGCTACCGTATGCAATACGTCAAGCCAGAAGTGGTATCAGAAGATCTCGCCTTCCTGCAGTACACCGGTGGCACCACCGGCGTGGCGAAAGGCGCGATGTTGACGCACCGGAACATGCTGGCGAACCTTGAACAGGTGAACGCCACTTACGGGCCTTTGCTGCATCCGGGCAAAGAGGTGGTGATCACCGCGCTTCCGCTGTATCACATCTTTGCGCTGACCATGAACTGCCTGCTGTTTATTGAGCTGGGTGGTCAGAACATCCTCATCACCAACCCGCGCGATATCCCGGGCCTGGTGAAAGAGCTGGCGAAATATCCGTTCACCGCCATGACGGGGGTGAATACTCTGTTTAATGCGCTGCTCAATAATAAAGAGTTCCAGCAGCTGGATTTCTCCACGCTGCACCTCTCCGCAGGCGGCGGGATGCCCGTTCAGCAGGCGGTCGCTGAGCGCTGGGTGAAGCTGACCGGTCAGTATCTGCTGGAAGGCTATGGTCTGACGGAGTGCGCGCCGCTGGTGAGCGTGAACCCGCACGACATTGACTACCACAGCGGCAGCATTGGCTTGCCTGTTCCGTCGACCGAAGCAAAGCTGGTGGATGATGAGGATAACGAAGTGCCTCATGGTGAGCCAGGCGAGCTGTGCGTAAGAGGGCCGCAGGTGATGCTGGGCTACTGGCAACGTCCGGATGCTACGGACGAGATCATCAAAGACGGCTGGCTGCATACCGGCGATATTGCCGTGATGGACGACGAAGGTTTCCTGCGCATTGTCGATCGTAAGAAAGACATGATCCTGGTCTCCGGCTTTAACGTCTATCCGAACGAAATCGAAGATGTGGTCATGCAGCACAGCGGCGTGCTCGAAGTGGCGGCTGTGGGCGTCCCTTCCGGCAGCAGCGGTGAAGCGGTGAAGATATTTGTGGTCAAGAAAGAGCCTTCGCTGAATGAGGAAGAGCTGATAACCTTCTGCCGTCGTCAGTTAACGGGCTACAAGGTGCCGAAGCTGGTGGAATTCCGCGATGAACTGCCAAAATCCAACGTCGGGAAGATATTACGACGAGAATTACGTGACGAAGCCCGTGCCAAAGTAGACAATAAGGCCTGAGCTTCACGTTAATCGCCCAGACGCCGGTTAAGCCGGCGTTTTTTATGGGCGCAAACAAAAGAGAAAATGATTTGAATTACCAGATGATCACGACCAACGACGAGCTGGCTTCGCTGTGCGAAGTGACGCGCGACTATCCCGCCATCGCCCTGGATACCGAGTTTGTCCGTACGAGAACCTATTATCCGCAGCTGGGCCTGATTCAGATGTACGACGGCAAACATGTCTCGCTGATTGACCCGCTCGGTATTACCGACTGGGCACCAATGCGCGAGCTGCTGCTGGATACGGCCGTGACCAAATTCCTGCATGCGGGCAGTGAAGATCTGGAAGTGTTTATGAATACCTTTGGCATCATGCCGCAGCCGCTCATTGATACGCAGATCCTCGCGGCGTTCAGCGGGCGTCCGCTCTCATGGGGCTTTGCTGCCATGGTTGAGGAATACACCGGCCTGACGCTGGACAAAAGCGAATCCCGTACCGACTGGCTGGCGCGCCCGCTGACCGAGCGTCAGCTGGAATATGCGGCGGCAGACGTCTTCTACCTGCTGCCGATTGCCGGACAGCTGATGAAGGAGGCAGAAGCCTCCGGCTGGCTGTCTGCTGCGCTGGATGAGTGCCGAATGACCCAGCAGCGTCGTCAGGAAGTGGTTGACCCGAAAGAGGCCTGGCGCGATATCACAAACGCCTGGCAGCTTCGCACGCGTCAGCTGGCGTGCCTGCAGCTATTAGCGGACTGGCGTTTGCGCAAAGCGCGCGAGCGCGATCTGGCCGTGAACTTTGTGGTGCGTGAAGAGCATCTGTGGGCGGTCGCGCGCTACATGCCTGGCAGCATGGGTGAACTGGACAGCATTGGGCTTTCGGGTAGCGAGATTCGTTTCCACGGCAAAACCCTGCTCGCGCTGGTGGCGCTGGCACAGCAAACGGCGGATGAAGACCTGCCGGAACCGCTGCTGAATTTGATGGATATGCCGGGCTATCGTAAAGCGTTTAAAGATATCAAGGCGCTGGTGCAGGACGTCGCAACGGAAAGCAAGCTGAGCGCGGAGCTCCTGGCATCACGTCGTCAGATTAATCAGTTGCTGAACTGGCACTGGAAGCTGAAGCCGCAGAATGGGCTGCCGGAGCTGATGGCGGGCTGGCGCGGGGAATTGATGGCCGATCGCCTGAATACGCTGCTGGAAGGTTACCCGCGATAAAAATATGCCGGGCGATACACCCGGCATATTCCCCCGGTGGCGCTGCGCTTACCGGGGCTACGAAATCACAAACCTACGGACGCGACTCTTCCGCTTCCGGGAGCGTAACGTTCAGCTCCAGAATCGAAATATCCCCGTCTTTTTGCTCCAGCTGTACGGTGACCATCTCCGGGTCAATCTGCACGTACTTACAGATCACTTCCAGGATGTCCTTGCGCAGCTGCGGCAGGTAGTGAGGCTCGGCGTCGCTACGACGACGCTCCGCAACGATAATTTGCAGACGTTCTTTTGCGATGTTGGCGGTGCTTTTTTTCCGCGAGAGAAAAAAGTCCAGTAATGCCATAACTTATCCTCCGAACAGGCGTTTGAGGAAACCTTTCTTCTCTTCTTCAATGAAGCGGAAAGGACGTTCTTCTCCCAGCAGACGGTCAACGGTATCCGCATACGCTTTACCCGCGTCTGCCTGTGTATCCAGAATCACCGGCTCGCCCTGGTTAGAGGCGCGCAGTACGGACTGATCTTCCGGGATCACGCCAACCAGTTTGATGCGCAGGATCTCCAGCACGTCTTCCATGCTCAGCATGTCACCTTTATTTACGCGGCCCGGGTTGTAGCGGGTCAGCAGAAGGTGCTCTTTAATCGGCTCCTGGCCATTTTCCGCACGACGAGATTTCGACGCCAGAATGCCGAGAATACGGTCGGAGTCGCGTACTGACGAGACTTCCGGGTTGGTGGTGATGATGGCTTCATCTGCGAAGTAGAGCGCCATCAGCGCGCCGGTTTCGATACCGGCAGGGGAGTCGCAGACCACGAAGTCGAACTCCATCTTTTTCAGTTCGTCGAGCACCTTTTCCACGCCTTCACGGGTCAGCGCGTCTTTGTCACGGGTCTGGGACGCCGGGAGGATGTAGAGATTCTCCGTGCGCTTGTCTTTAATCAGCGCCTGGTTAAGCGTGGCATCGCCCTGAATGACGTTGACGAAGTCATACACCACGCGACGCTCACAGCCCATGATCAGGTCCAGGTTACGCAGACCGATATCAAAGTCGATTACGACGGTTTTCTTTCCCTTCTGGGCCAAACCAGTAGCGATGGCCGCGCTGGAGGTGGTCTTGCCAACGCCTCCTTTACCCGAAGTCACAACAATAATGCGTGCCATAGAAATTCCTTGTTAAAAGGGATCAATTTAACGGTTGAACGGTCAAAGCGTTATCTGCCAGTTGCAGACGGGCCGCTTTGCCATAAAATTCGGCTGGGATTTTGTCGCTCAGCCAATATTCACCTGCGATAGACACCAGTTCTGCCGTCAGGTGAGTACAAAAAATTTGTGCTTCTCGATCGCCGCTGGCGCCCGCAAGCGCACGCCCTCGCATCATACCGTAAACGTGAATATTGCCATCCGCAATCAGTTCCGCGCCCGCGCTGACGTGGCTTGTAACAATCAGATCACAGTTTGGCGCATAAATGCGCTGACCGGAACGAACCGGCAGATCAATCAATCGCGTTTTTGTGACTGGGGTTACATTTTGCGCCGGAGGCGGGGGAGCGGGAACGGGTGCAGGCGCTGCACGTTGGGCCTTTTCTTTGCCTTCGTTCAGCAAAGGCAAACCTGCGCGGTCAATTTCGGCTTTCAGTTCAGCGTCTTTGCAGCCGCTAATACCCACGATGCGTAAGCCCGTAGAGGTGACGGCCTGCTGGAGTCGCTTCCAGTTAACCGGACCCTCAAGGTCGCTTACGTTGACGACGACAGGAGCATGCTTAAGAAAAGCGGGAGCCTGCGCGATTTTGTCTTCTAACGCCTGACGAATAACCTCGGGTTTTGCATCATGCAAATGAACCACTGATAAGGTGAAGCTACTGCCTTTAAGCTCGATGGGCGTATTTGACATCCTGGCCTTACTCAATTTGCTATTAACCGCAACACATCGCCGCGATATTCCGAAGAGTATCAGGCATGTTATAGTCAGGAGTATATTGAGGCAAGCAACCACCCGTTAATTCAGAGTAAAAACATGTTTTGTGTGATCTACAGAAGTACGAGCCGCGACCAGACCTACCTTTATGTCGAAAAGAAAGACGATTTTTCCCGCGTGCCTGAGGAATTAATGAAAAGTTTTGGCCGACCACAGCTGGCGATGCTGCTGCCGCTGGACGGCCGCAAGAAGCTGGTGAACGCCGATCTGGAAAAAGTCAAAAAGGCGTTGACCGAACAGGGCTATTATTTACAGCTTCCGCCACCGCCGGAGAATTTATTAAAACAGCATCTTGAGATGAGCGGTAAGAAATAAGCCCGGGTCACGCCGGGAACAACCCATCAACCGATTAGGGGTCGAGCATGTATCAACATCATAACTGGCAAGGTGCATTACTGGATTATCCCGTCAGCAAAGTGGTCTGCGTAGGCAGCAACTATGCAAAACACATTCAGGAGATGGGGAGCGCCGTGCCGGAAGAGCCGGTTCTGTTTATTAAGCCAGAAACTGCACTGTGTGATATTCGCCAGCCGCTGGCTCTGCCGCAGGGACTGGGCTCGGTGCATCATGAAGTGGAGCTGGCGGTGCTGATCGGCGCCACGCTGCGTCAGGCCACCGAAGAGCACGTAGAGAAAGCGATTGCGGGTTACGGTGTTGCGCTCGACCTGACGCTGCGCGACGTTCAGGGCAAAATGAAGAAAGCAGGGCAGCCGTGGGAAAAAGCCAAGGGTTTTGATAATTCATGCCCGATTTCCGGTTTCGTTCCGGTGAGTGAATTTACCGACGATCCGCAGAATACGCCGCTCAGCCTGAAGGTCAACGGCGAGATCCGCCAGCAGGGCTCGACCGCCGATATGATCCATAAGATCGTTCCGCTGATTGCCTACATGAGCCGCTTCTTCACCCTGAAACCCGGCGATGTGATCCTGACCGGCACCCCGGAAGGTGTGGGCCCGCTGGCCGCTGGCGACGAGCTGGACGTCAGTTTTAACGGCCTGTCGCTAAAAACCCGCGTGCTGTAAAAGCACCTTGCCGCCTGAAAAGGGCGGCAAAACTTGCATCAACGTGCCAGACTCGTTATAAGGTGCGCTCTATTTTGACGTGTGGACATCCCGATGAACGATATTCCTTTCTGGCAAAGCAAAACGCTCGACGACATGACTGACGCGGAGTGGGAATCGTTGTGTGACGGCTGCGGACAGTGCTGCCTGCATAAGCTGATGGATGAAGATTCGGACGAAATCTATTTCACCAACGTAGCGTGCAAGCAGTTAAACATCAAAACCTGCCAGTGCCGCAACTACGAGCGCCGTTTCGAATATGAGCCGGACTGCATCAAGTTAACCCGTGAAAACCTGCCGACCTTTGAGTGGCTACCGCATACCTGTGCGTATCGCCTGCTGGCGGAAGGAAAGGATCTGCCTGCGTGGCATCCCCTGCTGACGGGGTCGAAAGCGGCGATGCACGGCGAACGTATTTCTGTGCGCCATATTGCGGTGAAAGAGTCAGAGGTGCGGGACTGGGAAGACCACATCATGAATCATCCCAACCGCTGATAATAAAAAACCCGCCGAGGCGGGTTTTTTATTATGCGCTGTTGTGTCGTGTGGCGCTGCGCTTACCCGACCTACAAAACCGTAGGCCCGCGCAAGCGAAGCGCCGCCGGGCACATTAACGCCCAAAAAGATCGCGTTTTTTCGGTCTGAACGGCTGGGCAATCAGCACCAGCAGCGCCACCACGAAGTAGGCGACAAAAATGCCCACCAGCCATTGCGGCATCTCCAGCGTCAGAAACTCCCACTGGCGTACGGAGCAGTCACCGGAGGCAACGAACACCTGCGGCAGCCACTTATCCAGCGGCAGCCAGCCCGGGAAGCGGGCCGCAAAATCGCAGGTCATAAACGGTGACGGATGAAGCTGCATCTGGGTGTGCTCCCAGGAAAGCGCAATCCCTTTCCAGGCGCTGTACAGCCAGATGGCAATCGCCGCATAGCGTAACGGTGTTTTAGGTGCAATTGCACCGACCAGACCCGCGCCCATAATGCCGAACAGCGCACAACGCTCATAAATACACAGTACGCAAGGTTTCAGCCCCATCACATGCTGAAACCACAGCGCGACCATTTCCAGCGCAAAGGCGGTCAGGGCCATCAACAACCACGCTCCGCGACCGCGTGAGCACTGGTTCAAAAATCGCAACATAATCATTTCCCTGGAACATGCTTAGACAGCGCAGTGTAAACGAATTTTAATGCGCCGCAAGTATACCTGCTTGTAACAACCATTGCGTACAGGGAACGAGAGTAATTTTGATGCACAGCAAACCTACCAGGGTAAGCACCAGCGTATACGGCAGCGCCATCCAGACCATTCTTCCATAAGAAAGCCGTATGAGCGGCGCCAGCGCCGAGGTCAGCAGGAAGAGGAATGCCGCCTGACCGTTCGGGGTTGCCACCGAGGGCAGGTTGGTTCCGGTGTTGATCGCCACCGCCAGCAGCTCAAACTGTTCACTGCTGACGATCCCTTGCTCCATCGCGGCTTTGGCCTCATTAATGTATACCGTCCCGACGAAGACGTTATCGGAGATGGAAGACAACAGGCCGTTAAACAAATAGAACAGCGTAAGCTGAGAATCTGGCGTAGCCTGAAGCACAAAAGCGATAATGGGCGCGAACAGATGTTGGTCAATAATCACCGCCACGACGGCAAAAAACACCGCCAGCAGGGCGGTAAACGGCAGCGCTTCGGTAAAGGCTTTACCGATAGCATGTTCGTCCGTTACGCCGCTCAGGCTGGTTGCCAGAATAATCACCGACAGGCCAATGAGCCCCACTTCGGCAAGGTGCAAGGCCAGCGCAGCGATAAGCCACATGCCAATAAAACCTTGTGCAATCAGGCGCAGCGTCTCCTGACGCGTACGCTGTTTGCGGCTCTGCTCGTCAAACTTTTGCAGCTCATGGCGGACCTGATCGGGCAACGTCGCGCCATACCCAAAGAGGTGAAATTTCTCGACCAGCACGCAGGTCGCTAATCCACAGACCAGCACGGGCACGCTGACCGGCGCCATGCGCAGGAAAAATTCGCCAAAATGCCACCCGGCCGCTTTAGCGATGATCAGGTTTTGCGGCTCCCCGACCATGGTCATCACGCCGCCCAGCGCCGTACCCACGCCCGCGTGCATCATCAGGCAGCGCAGAAACGCGCGGAACTGTTCCAGTACGTCGCGGTTGTGCGCCTCAACGTGGCTGTCGTCCTGCAAGTTATCGCCGGGACGAGACGAGGCCACCCGGTGGTAAATTCCGTAAAAACCTACGGCGACGCTGATCACTACCGCCACCACCGTCAGCGCGTCCAGGAAGGCTGAAAGGAAAGCCGCGGCGAGGCAAAACGCCAGCGAGAGAAGCGTTTTCGACGGAATGCTCAGCAGCAAGCGGGTAAAGATAAACAGCAGGAGCTGCTTCATAAAGTAGATCCCGGCCACCATGAAGATCAGCAGCAGCAGGACTTCAAGATTCGACGCAATCTCGTTTTTAACGTGCTCCGCGCTGGTCATTCCCGTGGCCACGGCCTCCAGTGCCAGCAGCCCGCCGGGTAATAGCGGATAGCACTTCAGCGCCATCGCCAGGGTAAAGATAAACTCGGCGACCAACAGCCATCCGGCAACAAAGGGATTCAGCAAGAAGATAACGGGATTAACGACCAGGAATACCAGTAAAGTGAGTTTGTACCAGTCAGGTGACTGACCTAAAAAGTTGCGCCACAGCGCGCGCCCAAACGAAATTTCCACGACAGACGTCCTTTCCCCGTCAAATAAGACAAGACATCAGTATACGCAAAAATGGCGTCGGTGAGGGCGTTAACGCCATTTTGTAAATTTCATAAAAATGAAACGGCGATCCCTCTTTTCTGTCTCGGCTGCGCTATCTGCCTCTGTCCGCCTCTGGTATGATGAGTGCAATTTGCTAAAGCTGTGTAATGGAAATCTCACTATGGTCATTAAGGCGCAGAGCCCGGCGGGTTTCGCGGAAGAGTACATCATTGAAAGCATCTGGAATAATCGTTTCCCTGCGGGATCAATTCTACCTGCTGAACGCGAACTCTCTGAACTGATTGGCGTCACCCGTACCACGCTGCGAGAAGTGCTCCAGCGTCTGGCGCGCGATGGCTGGTTGACGATACAGCATGGCAAACCCACTAAAGTGAACAACTTCTGGGAAACGTCCGGGCTGAATATTCTGGAAACGCTGGCGCGTCTCGACCACGAAAGCGTACCGCAGCTGATTGATAATCTGCTTTCGGTGCGCACCAACATCGCTACTATTTTTATCCGCACCGCGTTTCGTCAGCACCCTGAAGATGCGCTGAAGGTGCTCGCCACCGCCAATGAGGTGGAGGACCATGCGGATGCCTTTGCAACCCTGGACTACAACGTGTTCCGCGGTCTGGCGTTTGCCTCCGGCAATCCGGTTTACGGTCTGATCCTGAATGGGATGAAAGGGTTATATACGCGCATTGGTCGTCACTACTTTGCTAACCCTGAAGCCCGTAGCCTGGCGCTCGGCTTCTACCATAAGCTGAGCAAACTCTGCACCGAGGGGCTGCACGACCAGGTCTATGAAACGGTGCGTCGTTACGGTCACGACTCCGGTGAAATCTGGCACCGGATGCAGAAAACGCTGCCGGGCGATCTGGCGATTCAGGGCCGGTAAAAGAAAAAACCTCTCGATTGAGAGGTTTTTTTTCGCCCGGTGGCGCTTCGCTTACCGGGCCTACAAAACACGTAGGCCGGGTAAGGCGTAGCCGCCACCCGGCTAAAACGCTACAGCGTATTCATCCGCGCCGGACACCGGTCCAGCAGTTCCACGCTGCCGTCTTCGTTCTGCTGCTCCAGCAATACGTCAAACCCCCACAGGCGATGCACGTGCTTCAGCACTTCCTTACGCCCTTTATCCAGCGGCGCGCGGTTATGCGGGATATAGCGCAGCGTCAGAGAGCGGTCACCGCGCAGATCCACGTTCCACACCTGAATGTTCGGTTCAAGGTTGCTCAGATTGTACTGGGACGACAGACGCGAGCGGATCTCCCGATAGCCTTCCTCGTTATGGATCGCCGAGATCTCCAGGTAGTTATTGCGGTCATCATCCAGTACCGTGAAGAAGCGGAAATCACGCATGATCTTCGGCGACATGAACTGGCTGATAAAGCTCTCATCCTTAAAATCACGCATCGCGAAGTGCAGCGTTTCCAGCCAGTCGGAGCCCGCAATATCCGGGAACCAGTATTTGTCCTCTTCGGTGGGCGACTGGCAGATACGCTTAATATCCTGGAACATGGCAAAGCCGAGCGCGTACGGGTTAATGCCGCTGTACCACGGGCTGTTGTACGCCGGCTGGAACACTACGTTGGTGTGGCTGTGCAGAAACTCCATCATAAACCGTTCAGAGACTTTTCCCTCGTCATAGAGGTGGTTCAGAATGGTGTAGTGCCAGAAGGTCGCCCAGCCTTCGTTCATGACCTGGGTCTGCTTCTGCGGATAGAAATACTGGCTCACCTTGCGCACGATGCGCAGGATCTCACGCTGCCACGGCTCCAGCAGCGGGGCATTTTTCTCCATAAAGTAGAGCAGGTTTTCCTGCGGCTCGGAAGGATAGCGACGCGCCTCGGCGACGGTTTTCTCCTCCTCACGTTTCGGCAGGGTACGCCACAGCATATTCACCTGGCTTTGCAGATACTCCTCGCGGCTCTTCTGCCGGGCTTTCTCCTCCTGCAAGGAGATTTTCTGCGGGCGCTTATAGCGGTCAACGCCGTAGTTCATCAGCGCGTGGCAGGAGTCCAGCAGCTTCTCCACTTCGTCCACGCCATAGCGCTCTTCGCAGTCGGTAATGTAGTTACGGGCGAAGATGAGGTAATCAACGATGGAGCTGGCGTCCGTCCAGCTGCGGAACAGATAGTTATTTTTGAAGAACGAGTTATGACCGTAGCAGGCGTGCGCCATCACCAGCGCCTGCATGGTAATGGTGTTCTCCTCCATCAGATAGGCGATACACGGGTTAGAGTTAATGACGATTTCATACGCCAGCCCCTGCTGCCCGTGCTTATACAGCCGCTCTGTCTCAATGAACTTTTTGCCAAACGACCAGTGGGGATAGTTAATCGGCATCCCGACGCTGGAGTAAGCGTCCATCATCTGTTCAGAGGTGATGACTTCAATCTGATGGGGGTAGGTATCCAGACGATAGAGTTTGGCAACCCGGTCGATCTCCGCCAGGTAGACATCCAGCAACTCGAAGGTCCAGTCGGGTCCATCGCTCAGACGGGTGCTGTCCCTGGACATGGAATCTATTGTAGCCATTAGCGCGCCCTCGTTGTCGGTCGCTCTCTCTGACTGGAGAGCCTCCTTTCAAGCATAGATCACCCCATTCAAATACGCGGGGCGCAGAAATTTTTTCTTTGCGATTTCCCGTTTTCGATACGGCAAAAAAAGCGCCGTCCACAGAATTTTATACTGGTTAAAAATAACGCGCAGCAGGAGATCCCAAATAAGCGTTATCCCCTGATACAGCGGGATATGTGAGTTAAGTCACCATAAAAAAGTCATATGTTGAATAATATTTTCAACTAGGTTATCAATCTGTAATTAGATGATTGTTCTTTTGCTCATAATGGAGTGGCTATGCGTGTTGTCATACTGGGAAGTGGTGTCGTTGGCGTAACCAGCGCCTGGTATTTAAGTCAGGCAGGACATGAGGTTACCGTTATCGATCGCGAATCCGGTCCGGCTCTGGAAACCAGTGCGGCGAATGCGGGGCAAATTTCCCCGGGCTATGCTGCACCGTGGGCGGCCCCCGGCGTGCCGCTGAAGGCGATTAAATGGATGTTCCAGCGACACGCGCCGCTGGCGATCAGCCTGGACGGTTCGCCCTTCCAGCTGAAGTGGATGTGGCAGATGCTGCGCAACTGTGACACTCGGCACTACATGGAAAACAAAGGGCGCATGGTTCGCCTGGCGGAATACAGCCGCGACTGCCTGAAGGCGCTGCGCGCCTCAACGGGCATTGAATATGAAGGGCGTCAGGGCGGTACGCTTCAGCTGTTCCGCACCGAGCAACAGTATGAAAACGCTACCCGCGATATCGCCGTGCTGGAAGATGCGGGCGTACCGTATCAGCTGCTGGAAGCCAGCCAGCTGGCGCAGGTGGAGCCGGCGCTTGCCGAGGTGGCGCACAAGCTCACGGGCGGCCTGCGTTTACCGAACGATGAAACCGGCGACTGCCAGCTGTTCACCCAGCGTCTGGCGCGCATGTGCGAGCAGGCGGGAGTGACGTTCCGCTTCAACACCTCTGTCGACAAGCTGCTGTCAGAAGGGGAGAAGATTTACGGCGTGAAGTGTGGGGAAGAGGTGATCAAAGCCGATGCCTACGTGATGGCGTTTGGCTCCTACTCTACCGCGATGCTGAAAGGCATTCTGGATATCCCGGTTTATCCGCTGAAAGGCTACTCTTTGACCATCCCGGTGAAAGAGGACAGCGGCGCGCCGGTCTCTACCATTCTTGATGAAACCTACAAAATCGCCATCACCCGCTTCGATAACCGGATCCGCGTCGGCGGCATGGCGGAGATCGTGGGCTTCAATACCGAGCTGCTCAAACCGCGTCGTGAAACGCTGGAGATGGTCGTCGGGGATCTCTTCCCGCGCGGCGGTTTTATTGAGCAGGCGACGTTCTGGACGGGCCTGCGCCCGATGACCCCAGACGGCACGCCGATTGTTGGCCGTACGCCGTACAAAAATCTGTGGACCAACACCGGACACGGTACGCTTGGCTGGACCATGGCCTGCGGTTCGGGCCAGCTGCTGAGCGACCTGATCTCCGGTCGCACCCCGGCTATACCGTTTGACGATTTGAGCGCCGCACGCTATCAATCAGGGTTTACCCCCTCGCGCCCCCAGCACCTGCACGGCGCGCATAATTAAGGAGTTGTCATGTCCCGTCCAATTCTGGCCCAGCTGGATTTGCAGGCGCTGAAGGATAACCTGCAAATTGTTCGCCGTGCTGCGCCGGGTTCTCGTGTCTGGTCGGTGGTGAAGGCTAACGCCTACGGTCATGGTATCGATCGTATCTGGAGTGCGCTCAGCGCCACCGACGGTTTTGCCTTGCTCAACCTGGAAGAGGCCATCCTGCTGCGCGAGCGCGGCTGGAAAGGGCCGATTCTGCTGCTGGAAGGATTCTTCCATGCGGAAGATCTGCCGCTGCTGGACAAGTACCGTCTGACGACCAGCGTGCACAGTAACTGGCAGATCAAGGCCATTCAGGACGCGAAGCTGCATGCCCCGCTGGATATCTATCTCAAAGTGAACAGCGGCATGAACCGTCTGGGCTTCCAGCCCGAGCGGGTTCACACCGTCTGGCAGCAGCTGCGCGCGCTGAAAAACGTGGGTGAGATGACGCTGATGGCGCACTTCGCCGATGCGGAAAAGCCGGACGGCATTGCCGATGCCATGGTACGTATTGAGCAGGCGGCAGAAGGGCTGGACTGCCCGCGTTCGCTGTCGAACTCAGCGGCTACGCTCTGGCATCCTGAGGCGCACTACAGCTGGGTGCGTCCGGGGATCGTGCTGTACGGCGCGTCGCCTTCCGGCCAGTGGCAGGATATCGCCAACAGCGGCCTGAAGCCAGTGATGACCCTGCGCAGTGAAATCATTGGCGTGCAGACGCTGAAAGCGGGCGATACGGTGGGCTATGGCAGCCGCTTCCGGGCGTCGGGCGAACAGCGTATTGGTATTGTGGCGGGTGGCTATGCGGACGGTTATCCGCGCATCGCCCCGAGCGGCACGCCGGTATGGGTCGATGGCGTACGCACGGGCACGGTAGGTACCGTTTCAATGGATATGCTGGCCATTGATTTAACGCCGTGTCCCCAGGCGGGTATCGGCTCGCCGGTTGAGCTGTGGGGCAACGAGGTCAAAATCGACGACGTGGCCGCTGCGGCGGGCACCGTTGGGTATGAACTGATGTGCGCGCTGGCGTCAAGAGTGCCTGTTGTGACGGTGTAACGTGTTCGTGTGCCGGGTGGCGCTAACGCTTACCCGGCCTACGTTCGCGGGTTTTGTAGGCCGGGTAAGGCGAAGCCGCCTCCCGGCAAAAAACAGCTACTCCGCATCCTCCTCCATCGGCCTTACGCCGACTTTGCGCACCGCGTTATCTTCTTTTTCGGCCACCGTCCAGATCATCCCGGCAAACTCCACCTGGTCACCCACAACCGGCGCAGCGCCTAATAGTCGCTGAATGATCTCGCCCAGCGTTTGCTGGTTATCGCGATTCTCAAGGCCATCTTCCAGGCCGTAAATCAGCGCCACGTCCGCAAAGCGGGCGCTGGCTTCCAGAATAAAATCGCCAAAGAAACGCTGATCCAGCGCCACCGGCGGCGACTGGCTGAACAGCTTGCCGAGGGCAGGCAGGTCGCGCTCGCGGCCAATCACGCAGAGGATATCGTTCTCACGCAGCCGCGTGCTGCCGGTTGGGTGGAGCAGGGCGTTGTCCCGGAACAGGGCGGCAATGCGCGTTTCAGCCGGCATATGCAGATCGCGCAGGGAAGCGCCCACGCACCACTTATCGGCGCTCAGCTGATAGACAAACTGTTCCCACGGATTCTCAGGGTGAAGATCCAGCCCCACGCGGGAGACCGGCCAGCCGACGGGCGGCACCACCACTTTGGCCTTTTTCGCCGCCCAGCCCAGGGACGTCCCCTGGAACAGCAGAGACACCAGCACCACGAAGAAGGCGACATTGAAGAAGAGGCGGGCGTTGTCCAGCCCGGCCATCATCGGGAATACCGCCAGAATAATCGGCACCGCGCCGCGCAGCCCCACCCAGCTGATAAACACCCGCTCGCGCAGGTTAAACCCGCGGAACGGCAGCAGGCCGGCAAACACCGACAGCGGACGGGCGATGAAGATCATCCAGGCCGATAAAAGCAGCGCCGGTACGACGATGGGCAGCAGGTCGGAAGGCGTCACCAGCAGGCCCAGCACCAGGAACATCGCGATCTGCGCCAGCCAGGCCAGCCCGTCAAAGTTTTGCAGAATCGCATAACGGTTACGAATCGGTCGGTTGCCCAGCAGGAACCCGCAGAGGTAAACCGCCAGAATACCGCTGCCGTCCAGCGCGGTGGTGACGGCAAAGATCAGAATGCCGCCGCTCAGGGCGAGCAGCGGGTAAAGGCCGGAGGGGAGCGTAATACGGTTGATCGTATGCTGTAAGAGATAACCGCCGCCAAGGCCAATGATAATGCCGAGGCCAAACTGCTGGAGGATGTGCCAGGCAAACATCCAGCTCAGGCCGGTTTCGTGCTGCTGGATCATCTCAATCAGGGTGATGGTCAGAAACACCGCCATCGGATCGTTACTGCCGGATTCAATCTCAAGCGTTGAGCCAACGCGTTCGTTCAGCCCTTTGCCGCCGAGCAGGGAGAAAACCGCTGCCGCATCGGTCGAGCCGACGATCGCGCCAATCAGCAGGCCTTCCATCATATCGAGGTTAAACAGCCAGGCCGCCATCATGCCGGTCAGGCCGGAGGTGATCAGCACCCCGACGGTCGCCAGAGACAGCGCCGGGCCTAGGGCCACGCGAAACGAACTTGCCTGGGTGCGCATGCCGCCGTCCAGCAGGATCACCGCCAGCGCGAGGTTACTCACCATATAGGCGAAAGGGTAGTTATCGAAGGGGATACCGCCGATCCCGTCGACTCCCGCCAGCATGCCGATAGCCAGGAAAATGACAAGAATAGGTATGCCAAGGCGCGATGAAAATGAACTTAATAAAATGCTGAAGGTTACCAGGATGGAACCGAGAATGAAAAGGCTGATTATCGCTGTGGCACCCAATGTCGTCTTACTCCCACCTCAATGTGAACGCTGTTATTAAAACCCTAACATATTAACAACGGTAACAGCGTTTTATTGAGGGGGAATAACAGCTTTTTTATGCCTTTAAGACCGGATGACCGCTGATTGTTAACCGACTGCCTGAATGATCGTGCGTCAGGCGCGCCCGGGCGCCCAGCGGTAGCGTGACGGTTTGCTGCTCATGGCCGAAGTCCAGCCCGGCAATCACCGGAACGTCCAGCCGGGAACGAATGAAATCAATCATCGTCTCGAGGGAATAGCCCGCATCGTAATCGTTGGGGGCCGATCCGCTAAAACTGCCCAGCACAATGGCCGACTGCCGATCCAGGATCCCGGCGTGATACAGCTGCAACAGCATGCGTTCGACGCGGAACGGGTGTTCGTTGATATCTTCCAGCACCAGTATGCCGTCCTCAATCTGCGGCAGCCACGGTGTGCCAATTAGCGACACCAGCATCGCGAGGTTCCCGCCCCACAGCTGTCCTTCACATTCCCAGTGCGGTCCGTTGCCTTGCCACTCAACGGTAAAAGTCGGGTTTTGCAGGGCGCGCCAGAAATGTTCCTGGGTAAAAGCATCCAGCTCCGGCGCGCCAAAGTTACCGGCCAGCATCGGGCCGCTAAAGGTAATGACGTTATGCAGCGCCAGCAGGCCGAGCTGGATCGCCGTGAAATCGCTGTGGCCGCAGATCAGCAGCGGATCCTGCTGCTGGCGTGCTGCCAGCCCGGCCCAGTCGATACTCTCCAGCAGCCGGCTCGCACCATATCCGCCGCGCACGGCCAGCACAACATTGTTTTCGCCTTCCAGCGTCGCCAGGCTGTTGATATCGCTCAGTCTCTGCGCTTCCGTACCGGCAAAACGCTGCATGCGGCGGGGGATAATTGTCTGATTTTCTACCTGATGGCCCCTTTCCAGCAGGCGCTGAACGCCCCGCTGTGCCGCTTCCTGGTTGATGCAGTAGCCCGACGGTGCGATGAGATGAAACTGAGGCATGGCAATTCCTTGCTGAATGAGAAACTAATTGTCTATATCATGCCGCTTAAACGCCGCCTGCTTCAAGGGGCGACGTACCGCGATGACCGGCTATAAGGATAGATGACGTGAAATTGAGATGGTTTGCTTTTTTGATTGTGTTGCTCGCTGGCTGTAGTTCAAAACATGATTATCAAAATCCCCCCTGGAACCCTGACGTGCCGGTGAAGCGGGCCATGCAGTGGATGCCGATCAGCGAACAAGCCGGGAAGGCCTGGGGCGTGAGCCCGCGTCTGATCACGGCAATTATTGCGGTGGAATCCGGCGGCAACCCAACGCTGGTAAGTAAATCGAATGCGGTGGGGCTGATGCAGCTAAAAGCCTCGACGGCGGGAAGGGAGGTCTATCGCTATATGGGCTGGAAGGGACAACCCTCCACCAGCGAGCTGAAAAACCCGGAACGTAATATTTCTATGGGAACCGCCTACCTGAGCATTCTGGAGCACGGCATTCTGAAGGGAATTGAGGATCCGGAAGTGATGCAATACGCGCTGGTGGTGTCGTACGTTAACGGGGCCGGCGCGCTGCTGAGAACCTTCTCCTCCGATCGCAAAGAAGCGATAGAAGAGATTAACGATATGGATAAAGATGAATTCTTCGAACACGTTGTGAAGAACCATCCGTCAGCACAGGCGCCGCGCTATATCTGGAAAGTACAGAAAGCGATGGACGCTATGTAATCCCTTTGTCGGGCGGCTGCACGCTGCCCGACGCCTTTCAGAGCACTTTATTCGCGCGTTCACGCGCTTCACGCTCCAGTGAGAAGATGATGCGCTGGAGTTCGCGCTCGGCGCCTGGCCCGACATTCAGGAAACGAAAGCTCAGGCGTGGCGTCGTAATGGTCTCGTTTTTGCCGTCCACCACCTTGCGCTCGCTGATGGCAATCAGCTGAGCATCAAACCAGAAGCGTCCCCATCCGCCCATATCAAGCTCGATCTGGCTAAAACGCATACCTTCCACCAGCCCTTCCGGCTTCGGCGTATCCATCAACGCGCCCATGCCGCCCAGCGATAAATCGAACAGGCGAAAGCGGATCTCTTTTTTGTCCGGCATTTTTGCCTTACAGAAGTAGGCCGGGTGAAGCGGGGCGCTGATGCGAAAAAACTCACGGCGCTGCACGAACCAGAGATTTTCAGGCAACGGCGCGATAAACGCTGGCAAACCCTGGTAGGCGATCGCGGTGAGGCGAGGCAGCACAAACTCAACTTTTGCTCCGTGCGTTTCGGCCATTACCGCAAGATTTTCTGCCTGTAGCGCGGCACGGTTTTCATCGCTCTGGCTACCCAGATCCACAATCAGGTGCTCTGCCGTCACGTCCAGGATCTTGCTGATAAACTGACGGGTTGTCCAGTTGATGCGCAGCGGCACCTCACCTTTTTTCAGGTCGCGTAACACCCCTAATACAGCCAGCGGATTTTGTTTCAGGAACTGCTCACTGTAGCTACTCACGCCAGATGGCTCCTCGATAGATGACAGACTGTCTCTGGGTTATCGGCACGCTCGCATGAAACTTAAGACAAACGATCTGTTTTCTCCGCGCATATTGCTTTGCTAATGGAAATGATAATAATTGGCGTTCCCAATATCATCTAATAACAAGACGACACTATGCATACTTCACGTTTGGCGTTATGCGCGTTGGCAGGCGCCGTTACGCTGGCATTGCAGACACAGGCTTTCGCAGAAGAATCCACCATCGTGGTGACAGGAACAGAGCAGGGCGATGCACTTCCCGGCTGGACCAACAGCGCCACGAAATCAGCCGTTGCGGAAAGTAAAACGCCGCAGGTGATCAACACCATCGCCGCTAAAGAAATCGAGCAGCGGCATGCCGGTTCGGTAAACGAGATCCTGCGCTATGCGCCGGGCGTTTCCACGGAGGTGCGCGGCAGCACTTCTTATATGAGCGAATATAAAATTCGCGGGTTCAACGTTGAGCAGGAGTTCTACAACGGCCTGCAACTTCCCTATAACGTCACGGGTAACACCAAAGCGCGAATCGATCCGCTGTTGATTGAGAGCGTCGATATCCTGAAAGGGCCATCATCCGTGCTTTATGGCGGCGGCTCCCCGGGCGGGCTGGTCAATATCCAGAGTAAAAAGCCGCAGAAAGAGGCGAAAACGGAGCTGGGCTTTAATACCGGCAACCGCAATCTGAAAGAGGGGTATCTGGACTCCACGGGGCAGATCGCGACCAGCGACTGGCACTATCGCCTGCTGGGCAAAGCGACGGAAAGTGACGAACAGGCGCATACCACGCGCTATGAAAACTATCTGGTTGCCCCCTCGGTGACCTGGCAGCCGGACAGCAAAACGCGCCTCACGATTGACGCGCTGGCGCAAAATACGCCGAGCCTGACGCCGTCTGACCCGATGCCGCTGAGCTATCTGCGTTCGAAATACGCCGATCGTCGTGATTACGCCGGCGATGAGTGGAGCGGCTTTAAGCAACGCCAGTGGATGCTGGGCTACAGCTTTGAGCATGAGTTTGACAGCGGCTGGGGCTTTAACCAGAAAGCGCGCTATTTTGATGTGGACACCCACCAGCGCAGCGTCTATTCCACCGGGACGGGCAGTGAGGTCTACCAGCTCAACCGCTTCGCCTACACCACGGATGAAGATTTGCAGAGCTTCAACATTGATAACCAGGTCACCCGCACCGTTGCGCTGGGAGACTGGAAGCATCATCTGCTGGCGGGCTTTGACTATCAGAAGCTGAACTCTCACTTCCACTATCGTTACGCCTCCTCCACGCCGGGTATTGATATGCGCAATCCGGATCGCGGGCAGATCGATAGCGGTGCACTGGGGCTTTATACCGCGCAGAAAAACCGTCTGAGCTATCAGCAGAACGGCTATTACGTACAGGATCAGGTGGAGTTCGGCGGGCTGAACCTGCTGGCCAGCCTGCGCTATGACGACTACCGTTCGGTCACCACCAACTATCTGCAAAACGGTGACAAAGCCTGGGTATCGCAGGATCGCCTCACCAAACGACTGGGCGCGCTTTATGCCTTCGATAACGGGCTCTCGCCGTTTATCAGCTACTCGGAAGGGTTCGCCCCGGTATCGCCGCAGGGTACGCTGACCGCAAAAGACGTTAAGCCCACCACCAGCAAGCAGGTGGAGGGTGGGGTGAAATACCTGCTGGCGGAATACGCAACCACCTTCACCGCCTCGGTGTTTAACATTCGTCAGAAAAATGTGGTGACCAGCGATCCGGGCTTCCTCAACTACCGTCAGACCGGGGAAGTGGAATCTAAGGGCGCAGAGATTTCAGCCATCAGTCGTCCAACGGAGAACCTGACGCTGATTGCCAACTACGCCTACACCCACGCCATTAACACCGAAGATGACAAATATCAGGGCAAACGGCCAACGCAGGTCCCTGAGAACGCCTTTAACCTTTGGGGGGATTACACCTTTGACAGCACGCCGCTGAGAGGGGTAACGCTGGGGGGTGGCGCGCGCTACACCGGGCCGATGGAAATCTCGCCGGGCAACGACGCAGGCAAGCTGGGCGGGACTACGCAGTACGATCTGGCGGCTTCTTACCGCATGGGCGAACTGGCGCCAGCGCTGGAGGGACTCACGCTGAAGGCGAGCGCGCAGAACGTCACAAACAAAGAAACGCTCACCTGCTATGACGCGACCAATTGCTGGATAGGCCGCGACCGGACCTTCCAGGTTGGGGCAAGCTACAGCTTCTGAAAAAAGCCCGGTAACGCTACCGGGCCACTTTATTGCACGGACCTTCCCCTCGCCCCTTTGGGGAGAGGGTTAGGGTGAGGGGCGCTACTGCGCCGCCTGTTTTGCAGGCGCGACATCATCGTTCGCCGCAGGCTGATTCTCCGGTACGCTGTCGCACGGCTTCTCTTTCGGGCAGACCATGTCCAGCATTCTGAGCGTCACGCCGTTACTCCAGCCGAAACCGTCCTGCAACGGATACTCACCGCCGCCACCGCCGGTACCGGTCGAAGAGACGTCATACTTCTCAACCAGCTTCTTCTCGCGATCGTAGGTATGCTGAACGTTTTTCAGGAAACGCCAGGTTACGTCCATCGCCACTTTTTGCTGACCGTAGTTTTGTAACCCTTCCACCGCTACCCACTGCAACGGCGCCCAGCCGTTCGGCGCATCCCACTGCTGCCCGCTGTTGATGGTGGTGGTAGAGATACCGCCCGGTTTCAACAGGCGCGACGACGCGGCTGCGGCCACCTTATTGGCGCGTTCCTGTGACGCGGCCTTCACGTAAAGCGGGAAGAGGGCCGCAGCCGTAAGCTGATTACGGACTTTCTTCGTTTTCAGATCGTAATCCGCGTACCAGCCCTCTTTATCGTTCCACAGGTGGCTTTCCATGGCTTTCTGGCGCGCGGAGGCCAGCGCGTCGTATTTGCTTGCGCTGGCGCTATCGCCGTCTTCCTGGCTGGCGCGGGCCAGCAGTTTCTCCATCTTAAACATCAGCGCATTCAGATCCACCGGCACGATGCTGGTGGTGCGGATGGTATCCAGCTTCTGCGGATCGTCCATCCAGCGGGAGCTGAAATCCCAGCCCGAGGCGGCGGCAGAGCGCAGATCGCGGTAAATCTCCGTGGCCGGACGGTTAGGGTTGTTTTTGGCGGTCGTCACGTCATCCAGCCAGGATTCAGGTCGCGGCGTGTCCCGATCGTCCCAGTAGCGGTTGAGAAGGGCGCCATCGTCCAGCTTCACCACGCGTTTGTTCGCCTGGCTGGGCTGAAGTCCCTCTGCCCCCTCCATCCAGTAGGCATACTCTTTCTCCATCTGCGGACGGTATTTCTTTAACGCGTTGCTGTCATGCGTGGCGAGCAGTTCCACCATCAGCGAGAAGAACGGCGGCTGAGAGCGGCTCAGGTAGTAGCTGCGGTTGCCGTTAGGGATATGGCCCCAGGTATCAAGCTCGTAAGCGAAGTTGTCCACCATGTCGCTGATTTTGTCCCAGTGCCCGCTCTCGGCCAGCCCCAGCATGGTGAAATAGCTGTCCCAGTAATAGACTTCGCGGAAGCGTCCTCCCGGCACGACATAGGGTTTTGGCAGGGGCAGGAGGGAGTCCCATTTGTTCGCTTTGTCTGTGGTGCGGGTCAGTACAGGCCACAGACCGTCGATGTGTTCGCGCAGGCTTTGACCTTCCGGAGGAACGTATTTCTCACCTTCCTTCGGCAGGATAAAGTTCATCTCCACGAAGTGGCGCAGGTCAAAACCGGACTGGGTATGCTGCATCCGGTAATCCGCCAGGATCATCAGCGGGTCGCTTTTGGGTACGGCATCCGCGAAGGTTTTCTGATCCGGGAACAGTTTGGCGCTCTGTACGTCATTAAAGAGAGGGCCAAGGAGAATATCCGGTGAGCGTTGCTGGCTCGTTGGCTGGTCTTCAGCATAACCAAATGCGGTAACACCGAGTAGTGCGCCTGCCAGCGCAAGGGGCAAAAAAGCGGGGCGTCGTGCGCGAGGTCTTATCATCGGTTCGTCTCCTGTCTTCACTGAGCAGCGTGACCGCTGTTGTCAATTACCTGAAAACCTTAGACGAATATCGTTAACTTAGCGTGTTGAATATCCCATTTTTCGCATAACCAGACAATTCGGGCGCGCTTTCACCTCACCGGGATCCGATGATTCCTGAGGCTTTGTGAATTAACGAAATGAAACGGTGACTGACAAGCCGGGTAAGCTTCAGGCTACCCGGCTTAAGCCTTACAACCCTTTCTTATCCATCAGCACCGCCAGATCCACCAGACGGTTCGAGAAGCCCCATTCGTTGTCGTACCACGACAGGATCTTCACCATATTCCCGCCAATCACCAGCGTTGATAGCCCGTCGATAATCGATGAGCGCGGGTCGCCCTGATAATCACTGGAGACCAGCGGTTCATCGCTGTAGCCCAGAATGCCTTTCAGCGGCCCGCTGGCGGCAGCCTGACGGAAGGCGTCATTCACCTCTTCGGCAGTCACATTGCGGCTCAGCGTTACCGTCAGATCGACAATCGACACCACCGGAACCGGCACGCGCAGGGAATACCCGGTAAGCTTGCCGTCCAGCTCGGGGATCACTTTCCCGAGCGCTTTTGCCGCGCCGCTGGAGTAGGGCACAATCGATAATGCTGCCGCGCGCGCGCCGCGCAGATCTTTTTCCGGCTGGTCATGCAGCGCCTGGCTGTTGGTGTACGCATGGGTGGTGTTCATCAGCCCATGCTCAATGCCGAACTGCTGGTGCAGCACCTGCGCCGCCGGCGCCAGCCCGTTAGTGGTGCAGCTCCCGTTACTGACCACGAAATGCTGAGCCGGATCGTACAGCGTGTGGTTCACGCCCATCACCACCGTGAGATCGTCATTTTTAGCCGGCGCGGAAATAATGACGCGTTTTGCGCCGCCGCTCGTGATATGCACCGCCGCTTTTTCACGTTCGGTAAAGAACCCGGTCGCTTCTATTACCACCTCAACGCCAGCGTCTTTCCAGGGAATACTTGCCGGGTCGCGTTCACTGAATACGGTGATGCGTTGCCCGTCAACCTGTAGCGCGCCGTCCGCCGCGTCAACAGGCACCGGCAGCGTGCCGAGCAGAGAGTCATATTTCAGCAGATGGGCGAGGGTTTTGCTGTCCGTCAGATCGTTTATGGCCACAATCTGGAGATCCGGGTTGCCCAGCGCCGCGCGCAGAACATTACGTCCGATACGGCCGAAACCGTTAATACCGACCTTAACCATGATGCACTCCTTATCTGTGTTGTCTAAAGTGACTGTAGGCGTCAGGTCGGATGGCGTAAATGACAAAAAAGGATCAGATTACGCCATTTTGCGGCAGTGGAAGCGCTGGCGGTATTCGCCCGGCGTGAGATGAAGCTGCTTTTCAAACACCCGACGCAGGTTAATGCTGGAACCAAACCCGCTTTTTTCGGCAATGACCTCCAGCGGATGCTGGGTCTGCTCCAGAAGCTGGCGGGCGGCGGCCAGGCGCGCTTCAGTGACATAACGGGCCGGTGGTACACCGACATCACGCGTGAACACGCGGGTAAAATTGCGCGGGCTCATCGCGACCCGTTCAGCCAGCTTTTCGACGCACAAATCTGCGGTAAGGTTTTGCAGGATCCAGCTTTGCAGCTCGCTTACGGGTCCGGTCGCGCCGGACTGCTCCAGATTATAGCGGCTGAACTGTAGCTGGCCGCCGGGCCGACGCAGATACATCACCATATCCTGCGCTACGTTGCGGGCGAGGGTGAAGCCGTAATCGTCTTCCACCAGCGCCAGCGTCAAGTCAAACCCGGAGCTGACGCCGCCGGACGTCCAGACGGGTCCATCCTGAACATAGAGCGGGCCACCCTCAACGTTGACCGCAGGATAGAGCGTTTTCAGCGTCTCCAGCAGCCGCCAGTGGGTCGTTGCCCGGCGCCCATCAAGCAGTCCGGCCTGTGCCAGCAGCAGCGCTCCGCCGCAAACAGAGGCAACGCGTCGCGCATGCGGCGCGGCAAGGTGCAGCCAGTCCACCACGGCGGTGCTCTCCTGCTCATTTATGCCGCGCCCGGTAATGATGATAGTGTCCAGCGGCTCGCGCGGATCCAGCTCCGGCAGGCGATAGTCCGCCAGCAGGTTTAAACCGGACTGGCCGTGGATCACCAGATGAGGCTGGGTGGTGGCGATAATGATGCGGTAACGGGGCTGCGCAAGGCCGTCCGGGTGCAACCGGTTGGCCTGCATCAGAATGTCGGCGATACCGGCGGCTTCAAACAGCATGCCGCCGTCAGGAACGATAATCAGGATTTTCTTCATGTCCTGAAAAGTACCTTTATCACAAAATAAGTCAAGCGGCGGGATGAATGGCCAGGAAGATGTTGGCAGGAAGTAAAAAAAATATGTAGCAATGGTAAAACTTTTAGCGACAGGTATACCGTCAATACCCCTGATTGTGGGGTTAAATGCTTCCTGTTGAACATTAAAAGAACAAAAAGATGTAGCCAGACTTAATTATTAAGGCACAAAAAATAACTTCGAAGGCTAAATTCTCAAAAGTTATTTCGGCACGCGAAATTAATATACTGGCGTTATTTCCCTCTGCCTTGGTTAATGCGGGCACTCGTTAAGAATAAAACTTATCTTTGAAATGCAACAATGTAAATATCCTAAATATATCCCACAGCGCACAGAAAAAATGAAATTCTACTAATTATGGTAGTGGCGATAATAGGTGGCTTACGTTAATGATAGTGGTTCTCTTTTGGGTATTTAATTATTAATTTTCAATAAGATATACGCATTATCTGCCTAAGAAAAAGCAGATTTAAGCTAAGTGCGCATTTTTAATGAGATTAATCCTATAATGCATTGGGCGGATCGTTATACGCCATTAAGCAGACGGGAAATATTGAATTGATGGCAAGCTCATGTAAACTTGTCTACCGTTTGTCAAAATATGTCAGGAACACGCTGGGCCTATTTCTGTAGGGCTCGTGCGGTAGCTATGCCCTAAAATAGTTACATGCTGAAAATATCCTGACTATTTTAACAATAGCACCTAAGTCAAATTTTATCCCCTCTCTTCATCCTCTAAATATCGCTACGGAAAAGCATATGAAACTGCGCGTATTGTTATCACTTCTGTTTGTTATGGCGGTGGCGGGCTGTAAGGCGCCGCAGAAACCAGCGATCACCGATGATACGATCGTGACGAGCCAGGTTAATGGCGTCACGCTGACGCACCGTCACGCTGTTACCCCGCCGGCGGAGTTCACTCAGGTGAATGAACCGTATCGTGCCATGTACCCGGCATCCCTGATGAGCCGCCCTGACTACGGCGGAAAGGTGATCCGCACGCTTGAGACCGGCAAAACTTACGTTGTGCTGGGGCAGGTTGAACATTTCTGGATGGCGCTGGCCGATGAAGGGAGTGAACAGCTGATTGGTTACGTACCGATGCGTGCCGTGATTAAGGCTGACCAGTACGAAGCCACCGTGCGTAAACAGGCGCAGCGCCCTAAAGCGCGCAAGAAAACCACCTGCGTCGATGTCGATGGCAACAGCAAAGCCTGCAAAGACAGCGCGAACGGTACCTGGATCCTGAACTAAACGGGTTTCACGAGCATATTTTTATGAATAATAAAAATTTTCATCGGATGTGGTTCCCATTTTTTGCGTTGATTTTCGCGCTGATCGGTGGTTGTACGTCGTCTTCACACAGCGACCCCTCCCGCTACAATCTACAGTTTCAGGCTCATCCTCAAATCAATGATTCTGCGCCGCTTAAGGTCAGAGCGATGCTGCTGAAATCCGATGCGGATTTCATGTCCAGCGACTTCTACTCCTTACAGAACAACGCGTCAGCCACGCTTGGCGCGAATCTGCTGAACAGCGATGTGTTCTTCCTGATGCCGGGCCAGCTTTCGAAAACCCTGAGCGGTCAAAGCTCGCCGGACGCGCGCTATATCGGCGTGATGGCGGAATACCAGGCGCTGGACGGCAAAAAATGGCGTGTCTCACTCCCTTTGCCTGTTCCCGGCGAAAACGCGATTTACCAGTTCTGGAAATGGTTCGCAGATGAACTCCAGGCCAGCGTCTTCCTTGACGTAAACGGTATCCGGGTCATCAGCCAGTAACGCCCTTCATAACAGGAAAGAGATCATCATGACGAAAGCAGAAAAGGTCGTCTGGACAGAGGGCATGTTCCTGCGTCCCCACCATTTTCAGCGGACAGAACGTTACCTCCTCAACCACGTTCGTGAATGGGGAGCATTGCAGCGATCGTACCTCTGGGGCTTTCTCGACCTTGAGCTGGACGAAGCGATGCTTCGCCAGGGCTGCATTGCCCTGAGCTACTGTAGCGGTTTGCTGCCTGATGGCACGTTTTTCCAGGTTCGCAGCGATCGCAACGGTCCGGCCCCGCTAAAAATCCCTGATAACCTCACCAATGAAAAAGTGGTGCTTGCGCTGCCGGTTCGTCGCGGTGGCCGTGAAGAGGTGATTTTCAGCGAAGAGCACGCTTCTCTGGCGCGTTTTATTACCTTTGAGCAAGAGGTGGAAGACGATAACGCCATGTCGGTCGGGGAGGCCACGGTCCAGTTTGGTCGCCTTCGTCTGACCCTGATGCTGGAGAAAGATCTGACGGCAGAGTGGACCGCCATCGGCGTGGCGTTCGTCACCGAAAAGCGCAACGACAACCACGTGCGGCTGGATAACAGCTACATCCCGCCCATGCTGAACGCCAATAACAGCCCGCAGCTGTACGGCATGATCAACGATCTGCACGGCTTGCTGGTGCAGCGTAGCCAGCAGATTGGTGGCCGTCTGCGTCAGCCGGGGCGTTTCAATACGTCCGAGATGGTCGAGTTCACGCTTCTCTCGCTGATCAACCGTCACCTGGGCGACGTCTCGCATTTAAAAACGCTGCCGCTGCTTCACCCGGAAGCGCTCTGGCGCAGCTGGCTGCCGTTTGCCACGGAACTCGCCACCTGGACGCCGCAGCGTACCGCAGAGAGCATCCTGCCGGTATACGACCATGACGATCTCGCCGCTTGCTTCAGCAAACTGATGCTGATGCTGCGTCAGGGGCTGTCGCTGGTCATGGAAGACCACGCCATTCAGCTGCCGCTGCACGAACGCTCTCACGGACTGAACATCGCCACCGTGCCGGAGACCAGCATGGTTCGCGAGTTTGGCTTCGTGCTGGCGGTAAAAGCCAACGTCCCGGGCGAACACCTGCAAACCCATTTCCCTGCCCAGATGAAGGTTGCGCCAGTCTCAAAAATTCGCGATCTGGTTCAGCTTCAGCTGCCGGGCATCATGCTGCGGGCCATGCCCGTCGCACCGCCGCAGATCCCGTGGCATGCGGGCTACAGCTATTTCGAGCTCGAGAGGGGCAGCGAGCTGTGGCACGAGATGGACAAGTCCGGGGCATTCGCGCTGCATCTCGCAGGAGAATTCCCGGGTCTCGATATGGAGTTCTGGGCCATCCGTAGCCCGACAGAATAATAAAGCGAGCGCTTAATATGCAGGAACGACAGGATACCGGCAGCGATGCCGTGTTTACCGGAGCCAGTGGGAATAATCAGCTGGTGGCGGCCGCCAATCCGCTGCTCAATGCGATTCCGCAAATCCGTCATTCGGTTTCCCACGACGATCAGGTCGGGCTGCGCCAGCGCCTGATCGACGAAATTCGCCGATTCGAAGTGCGGTGCCAGCAGGCGGGCTTACCGTATGAAGTGATTGTCGGCGCGCGCTACTGCCTCTGCACGGCGCTGGACGAAGCCGCCGCCCTGACCCCCTGGGGAAGCAGCGGCGTCTGGTCAAGCAACGGCCTGCTGGTGACGTTTCATAACGAAACCTGGGGCGGCGAGAAGTTTTTCCAGCTGCTGGCGCGTCTGTCTCAGAATCCGCGTGAACACATTCTGCTGCTGGAGATGATCAACTACTGTCTGCTGCTCGGCTTTGAAGGGCGCTACCGCGTGCTGGACAATGGCCGCACCCAGCTTGAAACCATCAAACAGCGTCTGTGGCAAATGATCCGCGGCGTGCGCGGCAGCTACCCGCCGCCGCTTTCCCCGCATCCGGAAGATCGCCCCGTGCTGCGCAAGCTCTGGCGGCCAATGATTCCTCTCTGGGCGTGCGTGGCGCTGGTGGGCTTTATCGCCTGCCTGTTCTATATCGTCCTCAACTGGCGCCTGGGCGATAACACCAGCCCGGTGCTGGCGAAGATTTACCAGTCCCAGCTGCCGGAAACCACTATCCAGCAGCCTGCGCGTCAGATGCCGGCGGTGCTGAACCTGCGCGGTTTCCTGAAACCGGAAATTGAGGCCGGTCTGGTGGCCGTGAAGGATGAGGCGGATCGCAGCGTAGTGATCCTGAAAGGGGACGGACTGTTTGCTTCGGCCTCAACCGTGGTGCGCGATCGCTATGAGCCGGTCATCGACCGCATCGCCCAGGCGATGAATAACGTCAGCGGCAAAATTCTGGTGGTGGGGTACAGCGACAACGTGCCGATCCGCAGCGCCCGCTTCGCCTCCAACTATGAACTCTCGCTTGAGCGCGCCCGCTCGGTGCAAAAACAGCTACAGGGCAGCTTGTCCCAGCCTGAGCGCGTCAAAGCCGAAGGGCGGGGCGAGATCAACCCGGTAGCGCCTAACACGACGCCTGAGAATCGCGCCCGTAACCGCCGCGTGGAAATTACGCTGCTGGTGTCGCCTGACAATACCCAGGCCGAGCTGAACGGATTGCCGCAAGGAAACTAAGGATGCTGACTACTCTACTTTCTATACTGACCAATCGCATTCTGTGGAGCTTCCTGGGCGTAACGGCGCTCGCGGCGGTGATCTGGATGATTGGCCCGCTGTTGTCCATCGTGGATACCCGGCCTCTTGAATCCGAGCAGAACCGCGTCATCAGCATTGCGGTGGTCTACCTGATTTGGGCCCAGAGCCACATTCTGCCCCGGCTGTATAACGCCTGGCTGAACCGCAAGCTGATGGACAAGCTCAACGAAAACACCACCAGCCCGGAAGCGGCCGATCCGCAGAAACGTCTGAACAGCGAGGAGCAGATCCTTGCCGGGCGTTTCGACGAAGCCGCCCAGATGCTGAAAAAAGCCCACTTCAGCAAAGCGGGGCACGGCGCGCAGTGGACGCAGCGCTTCAGCACCCAGTACCTCTATCAACTGCCGTGGTACGTCATTATTGGCGCACCGGGTTCCGGTAAAACCACCGCGCTGGCCAACTCCGGGCTGCAATTCCCGCTGGCGGACCGCTTCGGTAAAACCGCGCTGCGCGGTATTGGCGGCACGCGCAACTGCGACTGGTGGTTCACCAATGAGGCGGTGCTGCTGGATACCGCGGGGCGCTACACCACTCAGGAGAGCGAGCAGGTTCAGGACGCCGGCGAGTGGCTGGAATTTATCAACCTGCTGCGTAAATACCGCCGCCGCCAGCCCATCAACGGCGTGATTATCAGCATCAGTATTTCCGACCTGCTTTCGCAGTCCGCGGAGGCCTCCCGCCAGCAGGCGGTGAACCTGCGCCAGCGTCTCTCAGAGCTGCACGAACAGCTGGGCATTCGCTTCCCGGTGTACGTGATGGTCACCAAGGCGGACCTGCTTAAAGGCTTCCGCGCCTGGTTTGCGGATTACGACAAAGCCCAGCGCGATCAGATCTGGGGCTTTACCCTGCCGTGGGAGCAGACCAAACACGCCGATTACGACCTGATGGGCAACTTCCAGCAGGAGTTTTCCCTGCTGCAACAGCGTCTGGATGCCGGCCTGCCGGAAACCATGCTGAAAGAGCACGATGCAAAAGCCCGTGCGGAAGCTTATCTCTTCCCGCAGGAGTTCGCCGCGCTGCGCCCGCTGCTGGCGGACTACCTGAGCACGGTCTTTGCCCGCTCAAATTTCGAAACCGAATTTTCCCCGCGCGGCATCTACTTCGCCAGCGGCACCCAGGAAGGCATGCCGTTTGACCGCGTGATGGGCGAGCTGAACCGCGCGCTCTCGCTGCCGGAGGGGGGCGAAAGCGACCGCTGGGACTCGGTGAGTAAAGAAGCGCCGATCCCGGGGGCGAAAGGTCAGAGTTTCTTCATTAAAAACCTGCTGCAAAACGTCATTTTTCAGGAGGCGGGCATCGCCGGCGAAAACCGCTGGTGGGAACTGCGCAACCGCGCCGTGATGTGGTCCGGCTATGCGGCGCTGCTGGCCCTGCTGGTGATCCTGGGCGGCCTGTGGCTGACCAGCTACGCCAAAAATAAAGCCTATCTGGAAGAGGTGGATGCAAAAGTGCCGGGGCTGGAGCAGCAGAGCAAGGCGCTGCAAAACCAGCCTCAGCGCGATCTGTTTGCGCTTCTGCCGCTGCTTAACAACCTGGTGGATCTGCCGAAAAGCGAGGCCTTTGACGTTAACGATCCGCCGGTTTCACGCCGTATGGGGCTTTATCGCGGAGATGACGTCAGCGATGCCTCGCAGTCTCTGTATCAGAAAGCGCTGGATCAGATGCTGCTGCCCGCCGTGGCGATGCACATAACCACCTGGCTGCGCAACGACAACGGCAGCGACGTGGAGTACAGCTATGAGGCGCTGAAGGCCTATCAGATGCTCTACCAGCCGAAGCATTACGACGGCAAATTCCTGCACTCGTGGGTGATGCTCAACCTGCAACGCAACCTGCCGCAGAACGTGACGCAGGCGGAGCTTCAGGAGCTGGAGTGGCACCTGACGCAGCTGCTGGAACCGAAAATTCAGGCTTCACCGTATGCCCAGGATGAGGATCTGGTGACCCGCGAGAGGGCGCTTATCAACCAGCAGCCGCTCTCCACCCGCGTGTACGGACGCCTGAAGCGTCTGCTGGAGCATGATGAAAACCTGAAGCCGGTTTCGCTTTCAGATCTCGGTGGCCCGCAGAGCGAGCTGGTGTTTTCCCGTAAAAGCGGCAAGCCGGTGAGTGAGGGCGTGCCGGGGCTCTATACGCCGGACGGCTACTGGAAAAGTTTTAACGACCAGATCGACAGCGTGACCACCGCCCTGCACGAAGATGATGCCTGGGTTCTGGGGGCGACCACCGCTCAGGAAGATAAACAGCAGATCGACAACGCCGTGCGTCAGCTTTACATGCGCGACTTCATCGTCAACTGGGATCGCTTTCTCGCGGACATTCAGCTCAATAACAGCGCCGATCTTTCCCAGCGCATCAACACCGCGCGCCTGCTTTCAGGCACCAACTCGCCGCTGCGCCGCCTGGTGCTCAACCTGAGCAAGGTGCTGACGCTGTCGCGCACTGCGCCTGCGCCGGAGGATGCGCAGAAAGCGGAAGAGCAAAGCAACCGCGCCACCCGTACGCTGGAAGCGCTGTTCAGCAACGGTGACAACGCTCCAACGCAGGGCGCGGTCGTAACGCAGGCGCCCGAGCAACTGGTGACCGACCACTATGCGCCGATGATTGAGCTGGCGCAGCCGCTGGAGAAGGGCGGCAAAACCATCGTCTTTGATGATTTTCTCAAACAGGTTGACGAGCTTTATCGCTACCTGACAGCCGTTCAGGATGCAGCAAACAGCGGTATGCCCGCGCCGGGCGGCGATGCCATCAGCCGCCTGCAAGCCAGCGCGGGCCGTCTGCCGGGCGGGCTGCAAACCATGTTCAGCAATATGGCCGTGGGCGCCAGCAGCGATACCCAGCGTCGCGATCTGGAAAACGTGCGTAAGCGCATCAACGTGGAAGTGGACGGGTTCTGCCGTCAGGCGATTGCCGGGCGTTACCCGCTGGTGCGTAGCGCCAGCACCGAAGTGACGCCGGACGATCTTGCCCGCATGTTCGCGCCGGGCACCGGGCTGATGGACACCTTCTTTCGCGACAACCTGACCAACAAGGTGGACACCACCCAGGCGAACTGGCGTTTTATGCCGGGCATCGACGGCAAAACGCTGCCGGGCAGCGAAGGGCTGCTGCGTCCGTTCCAGCAGGCGCAGTCCATCCGCGACGCCTTCTTTGCCAACGGCGCGACCACGCCATCCTTTAAGGTCACGGTGCGCACCGTGCGGATGGATAACACTATTCTGAACCTCACGCTGGACGTGGACGGTCAGCTGCTGCGCTACAGCCACGGTCCTCAGGCGGTGCAAATCATGAACTGGCCGGGGCCGGGCGGGACGAACCAGGTGCGTATGCAGCTCGGTCTGGCAAACGGCAGCACCGCAACGCTGGTGACCAACGGTTCATGGGCGCTCAACCGCTTTTTCGACAAGGCGCGCACCAGCCCTGGCGCGGGTAGCCTGAGCCGTCAGGCCACCTTCAACGTCGACGGACATCAGGTCACGCTGGAGTTTGCGCCGAACAGCATCCGCAACCCGTTCCAGCTTCCCCGTTTCTCATGCCCATAACCGCAAGGACAGCCGTATGACGAATACCCCTGCGATGAACCGCTACAGCTGGTATGGCAAATTACCCAGCGCCGGAGATTTTTTGCAGCGTCGCTTTCCGGATACCCTGCAACGCCAGTGGTCGCACTGGTTCCAGGTCGGCCTGCTGGCCTGGCAGCAGGAAGAGCAGCGCAGCGGCGAGCGCCCGTTTTCTAAAGCCCCGGTGTGGAATTTTGTCGTCCCGCCGATGCTCGGCAGCCAGATGATTCAGATGGGCTGCCTGCTGCCGGGCCGTGACAGCGTGGGCCGCCACTATCCGGTCTGTATTCAGCTAAGCTTTACCCCGGCTGAGTGGTCGTCCCGCCTGCTCGGGCAGGCCGAAAGCTGGTACCAGCAGCTGGGGCGTCTCGGGCTGCACGCGGTGCGTAACAGCTATTCTGCTTCCCAGCTGGATGACATGCTGATGACCATCCCGGCGCCACAGCCGGTAGAGCCGCAAAAGCGTTCCGACATTCTCGACGTGATTGGCTATGACGACGATGGTCAGAACACCCTGGGCTGGCCGCAGGCGGCGGACTGTTTCGATCCGCTGCGCCAGACCAGCTACTGGTGGACGAACCGCTGCGACGGCTACCCGCTCTACACTCACGTGCACAGCGGAAACTTTACCGGGCAGCTCTTTACGCTGCTGTTCGATCCGGCAGGCGGCGCCCGACCGGGTCGCCACGGGCTTTACCCGCCTATGTTTGAATAAGCAGGGACCTTATGAATATCGATGAATTTCTCGCGCCGATAAGCCCCGACAACCCCTGCGGTGAAAACCTGGAGTACGACGCCGATTTCCAGGCGATGAACCAGGCAAGCCAGGGCAAAGCCGAGCAGCAGTTTGGCGACACCATCATCCCGGCAGAGCCCGCAGACTGGAACACCGTTGAAAAGCTCGCCACCGGCCTGCTGACCCGCACCAAAGATCTTCGCGTGCTGCTGGCGCTCACCCATGCCTGGACGCGTCGCCGCGGGCTGGCAGGCTACGCCGACGGGCTGCTGCTGGTGCAGGAAGCGTTGTCCCGCTACTGGGAAAAGCTCTATCCGCTGCTGGAAGAGTATGGGGAAACCGATCCGTTCTACCGCATCAACGCCCTCGCCGGGCTGAGTGATAAATCCGACCTGACCGTCGCGGTGCGCAACGCCTCGCTGCTGCGCTCAAACGGGGATGAAATTTCGCTGCGTGACGCGCAGGCGCTGCTCGACGGCAGCAAAACCGAATGCCCGGACTACCCCGGCGGTCGCCCGAGGCTGATTGACGAGCTGGCGCGCGGCGACCAGCCCGGCACCGCGGCGGTTATCGTGATCAACGAGCGCCTGCTGGCTATCCGCGAACTGCTTACCGGCTATCTCGGCGAAAGCGGCGTCCCGGAGATGGAACAGCTGCTGAAAACCGTCGGGCTGGTTTCCAGCGCCTGTCAGGTGACCGATATCAGCAAGCTGCTGCCAAACCGTGACGCGCAGGCTGAACCGCACGCCGAGCCACAGCAGGTGGCCGCCCAGCCCGTCCAGCAAGTGACGGACTGGCGCAGCGTGCAGGTGACCAGCCGCGCCGACGCGCAGCTGATGCTGGAAAAAGCGAAGCAGTATTTTGCGCAGTACGAACCAAGCCATCCCGCACCGCTGATGATTGAACGGGTGCAGCGGCTGTCTGAACTCAACTTTATGGACATTATTCGCGACCTGGCGCCGGACGGCGTTAACCAACTGGAAAACATCTTTGGACGCCGCGAATGACGCGTCCTGGCATTATGACGACAGGCATGGAGTCTGCCGTTTCACCTTCACCGCGCATCTTTGATGGAGAACATCATGGCAATGAGTAACAGTGGACAGAAATTCATCGCACGCAACCGTGCTCCCCGCGTGCAGATCGAGTACGACGTAGAGATCTACGGTGCAGAACGCAAAATTCAGCTGCCGTTTGTGATGGGCGTTATGGCCGATCTGGTTGGCAAGCCGGTGGAAAACCTACCAGCCGTCGACGAGCGTAAATTCCTGGAAATCGACATCGATAACTTCGACGAACGCATGAAGGCGCTGAAGCCGCGCGTGGCGTTCCAGGTAGATAACACCCTGACCGGCGAAGGTAAGCTCAACGTCGATCTGACCTTCGACAGCATGGATGACTTCCTGCCGGACGCGGTGGCCCGCAAAGTTGAGCCGCTGAACAAGCTGCTGGAGGCGCGCACCCAGCTCTCTAACCTGCTGACCTACATGGACGGCAAAAACGGCGCGGAAGAGCTGATTGCAAAAATCCTTCAGGATCCGACGCTGCTCAAATCCCTGAGCCAGATGCCAAAAAATGACGAAAGTGCGAAAGGTAGCGAGGAATAATCGATGAGCAACCAGACTCAACAACACGATCAGCAGGCAGGTCAGGCGTTCAGCCAGGACGAGTTCAGCGCGCTGCTGAACAAAGAGTTTCGTCCGAAAACCGACCAGGCGCGCTCCGCCGTTGAAAGCGCGGTAAAAACCCTGGCGCAGCAGGCGCTGGAAAATACCGTCACCTTCTCTAACGACACCTACCGCACCATTCAGAACCTGATTGCCGGTATCGACGAGCAGCTCTCGCAGCAGGTGAACCAGATCATTCACCACGATGAGTTCCAGAAGCTGGAAAGCGCCTGGCGCGGCCTGAGCTACCTGGTCAACAACACCGAAACCGACGAGATGCTGAAGATCCGCTTTATGAGCATCTCCAAGCAGGAGCTGGGCCGCACCCTGAAGCGCTACAAGGGCGTGGGCTGGGACCAGAGCCCGATTTTCAAAAAAATCTACGAGCAGGAGTACGGCCAGTTTGGCGGCGAGCCGTTTGGCTGCATCGTCGGGGACTACTACTTCGACCACAGCCCGCAGGACGTTGAGCTGCTGGGCGAGATGGCGCGCATCGGCTCTGCGGCCCACTGTCCGTTCATCACCGGCACCGCGCCGGGCGTGATGCAGATGGAATCCTGGCAGGAGCTGGCTAACCCGCGCGATCTGACCAAGATCTTCCAGAACACCGAATATGCCGCCTGGCGTTCCCTGCGTGAATCCGAAGATGCCCGCTATCTGGGGCTGGTGATGCCGCGCTTCCTGTCGCGTCTGCCTTACGGCATTCGCACCAACCCGGTGGACAGCTTCGATTTTGAAGAGCAGACCGACGGCGCGAACCACAACAGCTACTCGTGGGCGAACGCGGCCTATGCGATGGCCGCGAACATCAACCGCTCCTTCAAAGAGTACGGCTGGTGTACCTCGATTCGTGGCGTGGAGTCCGGTGGGGCGGTGGAAAACCTGCCGTGCCATACCTTCCCGAGCGATGACGGCGGCGTGGACATGAAGTGTCCGACCGAGATCGCCATCAGCGACCGTCGTGAAGCCGAGCTGGCGAAAAACGGCTTTATGCCGCTGGTGCACCGTAAAAACTCCGACTTTGCCGCCTTTATCGGGGCGCAGTCCCTGCAAAAACCGGCCGAGTACCACGATCCGGACGCCACCGCGAACGCGCGTCTGGCCTCCCGTCTGCCGTACCTGTTTGCCTGCTGCCGCTTTGCCCACTACCTGAAGTGCATCGTGCGCGACAAAATCGGCTCCTTCCGCGAGCGCGAAGAGATGGAGCGCTGGCTGAACGACTGGGTAATGAACTACGTCGACGGCGACCCGGCGAACTCCTCACAGGAGACCAAGTCCCGTAAACCGCTGGCGGCTGCGGAAGTGCAGGTGCAGGAAATCGAAGACAACCCGGGCTACTACGCCGCGAAGTTCTTCCTGCGCCCGCACTACCAGCTGGAAGGTCTGACCGTTTCCCTGCGTCTGGTATCTAAACTTCCGTCGCTGAAGACAAAAGACGCGTAATGACGATTGCCGGCCCGCAAGGGTCGGTAACCTAGTTCTTCGAAACCAACTTCTTTAAATTTCATCAACGACATTTATTCACCTCAGGGAGATCTGAAATTGGGAGCTAGTTCGCCAACAGAAATTGCCGAAGGTATGTTGAAAATATTCAACACGCGCAAACAAAGCGGTCCTGAAATCTTTGCCCGGAGTACGGTCGATGGTTTTATGTCCATCCCAGAAGATTTATGGATGCTTACGAAGGATTTCCTTGATTCAGATCACCGGTGGCGAAATCAAACCGACAAAATCAGACTACTGACCCTTATCAAAAAAGGGCTCACGTCAGAGGATGTCCGTCGGTTAATAAATACAGTTATAAAACGCTACCTGTCTGGATTATCTGAAGAGCAATCTAAGGAGCTACTCCTGAAAATAGGTGGGTCGCAAGCCGGTGGTATTGCCTTTAAAATGATTTTTGTAAACGAGCTAATTGCATTGTTTGTTTCGAAAATTGTACCGCGTTTTCTGGTCTCTGCTGGAATTACAGGAGTGTTAAGCGTTGGTGCTTCCATTTCTCGCTCAGTTTATACATCATATGATTTGTTAAAATTAAATAAAGATGTTTACAACGAGTTACGTGGTGCGGGAGATTTGGATTTGTTATATTTCCTTGTTGAAGATAACGTTAAACCATTCATTGAAGCTATAAACTATCAACAAAGTCATGGCGCTATCGATCAAGATATTTTTAACCGGTTTTTAACGGGGGTTCCTCGTGTTTGATAAAGCAATTAGATATATAGGGGTATATCTCATGCTTCTACTATCTTTCATGCTTTTCTTTACGGTGCTTGGTTATTATGTTTTCGTCTTTGACTGGAGTGTGAGTACTTTTGAAGTAACGATAAATGCAGCTTTGTTAATATTTGCTGTGGCTGCATCTATCGCTATTTATTACTTTGCTGAAAAATTAAAATCACGACTTTGATTTGCGTAATGATTTCAGTAGATAATAAATCACCAGAAGAACGATAAGCAGGAAAAGTAATTTCCCAAATAGGTAGCCAGCCGCCAGGGTAGTCATCTGCTCAAGCGTGAAAACATACCATGCGGACTGGAATAGATTCACGGTAGTGAAAATTGCAACAATGAATAATCCAATTGCAAGTATTGTTAAGAGAAGATTTTTCATTTGTGTCCTTATGTAATCCGGAAGTGATTGAAATTATTCTAGATGATGAAATCAATGATTGTCTAGCGTTGAGACACAGTGATGAGTGACAAACCATAATTTAGGGTGGTTGTTATTGCAGCCACTCTGAACAGTCTGTGCGAGTACGATATCGACAGACTAGAGGCAGAGGTAAAATATGGACGGTTTTATTCAGCCCCATGCTTTCCTGTTTGCCATATAAGGGCTTTTTCGAAAGCAATATTGTTCATCCACGAAGAGTAGATATTATGGCTATTGATATGTTTCTGAAGGTCGAGGGTGTTACGGGCGAATCTAAAGATTCTAACCACACCGGCTGGACTGACATTACCTCCTTCTCCTGGGGCGCGTCCCAGCCAGGTAATATGAGTGTGGGTGGTGGCGGTGGTGCCGGTAAGGTTAACTTTAACGATCTGCACGTTAACGCTCTGATCGACAAATCCACTACAGCAATCCTGAAACACTGCGCAAGCGGTAAGCACCTGACCAAAGTTGAACTGTCCGTCTGCAAAGCGGGTGGTCAGCAGGTTGAATACACCCGCATCACCCTGGAAGACGTTCTCGTGACTTCCGTTCAGTACACCGGTGCAGACAACGGCGATACCGTTGGCGTGACCTATGCATTCCAGGCTGCGAAAGTGAAACAGCAGTACTGGGAGCAGACCACTGCCGGTGGTAAAGGTGCTGAAAGCAGCGCTGGCTGGAACATCAAAGAAAACAAAGAAGCATAACAGGAGTGGGCCCGAAAGGGCTCACTTTATCCTGGGCTTTTTAAAAGGGAAAATACTTATGCGTCCTGCTTTTGGTGCAGCATGGAACCGTTTCAGAGAAGTGAACGTAAACGTAGAACAGGTTGGCAAATTATTGGGTGGAAAAGTTCAGCATAATATCGACGCCGGAATTTTTAAAAATGCCTGCCCAATTCGTATGAGCTACGTTTTAAATTACTGTGGTATTCCGATTCCTTCTAACAGTAAATATGCGACAGTGACCGGAAACGACAAAAAACGCTATATGTTCCGCGTTAAAGATATGATTGCATTCCTACCCACGGTACTGGGCAATGCAGATATATCGGTCTCTTCCCCAACGCCTGCGCAATTTGCAGGTAAGCAAGGCATTATCATCTTTACCGGGCATGGCTGGAGCGACGCAACAGGTCATGTAACACTCTGGAATGGTAATATTTGTTCTGATGACTGTCATTTCCTTGGTTCGCCGGGTAATGGTTCATTTATTCCTACCAACGCCACCTTCTGGAGCCTGAAATGAAACGTTTACTGCTGCTCGTATTGGCATTAAATGCCTCGGTTGTTTATGCCCAAACGCTGCCTGCCGTCAGCGCTTTTTCTCAGCAACAAATTTTTGAAAACTGGGTGCAAAATCGGTGCATCAGTAAGATCGCGGACAGTAAAAGTCTGAAAGAAGATGCAGAGGCCAGCGCGGCCGCATGGCTGGAAGCAAGCGACCTGCCTGCTGAAAATTTTGAAAAAGCTGACAAGGTGATTGCAACTTTACTGAAAGAGAGCGTGGGCGGTACTCAGTCGGGTCATTATCAGGTATTGAAGTGCAGCTTAATCGCCAACAGCGACGCGATTCGTCCGCTCAAAACCGCAAAATAGAAGCAATAGAAGCGGGCCCAAACCCCGCCGTTCTCATCCCCGAGAGCGGCAGCGTTTGAGCGCTAATCATACCAGCAGGAATACGCCATGCGATTCACGATTATTTCTACGAAACCCGGTCATCAGCCGCCGCAAAGCAGCTGTGATTTTTATGCCCCGGGCGGCACCATTGGGCGCGGTACGGATAACAATCTGGTGCTGCCGGACAACGATCGCACTATCTCGCGTTTGCAGGCTATCGTTCACGTCGACGCCAGCGGCGAATGTCGCGTCACGAACCGTGGCAGCGTCACCCGCGTGGTATTGAATGATATTCCGCTGGAGCGTGGGCGTCAGGTTGAGCTTCAGGATGGGGATATTCTCGGTATTGATGATTATCGCATCGAAGTCAGCGAACTTATTCACGATACCCAGCCCGTAAGCCGCATGGCGGCCAGCATGCAGCAGGCGCGTCCAGCGGCAACACCCGCACCGGCAGCGGCGCCGCAACCAAAACCGGCCAGCGCCTCGCCTCGCGGAAAAGCTGAACCTACGGCCGTGCCGTCGGAAATCTGGGACAGCCTGATGCAGGAGTTCTCTATCTCCGACAGCATCTCCAGCAACCGGGCAAAACCACAGCCCGCTGCATCCCACGACCCATTCTCCCAGCCCGCGGCTCCGGAGCGGAATGCCGAAGATCCGCTGGCGATGTTCAACGACACCGATCCGGCACTTGAACGTAAAAATGTGGATCCGGACTCGCTGTTCAGCGATGACGCGTTGTTCAAGCAGGAGAGCATCTTTGACGATGTCACCCCTTCAACGCTGGTGCAGCCGGACGAAAGCAAACCTGCCCAGCCAAAGGAAGAGGCCGCGGATGAACTCGATCCGTTAGCCCTGTTTGGCGGGACGGCCAGCGCGCCTGCCGCGCGTCACGACGACCCGCTCGGCCTGATGGGCGGCGCGCCGTTAACCCATCCGGATGAAATCGCGGCTGATATGCCGGAGCCAAAGCCTGAACCTCAGCCCGCACCGGAAGAGGATGCGCTTGCCGGTTCGCCGCTGTTCGATCCGGAACCGACTGAACCGCAGGACGCGCCGCGCGCGGAAGAAGAGCCCGCGCGTCCCGATTACGCCGGCTTCACCATGCCAACGCCGCAGGCCGTGGCGCGCAGTCACGCCCAGGCGCCTAAGGGCCGCCTGCGCATCGACCCGGTTAAAAACGCCGCATCCCCCGCGGCTGCCGCACAGACCGGCGAGCGGGGCGAGGTGCTTCAGGGCGAACTGCTGGAAGCGCTGCTGGAAGGCATGGGCCTGAGCGAAATGCAGCCGGTGCCGCAGTTTGACCGCGAAAACATGCGTCAGCTGGGCCAGATCCTGGGCATGTTCTCGCAGGGGACCGTGGCGCTGCTCTCCTCGCGGTCCATCCTCAAGCGCGGGGTAAAGGCCGATATGACCATGGTGCTCGACGATGCCAACAACCCGTTCAAGCTGCTGCCAACCGGTAAAACGGTCCTGATACAGATGTTCGGCACGCCGATGCCGGGCTTTATGCCACCGACCAAATCGGTGCGTGATGCACTGATCGATCTTCAGGCGCACCAGCTGGGGATGATCTCCGGTATCCGCGCCATTATCGCCGCTATGCTGCAATCCTTTAACCCGGAACAACTGGAAGAGCAGGCGAAGCAGAACGGGATGACGTCGCGCCTGGCGCTGCCGGGCAGCCGTAAAGCCGCGCTGTGGGATTATTTCGTTCGCAGCTATGGCGAGACGGCGGGCGAGATCGAGGACGACTTCCATACCCTGTTTGGCGAAGCCTTCCTCCATGCCTATGACATGGAGGTCAATCAGTACAAAGACTCACAAAGCGGATCCGAAGAAAAATGAATATCGCAACGGCTTCTCTCTCCCGCCAGGGAACGCGCGCCAGCAACCAGGATCAGACGGGAGAAACCATCGGGGAACGTTCAGCCTGCTTTGTCGTCTGCGACGGCATCGCGGGCCTGCCGGGCGGCGAGGTGGCCGCTGAGCTGGCCCGCAACAGCATAATTTCCCGCTTTGATGGCGACAAGCACCTGAATGCGCAGCATATTCGTGACTACGTTCAAACGGCGAACCGTACCATCCTCAGCGAACAGCAGGCGGTGCAGGACTATCGCCGGATGGGCACCACGCTGGTCAGCCTGTTTATCGACAGGGATTACCGTCTGGCCTACTGGGCGCACGCCGGTGACAGCCGCCTGTACCTGTTTCGTCGCGGCTGGCTGTGGCACGTCACCACCGATCACAGCCTCGTCCAGCAGATGAAGGATGCCGGACATCAGACCGATGACCTCAACAGCAACCTGCTGTATCTGGCGCTGGGTATTGAGAATGGCGGACCGGAAGCGAGCTACAGCGATGTGGTGCAGGTTGAAGACGGCGATGCATTTTTACTCTGCACCGACGGTTTCTGGCACGGCGTCAGCGAAGAGCAGATGAAGCAGTCGCTGCACATGGTCAATACGCCACAGGAGTGGCTGACCTTAATGAACCAAATCATTCAAAAGAATGGCGAACAGGAGGGCAATGCTCAGGATAACTACACCGCCGTGGCGGTGTGGATGGGCAACCCTCAGGACACCACTTTGCTGCATACGCTCTCTGACGCAGCACAATTTCTTCCCTGCGGAACTGATTAGACACACAAGGATTGATATGAAACTTTGGCTATCGGGTTTGGCTCTTCTGACGGTGGCGACCACCGCACAGGCTGAAAACTTCCGCATCGTGCAGTCTCCTGCGCAGAAGCTGGATATCTGGATCGACAACATTAAAGACAATACGCCGCAAAGCTGGTGTAAGTCGGACGTGGCGCTGCGCATCGTGGCGAACGGTAAGAAAGAGGTTTCGGTGCTGGAAAACTTCGTGCCGCGCCTTGGCTCGCTGCTGGAGCACCAGTGCAGCAAGCTGAATACCCTCAACTGGACGCTGAACGATCCGCAGGGTACGACGCTTGCCCGTGGCACCGCGGCTAAAGCGCAGGACTGGGCGCTGGTGGTGAAGCAGCAGGAAACGGCGGTGGCAGCGACCACCACCCCGGGCGCGCTGCTGCCGCCTGACCAGAATCCGGAGACGCACACCGTAGCGGCAGACCGTACCCCATGGCAGGAGTTTACCCTTCAGGACGGCTGCCACCTGCGCACCTTCTGGGAGGGCGGTTCCTCCGCGCCGGCGCTGTTTATTCCTGACTCCGACACCACCCGCTGCGGTAACGGCAGCTGGCTCAGCGGCCACACGGTGGTGACGCAAAACCGTAACGGGACGCAGAAAGCGATTCCGGTCACCTACATTCACGGCTTCCCGGTGATGGGGCTGAACAACGCGGTCGATCCTGAAAACGCGCTGATCACCTCTGTCAACAAAGAGCGCATGGTCTTCAGCACCCAGAACAGCGACCAGAGCTGGATGATCCTGCCGTACGACAGCACCCTGAACGGCTGGAAGAGCAACGGTACGGTGGCGGTGGAAATCACGCGCGAGATCGCCAGCGACGACGCCCGACTTCAGGCGCGTATCGCCGAGGTCAAGAAGATCTGGAGCGCATGGGTTGCACCGGGCGCTGAGCTGAACGTTGTTCTGATCGACACGCTGCGCCCGCAGCTGCGCGATCCGGCAATAGGCGCCTGGCGCGCGGCGAATTAAGGAGTGGCCATGAATACGCTTTTTCAACGCCTGGCGGGTGAGTCGATTAACGACGCGCTGCTTCGCCTGGAAGCCGATATAAAAGCCCGCCCGGCGGATGCCGACCTGCGCGCCGCGTTTGTGCAGTTTCTGGTCCTCAGCGGCAACTGGGCGCGTGCCCTGACCCAGCTGAAAAGCTGGCTGGCGCTGAAGCCGCAGGCAAAACCGACCGTGACGCTGCTGGAGCAGGCCATTCAGGGCGAACAGCAGCGGGCCCGCGTGTTTGCAGGAGAGGCGCGTCCGGCGATGCCCGAGGCGCAGTGGCCATGGCTGACGACGTTAGCCCAGGCGCTGACGGAAAGCGGCGAGCACGCGCAAAGGCTGCGTCTGGAGGCACTCGAACAGGCCCCGGCAAGCCGTGGACAGGTCACGCTCGAGAATGAAGAAAACCAGCCCTTCGACTGGCTGATGGACGGCGATGCCCGTCTGGGTCCAGTGTGTGAAACTCTGGTCAATGGCCGTTATTTCTGGGTACCGTTCTGCGCTATCGACACGATCCGTTTTCAGGCTCCGGCCAGCGTGACCGATCTGGTATGGCGTCATGCGCTGGTCCGCCTCACGGACGGCAGCGAGCAGGTCTGTCAGATCCCGGCGCGTTATCCGTTTGCTGACGGCGCTTCCGATAGCGTTAAGCTGGGGCGCACTACCGAGTGGCTCCCGCTCGACGATGATGGCGTCCTGTATGAAGGCATGGGGCAGAAAGCCTGGCTGAGCGAGCAAAGCGAAAGCCCGCTGCTCACCCTGAGCCTGGTGACGTTTGCTGCGGATGCTGCGGATGAGTAATCCCGCTGGCGAAGGCGATCTGCTGCGCAGCGGCTGGCAGGCCCGCAGCAGGCAGGAGAAAGTGGGGGCACGCGACAAGATGCAGCCCTCGCTGCTGGATCGCCTGACGGATAACGATCCGGAAAAAAAACGCGAGTCCGCCAACAGCAATTTGATCACCCACGCCGCGCTGCGTCGCAACGTTCTGCGGGATTTACAGTGGTTGTTTAATACCATCAACCACGATTCCTCCAGCGACTTAAGCGGGCTGACGCAGGTGAGCCGTTCCGTCGTCAACTTTGGCGTTGCGCCGCTGGCGGGGAAAAGAATGTCCGATATCGAATGGCACGACATTCAGCGTAAGCTCACCGAAGCGATTATTAACTTTGAACCGCGGATCCTCCCGCAGGGGCTTCAGGTTCGCTGCGTGTCCGATACCTCGTCGTTAGATCTGCACAACGTGCTGTCTATCGAAATCAAAGGTCGCCTGTGGTGCGTGCCGTATCCGCTGGAGTTTCTCTTTCGCACCGACGTCGACCTTGAAAACGGTCATTTTGAACTGAAGGATGCGGGGTAATTATGGAAAGCAAACTGCTCGAATATTACAACCGTGAACTGGCCTATCTGCGCGAGATGGGCGCGGAGTTCGCCGAACGCTATCCGAAGGTGGCGGGGCGGCTTGGCATGCGCGGCATCGAAGTGGCGGACCCGTACATCGAGCGGCTGATGGAAGGTTTTGCCTTTCTGACCTCCCGCGTGCAGATGAAGATGGACGGCGAGTTCCCGCGCTTTTCACAGCGCATGCTGGAGATGATTGCGCCGAATTATCTGGCGCCCACGCCGTCGATGGCGATCGCTGAAATTCAGCCCGACAGCAGCCGCGGCGACCTGAGCAAAGGCTTCATTGTGCCGCGCGGCACCATGATGGACAGCCTGGCGCTGAAAAAAACCGGCGTCACGTGCAGCTATACCACGGCGCACGAAGTGAACCTGCTGCCGCTAAAAATCGACAGGATCGAGCTCGGCGGCGTGCCCGCCGATCTGCCGCTGGCCCAGCTCGGCCTGAGCCAGCGGGGGATCAGCAGCGCCTTGCGGATCCGCATTGCCTGCGATGGCCCGCAGCACCTCGGACACCTGGATTTTGACCGCCTGGAGTTCTTCTTAAGCGGCCCGGACATCGAGGCGCTGAAGCTGCTGGAGCTGGTCATGGAGCACCACGCGGGCATCGTCTGCCAGACGGTCAGCAAGCAGCCCCAGCGCCAGCTGTTGTCGTCTGACGCCCTGCGTCAGGAGGGCTTTGACGCGGACCAGGCGCTGCTCCCGGACGATCTGCGCAACTTTGACGGCTATCGCCTGTTGCAGGAGTACTTTGCGTTCCCGGCACGCTTTCGCTTCATCAGCCTGAGCGGGCTGGGCAAGCTGATCCAGCGCTGCGAAGACGAAAAGGCGTTTGATATCTTTATTCTGCTCGACAAGAGCGACGATCAGCTGGAGCGCGTAGTGGACGCCAGCCACCTGGCGCTGCACTGCACGCCGGTGATCAACCTGTTCCCGAAAGTGGCGGCACGGCAAAAGCTGAACGAAGGCCAGCATGAATACCATCTGGTGGTGGATAACATCCGACCGCTGGATTATGAAATTTATGCCGTGAAAAAAATCTACGCCAGCGCCGACGGGCAGCGGGACGACCAGACGTTTCGACCGTTCTGGAGTACCTGGAGCGGCGACGCGGGTAACTACGGCGCTTACTTTTCCCTGCGCCGCGAGCAGCGCGTTCTCTCGGAACACGCGCTGCGCTACGGCACCCGCACGGGCTATATCGGCTCGGAGGTCTTTGTCTCGCTGGTGGATGCGCAGCACGCGCCGTGGCAGGAGAACCTGCGCTACATTTCCGCCGAGGTGCTGTGCACCAGCCGCGACCTGCCGCTGATGCTCCAGCAGGAGCTCGGGCAGTTTATTATGGCCGACTCCATGCCGGTGAAGGCGTTAACCCTGCGCAAAGGCCCGACGCCGCCGCGTCCGGCGCTGGCGGAAGGGTTCAGCACCTGGCGACTCATCAGCCAGCTGCAAATGAATTACCTCAGCCTGATGGACAGTGAAAACGAAGAGGGCGCCGCCGCGCTGCGTCAGCTGTTAGGGCTGTATGCTAACCTGGCAGAGACGCCGGTTGCCCGTCAGGTGGATGGCGTTCGCCACTGCGTGCTGGAGACGGTTCACCGCCGCGTGCCGGAGCCGGGCCCGGTGGTGTTCGCCCGCGGGATCGGCATCACCCTGACCGTCGATGAACGCGCCTTTTCCGGCGCCAGCCCGTGGCTATTCGGCAGCGTGCTGGAGCGCCTTTTTGCCCGCCTGGTCTCCATCAACAGCTTTACGGAATTCACGCTCAAGAGCCAGCAGCGCGGCGAAATCGGCTACTGGGCGCCGCGCATGGGTAAAAGGGCGCTGGTATGAGCGAGGTTGCCCCTGCAACGCTGCGCGTGCATCGCCTGACGCCGCTGCCCGATGCTTTCTGGCGCGGGGTGCGCGAGACGCCGTGGCGCTACGATCTGTTCCAGCTGTTAAGACGCATTGATGCCCAGGGCGGTGAACGTTATCCGCTGGGACGCGCGCCGCTGCCGAAATTTGAGCCGCTGCGTATTGGTCAGCAGCCTTCGATGGGCTTTGCGCCGTCAACGGTTGCCGAGGTCCGGCAGCGAGAAGAGAACGGGCTGCATGAGGTTTCTATTCTGAGCTTCGGGCTGTTTGGTCCTAATGGCCCGCTGCCGGTACACATGACCGAGTATGCCCGCGAGCGTATTCATCATCATCAGGACCACAGCCTCAGCGCGTTTGCCGACCTCTTTCACCACCGCCTGACGCTGCTGTTCTACCGCGCCTGGGCGGACGCGCAGCCTGCCGTTTCACTGGATCGCGACGACAACAGGCGCTTCGAAGGGTATCTGGCGTCGCTGATTGGCATGGGCCAGCCCGGTCAGATGTCGAAAGGCAGTCTGAGCGCGCATGCCCGCTTTACCCACGCCGGGCACCTGACCCGCCACGGGCGAGATCCGGAAGGGCTGGAGAAGATCCTGCGCAACTATTTCAACGTTCCGGTCAGGCTGGTGGCCAACGTCCCGCAGTGGATGCCGCTCTCAACGCGGGAGCAGGCACAGCTGGGTGAGGGGCGGCGCCTGCCGCGCATGGGGGAATCCGCCTTCCTCGGCATTGCGGTACGCGACGTGCAGCATAAGTTTCGGCTGGAGATTGGCCCCTTAAGCGCAGACGAGTACAACCGTTTTCTGCCGGGCGAAGGGTGGGTCACCGAGTTGCGCGACTGGGTGCGACAGTATGCCGGGGTGGAATTTGAATGGGAAACACGGGTGATCCTGCGCGCCGATGCGGTGCAGGGCGCCACGCTCGGCAGTGCCGGGCGATTAGGGTACAACACCTGGCTGGGCCTTCAGCCTCAGCCTGTTCCGCGTGGCGATCTGGTGTATCGCGCAGAGCGATAATCCTTCCGTATACCGAATCATTGTTAATGGAAACTAACATGTCAGAAATTAGCCGTGCCGTGCTTTTCGGCAAACTGGATACGCTGTTATTTACCTCTCTGGAGAGCGCGACTGCCTTTTGCAAACTGCGCGGCAACCCGTACGTTGAGCTGGTGCACTGGCTGCATCAGCTGATGCAGCAGCAGGATGGCGATCTGCAACGGGTCATCCGTCACTTCGTCCTTGATGAACAGCAGCTGACGCGCGATATCGTGGCGGCGCTGGATGCCCTGCCGCGCGGCGCCAGTTCCGTCTCTGACCTTTCCGAGCATATCGACAGCGCCGTCGAGCGCGCCTGGGTCTACGGCTCGCTGAAGTTTGGCGTCAGCCGCATCCGCGGCGGCCATTTGCTGATCGGCATACTGAAAACGTGGAATCTGGCTAACGTGCTGAAAGGCATTTCGGGGCAGTTCACCCGACTTAACGTCGAGGTGCTGATCGAGCAGTTCGACGCCATTTGCGGCGACAGCAAAGAGAGCCAGCAGGCTGCCGCCGCGGCGGATGCGCCTGCCGGTGCCGTACCGGCCGCGCAGGGCACGCTGGCGCAGTATGGTCAGGATCTGACGGCGCGCGCCCGGGAAGGCAAGATTGACCCGGTGGTGGGGCGCGATGAAGAGATCCGCCAGATGGTCGATATCCTGATGCGTCGTCGCCAGAACAACCCCTTGCTGACCGGGGAAGCCGGCGTCGGGAAAACCGCGGTCGTGGAAGGGCTGGCGCTGCGTATCGCCGACGGCGACGTTCCGGAGCCGCTGCAAAACGTTCAGCTGTGGCTGCTGGATATCGGCATGCTTCAGGCCGGGGCGGGCATGAAGGGGGAATTTGAAGCGCGCCTCCAGGCGCTGATTAACGAGGTGCAGTCCAGCGCCACGCCGATTATTCTGTTTATCGATGAGATCCACACCCTGATTGGCGCAGGCGGACAGCAGGGCACCGGCGATGCCGCTAATCTGCTCAAGCCAGCCCTGGCGCGCGGCCAGCTGCGCACCATCGGCGCGACCACCTGGGCGGAATACAAAAAATACATTGAGAAAGATCCGGCGCTGACCCGCCGCTTCCAGACCGTACAGGTTCACGAGCCGGATGAAGCGAAAGCCGTACTGATGCTCCGCAGCACCGTGTCGCCGCTGGAAACCCATCATCAGGTTTTACTTCTCGACGAAGCGGTCAGCGCGGCGGTGAAGCTGTCGCATCGCTATATTCCTGCACGTCAGCTGCCGGATAAAGCGGTAGCGCTGCTGGATACCGCCTGCGCGCGCGTGGCCGTCAGCCAGAGCGCGCCGCCTGCCCAGCTGGAAGACTGCCTGCGTCATCTGGCGGCCCTGGACGTGGAGCTGGAAATTGCCGAACGCGAAGCCCGCGTGGGGGCAGGCGATCCGGCGCGCGTGGCAACCTTGACCGCCGAGCGAGACGCGTTCGAAACCCAACGCGAAGCCCTTTCCCGCCGCTGGGAAGAAGAGCGCAGCCTGGTGCAGGATATTATCCGCCTGCGTGCCGCGCTGTTTGCGGCGGGTGATGAGGATACGGCTGAACTGCGCGGCCAGCTGGCGGAGCAGCAGCAGGCGCTGACGACCTTACAGGGCGACGAACCGCTGCTGTTTGCCGCGGTGGATGAAAACGTGGTGGCGGCGGTGGTCTCGGACTGGACCGGGATCCCGCTGGGCCGGATGGTGAAAAATGAGATCGACGCGGTGCTTAACCTGGCCGACACGCTGAACCAGCGGGTCATTGGCCAGCGCCACGGCCTGGATCTGATCGCCCGTCGGGTGAAAACCGCGCGTGCGAAGCTTGACGATCCGAACAAACCGATCGGCGTATTTATGCTCTGCGGGCCGTCCGGCGTGGGTAAAACCGAAACCGCGCTGGCGCTGGCGGAGTCGCTTTATGGCGGCGAGCAGAACGTCATTACTATCAACATGAGCGAATTCCAGGAAGCGCACACCGTATCGACGTTAAAAGGTGCGCCTCCGGGCTATGTGGGCTATGGTGAAGGCGGCGTCTTAACCGAGGCCGTGCGCCGCCGTCCCTACAGCGTGGTGCTGCTGGACGAAATTGAAAAAGCGCACCCTGACGTCCACGAGATCTTCTTCCAGGTCTTCGACAAGGGCTGGATGGAGGACGGCGAAGGGCGTCACATCGATTTCCGTAACACCATTATTATTCTGACGTCTAACGTGGGTACCGACCTGATCAGCGCCATGTGCGCCGACCCGGAGCTGATGCCGGAGCCCGATGCGCTGAGCGGCGCCCTGCGCCAGCCGCTGCTGGAAGTCTTCCCGCCGGCGCTGCTGGGGCGTCTGTTGGTGGTGCCGTATTACCCGCTGAGCGACGAGATGCTGGGGCAGATTGTCCGTCTCCAGCTCAAGCGCATTCAGCGACGTCTGGAAGAGAATCACAACATTATTTCTGAATTTGACGACAGCGTGGTCGAACAGATTGTTCAGCGCTGTACCGAGGTAGAGTCGGGCGGACGTATGGTCGATGCGATTCTGACCAATACGTTACTGCCTCAGATGAGCCAGATTTTACTTACCGCCAGCCGCAGCGACGAGCAGTACCGACGTCTGCACGTCACCTGCGAGCAGGGCGAGTTCCACTGTCAGTTTGCCGCGTAATAATCATCAAGAGAACTGTAAAAGATGACGGATAATGATAACAATCGGACTGTCCCAAACGCGCTCCCGGTCGGGTACCGTTTCAATGAGTTTGAAATAAAAGAGGTGATTGGCGGCGGCGGATTCGGCATCGTCTATCGCGCCTGGGATCACCAGCTCGAACGCACTATCGCTATCAAAGAGTTTATGCCTTCCTCCCTCGCCGTACGCGGCGAGGATATGACGCTGGTGCTGCGCAGCGAGCGCTTTGGCAAAGCGTTTTCTGCCGGCCTCAACAGCTTCATCCAGGAAGCCCGCCTTCTGGCGCGCTTTAACCACCCGAACCTGCTGCACGTGCTGCGTTTCTGGGTGCAAAACGACACGGCCTATATGGGGACGCTGTTTTACAGCGGCACCACGCTGTCGCGTCTGCGCGAAGAAAAACCGGAGCTGATTAACGAGGCGTGGATCCGCCGCATGCTGCCGATGCTGTTTGGCGCCATCAAAACGATCCACGACGAAGGCTATCTGCACCGCGATATCTCGCTGGATAACATTCAGATTCAGGATAACGGCCTGCCGGTGCTGCTCGATTTCGGTTCGGCGCGCCGCACCATCGGTAACCTTTCGGACGAGACGGAAACCATGCTGCGTCCGGGATTTGCGCCTATCGAGCAGTACACCGACGACAATGAAAGCGAGCAGGGGCCATGGACGGATATTTACGCGCTCGGCGCCGTGCTGCGTACCCTCATCGTGGGCTCACCACCGCCGGTCAGCGTGGTGCGTTCGATTCAGGACACCTGCAAACCGCTGGTGGAGCTGATGCCGCAGGGGTATTCCATCCCGCTGCTACAGGCCATCGACAAGGCGCTGGCGCTGCATATGGAAGACCGTCCGCAATCCATCGAGGAGTTCGCGGCGCTGATCGAGATGCCCGTCGCCGGTATCGACGAGGTGCTGACCGCGAAAAAGACCGGTACGATGCTGGTGCCGGTGGAAGAGGAAGCGTCTGCTTCCGCGCTGGACTGGCGACGTTACAAGCTGCCGGGTCTGGTTGCTGCGGGCGTGCTGGTTGGGGTTGTAGCCGGCGCGATGCTGTTCGGCGGCGGCAGTCAGGATACGCCAGCGCAGACGGCGCAAACGCCTGCCGAGAGTCCTCCGGCTAACACCACCGCCGCACCGGAAACCAAACCGGCAACCGCAGAGGTGAGCGAACCGGTTGCGCCACCGGCTACGGCACAGCAGAGTGCGCCGCCTGTCGACGCCAGCCCGGTCGCACTGGTCTATATCCGCATGCTGGATGGCGAGACGCTGAAGGTTAACGGCGAGCCGAAAGCGCTGCGTCCGGGCAATAACGGCTACGCATCGCTGAAACTGCCAGCGGGTGAAACCCGTATTGAACTGGAAGGCAATGGAAGAACGCGTACCCAGACGCTGGATATTGCGAAGCCAGGCACCTGGCTGGTGAATCCGTAAGCCTGCGGGTAACAGGACGGAGCGAATGTATAACATCAAGTTTGTCTATCTTTTCCACGAGAACGTCTCGCCGGCGCTGTTTGCGAAAATTATCCGCCCGTCCGTTGCCGGGCAGTGGATTATGTCGGTTCCCGACCACTCGCTGCGCTCGCTCTTCACGCGCTACGATTTGCTGCGCACGATTACCGGCGCGAATCCTTATCAGTCCGGGCGTGATACCCGCACGCTGATCGCGCAGGATCTGGAGATGGGCAGGGTGGTCGCCATTGATGAAAGTTTTCGTGACTGGTCATCAGTAACGGAAATTTTTTATATCAACGCCAAAGGGCAACTTCAGGCTGCGTCCCTGGTCGGTCTGGGCTGGTATCCGGTGAGTACGATCGTCGACCGTTATGAAACCATGGTGAGAACGTATGGTTCTCGCCCTGCGCCAACGGTACTGCCGAAGCAGGTGGTGAAATCGAAAGCGGCGCAGGTGCCGGACGAGCCGACCCCGGGTAAAGACGGCAAAACCTATGCCGCGCAGCTTCAGCAGATGACCAAAGCAGAACGCTGGCAGGCGCGTAAAGATCTGATCGCGAAGGGGAGCAGCAGCCTGTATCCGGACGCGCAGATCGCGGCTAAGCGGCTGGCGGCGAATAATATCGCGGTGGAAAAAGCGAAGCTGGCGGAGAATATTTACAAGACCGTCAACCCGCTGGAAGCCACGCCCGGCGTGCCGGAGGGATGGACGGATATCAGTAATGACGATGCGCTGTTAGGAAAGTTCGGGCTGAACAAATCGATGCTCTTTGACGATGACACATCCCCCAATTTTCTGGCGCGCGTCTATCAACCGAAGCCGGAAGTCTTCGGCACTGACATGAACCCCACGCTGGTATTCAGGGGATCGCGCGAGCCTGGTTTCGCCTCGCTGTCTGAGAATGTCTCCTCTTTACTGACCAAAGGGGAGCTGGCGCCAGTGGTAAACGGGGCTGACTGGTCGAATAACTTCTCGCAGGGCATGGGTATGGCTTCAGATTATTATAAAAAGGCCGTGAGTATTGGTAAGGAGCTGGCAAGGTCAGGCCAGAATATTGATATTGCCGGACATTCCCTTGGCGGTGGCCTCGCCTCTGCAACCTCCATGGGCAGCGGGAAAGCGGGATGGACGTTCAATGCCGCAGGTCTGAATGCCGGAACCGTAGAAAAATACGGCGGCAAGCTATTAGGCAGTACGGATAATATCCAGGCGTATCGGGTAGAAGGTGAACTGCTCACCAGGATCCAGGAAGTTAACCCCTGGGAAGATCTTAAAACAATGAAAGGGCATGTCCCTTCGTGGATCCTCAAAGAGGAAATCTCTGCGCTGAGCCCCAACGCTGCCGGAATTCCTCACGATCTCCCTGGTGGAACCGGAAGCGCGCTGGACCGCCATGGCATTAACCAGGCGATAGATTGCATAGAGCAACAGAAGGATGAGGATATTTCGATAATCGGGAGTCGATTGTGAAAAAACGTTTGATGGCTTTTATCGCGTTATGTTTTTTATTCATGATTCAGGGGTGCAAGCAAGATATGGAACTTAATCCACAAGACTACTTCAGCGGCCAGCAGCTTGAACTGGCGAAAGCGATTGAGGAAGGCGACGTCGATGCGGTGAAGACGCTTGCGCCAGACAGCGACCTTAATCAACCAGGAAAGCAGGATATGACCCTGCTTTTCTGGGCCCTTGGCAACGCAATTAACGATAAAAAAACGTCGAACCATTTAGAGGTCATTACGTTGCTTGTTCAGGCCGGCGCAGATCCGCTCCAGCCTCGACCACAGGGAAAAAGCAGTCCTGCTGAATTTGCCCTGAAGGGCGACAGCGCGGACTGGATCGACGCGATGCTGGACGGTGGCCTCTCACCCAACGTGAAAGATAAGGTTTTCCACGAACCGATCGTCTTCCAGTCGCTTAAAGCGAAAAATACAGAGACGCTGGAAGCCATGCTCGATCGCGGTGCTGACGCCAACTCAACCAACTCACTGGGTAAAACGCTGGTGTTTGATGCGCTGGATAACCAGTCATACGATCATGTCTTGTTGCTGCTCGATCGTGGAGCGGATCCGTCAATTAAGGCCAAAAATGGCTGGTCGATGAGCAATGCGCTCGCGGACGCGCTGCAAGGGCTTGAGCGAGGCAGTGAGCAGTACGAGAAATTAAACGAAATAAAAGAGAAGCTCATCCAGAAGGGGGGCGAATGGCCACCTCAGCCCGTTAAGTAATTGCTTAACGGCCATGAAAGTCAGAAATAAGATTTTCGTTTTCTGGGGATGTATGGATGCGCTGGCCATTGTGCTCTATTGTGCCCAGTCCGTGCGTCATGACAGGATCCCTTTTATTTCCGATATACACGCCTTCAGTAAGGTTGTGAACACGCTTTCTGCTGGCGGGTATAGCGCTCTGGTTACTCTTTTTTTTATTCTCGATTTCTTGCTGTTGCTCTCTTTTATTGCCTCAGCATGGTGCTTCTTCACCCGGAATTTATACGCGAGCAGACTGGCACTCTGCCAGGAAATACTGCGTCTGGTTACATTTCGCTACTCAGTTTCCCTTTTTCCCCTGGTGTTAAGTTTCACGGGCGTGATGAATGTCTGGCTAAATAGCTTTTTGTTGATTTTGTCAGAGTTTCTGAAAATTTCTTCCCTGTGGATTTATAAATATGAAGGGGAAAGGCCCCCGGTTAAAGAGTAAGACGGCCAACAACCAGAACATTCACGTTTAAAAAAGCCTTTCGTTAAAAATATTCTCAGCATAAACCATTACGGAATAAAGATTATGCTCAACCGAATTACCGTTCAGCTCCCGGTCGAGGGACTGCTTTTCTGGAAACTCTCCGGCCGCGAGGCGATGTCCGAGTCGTACGCGCTGACGCTGACCCTGCTCGGCACGGATGCGCGCATCGACCGCAGCAGGCTGCTGGGCCAGCCGGTCACGGTGACCATCCCCACGCAGAACCTGCTCACTCCCCGCTACATCAACGGCAAGGTGACGCGCGTGGCGGTGAGCGCCGTGGAGCTGACGGGCACCCGCTACGCGGTATACCAGCTGACGGTGGAGCCGGACCTGTGGCCGATGAAGCGCGACCGTAACCTGCGGATCTTCCAGGGCCAGACGGTGCCGCAGATTGTAAAGACCCTGCTGGGCGAGCATCAGGTTAACCTCGAAGACAAGCTCACCGGCAGCTACCGGGTGTGGGACTACTGCGTGCAGTATCAGGAATCGAGCCTGGACTTCATCAGCCGCCTGATGGAGCTGGAGGGAATTGCGTACTACTTCAGCCACGAGGCCGACAAGCACACCCTGGTGCTGACCGACGCCGCGACGCAGCATCAGCCGTTCAGCGGCTACGAGGTCATCCCGTATCACCAGACGCCGTCCGGCGGCAGCACTGACGAAGAGGGCATCAGTCAGTGGGCGCTGGAGGACAGCGTGACGCCGGGGATTTACAGCCTCGACGACTACGACTTCCGCAAGCCAAACGCGTGGCTGTTCCAGGCCCAGCAGAACCCGGCGTCACCGAAGCCGGGCAGCATAGACGTGTACGACTGGCCGGGGCGCTTTGTGGAGACGGGCCATGCGGAGTTCTACGCCCGTATCCGTCAGGAGCGCTGGCAGGTGGAGCATCAGCAGATTCAGGCGACGGCTACCGCAGCGGGCATTGCGCCGGGCCACATCTTTACCCTGACCAACGCCCCGTTCTTCAGCGACAACGGCGAATATCTGGTGACGGCGGCGGGCTACCACTTTGAAGAGAACCGCTACGCCAGCGGCGAGGGGGAAACCATTCACCGCACCGATTTCAGCGTCATTCCGGCGGCGGTGTCGTACCGTCCGGCGCAAAGCACGGCGTGGCCGCGGACCTACGGCCCCCAGACGGCGAAAGTGGTGGGGCCGCAGGGGGAGAGCATCTGGACGGACAAATATGGCCGCGTGAAGGTGAAGTTCCACTGGGACCGTCTGGCGAAGGGCGATGACACCAGCTCCTGCTGGGTGCGTGTGTCGAGCGCATGGGCAGGCCAGGGCTACGGCGGGGTGCAAATTCCGCGCGTCGGTGACGAGGTGGTGGTGGACTTTATCAACGGCGACCCGGACCGTCCGATTATCACCGGGCGCGTATACAACGACGCGAGCATGCCGCCGTGGGCGCTGCCTGCTGCGGCAACGCAGATGGGCTTTATGAGCCGGACGAAGGACGGCTCCGTGGACAACGCCAACGCCCTGCGCTTTGAGGACAAGGCGGGCGCGGAGCAAGTGTGGATCCAGGCCGAGCGCAATCTGGATACCAGCGTTAAAAATGATGAAACGCACAGCGTCGGCGGGGCACGCAGCCATTACGTGAAGAAAAATGAGCTGCATCGCGTGGAGGCTAATCAGATCCAGGCCGTGAAAGGCGGAACCGAGATCCTGACGGGGAAAGGCAAGCTGGATGCGGCGGTGGAGCAGTATGTGATCGCGTCCGGGACGAAGCTGCGGCTGGTCTCGGGTGAAAGCGCGATAGAACTTAACGCTAACGGCAAAATTAACCTGATCGGTAAAGAGTTTAACTTCTTCGTTGAGGGGGATGGCCACATCACCACGGGCGGCAAGCTGCACCTGAATACGTCGGGTACCAAGCCGGGCACGACGGCGCCGGGGTCGGGGCATAAAGGGGATATTGATGCGGCGGTGCAGGAGAAATTTACGCCTCCGGAAGAGTAATTGCTTTCTGTCTGCCGCCGGGGTGGCTATGCCGGTACGTAAAACCCTTCAGTAATTTTAGACACGAGTTCACTTATGAAATACACCCTCCAGGAAGGTTCCTTCACCCTATTTCCTGCCGCCTGGCAGGACAACAGCATGAACATCATTCGCGATGACGAGAGCGGGTTATCTGTAGTGGTCAGCCGCGGCGTCATCCCGGATGGTAGCGACTACGAACAAGAATTTCACCGCCAGTGGGACGTGCTGCGTCCTCAGATGGGTGAGATCGCCCAGAGTGAATTCCAGCGCGTCAACGCGGGACCTGACGGAAAAATCAACGGCCTGGAGGTTGAAACCACCTTTGACCGTAACGGCCAGCGCCTGTGGCAAAAACAGCTGGCCGTGCAGACGCCGGGCAAACCGGTATTGATGATTTTTACCCTCTCGTCGCTCAAAGCCTTTACGGAAGAGGACGAGGCGCACTGGAGCGCGCTTAAGCAGAGTCTGACGCTAAACGACAACCGGAATGTGTAAGGCATGAGCGATAACAACGCGGCCCGCAAGGGCGACGAGATTATTCACTCCAGCATTTTCGCGGACATCACCAGCATTGTGGCGGAAGGCGCCGCCTATGCGGTGATCGGCGCGGCGGTGGGCGCGGCAGCGACCGTCGCGGCTCCGCTGCTGGGTGCCGGGGCCGCTGCCGCAGGCGTGGCGGCAATAGGATCCAGCTGTCTGTTGAGCGGCATTATCGGCGGGGTTCTGGCGAACGTCGCCGGGATCACCGACGATATCAGCAACGCCGCTGAAGGGCTGGGTAACGCGCTTTTCCCGCCGTCGCCTGCGGGTAAGATCACTACCGGTTCCAGCAACGTTCTGACCAATGCGATCCCGGCTGCACGCGCAGCCGGGACGTTAACGCCTGCCGATACCCCATCACCTGAGCCGCAGTCTCCGGGCAGCTTTGCCGACTACGCGGGCATGCTGCTTTCCGCCGCCGGACAGTTCGGCAGCGAAATGTGGCAGCCGAGCGTGGCCTCTGCCGCTGCCGGCACCTCGCCGCTGGAAGAAGACAAGGTGGCGTGCGATAAACACTCCGGGCCGCAGTATCTGGCTGAAGGCTCCAAAAGCGTCTTTATCAACGGGCAGCCCGCGGTGCGCGCGAAAGATCGCACCACCTGCGAGGGCACCGTGTCCGACGACGTCTCCCCGAACGTGATTATCGGCGGCGACACGCTGACGGTCCGCGACATCAAAAGCGGCAAAACGCCGGGTCTGGCGCTGGGGATGATTGCGCTCTCCCTGCTGCGCGGGCGTCCTGGCAAGATTTTGAAAAACATGCCCTGCGCGCTGGCGTCTGCCGGCGGCGGGATGCTGGCGGATATGGCGGTCAACGCCGTGTTCGGCTCCTCGCACCCGGTTCACGCCGCCACCGGCGTGAAGGTGCTGAATGACGACGATGAGCTCGATTTCACGCTGCCGGGGCGCTTTCCTTTGCGCTGGCAGCGCAGCTACAACAGCCTGACTACCCGCGAAGGGCTGTTTGGCCTTGGCTGGGCAACCACCTTTGACAGCTATCTGACGCTGGAAGAGAACAACGCCACCTGGTTCGACGAAACCGGGCGCGAGCTGAGCTTTACGCTGCCACCGGTCGACCGCGCGTTTTACAGCATTAGCGAAGGCATTATTATCCGTCGCAATGACAGCGGCGACGTGGCGATTGCCGACGATGACGGCGCGGTGTGGCGTCTGTATAAACCGACCCGCGCTAACCCATCCATCCTGCGTCTGGCGTCCCTCAGCGATGAATACGGCAACGCGCTGCTGACGGAGTGGGACGAGCACGGCAGGCTGGTCGGTCTTCACGACGAGCCGCGGGCGATTGACGTCACCCTGCGCTATGAGGACGAGCGTTTCCCGCAGCGCGTTACCTCGGCGAGCCATTTTGACGGCAGCCGCACCTGGCCGCTGATGCAGTGGGGCTACGACGGACGCGGCCAGCTGGCCAGCGCGACGGATGCCTCCGGTGTAGTGACCCGTGAATACCGCTATAACGATAACGGACTGATGGTCTGGCACCGCCTGCCGGGCGGGCTGGAGAGCGAATACCGCTGGCAAAAATTCGACCACTGGCGCGTGGTGGAAAACCGCACCAGCACCGGCGACGGTTGCCGCTTTACCTACGATTTAACCGCCGGGCTGACCACCGTCGAGCACTACGATGGACAGACGCGAAAGCACTACTGGAACGCGCAGAGCCTGATTGTTCGCTACGTTGACGAGCGCGGCGAGAACTGGCGCTACGAGTGGGATGACAATGAGCTTCTGACGCGCCGCATCGATCCGCTCGGCAATGCCGTCACCTTCGTCTATGACGAGATGGGCAATCGGGTGCAGGAGATCGACGCAGACGGTAACGCCCGCACCACCACCTGGCTGGAGCACCGTGCGCTTCCGGCGTCAATCATTGAAGCAGACGGTAGCGCGACCCGCTTCTGGTATGACGAACACCACGGGCTGAAGCGCGTGGTCGATCCAGTGGGGCACGTTACGCAACTGCGTCGGGACGAGTATGGGCAAGTTGTTGAAGAGGTGGATGCCGCCGGCAACAGCCGCTTCCAGGAGTACAACGAGGCCGGGCAGGTGGTTCGCGCCACGGACTGCTCTGGTCGGGTTACTCAGTATCGCTATCATCCGCTGGGCTGGCTGGTGGCTGAGATCAGCGCTGACGGCGAAGAGACGCGCTACCGCTACGACGCCGCGGGGCGTCCGGTACAGCTCGATCGCCCGGAAGGGTGGACAGAGTCGCTCAAATGGAACGAGCGTGGCCTGCCGGTGAAGCATGCGGGTGCCGACGGGAAAGAGAGCGAGTTTAAATACGATGACGCGGGGCGCTTAACCGCCACGCGTAATACGCAGGGTGAAGAGGTTCGTCGCCGCTGGGACAGCCGCGGGCGTCTGATTGCTCTGGAAAACGAAAACGGCGAAGTGTACCAGTTCCGCTGGGGAGCGGACTCGCTGCTGCTGGAAGAGGTGGGGCTTGATGGCGTGGCCTCGCAGTATCGCTACGATGCCTGTGGCCGCACGATAGCACGCACCTTTGCCGCCGGACATCCGGAGGCCATCACGCATGCCTTCGCCTGGAGCGCGAGCGGTCAGCTGGTGGCTCGCACCACGCCGGAAGGGCAGACCCGCTACCACTACACGCCGTCCGGGCTGTTAAGCCGGATTGGGCTGCATCCTGCGCTTTCAGCCAATGCATGGAGCACCGAGGCGGAGCAGGAGCTCGCCTTTGAGTATGACGCGCTCGGCCGCGTGACGCGCGAAGCGGGCGAGCACGGGGAGCTGACGTGGGAATATGATGCGCTGGGCAACCGCACCTCCGTCACGCTGCCCGATGGCCGCGAGCTGAAACAGTTCTACTACGGCAGCGGACATTTGCTCAGCATTGCCCTCGATAAGCTGTCGGTCTCCGACTTTACCCGCGACGAGCTTCACCGCGAGACCAGTCGCACGCAGGGGCTGCTGACCACCCGCAGCGAATACGACCGCCTTGGTCGCCTGCATCGGCGGGACGTCTTTACCGGCAACGCCCAGCGCCCGTCGCCGCGCCGCTGGTCCCGCCGCTGGGATTACGACTACCGTAATAACCTGGTTCGCGAAGAGCGGGACGATAATCCGTTCAGCTGGTACCGCTGGCAGTACGACAGCGCCGGACGTCTGTTGGTTCAGGACGGTACGCTGCCCGGCCAGGAGCAGTGGCGCTGGGATGCAGCCGGTAACCCGCTGGAAGGCTCTGCTGAGAAGGTCACGCATAACCGCCTGACGCAACTGAACGGCATTCGCTGGCGCTATGACGTCCACGGTCGTACCGTGGAGAAGGATAACGGACAGACACGCTGGCACTACCGCTACGACGGTGAGCACCGCCTGACGGAGGTGATCAGCCAGCCGCGGGACCGCAACAGGCCGCAGACGCAGGTCAGCTTCCGCTACGATCCGCTCGGGCGACGCATCAGCAAAACGCGCCGCCAGATGCTGGGCGGCCAGCCAACCGGTAAGCCGGTCACCACCCGGTTTGTCTGGGAAGGGTTCCGGCTGTTGCAGGAAGTGCACGGGGATGTGCCGCTGACCTACGTCTACAGCGATCAGGACAGCTACGATCCGCTGGCGCGTATCGACGGGGTTGATGCCCCGGAGATCTTCTGGTTCCATTGTCAGCCCAACGGCACGCCGGAGCGGATGACGGATAGCGAAGGGCAGGTGCGCTGGGAAGGGGTGAACAGTGCCTGGGGCAAGCTGCTGCGGGAAAGCGAGACTCAGGTATCAGGATATTCCCAGAACCTGCGCATGCAGGGGCAATACCTGGACCGTGAGACAGGGCTGCACTACAATCTGTTTCGGTATTATGACCCGGATTGTGGACGGTTTACGCAGCAGGACCCGATAGGGCTGGCGGGGGGGGTAAACCTTTACCAGTATGCGCCGAATGCGCTGGGGTGGGTGGATCCGTGGGGGTTGACTCCTTGTAAACCCGATAAACATCTGCCGGATGCGGAACTAGGACAGTATAATTACCGAGGTATACATAAAGATCATCCCGAATGGGAAAATGCTCTTCGTGGCAAGGTAATACCAGGAGATGTTAATTCATCGATAACTCCAGAACAACATAATTTCGGTGGGGTATCTAGTATCAGTCCATATACGTCGTGGACAGATAGTCCAGAGGTAGCCAGAAACTTCGCAGGACCTGATGGAGTCATATTGAGAGTTAAAGTTGGTGCTCCCAAACCTGGCGATTCGTGGTCGTGGGAGTATTCTTTTGATGAATGGATGGAACGCGAAATCTTACTTAAAGGGATAAGAAGTGGCGATGTTGAGGTGTTCTTACCATGAGAAATGATAACCTTATTGAGTATGCTATAGATAATATACCGGATCAATTTCGTTCTTTTTTAAATGAAAAGAATAATCTACAATGTGCCTCATTTATAAGCAATGCGCGAGATGAGTTGCGAATAATGAAAGCGCATAAAGAGAACTCAAAATTTACAGGATTAAAAGTAAATGGGCTAGATGAGTTAATCATTGCTCTTGAAGCTTTTGATAAAAAAAATGTATCCATAATCAATATTCGATCGAAGTCATATTCATTCAAGATTTATTCAGATGAAAATAACAATACTCTTTTAGGTGTTATAATTCTTAAGTTAAAAAAGAAAACTGATGAAGATATTCGATTTGGGCAAGAGGTACTTGGTATTAAGACTCCCCCTCCTGATATAGAAGATGAATAGTTTTTTTGCTTGCAGTCGTGTACAGCTCTACCAGAACGCTACATGTGTAGCGTTTCGGCATAAATTCAAGCTCGCATGTATGGTTCCTTGAATTAGTTTTTATTCGAAAATGTTTATTCATTATGACCATAATTAATAAGTGGCCCTGGTTCGACTATGCCTTCTACAGCATATCGTTATATGAATAGCAAATATACTTCACAGACAATAGAAAATAAATCAGCCTCGTTAAGTTATTTTGGGCATACGAAATATAAATCTGCACATGAAGCCAGGGACGCCTATCATAATATCAGTAAAGGCGTTTGGAAAATTATTGGTCACGCTAATCTTATAGAAGAAAAAATAACTGGAAATATTTAATTATGCTGTGGCAGGGTTTGCACTTGTTGCTAACATTTTGCTCAATGTTTGAGCATCAGGGGAAGAGTGTTTCCCCTGTCAGTTTTCATATTACAGCTACTCATTAATTCCTTAAAGAATTTCACAAGCATTTTATTTTTGATGGGCTAATTTCACATTATCGGTAGAACGATAATAAAAATCGAGGTAATGTAATGAATGATAAAAAAATACAAATAGTTGATCTACTGATTTCGCATAGTCAAATATTATTACGATCCAGAGACTATGACGAAAAGCTGAGTCAGTGGGGAAAAGGCAATGTTTCTCAAGGTGCTATTCTACACAAGGATTATGTTATATTCGATCCACTACCAGAGGATGCATTTGGAGCAAACGTCTATATTAAAATAGATAATACTTTTATATTTGATAAAAATGCTCAACGCTGCATGGTAGTGCCATTTTTTATTACGGATAAAAATAAGCTTCAGATAGCTTCTGCGGCAGAGAAATTTGACGTAAACATTGATGTAACCAATAAAACGTATTCGCTCTTTTATGAGATATGTGAAGGAGATGAAATTTATTATAATTTCACTCTCGTTCCGGAAAAAGACACTATCACTGCTAAATTTTTATTAGACGATCCATGGGGAGGGGTAAAAGGCTACCCTCTCAAAGAAGGTGTTTTTTAAAGTTAAAACAACTAAATAAAAAAAATCCACGCCTTGGCGTGGATTTTTTCCGTACAAAACAAATCAAACGTTAAACAAGAAGTTCATCACATCGCCATCTTTAACGATGTAGTCTTTCCCTTCCGCACGCATCTTGCCAGCTTCTTTCGCGCCTTGCTCACCCTTGTAGGTAATAAAGTCTTCAAACGCGATAGTCTGCGCACGAATGAAGCCTTTCTCGAAGTCGGTGTGGATCTTACCGGCCGCCTGTGGCGCAGTCGCACCCACTGGAATCGTCCACGCACGCACTTCTTTCACGCCCGCGGTAAAGTAGGTTTGCAGGTTCAGCAACTCATAGCCCGCGCGGATCACGCGATTCAGGCCCGGCTCTTCCAGACCCAGCTCGGCCATGAACTCTTCACGGTCGGCGTCGTCCAGCTCGGCGATATCGGATTCAACGGCAGCGCAAACCGCTACCACTACAGAACCTTCAGCCGCGGCAATTTCACGCACTTTGTCCAGGTACGGGTTGTTCTCGAAACCATCTTCGTTAACGTTGGCGATGTACATGGTTGGCTTCAGCGTCAGGAAGCTCAGGTATTTGATCGCCGCCTTGTCTTCTTCAGTCAGGTTTTTCAGCGCGCGGAGCATGCCCGCGTTTTCCAGCTGTGGCAGACATTTTTCCAGTGCAGCCAGTTCCGCTTTCGCGTCCTTGTCGCCGCCTTTGGCTTTCTTCTGCACGCGGTGAATTGCGCGCTCGCAGGTGTCGAGGTCAGAGAGCGCCAGCTCGGTGTTGATGACGTCGATGTCGTCAGCCGGATCCACTTTGTTGTTAACGTGGATGATGTTGTCGTTCTCGAAGCAGCGCACAACGTGGCCGATCGCTTCGGTTTCACGGATGTTGGTCAGGAACTGGTTGCCCAGACCTTCACCTTTGGATGCGCCTTTTACCAGACCCGCGATGTCCACGAACTCCATGGTGGTGGGCAGAATACGCTGCGGCTTCACGATTTCCGCGAGCTGGTCCAGACGCGGATCGGGCATAGGCACAACGCCGGTGTTCGGCTCGATGGTACAGAACGGGAAGTTCGCCGCTTCAATACCTGCTTTGGTGAGCGCGTTGAACAGGGTGGATTTGCCCACGTTTGGCAGACCGACGATACCGCATTTGAATCCCATTTCTAAATCACCTTAATCTCTTGATAATCAATCCGTTAACGATAACCGATTGAAGAAAAGTAAATAACTACGCCTATTATACACGTAACCCGCGCGCCGCGCGGTAAAAATGCCGCAGGGCCTTGTTTATTGCGCTTTGAAAGCGTGCAGTCGATTGGTGGCTTTCGTTAAGCCGTCCTGAAGCCAAATCTCGGTGCAGCGGGCCGCCTCGTCTACAGCTTCGTCAATCAGCTTTTGCTCAGAAACTGGTGGTTTACCGAGTACGAAACCGACAACTTTGTTTTTATCGCCCGGATGACCGATTCCCACGCGCAAACGGTGGAAATTAGGGTTATTGCCCAGCTTGCTGATGATATCTTTCAGACCGTTGTGGCCACCATGACCACCACCCAGTTTGAACTTCGCCACGCCTGGCGGCAGATCCAGTTCGTCGTGGGCCACCAGAATTTCATCCGGATTGATGCGGTAGAACGTTGCCATGGCCGACACGGCTTTGCCGCTCAGGTTCATAAAGGTGGTTGGCACCAGTAACCGCACGTCGGCACCCGCAAGATTGATACGTGAGGTATACCCGTAAAACTTTGGTTCTTCACGCAGAGGCGCGCGCAGACGCTCCGCCAGCAGATCAACATACCAGGCGCCGGCATTATGGCGGGTAGCGGCATACTCTGCGCCCGGATTGGCGAGGCCGACAATCAGTTTAATCGTCACGATTTACTTCCTAATGGGTTCCAGATCTGGTGCGTAGTTTACTGTCTGGCGCGCCGCTTGACAAAGTTCCGCCTGCTGTACATCGAATTGCGAATAATTTCTTATTTGAACAATTAGAATTTCAAGCTGTTCAATGTCTTATTTGTAAATTTTTGTCTGGAAGTTATCTGTAAATGTGATCGCTCGCGCAACTCATATAAGAGGCGTTGTCTATACTTTACACACAAGGAGAAGGGGCTTTTCCCTGACAACCCAAAGTTCCGGAGGTGACATATGAAACGCAAAAACGCTTCGATGCTCGGTAACGTGCTAATGGGGTTGGGACTGTTCGTGATGGTCGCCGGTGTCGGTTATTCAATCTTAAACCAATTACCGCAGCTTGACCTCCCACAATACTTTGCGCATGGCGCGGTGCTGAGCATCTTCCTCGGTGCGGTATTGTGGCTCGCCGGGGCGCGCGTAAGCGGACATGAGGAAGTCTGCGATAAATACTGGTGGGTGCGCCATTACGATAAACGATGCCGCCGCGACCAGCATAAACCCAGCTAGTGTGCCAGTTTTACAAAAGAACGACTCCCTCTGGAGTCGTTCTTTTTTCAGGCTATTTATTCCAGATCGGCGAGCGCCGCTTCACGATTCGGGTAAAAGGCCAGTCGGCCAGGGATCGGCTGTACGCCAGCGCGCGCCATCGTGCGCAGGGGCTGAAACTCCAGGTTACTCACCCGCAGCTCGCAGCCTTCCGGCAGACGTTTCACAAAACGCTGGAAGGCATCCAGACCGCCGGCATCCAGAACCGGGACGGCATCCCATTTGAGTACCACAATCCGTTTACCCGCCACACGATACTCCAGATCGCTGAACAACCCCTCTGCGGCAGCAAAGAACAGGGGGCCAATCACACGCAGCACCAGCACATCGTCAGGCACCTCAACGTTAACCGGAGAGAGACGCGTCATCTGCGCGATGCGGCGCATAAACAGCAGCGAGGCCAGCACAATGCCCACGCTGATGGCGATAACCATATCGAACAGCACGGTCAGCGACATACAGATCAGCATCACGATGATGTCGTCTTTCGGCGCACGGCGCAGCAGATTCACCACCTTATGCGCCTCACTCATGTTCCAGGCCACCATCAGCAGCAGGGCAGCCATGGCTGAGAGGGGAAGCCACGAAAGCAGCGGGGCCAGGATCAGCAGCGCCATGATCACCAGCAGAGAGTGAATGACCGCCGACACCGGCGATGTCGCCCCTGCGCGAACGTTCGCGGCGGAACGGGCGATCGCAGCCGTTGCCGTAATACCGCCGAAGAACGGCGCAACGATGTTCCCTAAGCCCTGGCCGACCAGCTCGCTGTTAGCTTTATGCTTTGTCCCGGTCATGCCGTCGAGCACCACGGCGCAGAGCAGGGATTCAATCGCTCCCAGCATCGCCATGGAGAACGCGGCGGGCAGCAGGGCGCGAAGGGAATCCCAGCTTAGGGTGAAACTCGAACCTGGCATGTCCCACGGCAGAACCAGCTGCGGCAGCAGCTGCGGAATACCGTTACCCTGTGAACCGTCCGCCAGAATATAGTGGAACTGCGAGCCGATAGTGGCGACCTGTCCACCGAGCAGGTTGACGACGCCCATCACCGCGCAGCCCAGCAGCAGGGCGGGCAGATGCCCCGGGAGACGAATGCCCAGGCGAGGCCAGACGACAAGCGTCCCGAGGGTAACGATGCCAATGGCCGCATCGCCCAGGTTGGCCGTCGGCAGCGCCATAAACAGCGCGCCCACTTTCTGTAAATAGTGCTCCGGAACATGGGTCATTTGCAGACCAAGGAAATCCTTAATCTGCATGGTCCCGATGGTGATCCCAATCCCTGAGGTGAACCCCAGCGTCACGGAAAGAGGAATGTATTCAATCAGGCGACCGAAACGGGCCAGACCGAACAGAATTAAAAAGACGCCGGACATCAGGGTGGCGACCAGCAGGCCTGCCAGACCAAACTGTTGCGAAACCGGATAAAGGATCACCACGAAGGCGGCAGTTGGGCCGGAAACGCTGAAGCGTGACCCGCCCGTCAGCGCAATCACAATCCCGGCGACCGCCGACGTGTAAAGGCCGTACTGCGGCGCGACGCCGCTACCAATCGCCAGCGCCATCGCCAGCGGAATGGCAATAATCCCGACGGTGATCCCGGCTATCAGGTCACGGATAAAGCGTGACGATGTGTATTTCTCTTTCCAGCAGGCGTCGATGAGGGCGCGAAAGGGCAGAACATGTGAGGAGGTTACGTTTTTCACAATTATCTATCATCCGTGTGCGCATCATCTGTCATGTGAATGGCAGGTGAAGGAGGCATAAATCATACAAATGAAAATTATAAACAAAAAAACCCGCCGTAGCGGGTTTTTTGGCCGTGCTCGATCAGTGTTCGAACATTGCAGAGATGGATTCTTCGTTGCTGATACGACGAATCGCTTCGGCCAGCATCCCGGACAGGGTCAACGTACGCACGTTTGGCAGTGCCTTGATCTCGTCGCTCAGTGGGATGGTATCGCACACCACAACTTCATCAATGACGGAGTTACGGAGGTTGTTCACCGCATTGCCGGAGAAGATCGGGTGAGTTGCGTAAGCGAATACGCGTTTCGCACCGCGCTCTTTCAGCGCTTCTGCGGCTTTACACAGCGTACCGCCGGTATCGATCATGTCGTCTACCAACACGCAGTCGCGGCCAGCTACGTCACCGATGATGTGCATCACCTGAGAAACGTTAGCGCGCGGACGGCGTTTGTCGATGATCGCCATGTCGGTATCGTTCAGCAGCTTCGCGATAGCACGAGCACGTACCACGCCGCCGATGTCCGGAGAAACCACAATCGGGTTGTCCAGATTCAGTTGCAGCATATCTTCCAGCAGGATTGGGCTGCCGAATACGTTATCAACCGGAACGTCGAAGAAGCCCTGGATCTGCTCTGCGTGCAGGTCGACCGTCAGTACGCGGTCAACGCCGACGCTGGACAGGAAGTCCGCGACAACTTTAGCGGTGATTGGCACACGCGCGGAACGGACGCGACGGTCCTGGCGGGCATAGCCAAAGTAAGGAATAACAGCAGTGATACGGCCAGCAGAAGCGCGACGCAGCGCGTCGACCATAACAACCAATTCCATCAGGTTGTCGTTCGTTGGAGCACAGGTGGACTGGATGATGAAAATATCACCACCGCGTACATTTTCGTTAATTTGTACGCTGACTTCGCCGTCGCTAAAGCGACCTACAGCGGCGTCGCCGAGGGAAGTGTACAGGCGGTTGGCAATACGTTGTGCTAGTTCCGGGGTGGCGTTACCAGCAAAAAGCTTCATATCAGGCACGAGAAGAACCTCAGGCATGCGTCCAGTGGTGGATAGCGTTCGCCGCAAACTGCGGGGCCTAAGCAAACGCTATCCAGGCGGTGTATTAAAGAGCGCGATGCAACGTCTGGAACAGGGTGACGTTGTCACCGAAACTCAGTCTGCGCCAGAATGGCCTGCTGTAGGGGGGAGGTGTTCATCCCGCGTGCTACAAAACCATGCAGCCAATCCGGCGCTTGCTCAAGCACCTGACGGGCGGCGGATTCGGTGTCAAATTCAGCAAAGACACAGGCCCCTGTACCGGTCAGGCGCGACGGCGCGTATTCTAACAGCCAGGAAAGCACCGCATCAACCTCGCGAAAACGTTTTCTTGCGATATCCTCGCAATCGTTGCTGAATTCACAATTTAATAACGTATCTATTGACCGTACCGGGGTATTTCTTTTCAGGTCAGGATCTTTAAAGATGACCGGGGTAGGAATGCTCACCCCGGGGTGAACAATCAGATACCATTTTTCCGGCGGATTAACCGGCGTGAGGATTTCACCCACGCCCTCGGCAAACGCCGCGTGGCCGCGCACAAATACCGGTACATCTGCACCCAACGTTAACCCTAGCGCTGCCAGCTCGTCCGTTGTCAGACCGCAGCCCCACAGGTGGTTAAGCGCCACCAAAACGGTCGCAGCATTTGACGAACCGCCACCAAGACCGCCGCCCATCGGCAGACGTTTGTCGATACGGATATCCGCACCGCTTCCCGCAGGCAGGCGACCTGACGCCGCTTTCATCAGCAGGCGCGCGGCACGCACGATCAGGTTATCGTCGTGCGCCACGCCGTCGACCGGCGTCAGCAGGCAAATTTGCCCGTCCTGACGCGGTTCAATGAAAATCGTGTCGCCGTAATCAACAAACTGAAACAGCGTTTGCAGTGTATGATAGCCGTCAGCGCGCTGCCCGGTAATGTAGAGAAACAGGTTCAGTTTTGCAGGAGAGGGCCACTGGGTCATCATTTAACGATCCAGTTGTCCATTTTCAGCTTGATACGCTGGCTGCCCTGCGTCAGCTCCATGTTGGACGGCAGCGACGGTTGCGTCTTACTGTCATACGCGCTGTAGACCACTTTCCAGGTTTTACCGCCCTGGGTGTAGTTCACCTGGCTCAGACGGTATTGATCGTCGAGCGTATAGTCGGTCGCATCACCCGGCAGGCCAAGGATCCACTGGCGCAGGCTATTGAGCGGAATCGGCATCCCGGTTAATTTGCCAATCATCTCTTCGGCGTCGGTGGCCGTGTAGTGCTGGCCTTTATTGTCGGTGATCTGCGCTTCGCCAGGCTTCGCGTTAAGCTCCAGTTCGGTGCTGCCCAGCGGGTTCAGCAGCAGCAGACGATAGTTGTCCTGACCCGTTTGCTGCCAGAAGAAACGGGCGTAAACCTTTTGTTCGTCAGAGAGATAGGCAAACGCACCGCGGGTCTGGTACTGGCTTAACTTCAGCACGTCCTGCTGGTGCTGGCGCCACTGCGGTGAGTCGGGGCTTTTGCCGGGGCCTTTCGGCTGATGAACGGAACAGGCGGTCAGAACCAGGGCCGCCAGAGGCAGCAGGCGAATCATTCGGGTCATAATGATGACAAATCCTTGAGATACGTTGCAGTTATAACTGTTAATGCTAGCGTTGAAGGGTGTCACCGTCTACGTTCAAATTATCTCAAAGCGTTGAGTAACCTATTACTCCGAAAGGGTGCGGTCTCTTTTATTGATCTCGCGCATCCTGTATGATGCGTCCTGCTAACCTTATTAACGCTGGTACTACTCCCGCTCAACATGACCCTATTAGCACTCGGTATTAACCACAAAACAGCCCCGGTTTCACTGCGAGAACGCGTTACGTTTTCGCCGGATACGCTCGACCTGGCGCTGGACAGCCTGCTTGCACAGCCGATGGTGCAGGGCGGCGTGGTGCTGTCGACGTGCAACCGTACCGAGCTGTATTTGAGCGTAGAAGAGCAGGACAACCTGCACGAGGCGCTGATCCGCTGGCTATGTGACTACCACAATCTCAACGAAGAAGAGCTACGCAACAGCCTGTACTGGCATCAGGATAACGATGCGGTCAGTCATCTGATGCGCGTTGCCAGCGGTCTGGATTCGCTGGTGCTGGGCGAGCCGCAGATCCTCGGCCAGGTGAAAAAAGCCTTCGCGGATTCCCAGAAAGGGCATCTGAAAGCCAGCGAGCTGGAGCGTATGTTCCAGAAGTCATTCTCCGTGGCGAAGCGTGTGCGAACCGAAACCGACATTGGTGCCAGTGCGGTTTCGGTTGCTTTCGCGGCCTGTACCCTTGCCCGTCAAATCTTTGAATCGCTGTCGACCGTCACCGTACTGCTGGTGGGGGCGGGGGAAACCATCGAGCTGGTGGCGCGCCATCTGCGTGAACACAAAGTGAAAAAGATGATCATCGCCAACCGCACCCGCGAACGTGCGCAGGTGCTGGCAGATGAAGTGGGCGCTGAGGTGATTGCGCTGAGCGACATCGATGAACGTCTGAAAGAGGCGGACATTATTATCAGCTCGACCGCCAGTCCGCTGCCGATCATCGGGAAAGGGATGGTCGAGCGTGCGCTGAAATCCCGCCGCAATCAGCCTATGCTGCTGGTGGATATTGCCGTTCCGCGCGATGTCGAACCGGAAGTGGGCAAACTGGCCAACGCCTACCTCTACAGCGTGGACGATCTGCAAACCATCATTTCGCACAACCTTGCCCAGCGTAAAGCGGCGGCAGTGCAGGCGGAAACTATCGTTGAGCAGGAAACCAGTGAATTTATGGCCTGGCTGCGCGCGCAAAGCGTCAGCGAGACTATTCGCGAGTACCGCGGTCAGGCGGAGCAGGTGCGTGATGACCTGACGGCCAAAGCGCTGGCGGCCCTTGAACAGGGCGGCGACGCGCAGGCGATTATGCAGGATCTGGCCTGGAAACTGACCAACCGCCTGATCCATGCGCCAACCAAATCTCTTCAGCAGGCTGCCCGTGACGGGGACGATGAACGCCTGACTATTCTGCGCAACAGCCTCGGGCTGGAATAGCGCCCTATACCCATTTTCTATGACAAGGTGCATTTACGCCTATGAAGCCTTCTATCGTCGCTAAACTGGAAGCTCTGCACGAGCGCCATGAAGAAGTCCAGGCGCTGCTCGGCGATGCCGGGACCATTGCCGACCAGGAACGTTTTCGCGCGCTGTCGCGTGAATACGCGCAGTTAAGTGATGTTTCAAAATGCTTTACCGACTGGCGACAGGTCCAGGAAGATATCGAAACCGCGCAGATGATGCTCGACGATCCTGAAATGCGCGAGATGGCGCAGGAAGAGTTACAGGACGCCAAAGCGCGTTCAGAAGAGATGGAGCAGCAGCTTCAGGTACTTCTGCTGCCGAAAGATCCGGACGATGAGCGTAACGCCTTTGTGGAAGTGCGCGCCGGTACCGGCGGCGACGAAGCGGCGCTGTTTGCCGGGGATCTGTTCCGTATGTACAGCCGTTATGCGGAATCACGCCGCTGGCGCGTGGAGATCATGAGCGCCAACGAAGGCGAGCATGGCGGCTACAAAGAGGTTATCGCCAAAATCAGCGGCGACGGCGTCTATGGTCGGCTCAAGTTTGAATCTGGCGGTCACCGCGTGCAGCGCGTGCCGGCGACCGAATCGCAGGGGCGTATTCACACCTCAGCCTGCACGGTGGCGGTCATGCCCGAGCTGCCGGAAGCGGAACTGCCGGACATCAACCCGGCAGATCTGCGTATCGACACCTTCCGCTCGTCAGGGGCGGGCGGTCAGCACGTTAACACCACCGACTCCGCCATCCGTATTACTCACCTGCCGACCGGCATTGTGGTGGAGTGTCAGGATGAACGTTCCCAGCACAAAAACAAAGCCAAGGCGTTGTCCGTGCTGGGCGCGCGCATTCACGCGGCGGAAATGGCGAAACGCCAGCAGGCGGAAGCGTCTACCCGTCGTAACCTGCTGGGCAGCGGCGATCGCAGCGACCGTAACCGCACCTATAACTTCCCGCAGGGCCGCGTCACCGATCACCGCATTAACCTGACGCTCTACCGTCTGGATGAGGCGATGGAAGGGAAGCTCGATATGCTGATTGAGCCTATCGTGCAGGAATACCAGGCCGACCAGCTGGCGGCGCTGTCCGAGCAGGATTAATGGATTTTCAACGCTGGCTACGCCATGCCGCCAGCGCGCTTTCCGCGAGCGAAAGCCCGAAGCGCGACGCTGAAATCCTGCTGGAACACGTGACGGGCAAAGCCCGGACGTATTTGCTGGCCTTCGGTGAAACCGAACTGACCGCTGAACAGCTGGCGCAGCTGGAAGTGCTCCTTGACCGCCGTAAAACCGGCGAGCCGGTGGCGCATCTGGTGGGCGAACGTGAGTTCTGGTCGCTGCCGCTGTACGTCTCGGCGGCCACGCTGATCCCGCGCCCGGACACCGAGTGTCTGGTGGAGCAGGCGCTGGCGCGGCTGCCGGCGCAGGGCTGCCCTGTTCTCGACCTCGGTACCGGCACCGGCGCGATTGCGCTGGCGTTGGCCAGCGAGCGGCCGGACTGCACCGTCACGGCGGTGGACGTGATGCCTGATGCGGTCACGCTGGCGCAGCGTAACGTTGCGCGCCTGGGGCTGAGCAATGTTTCCGTTCTGCAAAGCAGCTGGTTCGCCGCGCTTGAAGGCCGCCTGTTCGACATGATTGTCAGCAATCCACCCTACATTGACGAAGCCGATCCGCATCTCGCGCAGGGCGACGTTCGCTTTGAGCCGCTGACGGCGCTGGTCGCTGCGAATCACGGACTTGCGGATCTCGATCACATTGTGACAACGTCACGGCAACATTTGCTTCCCGGTGGCTGGCTGCTAGTAGAACATGGCTGGACGCAGGGAGAGGCGGTGCGAGCGCTGTTTACGCGTGCCGGTTACGCCGCGGTGGAAACCTGCCGGGATTACGGCGGCAACGAACGCCTCACGCTGGGGCAGTGGGCATGAAAGCAGTCGATACGCCATTTACTGATAAAGGCGCATGGCTGACTGAGACGCTGTTTGGCGTTATCATCTACATCGTTTTGGGTTTTATCGCGCGTAGGCGTTACCGTCCGCGCAGCCAGCACGCTTTTTGCTGGGTCTGGTGGTGCTGTACATCATCATTAAACTCGCCACCACAAGAATACCGTTACTGGGGTAAGTCATGAGGTCCTTAGCCGATTTCGAATTTAACAAAGTGCCGCTCTGCGATGGCATGATCCTGATTTCAGAGATGATCCGCGACGATTTCACGTCGCAGTACGTTTACGCTGAACTGGAAAATCTGGTCAGCCTGGCGCGCGAAGAGATCAATCAGGCACGTCCGCAGGACTGGCAATTAGAGAAGCTGATAGCGCTTTTCTACGGCGAATGGGGTTTCTGCGACACGCGAGGCGTATACCGCCTGTCTGACGCACTGTGGCTGGACCAGGTGTTGAAAAATCGTCAGGGCAGCGCCGTCGCGTTGGGCGCCATTTTACTGTGGGTTGCGCACCGGCTGGATATTCCGCTGGTGCCGGTCATTTTCCCGACGCAGATGATTTTGCGGGCGGAGTGGCTGGACGGGGAGATGTGGTTAATCAATCCGTTTAACGGCGACACGCTGGATGAACATACGCTGGACGTCTGGCTGAAGGGCAATATTAGCCCTATTGCTGAGCTCTTCAATGAAGATCTCGATGAAGCCGACAACGCTGAGGTGATCCGCAAGCTGCTGGATACGCTGAAGTCTGCGCTGATGGAAGAGCGTCAGATGGAGCTGGCCCTGCGCGCAAGCGAAGTGCTGTTGCAGTTCAATCCGGAAGATCCGTACGAAATCCGCGATCGCGGCCTGATTTATGCGCAGCTCGACTGTGAGCACGTGGCGCTGAATGATTTGAATTATTTCGTCGAGCAATGTCCGGAAGATCCGATCAGCGAAATGATTCGCGCGCAGATCAACGCGATCGCGCATAAACACATTACACTGCATTAATCTTAATTCCGATTCACACCTGAATAAGGCGATCCTATGAAACAAAAAGTGGTTAGCATTGGTGATATCAACGTGGCAAACGACCTGCCGTTCGTGCTGTTTGGCGGTATGAACGTGCTGGAATCCCGCGATCTCGCTATGCGCATCTGCGAACACTACGTGACCGTGACCCAAAAGCTGGGCATTCCGTACGTGTTTAAAGCCTCTTTTGACAAAGCCAACCGCTCCTCCATTCACTCCTACCGTGGCCCGGGCCTGGAAGAGGGGATGAAGATTTTCCAGGAGCTGAAACAGACGTTTGGCGTGAAAGTGATCACCGACGTGCACGAAGCCTCTCAGGCGCAGCCCGTGGCAGACGTAGTAGACGTGATTCAGCTTCCGGCGTTCCTGGCTCGCCAGACTGACCTGGTTGAAGCGATGGCGAAAACCGGTGCCGTGATTAACGTGAAGAAACCGCAGTTTGTGAGCCCAGGCCAGATGGGTAACATTGTCGATAAGTTTATCGAAGGCGGTAACGACCAGGTGATCCTGTGCGACCGTGGTTCAAACTTCGGTTACGACAACCTGGTTGTGGATATGCTGGGCTTCAGCGTGATGAAGAACGTCTCTAACCAGTCCCCGGTGATTTTCGACGTAACCCACTCTCTGCAATGCCGCGACCCGTTTGGTGCAGCGTCCGGCGGCCGTCGTGCGCAGGTGACCGAACTGGCACGCGCCGGGATGGCAACCGGCCTGGCGGGCCTGTTCATTGAAGCGCACCCGGATCCGGCTAACGCGAAATGCGACGGTCCATCCGCGCTGCCGCTGGATAAGCTGGAGCCGTTCCTGAAGCAGATCAAGGCGATTGACGATCTGGTGAAGAGCTTCGACGAGCTGGATACCAGTAACTAATAAAAAACCCGCTTCGGCGGGTTTTTTTATGGGGCATATTGCCGGGTGGCGCTGCGCTTACCCGGCCTACAAAACCGTAGGCCCTGCAAGCGAAGCGCCGCTGGGCAAAAACACTACGCAAATATCGTCATCAGATACGCAATAAACAGCGCCATATGTGCCGCGCCGTTAAGCACATTGGTGCGACCGGTAGAGAAGGAGATCTGGCACAGCAGCAGCGACGCCACCATCACAATCATCTCAGGCGCCCCCAGCGCAAATTGCAATTCATTCCCCGTCATAAAGGCAATCAACGTTACCACCGGAACGGTAAGGGAGATGGTCGCCAGTACGGAGCCGAAGAACAGGTTCATCGCACGCTGCACCTGATTGTTCAGCACCGCTTTCAGCGCTCCAAGGCCTTCTGGCGACAGGATCAGCAGTGCCACCAGGAAACCGGTAAAGGCGACCGGCGCGTTCAGTTCGGTTAACAGCGTTTCCAGCGGGTTGGCGTTCATCTTGGTGACCGCGATAACCGCAATCAGATGCACGATCAGCCAAACCGTGTGCCACGCGCTGCTGTGGGCCGACGGCTTGCCGTGGTGCGGGTCATCGTCGTCGCTGTCATCTTCATGTTCGTAAACAAACAGGCTCTGGTGCGTTTTGGTCTGAATGAGCAGGAACACGCCATACATCGCCGCGGAAATCAGCGCGACCAGCAGCGCCTGGCCGGTGGAGAAGTTTGCACCCGGCAGCGCCATCGGGAATACCAGTACGATAATCGCCAGCGGGAACAGGGCAATCAGATACTGTTTAATGCCAAAGAGGTTCATGTACTGGGTGGCAAATTTACGGCCACCGAGTAAAAGCGAGAAACCGACCAGGCCGCCGGTGACAATCATGATGATGGAATAGAGCGTATCGCGCATTAACGTTGGCGCGGCGTCGCCGGTCGCCATCAATGCGGAAATTAAGCTGACTTCAAGAATAACAACCGAAAGACTTAATATTAATGAGCCGTACGGCTCTCCCAGACGGTGTGCTAAGACATCCGCATGGCGGACGACGCTAAATGCGCTGGTTAAAATACCTACCAGCGCCAGAATATTGATCCCGACCACCACTGGCAGTGACTGACTGCTTCCCCAGAAGAGCAGCACAGCCAGTGCCAGAACCGGGAAAATGAGAGACGTCTCCTTGTGGCGGGTCTTTACCGCCTCGTGTGTTGCTGTCATGTGCTTCTCCGTCAATGCAGGTGCTTGTAATTATAGATAGATTTTGAGGACATTAAACTAACAGAAATCTGTTAAATACCCTTTGTTTTTTACTTAATTTTACCCTTTGCTATGTTTTTTATGTTTGATGGTTATAATACCTCATCTTCATGAAATAATAATTAAATAACAACAGGTTGTAATTTTGAGTCGTTCATTTCTGCCTGTCGGCTGGCACCCTGGCGTATCCTCGTCCACACTTATCTTTTAGCCAAAAGAGAGGTTAACGATGCCATACAAATCGAAAAGCGAATTACCGGATAACGTGCAACACGTATTGCCTGCCCACGCGCAGGATATCTACAAAGAAGCCTTCAACAGCGCCTGGGATCAGTACAAAGATAAAGAGGACCGCCGGGATGATGCCAGCCGTGAAGAGACGGCGCATAAGGTAGCCTGGGCCGCCGTAAAAAATGACTATGAAAAGGGGGACGATGATAAGTGGCATAAAAAGAAATAGCCGCCAGCTAATACGCTGCCTTCGTTTTGACTTTTCAGGCGGTTGACCTGCCGTTGTGTTGCATCTGGCCCGCGAATTGCTTATCGTTGCTCTGCTGCTGTTAAAATGAACAGCGCAGAATGCCGGGAAGGCGAACTACAGATGTCGCAAGGAAGCATGCAGTGGCGGAGGTGTAATGTGTTAACGCGTGATTTCTTGATGAAGGCAGATTGTAAAACGGCATTTGGTGCTATTGAGGAATCGCTTCTGTGGTCGGCTGAACAACGTGCGGCGTCGCTTGCGGCAACGCTGGCCTGCCGCCCGGATGATGGCCCGGTCTGGATTTTTGGCTATGGCTCGCTGATGTGGAACCCGGCGCTGGAGTATGTCGAATCGGCAACCGGCACGCTGCCGGGCTGGCACCGCGCGTTCTGTTTGCGCCTGACGGCCGGACGCGGCAGCGCCTGTCAGCCTGGCCGCATGCTTGCACTAAAAGAGGGCGGGCGCACCACGGGCGTGGCATACCGCCTGCCGGATGCGACCCTGGAAGACGAACTGACGCTGCTGTGGAAGCGCGAGATGATTACCGGCTGCTATATGCCCAGCTGGTGCAGGCTGGAACTGGACGATGGCCGCACCGTAAACGCGCTGGTATTTATTATGGATCCGCGTCATCCGCTCTATGAAGCCGACACCCGAACCCAGGTGATTGCCCCGCTGATTGCCGCCGCCAGCGGACCGCTGGGCACGAACGCCCAGTATCTTTTCTCGCTCGATCAGGAGCTAAAGCGTCTTGGTATGCAGGACGACTGTCTGAGCGAACTGGTGGTGAAGGTGAAAACGCTATTGGAGGGCAACCCGCTCAGCAATACGCTGCGCCCCGGTTTTGCCTGAATACGACGCCCGGCTGACCGGGCGTCAGTCGACTTAAAAGGTTAACACCTTGTCCGCAGCCAGCGTCCACTCGGCAAGCTCAGGCAGCGTGCCGATCTCAACCCCATCAATCAGCGGCAGCCCGGTAATGCCGCGCCCGTCCGTGCAGGTTTTACACAGTTTGACCGGCACATCTTGCGCCGTGAGGATCTCCAGCATCTGCTGAATGTTGTAGCCTTCAGCCGGTTTCTGTCCTTTCAGCCCCGCGGTGACCGCATCCGACATCAAAAACAGCCGCAAATCGGTTTCGCTCTCTTTTTCGCGCAGGGCGATCGCCAGACGCAAGCTGTTGAAGAGGGATTCGCTGCCGTAGGCCGCCCCGTTGGCGACGATAACGATTTTTTGCATGTTGACTCCTGTTCTTTTAAAGGCACGAATATTGCTTGTCTCAGCGGAGATGACCGATCCGGGAGAGAGAAGATGACGACAATCACTGGCCGTTTGCCCGGCGCAACCGAATGGTTCCAGCGCGCAACATATCAGCGCAGGGAACAGCTCAGCAGACTTGCGCAGCTGGGAGAGCTGGTGAACAGCATTAGCCAGCTGGTGCATATGCTACAGTGTGAGCGCGGCGCGTCAAACGTCTGGCTTTGCTCGCAGGGCAAACTGTATGCCCCGGAATGCAAAGCCAGCCGGGGGCTGGTGGATGAAAACCTGGCGGTATTGCTTACCCTGCTGAATGGCCAGGCGTCGATGCCGGGAAGTGCCGTCTGTGAACGCATCGCCGTTGCGCTGCAATGTCTGGAGACGCTGCCGGCCCTTCGCGAGGGCGTGACGCAGCAGAGTATTACCGCTCCTCAGGCGATGGAGCACTACAGCCGGATGCTTCGCCATCTGCTCAGTATCGTCCCGCAGCTCAATGACAGCATTGACGATCCGCACATTGCGGGCCGTTTCGTCGCGCTTTTTAGCCTGATGCAGGGCAAAGAGCTGGTGGGGCAGGAGCGCGCGCTGGGGGCAATTGGTTTTACCCTGGGGTTTTTTGATGATGAAACCCGCCAGAGGCTGGTGGACCGGATCGACGGGCAGCAGGCCTGCTTCGACATCTTTCTTTCTCACAGCCGCGCCGGGGTGCAGGAGGCGTTTGCCCAGAACTGCCTGCCGGGCCTGGAAACCGAGCAGCTGAGGCGCGTGGCCTGTACCCGCCAGCCCGGTGCTAACGGCAGTAACGTCGCGCTGACGTGGTTTACCTTACAGACAAGCCGCCTTGAGCATCTGCGCACGCTCGAGGAGGGGATGATCGCCGATCTGATGCTGACTGTGGAGGAACGTCTTCGCAGCGAGGACGGCCGCGGCCGGTTAAGCGATCCCGATGAACCTCTCGCGCCTTACCCGGATAAACCTCTGCTTACGCTGGTGCGCCAGCAGGCGCGCGAGATAGAACAGCTTTCCCGCCAGCTTGCCTCGCTGCGCGATACGCTGGAAGAGCGGAAGACCATCGACAAAGCCAAAAGCGTACTGATTGCTCACCAGAATATGAGCGAAGAGCAGGCGTGGACTGCCCTGCGAAAAATGGCGATGGATAAAAACCAGCGCATGGTGGATATCGCCCGTGCGCTGCTCACCGTTAAGAACCTCTGGCCAGTCATCCCTAAGGAGTAGTTGCACGATTGGTGGGCATTTTCTGCCTGTTTAGAGTGCGTCAAATCTCATTCAGGCGAAGTAAGGCCTGAAAAATAAGGGATTAAAAGCTGGCATTACCTTTGCATTAACAGATTAACCATTTCTGACGATGCGCCAACGGCGGTGCATGCGTCTTCGGGATAAAGGCGTCCAGCGGTGCTTCAGCACCGTCGGGCGCTTTTTTTTTGCTTTTTTTCAGGAGCGATTATGGCGGATTTGTCGAGACGGCGGTTATTGCAGGCCAGCCTACTGGTGAGTGGCGCGATGCTGTTGCCGGGTGTCATGCAGGCCGCGTGGGCGGCGGGGTCAGATAAGCCAGAGCAGGATACCGTGCGTATCGGGTTTATTCCCCTGACCGACTGCGCGCCAGTGGTTATCGCGGCCCTGAAGGGGTTCGATAAAAAGCATGGCATTACCATTGTGCCGACCAAAGAGGCGAGCTGGGCGGCGGTGCGCGACAAGCTGGTGGCGGGCGAACTGGACGCCGCGCACATTCTTTACGGTCTGCTGTACGGGCTGGAGCTGGGGATCGCGGGCAAGCCACAGCAGATGGCGAACCTGATGACCCTCAATCAGAACGGCCAGGCCATCACGCTTTCAGGCGATCTGGCGGAGAAGGGCGTTCGTGACCTCGACGGGCTGAAAAAGCTGATCGGCCAGCAGGCGCCGGGAACCTACACCTTCGCGCATACCTTCCCGACGGGGACCCACGCCATGTGGCTCTACTACTGGCTGGCCAGCGCGGGCATCAATCCCTTTGACGACGTCCGCACCGTGGTGGTGCCGCCGCCGCAGATGGTAATGAACATGCGCATCGGCAACATGGTCGGGTTTTGCGTCGGCGAGCCGTGGAACGCGCGGGCGATTAACGACCGCATCGGCTTTACCGCCGCCACGTCGCAGTCCATCTGGAGCGATCACCCGGAAAAAATCCTCGGCACCCGCCGCGACTGGGTGGCGAAAAATCCACACACCGCGCGGGCGCTGGTAAGCGCCGTAATGGAAGCCGCGCGGTGGATCGACGCGTCGGCGGAAAACAAACGTGAAACCGCGCAGATACTTTCTCACCGCGCCTGGCTGAACTGCAAGGAACAGTACCTCACCGGACGCATGCTCGGCGAGTACGACAACGGCCTGGGCCAGCGCTGGCAGGATGCGCACCCGATCCGCTTCTTCAACGAGGGGGCCGTGAGCTACCCGTACCTCTCCGACGGGATGTGGTTCTTAACCCAGTTCCGCCGCTGGGGCTTGCTTAACGCCGCGCCGGACTATGCGGGTATCGCACAGCGCATTAACCAGACCGCGGTCTGGCAGGATGCCGCTACCGCCGTGGGCGGCATGTCCACACCGTCATCACCGCATCGCAGCAGCACCCTGATGGACGGCACCGTCTGGAACGGCACCGATCCGGAAGGATACGCCAACCGCTTCGCCATTCACCGTAAAGGGGCCTGAGTATGCCGCATCTGCAAAACAGGAAACCACAAGAGACGTCAGAGAGCGGGGAAGTGATTGTCCTGCCTCCGTTACAGGTTCGCCGCCGCACGCCCGACTTTGCGCGCCGGATGAACGATTTTTTACAGCGCGTCATCCCGGCGCTGCTCGGTCTCGGGCTGCTGGTGCTGCTCTGGCAGCTGGCAGCGATGAGCAGTAAAGGCTTTCCGACGCCGCTCAGCACGCTTGATTCGGCCATAACCCTGTTCGCCGATCCGTTTTATCGTGACGGGCCAAACGATATGGGCATCGGCTGGAACGTGCTTGCGTCGTTGCAGCGCGTCGCCATCGGTTTTGGCCTGGCGGCGCTGGCGGGCATTCCGCTGGGCTTTTTGATTGGCCGCTTCACCTTTTTCTCATGCATGTTTAACCCGCTGATCGCGCTCCTGCGTCCGGTCAGCCCGCTGGCCTGGCTGCCCATCGGCCTGCTGCTGTTCCAGAAGGCGGAGCCGGCATCGAGCTGGACCATTTTTATCTGCTCCATCTGGCCAATGGTCATAAACACCGCCGAAGGGGTGCGCCGCATTCCGCAGGACTACCTGAACGTGGCCCGCGTGCTGCAACTCTCCGAGTGGACCATCCTGCGCCGCATTCTTTTTCCTGCCGTGCTGCCTGCGGTGCTGACCGGGGTACGCCTCTCCATCGGCATTGCCTGGCTGGTGATTGTCGCCGCCGAAATGCTCACCGGGGGCCTGGGCATTGGCTTCTGGATCTGGAACGAGTGGAACAACCTCAACGTTGAAAACATTCTCATCGCCATCGTCATCATTGGCGTGGTCGGGTTGCTGCTGGAGCAAGGGCTGATGCTGATCGCCCGTCGCTTTAGCTGGCAGGAAAAATAAGGAGCAAAGATGAAACCGTTAATTCAGGTCCAGGCCGTGAGCCAGCGTTTTTCCACTGCCAGCGGCGAGTTTCTGGCGCTGCAAAACGTCTCTTTCGATATCCACGAGGGCGAAACCGTCAGTCTGATTGGTCACTCCGGCTGCGGCAAGTCGACGCTGTTAAACCTGATCGCCGGGATCGCGCTGCCTACGGAAGGCGGACTGATTTGCGACAACCGCGAAATCGCCGGGCCGGGGCCAGAGCGCGCGGTGGTGTTCCAGAACCATTCGCTGCTGCCGTGGTTAACCTGCTTCGACAACGTGGCGCTGGCGGTGGATCAGGTCTTCCGTCACACCATGAGCAAGGCGGAGCGCAAAGAGTGGATTGAGCACAACCTCGACCGCGTGCAGATGGGCCACGCGCTGCATAAGCGCCCCGGGGAGATCTCCGGCGGCATGAAGCAGCGCGTGGGGATTGCCCGGGCGCTGGCGATGAAACCCAAAGTGCTGCTGATGGATGAGCCGTTTGGCGCGCTGGATGCCCTGACGCGAGCCCATTTGCAGGACTCGGTAATGCAGATCCAGCAGGCGCTGAACACCACCATTGTGCTCATCACCCACGACGTGGACGAGGCGGTACTGCTTTCTGACCGGGTGCTGATGATGACCAACGGCCCGGCGGCCACCGTGGGCGAGATCCTGCGCGTCGATCTGCCGCGCCCGCGCAACCGGGTGCAGCTGGCGGACGACGGCCGCTATCACCACATGCGCCAGCAAATCCTCCATTTCCTCTACGAAAAACAGCCGAAAGCGGCATAACGAGGAGGCACGATGCGACTGGTCATTATCGGTAATGGTATGGCGGCAACCCGGCTGATTGCTTCGCTGACCGAGCGTGCTCCCGGTCGCGTTGCGATTACGGTAATCGGTGACGAGCCGCAGCACGCCTATAACCGCATCCAGCTCTCACCGGTTCTCGGCGGAGAAAAGCAGGCGGAGCACCTCTCTCTGCACGATGAAGGCTGGTATACGGCACGAGGCGTGACGGTGCTGCGAGGAGAAACGGCGCTCGGCGTTGACCTGAACGCGCATGAAGTGCGTACCACCGCCCGAACGCTAAGCTGGGATGTGCTGGTGTTTGCCACCGGGTCGACACCTGTTGTGCCGCCGATCCCCGGCGGCGACGCGCCGCACGTGTTTACCTTTCGCACCCTGACAGAAACCTGCGCCATTCAGAACATCTCCGGACCGGCAGTCGTGTTGGGCGGCGGGGTGCTCGGCGTGGAGGCGGCGGCCGCGCTGGCCCTTTCAGGTGACAACGTCACGCTCGTGCATCGCGGCCCATGGCTGATGGAGCAGCAGCTTGACCAGCAGGCGAGCGTGCTGCTGGAAGAGGCGCTGGCGGCGCGGGGCGTGCGCTGTGAACTCGCCTCCGGCATCGCGGCGATTAACGCGAATAGCGTGACGCTGCTCAGCGGACGCCGCGTCGACGCCGCGCGCGTGGTACTGGCGACTGGCGTGCAGCCCAACGTTGCGCTGGCGCGGGCCAGCGGCCTTCGCTGCGTGCGCGGCATTGTGGTGGATCAGCAGATGCAAACCTCCGTGCCGAATATCTACGCCATTGGCGAGTGCTGCGAAATTGACGGTCAGACGTTTGGCCTGGTCGCCCCCTGTCTGGCGCAGGCGGACATCCTCGCCGCGCGCCTCGCCGGTGACGTAACCGCGCCCTTTACCCTGACTGACAACGGCGTGCGCCTAAAGGTGACCGGCGTGGAGCTTTTTAGCCTCGGTCGGGCCACGGCGCGCGCGGACGATGTGGTCTGGAGCTCATGGGATCCGCTGACCCGCCACTATCGTCGTTTACTGATCCATCGCGGGGCGCTGGCTGGCGTGCTGCTGATGGGCGACTGCCGCAGCGCGGCGACATTTACCGATTTACTGGCAACGGCTGCGCCCGCACACGCGGACTGGCTGTTCGATCGTTTCACAACGCAACCGCAGGTTGCAGGACAGAACGCTATGACAAAACCTACTCTGGTGGTGGTTGGGCACGGTATGGTCGGCCATCATTTCCTCGAAGACTGCGTTAACCACAATCTGCATCAGCAGTATCAGATCGTTGTCTTTGGCGAAGAGCGCTATGCCGCCTACGACCGCGTGCATCTGTCGGAGTATTTTGGCGGACGCAGCGCGGACTCGCTCTCGCTGGTGGAGGGAGATTTCTTTGCCGACAACGGCATTGAGCTGCGCCTGTCGCAGCAGATCGTCGCTGTCGATCGTGAAGCGCACGTGGTACGTACCGCCAGCGGCCATGAGACCCACTGGGACAAGCTGGTGCTGGCCACAGGCTCGTACCCCTTCGTGCCGCCGGTACCGGGCAACGATCTGCCGGGATGCTTTGTCTACCGTACCCTTGACGACCTGGACAATATCGCGGCCCACGCGGCGGGCTCGCGCCGCGGCGTGGTGATTGGCGGCGGCCTGCTCGGGCTGGAGGCCGCGAATGCCCTCAAACAGCTCGGGCTGGAAACCCACGTGGTGGAGTTCGCGCCGAATCTGATGGCGGTGCAGCTCGACAATGACGGCGCGGCGATGCTGCGTAAAAAAATTGAGGCGCTGGGCGTTGGCGTTCACACCAGTAAAGCCACCACGGAAATTGCTTCGACGCCCGACGGGCTGGTGCTGCGCTTCGCCGACGGTGAACATCTCGAAACGGACATGGTGGTCTTCTCTGCCGGCATTCGTCCGCAGGACGCGCTGGCGCGCAGCGGCGGGCTGGCTATCGGTGAGCGCGGTGGGATCTGCATTGACGACGCCTGCCGGACCTCCGATCCGAACGTGTTTGCCATCGGTGAATGCGCGCTGTGGGAGGGAAAAATCTTTGGTCTGGTGGCCCCAGGCTACCAGATGGCGCGCGTGGCCGCCGCCGTGCTGGCGGGTGAGGAGAAACGCTTCACCGGTGCGGATATGAGCACCAAGCTCAAGCTGCTCGGCGTGGACGTGGCGTCGTTTGGGGATGCCCACGGGCGCACGCCGGGGGCGCTAAGCTACCAGTGGACGCATGGGCCACAGCAAATCTACAAAAAAATCGTGGTCAGCCACGACAGCAAAACTCTGCAAGGCGGCGTGCTGGTGGGCGATGCCAGCGAATACGCCACGCTGGTGCAGATGATGCTCAACGGCATCAGTCTGCCAAAAGCGCCGGAAACGCTGATCTTACCGGCTTCGTCAGGCAGCGCGCCGAAAGCGCTGGGCGTGGCGGCGTTGCCGGAAAGCGCGCAGATCTGTTCGTGTCATAACGTCAGCAAAGGCGATATTTGTCAGGCGGTGAGCGCGGGGGCAACGGATCTCGGCGCCATTAAGCAGTGCACCAGAGCGGCGACCGGCTGCGGTGGCTGTAGCGCGCTGGTGAAGCAGGTGATGGAGTTCCAGCTTGCGGAGCAGGGCGTGGAGGTGAAAAAGGACATCTGCGAACACTTCCCGTACTCGCGCCAGGAGATTTACCACCTCGTGCGCGTCAACCATATCCGAACCTTCGACCAGCTTATCAGCCGCTACGGTCAGGGGCACGGGTGCGAGATCTGTAAGCCGCTGGTAGGGTCCGTGCTGGCCTCCTGCTGGAACGAGTATCTGCTCAAACCGGCGCACCTGCCGTTGCAGGATACCAACGACCGATACTTCGCCAATATCCAGAAGGACGGAACGTACTCCATCGTGCCGCGCATGCCTGCGGGTGAAGTGACCGCCGACGGGCTGATCGCCATCGGCCAGATTGCGAAACGCTATAGCCTTTACAGCAAAATCACCGGCGGGCAGCGTATTGACCTGTTTGGCGCCACGCTCGAACAGTTGCCGGAAATCTGGCAGGCGCTGGTCGAGGCAGGGTTTGAAACCGGGCACGCCTATGGAAAATCCCTGCGCACGGTGAAATCCTGCGTCGGGTCGACCTGGTGCCGCTACGGCGTTCAGGACTCTACCGGCCTCGCGGTCAGGCTGGAGCACCGCTACAAGGGGCTGCGCGCGCCGCACAAAATTAAAATGGCGGTTTCCGGCTGTACCCGCGAGTGCGCAGAGGCGCAGAGCAAGGACGTGGGGATGATTGCCACGGATAAAGGCTGGAACCTTTACCTGTGCGGCAACGGCGGGATGAAGCCGCGCCACGCGGATCTTTTCGCCAGCGATCTGGACGACGAAACGCTGATCCGCACCGTCGACCGCTTCCTGATGTTCTATATCCGCACGGCAGATCGCCTGCAACGCACCAGTACCTGGATGGACAACCTGGAAGGCGGCCTCGACTATCTGCGCGAGGTGATCCTGAACGACAGCCTCGGGATCGCCCACGAGCTGGAGCAGGAGATGGCCCGGGTGGTTGAGACGTACCAGTGTGAATGGCAAACCACCCTTAACGATCCTGACCGCATGGCGCTGTTCCGCACCGCGGTGAACCTCCCTGTCGTGGAGGAAAGCAAGCGCTGGCAGGAAGTCTGCGGCATTGACGATATCCCGGAGCAGGCGGGCATCGGCGCGCATCTTGGGCGCAAGCCGATTGCGCTGTTCCGCTTTGGTCAAACCGTTTATGCCCTCGACGATCGGGAACCGGGCAGCCGCGCGAACGTGCTTTCGCGCGGCATCCTCGGCGATGCGGCGGGTGAACCGGTCGTTGTCTCTCCGCTCTACAAGCAGCGCATTCGCCTGCGCGACGGCTGTCAGGTGGAGAGCGGCGAACCCGCGGTGCGCGCCTGGCCGGTAAAAATCGAAAACGGCAAGGTGTGGGTTGGCAACGAAGAGCTGGTGATGCGCGCGGAGGCCTCATGACGGAAACCCGGACAACGTGCCCTTACTGCGGCGTGGGCTGCGGGGTGGTCGCCAGCGTAGACGGTGAAAAGGTAAGCATCCGGGGAGATGAAACCCATCCTGCGAATTTTGGGCGGCTGTGCGTGAAGGGGTCCGCCCTCGGGGACACGACGGGGTTGCAGGGACGCCTGCTGCGCCCGGTGGTCGACGGCCTGGAGGTAGACTGGCCCGAGGCGCTGGGCGAAGCGGGCGAGCGGCTGCGGAACATCATCAACGAATGGGGCCCGCAGGCGGTAGCGTTTTACGCCTCCGGCCAGCTGTTGACCGAGGATTACTATGCCGCCAACAAGCTGATGAAAGGATTTATCGGGGCGGCGAACATTGATACCAACTCGCGGCTGTGTATGTCGTCGGCGGTGGTGGGCTACAAACGCGCCTTCGGTGAAGACGTGGTGCCGTGCAGCTATGAAGACGTGGAAAACAGCGATCTGGTTGTGCTGGTCGGGTCAAACGCGGCCTGGACGCATCCGGTGCTGTATCAGCGGCTGGTGCAGGCCAAACACAACAATCCGCAGATGAAAGTGGTAGCGATCGATCCGCGTAAAACCGCCACCTGCGATGTCGCAGACCTGCATCTGGCGCTGAAACCCGGCAGCGACGCCGGGCTGTTTGTGGGGTTGCTCAATGTGATTCAGGGGAGCGGTGAGTGGACTATCCCTCGCGTGGCGGCGTTTTGCGACCTGACGCCAGACGAGATTGGCACCTTCTACGACTGGTTTGTCACCGCGCCCCGCGCGATCACGCTCTACACCATGGGGATCAACCAGTCCTCCAGCGGCAGCGACAAGTGTAACGCCATCATTAACGTGCATCTTGCCAGCGGGAAGTTCAACCGTCCGGGCTGCGGCCCGTTTTCGCTGACCGGACAGCCAAACGCCATGGGCGGGCGGGAAGTGGGCGGGCTGGCGAATCAGCTGGCGGCACACATGAATTTTGAGCCGGACGATCTCGCGCGCGTGGCCCGCTTCTGGGGCACCGAGCGGCTGGCGCAGACCCCGGGTCTGATGGCGGTGGACCTGTTTGACGCCATTGCCCGCGGCGAGGTGAAGGCGGTGTGGATCATGGGCACCAACCCCGCCGTGTCGCTGCCGGACAGCCACGCGGTGTGCCAGGCGCTGGCGGCCTGTCCGCTGGTTATTGTTTCTGAGGTGATGCAGGAGACGGACACCAGCCGGTTTGCCCATATCCGTTTTCCCGCCCTGGGGTGGGGCGAGAAAAACGGCACGGTGACGAACTCTGAACGCCGTATCTCCCGCCAGCGCGCCTTTCTGCCTGCGCCCGGCGAGGCCAAACCGGACTGGTGGATCGTCGCCCGGATCGCAGACCAGCTCGGCTATGGCGAGGCCTTCGCCTGGAAACATCCTCAGGAGATCTTTTGTGAGCATGCGGCGCTGACGGCGTATGAAAATTACGGCGAACGGGCCCTGAATCTGCACGAGCTGGCGTCGTTGACGCGAGAGGCGTGGGACGATCTGGCGCCGTACCAGTGGCGCGCCGGTGATTTCCCGCAAAGAACGATTGTTCCGGTTGAGCCCATAACACATGGCGCCTGCGTTAACGAACTGTACCCGTTAATACTGAACAGCGGGCGCATCCGCGATCAGTGGCACACCATGACGCGCACGGGGTATGTTCCGCGCCTGATGCAGCATATCGACGAGCCATTTGTTGAGATAAGCGCAGCCGATGCGGCGCGCGCAGCCTTGACGGACGGCCAGCTGGCGCGGATAAGCTCCCCGCGCGGAGTGATGGTTGCCAGAGTACGTATTTCCCCCGGGCAGCGTGCGGGCGAGCTGTTTGCGCCGATGCACTGGAACGCGCAGTTTGCCCGACAGGGGAAGGTCAATGCGCTGGTGGAGGGACGGGTGGATGCCTGTTCCGGCCAGCCTGAGAGTAAACAAACGGCGGTAAGGATCATGTCCTGGCTCCCCGCCTGGCAGGGAGAACTGTATGCCCGCGAGCTGCCGGCGTTGCCGCCGTCGGTCTGCTGGTGGCGTAAAGCCTCACGTCTGACGGTAGCGGGAGATCGGCCTCTGCTGTCGTGGATTATGGCGTATGCCAGCGCCCGGGGCTGGCAGCTACAGGTGGCTCAGACGGGGGAAGGCAGCAGCATACTGGCCTGGCATCTCGGCGAACTGATGCTTGGCTACTGGGAGAGCAATACGCTGCCGGCGCTGGCGCATGCGTTTATTGAAGAAGCCTTTGCTTCTGCGCCCGTACAAATCGCTGAACGCCATGCGCTGCTGCACGGACAACGGCCGGGTGAAGGTGCCGATCCCGGTCGAATTATCTGTAGCTGCTTCAGCGTGGGTGAAAACACGATACGCCAGGCGATAGCCGGAGGCTGTGATTCTGCGACAGCGCTCGGTGTGAAGCTGCGCTGCGGGACTAACTGCGGCTCCTGCGTGCCGGAGCTGAAAGGGCTGTTGGGATAATGGCGTCGGGTGGCGGCTACGCCTTACCCGACCTACAAATTCGTACCGGCCCGTAGGTCGGGTAAGGCGTAGCCGCCACTCGACAAATCTTTTCAGGATATTCCTGAAATTTATGTTAAGGCTGGTTTTCAGGGCTTATGGCGTTAACATATAAGTGTTTGTTCAAAAACACAGGTTCTTATTGACGACGTTGAAGGCTGTATCGTCCCGCATCCGTTTTTTGCTGTTACTCCCCCTGATTTCGGCTGGAGCCGTTCACGGTGCGCCGAAATCCTTCGTGCAGCAGGCACAAAATCCGTTTGATAACAACGGCGATAGTCTGCCGGATCTGGGTATGGCACAACCAACGAGCGAGGGCGAAAAGCACCTGGCTGAAATGGCAAAAGCCTTCGGTGAAGCCAGTATGACCGATAACGGCCTGACCGCCGGGCAGCAGGCGCGAGAGTTCGCGTTTGGCAAGGTGCGGGATGCCGTGAGCGGGGAAGTTAACGAGCAGATTGAATCCTGGCTTTCGCCCTGGGGGAATGCCAGCGTCAACGTGCTGGTGGATGACGAAGGGAACTTCAACGGCAGCAGCGGCAGCTGGTTTATCCCCTGGAACGATAACAACCGTTATCTGAGCTGGAGCCAGCTGGGCCTGACGCAGCAGACGGATGGGCTGGTGAGCAACGTAGGGATTGGTCAGCGCTGGGTGGCCGGAAAGTGGCTGCTTGGCTACAACACCTTTTACGACAACCTGCTTGAAGACAACCTGCAACGCGCCGGATTGGGCGCAGAGGCGTGGGGAGAAAATCTGCGCCTGTCGGCCAATTACTACCAGCCGTTTGCCGGCTGGCAGCCGGGTTCCGACATTCGGGAGCAGCGCATGGCGCGCGGGTACGACGTAACGGCCAAAGCCTGGCTACCCTGGTTTCATCATCTGAACACCAGCGTCAGCTTTGAACAGTATTTCGGCGATAACGTCGATCTGTTTAACAGCGGTACGGGGTATCACAACCCGGTCGCGGTCAACCTGGGGCTGAACTATACCCCCGTTCCACTGGTCACCCTGACGGCTGCCCATAAGCAGGGGGAGAGCGGGGTTAGCCAGAATAACCTCGGGCTAAAGCTCAACTATCGTTTTGGCGTGCCGCTGGCGAAACAGCTTTCCGCCGGGGAAGTGGCGGCGACGCGCTCGCTGCGGGGAAGCCGCTATGATTCACCTGAGCGCGATAATCTGCCCGTCATGGAGTTTCGTCAGCGAAAAACCCTCTCGGTCTATCTGGCTACGCCGCCGTGGGATCTTAAGCCGGGTGAAACCGTCATGCTGAAGCTGCAAATTCGCAGCACCCACGGTATCCGTCAGATCCACTGGCTGGGTGATACCCAGGCGCTCAGCCTGACCTCACCGGCAAACAGCAACAGCAGCGATGGCTGGAGCGTGATTATGCCCGCCTGGAACGACGCGGAAGGGGCGAAAAACGAATGGCGGCTTGTGGCCGTGGTGGAAGATAAGGATGGGCAGCGTGTCTCCTCCAATGAGATCACGCTTTCCGTGGTGCAACCGCTCGTCGCAATGCCTGACGACGATCCACGGTGGAAGTTGCTGCCGGACGACTAAGTTAAAAAATGCGTTCCTGATGCACCCAGACGGCAGCTTCGACGCGGGATTTTAGCTTCATTTTCTTCAGCATGTGTTTGACATGCACCTTGACCGTACTTTCAGTGATGTCCAGACGGCGGGCGATCATTTTGTTAGGCAGACCCTGGGCAATCAGCTTCAGAATGTCGCGCTCGCGCGGGGTCAGCTGGCTGACGTCACGATCGGACGTAGCGCGGTTCGCACGCAGGCTGGCGGCCAGCACCGGCGTTAACGCTTCGCTCAGCACCATCTCGCCTGCGGCAGCCTGTTGCAGCGCCTTGAGCAGATCTTCCGGCTCCATATCCTTCAGCAGATAGCCGTCTGCTCCCCGCTTGAGGGCGGTGACCACGTCTTCCTCGTGGTTGGAGACGCTGAAGACCACCACCCGGCCAGAAAGGGATTTCTCCCGCAGCTTGTCGAGGGTTTCCAGGCCATTCATGCCCGGCATGTTGAGATCGAGCAAGATCAAATCAGGATCGAGCGATTCGGCAAGTTCAATCCCCTGTTCACCGTTGCTGGCTTCACCGACGACGGTGATATCCGGCGCCATACTGACAAGCTGTTTAACGCCAGTGCGCAGCATCGGATGATCGTCAATCAACAGGATCGATGCCGGTTCCTGATTAGTCATGGTTTTCTCCTTGAGCAGTTATAAGGGACTTTTCGGGTATAAAGGTGACCACGACTTCGGTGCCACCTGACTCTCCCCGGCGAACCTGGCAATCACCGCGCAGGCTTTGCGCGCGGTCTCGCATGATAATTAAACCATAATGGTTCGTTCGTTCGGCATTTTCCGGCACGCCGCGACCGTTATCCTGAACCCTGAGCTTCACCTGATTATCCTGGCAGCTGACGGTGACCGTAACGGCTGTTGCCTCGGCATGCTTGAGCACGTTACTCAGGGCTTCACGGGCAATTTGCAGCACATGGATCGCCTGGTGAGAAGGGACAAAACGCGGCGGCAGCTGGTAATCCAGCTTCACCGGGAAGCCCAGCCGGGCGCTAAATTCCTGGCAGCTGGACTCCAGCGCCGGGCGCAGCCCCGGCTCGGTGAGCTGCAAACGGAAGGTGGTCAGCAGCTCGCGAAGCTGAACCCATGAGGTGTTAAGCTCGTTGCGGATCTGGCTGAGCAGCTGTTTGTTGCTTTCGGGCATGCCTTCGTCCTGCATTTGCAGGCAGCTCACCTGCATCTTCATGCAGGAGAGGGACTGGGCGATGGAGTCGTGCAGCTCGCGGGCGATGGTGGCGCGCTCCTCCATAACAATCAGCTGCTGCTGCTTCTCCTGGTGGCGATCGAGCGCGAGGGTGGCCGTGAGCTGCTCAACCAGCGTATCCACAAGCTGCTGCTGGTCGTGGCTAAGGTGACGCCCGGCTGGCAGGGTTGCCAGCAGAATGCCGTACTGGGTATGGCTGTCCATCAGCCGCCACTTGAGGGTCGTGCCGCTGGTGGTCAGCGGAGGCAAGCCGCGCGGGCACAGATGACACCCTTTATCGTCGCAGGAGATGTCCGACTGACAGGTAAATTCCTGGTGGTTTTCTTCGTCTTCAACGTCGTAAACCCGTAGCTCAAGATCGCGGAGCAGGGTCAGGTTTTGCAGGCCGTTCAGTACCGGCGAGAGACGCTCGCAAAGCGGCACCTGCATATGCAGGCGACGGTTCGCCTGCCACAGGAAAGAGAGGATCTCGTTTTTCTGCTCAAGCCCGGCGGTTTTCTCCTGGACGCGTTTTTCCAGTACTGCGTAGCTTTCCGAGAGTTCAGCCGACATGGTATTGAGCGCCTCGCCGAGCATCGCCATTTCGTTGCGCCCGCTGATGTGCGTGCGTTGGGTGAAATCGCGTTGAGTGACGGCGCGGGCCATCGCCAGAAGCTGTTTCCAGGGGTTCAGCAGCCGCGCGCGCAGCCAGATAACCGTGAAAATCAGCAGCAAACCCATAAACAGCGCCATCGCGCGGTGAACCATCACCACACGGTCAATGCGTAACTCTGTCGTGCGATCGAAAGAGCTGACTAGATGGTCGATGCGTGACACAAACCCGGCGACATCCTGCGCGACCGTTTCCCGATTTTCCGCCCGTTTTAGCCCGGGCGCCAGCTGGGTGTGCCAGTAGCCCTGAAGCGCCTTAAGCTGAGATTGTTGGCCGTCACGAATAGCGGCTCTTTCCAGCTCAGGGCTGAATGCGGTACGCTCCATTTCGTCGATAAGCGGCTGGTCAGCCTGCGTCAGCGGAACCGACGCCAGCAGCCGGTAACTCTGCATGCGTAGCGAGCCTGCCTCGTTGATGGCATGCGCATTACCCTGTACGCCCTGTACCAGCCAGCCAGAAATAGCCATGCCGGTCACACCGATAGCGGTGGACAGCAGAACGATAAGCGCCAGCTGGTTAACCAGCGTTAGCGGAGATAAACATCTTTTTAACATAGAGTTGACGGGCTCCTGACGTGACCTGCTTGCAGGAATGGCGCTATTCTGGTGCATACCCCGGAGTATACCCATACCAATAAAGGATTACCTCTAAATTGCCGGAGGGGTAATGGTTAGTGGGTGGACGAAGCAGGGATGCGTCAGCACCGTGAAAAACCACACCTTTTTTACGTTTTGCATCTACTCACTAAGAGTGATGGCTTTTTTTTCACCGCGAAACCTCCCACTTTTCCTTTGATTTATATCAACTTACCGCCGCTCTAAAGCCCTAATGTTTGCAGCATCATTCGAGAATCAGAGGTGTCTATGAGTCACTCTTCCGCTCCCGAAAGGGAAACTGGTGCCGTAATTACAGACTGGCGTCCAGAGGATCCGGCGTTCTGGCAACAGCGCGGCCACCGTGTAGCAAGTCGTAATCTGTGGATTTCCGTTCCATGTCTGTTACTGGCGTTTTGCGTCTGGATGTTGTTCAGTGCGGTTGCGGTTAACCTGCCTAAAGTGGGCTTTACCTTTACCACCGATCAGCTGTTTATGCTGACCGCGTTGCCGTCGCTTTCAGGTGCACTGCTGCGTGTGCCTTACGCATTTATGGTGCCTGTCTTCGGCGGTCGTCGCTGGACGGCTTTCAGTACCGGGATCATGATCGTTCCGTGCGTATGGCTCGGTTTTGCGGTGCAGGATACCTCCACGCCGTTTAGCGTGTTCGTGATTATCTCTCTGCTGTGCGGTTTTGCGGGTGCGAACTTTGCGTCCAGCATGGCGAACATCAGCTTCTTCTTCCCGAAAGCGAAGCAGGGCGGTGCGCTGGGCATTAACGGCGGTCTGGGTAACATGGGCGTGAGCGTGATGCAGCTGCTTGCGCCGCTGGCGATCTCCGTCTCCATCTTTGCCGCCTTTGGTGGCGGTGGCGTGACGCAGCCTGACGGTTCAATGCTGTTCCTGCAAAACGCAGCCTGGATCTGGGTGCCGTTCCTGGTGGTCTTTACGCTGGCGGCGTGGTTCTTCATGAACGATCTGTCCGCGTCCAAAGCTTCCCTGAGCGAACAGTTGCCGGTGCTGAAACGCGGCCACCTGTGGGTGATGGCGCTGCTGTATCTGGCAACCTTCGGCTCGTTCATCGGCTTCTCCGCGGGCTTTGCGATGCTGTCGAAAACCCAGTTCCCGGACGTGCAGATCCTTCAGTTTGCCTTCTTCGGTCCGTTTATTGGCGCGCTGGCACGTTCGCTGGGCGGGATGATCTCCGACCGTCTGGGCGGGACTCGCGTTACGCTGGTGAACTTTGTTGTGATGGCTATCTTCTGTGCGCTGCTGTTCCTGACGCTGCCTGTTGATGGTCAGGGCGGTAACTTCTTTGCCTTCTTCGGCGTCTTCATGGTGCTGTTCCTGACGGCCGGGCTGGGCAGTGCGTCTACCTTCCAGATGATCTCTGTCATCTTCCGCAAGCTGACCATGGACCGCGTGAAAGCGCAGGGTGGGAGCGACGAGCAGGCGATGCGTGAAGCCGCCACCGATACCGCTGCGGCACTTGGTTTTATCTCTGCAATTGGCGCGATTGGTGGCTTCTTTATTCCAAAAGCGTTCGGTATCTCACTGGATCTGACCGGCTCTCCGGCGGGTGCGATGAAAGTCTTCCTCGTCTTCTATATCGCCTGCGTGGCCATCACGTGGCTGGTATACGGCCGTAATACCAAGAAAAACAAGTAAGCTTGATTATCCGTTTGCGCGGCCTCAGTGCCGCGCTTTTTTTCATGCTTAATTAGTTACAACATACTAAAAAGTATATTCACCTTCACTCTCAGGTAACACTGTGATCGCCATCGCTTTACAGGTGTTTCTACCCCTTAATACCTAAGATGTTAAATTTTGCTTCGTCTTTTGTACGATAAATAAAAAATATCAATATAAATCATGAATATAAAAAATATTCACAACTACCGCTTTGGTGGTATTTGATCTAATACCCCCCGTGACAGACCCCCTTCGCCTTGATCGTTATCAATTCTCACCATCTTTCATAGCGTTACCTTCGCTGCAAATCAGCAATGTCGATTTAGAGAGCCACAGGCTCCACACAGGAGATACCCGATGAGCAAATTTTTGGACCGGTTTCGCTACTTCAAACAGAAGGGTGAAACTTTTGCCGATGGGCACGGCCAGGTTCTGGATACCAACCGGGACTGGGAAGACGGTTACCGTCAACGCTGGCAGCATGACAAAGTTGTCCGTTCTACCCACGGCGTAAACTGCACTGGCTCATGTAGCTGGAAGATTTTCGTTAAAAACGGTCTGGTGACCTGGGAAATGCAGCAGACCGACTATCCGCGTACCCGTCCGGATATGCCGAACCATGAACCGCGCGGCTGCCCGCGTGGGGCCAGCTACTCCTGGTATCTCTATAGCGCCAACCGTCTGAAATATCCGCTGATGCGTAAACGCCTGATGAAAATGTGGCGTGAAGCGAAAGTGCAGCACAGCGATCCGGTTGATGCGTGGGCCTCTATCATTGAAGATGCCGACAAAGCGAAAAGCTTCAAGCAGGCGCGCGGTCGCGGTGGTTTTGTTCGCTCTTCCTGGAAAGAGGTGAACGAGCTGATTGCCGCCTCCAACGTCTACACCGTGAAAACCTACGGTCCTGACCGCGTGGCGGGCTTCTCGCCAATCCCGGCGATGTCGATGGTCTCTTACGCTTCCGGCGCGCGCTACCTGTCGCTTATCGGCGGAACCTGCCTGAGCTTCTACGACTGGTACTGTGACCTGCCGCCTGCGTCACCGCAGACCTGGGGTGAGCAGACCGACGTGCCGGAATCCGCTGACTGGTACAACTCCAGCTACATCATCGCATGGGGCTCTAACGTGCCGCAGACCCGTACCCCGGATGCGCACTTCTTCACCGAAGTACGTTACAAAGGGACGAAAACCGTCGCGGTAACGCCGGACTACGCGGAAATCGCCAAGCTGTGCGACCTGTGGCTGGCCCCAAAACAGGGTACCGATGCCGCAATGGCGCTGGCGATGGGCCACGTCATGCTGCGTGAGTTCCACCTAGACAAGCCAAGCCAGTACTTCACCGATTACGTCCGTCGCTACACCGACATGCCTATGCTGGTGATGCTCGAAGAGCGCGACGGCTACTACGCGGCGGGCCGTATGCTGCGTGCTGCCGATCTGGTGGACGCGCTGGGGCAGGAAAACAACCCAGAGTGGAAAACAGTCGCCTGCAACAGCAACGGCGAGCTGGTGGCACCTAACGGTTCTATCGGCTTCCGCTGGGGCGAGAAAGGCAAATGGAACCTGGAGCAGCGTAACGGCACCACCGGCGAAGAGACGGAACTGCGCCTCAGCATGCTGGGCAGCCAGGACGAGATCGCCGATGTCGGCTTCCCGTACTTTGGCGGTGAAGGTTCCGAGCACTTCAACAAGGTTGAACTGCAAAACGTCCTGATGCACAAACTGCCGGTTAAGCGCCTGCAACTGGCGGACGGCTCTACCGCGCTGGTCACGACGGTCTACGACCTGACCATGGCGAACTACGGCCTGGAGCGCGGTCTGAACGACGAAAACTGCGCAACCAGCTACGACGACGTGAAGGCATATACCCCGGCCTGGGCGGAGCAGATCACCGGCGTGCCACGCGCGCAAATCACCCGTATCGCGCGTGAATTTGCGGAAAACGCCGACAAAACTCACGGTCGTTCGATGATCATCGTGGGTGCCGGTCTGAACCACTGGTATCACCTCGATATGAACTATCGCGGCCTGATCAACATGCTGATCTTCTGCGGCTGCGTCGGTCAGAGCGGCGGCGGCTGGGCGCACTACGTGGGCCAGGAAAAACTGCGTCCGCAGACCGGCTGGCAGCCGCTGGCGTTTGCCCTTGACTGGCAGCGCCCGGCACGTCACATGAACAGCACCTCCTACTTCTATAACCACTCCAGCCAGTGGCGCTACGAGACGGTTACCGCGCAGGAACTGCTGTCGCCGATGGCGGATAAATCCCGCTACAGCGGCCACCTGATTGATTTCAACGTGCGCGCTGAACGTATGGGCTGGCTGCCGTCGGCGCCGCAGCTGGGCACTAACCCGCTGCGCATTGCACAAGAGGCGAAGCAGGCGGGCATGTCGCCGGTGGATTACACCGTGAAATCGCTCAAGGAAGGCTCAATTCGTTTCGCGGCAGAACAGCCTGAGAACGGTAAAAACCATCCGCGCAACCTGTTCATCTGGCGTTCCAACCTGCTGGGCTCATCCGGTAAAGGCCACGAGTACATGCTGAAATACCTGCTGGGCACCGAGAACGGTATTCAGGGTAAAGACCTCGGCAAGCAGGGCGGCGTGAAGCCAGAAGAAGTGGAATGGAAAGACAACGGTCTGGACGGCAAGCTGGATCTGGTGGTGACGCTGGACTTCCGTCTGTCCAGTACCTGCCTGTACTCCGATATCGTGCTGCCAACCGCCACCTGGTACGAAAAAGACGACATGAATACCTCGGACATGCATCCGTTTATTCATCCGCTGTCTGCCGCCGTTGACCCGGCGTGGGAATCGAAAAGCGACTGGGATATCTACAAAGACATCGCGAAGAAATTCTCCGAAGTCTGCGTAGGTCACCTGGGCAAAGAGACCGACGTGGTGACGCTGCCAATCCAGCACGACTCCGCTGCCGAACTGGCGCAGCCGCTTGACGTGAAGGACTGGAAAAAAGGCGAGTGCGACCTGATCCCGGGCGTGACCGCGCCGCACATCATTCCGGTTGAACGTGATTACCCGGCAACCTACGAGCGCTTTACCTCTATCGGACCGCTGATGGAGAAAATCGGTAACGGCGGCAAAGGCATCGCCTGGAACACCCAGAGCGAAATGGACCTGCTGCGTAAGCTCAATTACACCAAAGCAGACGGCCCGGCCAAAGGCCAGCCAATGCTGAACACGGCAATTGATGCGGCGGAGATGATCCTGACCCTGGCACCGGAAACCAACGGCCACGTGGCGGTGAAAGCGTGGGCGGCCCTGAGTGAATTTACCGGTCGTGACCACACGCATCTGGCGAAGAATAAAGAGGAAGAGAAAATTCGCTTCCGCGATATTCAGGCCCAGCCGCGAAAAATTATCTCCAGCCCGACCTGGTCTGGTCTGGAAGATGAGCATGTGTCCTATAACGCTGGCTATACCAACGTTCATGAGCTGATCCCATGGCGCACGCTTTCTGGTCGTCAGTCTCTGTACCAGGACCACCAGTGGATGCGCGACTTCGGTGAAAGCCTGCTGGTGTACCGTCCGCCAATCGACACCCGCTCTGTGAAAGCGGTAATGGGCGCGAAATCGAACGGTAACCCGGAGAAGGCACTGAACTTCCTGACGCCGCACCAGAAGTGGGGTATCCACTCCACCTACAGCGACAACCTGCTGATGCTGACGCTGTCGCGCGGGGGGCCGATTGTCTGGATGAGCGAAGCGGACGCCAAAGATCTGGGTATCGAAGATAACGACTGGATCGAAGTGTTCAACAGTAACGGTGCCCTGACGGCACGAGCCGTGGTGAGCCAGCGTGTGCCGGCCGGGATGACCATGATGTATCACGCGCAGGAACGTATCGTTAACCTGCCGGGTTCAGAGATCACCGAGCAGCGCGGCGGTATTCATAACTCCGTGACCCGTATTACGCCGAAGCCGACCCACATGATCGGTGGCTACGCGCAGCTGGCCTACGGCTTTAACTACTACGGCACCGTAGGATCGAACCGCGATGAGTTCGTGGTGGTACGTAAGATGAAGAATATTAACTGGTTAGACGGCGAAGGTAATGACCAGGTACAGGAGAGCGTAAAATGAAAATTCGTTCACAAGTCGGCATGGTGCTGAATCTGGATAAATGCATCGGCTGTCATACCTGCTCGGTCACCTGTAAAAACGTCTGGACCAGCCGTGAAGGTATGGAGTACGCCTGGTTCAACAACGTGGAAAGCAAGCCGGGCACCGGCTTCCCGACCGACTGGGAAAACCAGGAGAAGTGGAAGGGCGGCTGGATCCGTAAAATCAACGGCAAACTTCAACCGCGCATGGGTAACCGCGCGATGCTGCTCGGTAAAATCTTTGCTAACCCGCATCTGCCGGGCATCGACGATTACTACGAGCCTTTTGATTACGACTATCAGAACCTGCACAACGCGCCGGAAAGCAAACACCAGCCGATCGCCCGTCCTCGCTCGCTGATCACCGGTAAGCGCATGGACAAAATTACCAGCGGTCCAAACTGGGAAGAAATTCTGGGCGGCGAGTTCGAAAAACGCGCGAAGGACCAGAACTTCGAGAACATGCAGAAGGCGATGTACGGTCAGTTCGAAAACACCTTCATGATGTATCTGCCGCGCCTGTGCGAACACTGCCTGAACCCGGCGTGCGTCGCGACCTGCCCGAGCGGCGCCATCTACAAGCGTGAAGAAGACGGCATCGTGCTGATCGACCAGGACAAGTGCCGCGGCTGGCGTATGTGCATCACCGGCTGCCCGTACAAAAAAATCTACTTCAACTGGAAGAGCGGTAAGTCAGAGAAGTGCATCTTCTGCTATCCGCGCATCGAAGCCGGTATGCCGACCGTCTGCTCCGAGAGCTGCGTAGGCCGTATCCGCTACCTCGGCGTGCTGCTGTACGACGCGGACGCGATTGAGAATGCCGCAAGCACCGAGAACGAGAAAGATCTCTATCAGCGTCAGCTGGACGTCTTCCTCGATCCGAACGATCCGAAGGTGATTGAGCAGGCGCTGAAAGACGGCGTTCCGCAGAGCGTGATCGACGCCGCGCAGCAGTCTCCGGTGTACAAAATGGCGATGGACTGGAAGCTGGCCCTGCCGCTGCACCCGGAATACCGCACGCTGCCGATGGTCTGGTACGTGCCGCCTCTGTCGCCGATTCAGTCTGCGGCGGACGCGGGCGAGCTGGGCAGCAACGGTATTCTGCCGGACGTGGAAAGCCTGCGTATCCCGGTTCAGTACCTGGCAAACCTGCTGACCGCCGGAGATACCCAGCCGGTGCTGCTGGCGCTGAAACGTATGCTGGCGATGCGTCACTTCAAACGTGCGGAAACCGTTGACGGCGTTAACGATACCCGCGCGCTGGAAGAGGTCGGCCTGACCGAAGCGCAGGCGCAGGAGATGTACCGCTATCTGGCAATCGCTAACTACGAAGATCGTTTCGTGGTGCCAAGCAGCCACCGCGAGCTGGCTCGCGAGGCCTTCCCGGAGAAAAGCGGGTGTGGCTTTACCTTTGGCGACGGTTGCCACGGGTCAGACAGTAAATTCAACCTGTTCAACAGCCGCCGCATTGACGCGATGGATGTGACCAGCAAAACGGAGCCGCACCAATGATTGAACTCGTCATTGTTTCGCGTCTGCTCGAGTACCCTGATGCTGCGCTTGCGCAGCATCAACAGGAACTCTTTGATGCACTCGCGTCATCTGAAAACCTGGATAAAGAGGATGCCCAGAAGCTGGGCGTTTTCCTCCGCGACCTGCTGGCGCGCGATCTTCTCGACGCGCAGGCGGACTACAGCCAGCTGTTTGACCGTGGTCGTGCGACGTCTCTGCTGCTGTTTGAACACGTTCACGGTGAATCCCGCGACCGTGGTCAGGCGATGGTGGATCTGATGGCCCAGTACGAACAGCACGGCCTGCAACTCGACAGCCGCGAGCTGCCGGATCACCTGCCGCTGTACCTGGAGTATCTGGCGCAGCTGCCGAAAGAAGAGGCCCTGGGGGGGTTGCAGGACATCGCTCCCATTCTGGCGCTGCTCGGCGCACGTCTACAGCAGCGTGAAAGCCGCTATGCCGTACTGTTCGATCTGCTGGTGAAGCTGGCGAACGCCTCGGTCGACAGTGAAAAAGTGGCGGAAAAAATCGCGGATGAAACTCGCGACGATACCCCACAAGCGCTGGACGCCGTCTGGGAAGAAGAGCAGGTAAAATTCTTTGCTGACCAGAACTGTGGTGAGTCTGAAATCTCTGCGCATCAGCGTCGTTTTGCCGGAGCGGTGGCTCCGCAATATTTGAATATCTCTAACGGAGGACAGCACTAATGCACTTCCTGAATATGTTCTTCTTTGACATTTACCCGTATATCGCGGGCACCGTGTTCCTGGTGGGAAGCTGGCTGCGTTATGACTATGGCCAGTACACCTGGCGTGCTGCCTCCAGCCAGATGCTGGATCGTAAGGGGATGAACCTGGCGTCAAACCTGTTCCACATCGGGATTTTGGGGATTTTCGCCGGTCACTTCCTGGGGATGCTGACGCCGCACTGGATGTACGAAGCGTGGCTGCCGATTGAAGTGAAGCAGAAGATGGCGATGATCGCCGGGGGTGCCTGCGGCGTGATGACCCTGGTGGGTGGTCTGCTGCTGCTGAAACGTCGTCTGTTCAGCCCACGCGTGCGGGCTACCACCACAGGCGCGGACATCCTGATCCTCTCCCTGCTGATGGTGCAATGCGCGCTGGGTCTGCTGACTATTCCATTCTCTGCGCAGCATATGGACGGCAGTGAAATGATGAAGCTGGTGGGGTGGGCGCAGTCCGTCGTGACCTTCCACGGCGGTGCATCAGAGCATCTGGACGGCGTGGCATTTATCTTCCGCGTTCACCTCGTGCTGGGTATGACGCTGTTTGTGCTGTTCCCGTTCTCCCGTCTGGTGCATATCTGGAGTGCGCCGGTAGAGTACCTGACGCGCAAATATCAGGTAGTGCGTGCTCGTCGCTGATTCGTTGTTTTGAAAGAACCCCGCTTTGCGGGGTTTTTTTTGCCTGGTGCCTGGGTTTAGCGCGGATGTCGCGGTCGGATGCCGGGTGACGGCTGCGCCTTACCCGGCCTACGAATATATTTGTAGCCCCGGTAAGCGAAGCGCCACCGTGGAAAACAGGCAGGGACGGATTACTCCCGGCATCGGAGAATATGGCGCATTGTGCTTATGGAGAGTACTGAAGGATCTGGAAGTGATGGTGGTGGGGGAAGGATTCGAACCTTCGAAGTCGATGACGGCAGATTTACAGTCTGCTCCCTTTGGCCGCTCGGGAACCCCACCAGGGGTAATTCATATTTTGAGGTAAAGCTGAAGATGGTGGTGGGGGAAGGATTCGAACCTTCGAAGTCGATGACGGCAGATTTACAGTCTGCTCCCTTTGGCCGCTCGGGAACCCCACCACGGGGTAATGCTTTTTACTGGCCTGCTTCCTGTTGGAAGCGGGGCGCATCATATCAAATGAGACGCCCCTGTAAAGCATTCCTTTAGGTAAATGACGCTGTTTGCCTGCTTTTTATCCGTAAAGGCGCAAAGCTAATCAATTCATTTTACAAAGGATTAAAGAATAATCGTTCTGTTGCCGTACACAAAGACGCGCTGAGCAAGAACCTGATACAGCGCACGGCTCAGTACGTTCTTCTCAACGTCACGGCCCGCTCGCATCATATCTTCTGCCGTGTAGGTGTGATCCACGTGAATCACGTCCTGCATGATGATTGGACCTTCGTCCAGATTATCGTTCACGTAGTGGGCGGTCGCACCAATGATCTTCACCCCACGCTCGTAAGCCTGGTGATATGGACGCGCGCCAATGAAGGCTGGCAGGAACGAATGGTGAATGTTGATGATTTTGTTCGGGAAGCGTGCCACGAAGGACGGCGTCAGGACGCGCATGTATTTTGCCAGCACAACGTAGTCCGGGTTATGCGCCTCGATGGCCTGCGCCATGAGATTGTCGTGTTCTTCACGGGTATGGCCTTCATGGCTGACCAGCTCGAACGGAATGTCGAAGCGCTCAACCAGAGTACGCAGCGTTTCATGGTTGCCGATGACGGCAGCAATTTCGACGTCCAGGCCACCGTAGTTGGCTTTCATCAGCAGATCGCCCAGGCAGTGCGCCTCTTTGGTGACCAGAATCACGATGCGGCGACGACCCGCCGGGTTCAGTTCGCGCACCGAGCCTTCCGGCAGGGCGCTGTCCAGATCGGCAAGCAGGGTGGTGTCGTTGAAAATGCCTTCCAGCTCGGTACGCATAAAGAAGCGACCGGTACGGTGGTCAACGAACTCGTTGTTCTGCACGATATTCAGTTCATGTTTGTAGCAAATGTTGGTGATTCGTGCGATCAGCCCTTTTTGATCGGGACAGATGGTGCGCAGAACTTTACGTTGTAGTGATTGCATCGCCGGGAAATCCTGTTTATGTATTTGCGAAGTCTGAGTTGTCAGGCATTACTGCCGCAACACTTTTTAAATTTTTTTCCTGAACCACAGGGGCAGGGATCGTTACGACCGAACTGCGGACGTGTGCCGTCAATATAATACCATTGCCCGCTGTCCTTTAAGAACCGGGAGCGTTCAATGATGGCGCCAGGTCTGTTTTGTTCACTAAAGCGGGCGACAAAACTGACATAGCCTTCGTTGGCATCGCGGCCGGGAGCGGCATCAAAGACGGTGAGGCCCAGCCAGACGGTGTTGGCAAAACCGGCTTCAATCTCTTGACGAAAATCGGCCGCATGGCAGGACGGATGCCAGGTTTTAATCAGGTAGTCTGCGTTTTTGATCACAAAAGCAGTATACCGTGAGCGCATAAGGTGTGACGGGTCTGGTGCAACCTGCTCGCCAGAAAGATATCGCTGGCAACATAGGCTATACTCCAGAGCGCTACCACAGGGGCAGAGTTGAGACACAATTCTTTTCCTGGAACAAAAAATAAGGCGTTAAACGCTTAAGGTAGCAATATGTTAACTGAGCAGTTACGTTGACGCTATGTCGGGAATCCAGGGGAAGTAAAACAGGGCTAATGAGAAAGGTAAAAATTGGACTGGCGTTGGGCTCAGGTGCCGCCCGGGGCTGGTCACATATTGGCGTTATTAATGCTTTAAAGCAGATGGGAATTGACGTTGATATTGTTGCAGGGTGTTCGATAGGGTCGCTGGTCGGATCCGCGTACGCCTGCGGTAAGCTCCCGGAGCTTGAAAGCTGGGTGCGCTCCTTCAGTTACTGGGATGTGCTGCGCCTGATGGATCTCTCCTGGCAGCGTGGTGGCCTGCTGCGCGGCGAACGCGTGTTCAATCAGTTTCGTAAGATAATGCCTCTCGCTGACTTCAGTCACTGCCAAATGCCTTTTGGTGCCGTTGCAACCAACCTCAGTACGGGCAGGGAGTTATGGCTCACTGAAGGGGATATCCATCTCGCCGTACGTGCCTCCTGTAGTATACCTGGGTTAATGGCGCCTGTGCCTCATAACGGCTACTGGCTCGTTGACGGTGGCGTAGTGAATCCTGTCCCTATCTCACTGACGCGGGCCTTGGGCGCGGATATCGTCATCGCCGTGGATTTACAACACGACGCTCACCTTATGCAGCAGGATTTGATGTCGGTTAATCTTCACAGCAATGATGCCGAAGAAGAGAAACTTGCCTGGCATGCGCGTTTACGCGGCAGAATAGGGCGCCTGACTGCGCGTCGTGCGGTGACCGCACCGAACGCCGTTGAAATCATGACGACTTCGATACAAATTCTCGAGAATCGCCTGAAGCGAAACCGTATGGCGGGCGATCCTCCGGATATTCTTATTCAACCCTATTGTCCGCAAATCTCTACACTTGATTTCCACCGGGCTGAGGCCGCCATAGCAGCGGGCTCGTTAGCCGTCGAAAAGAAAATAGATGAACTGTTGCCTTTTGTGCGTACAGCACGTTAAGCACTTTTTTGATTACTTCAGCAAAATCTGACAGGCGATAGTACTAATAGCATGCCACTATTGAGTAACTGTCAGCCAGGGGAGGAACCATGACACAGCCATTGGCCGGAAAACACATTTTGATAGTTGAAGACGAGCCCGTTTTCCGATCGCTACTGGATTCGTGGTTATCCTCGCTGGGTGCAACCACGTCCCTTGCCGAAGATGGCGTCGAGGCGCTGGAAAAGATGGCCAGCATTGCGCCTGACCTGATGATCTGCGATCTCGAGATGCCGCGGATGAACGGCTTAATGCTGGTGGAAAAACTGCGTAATGAAGGTTATCAGACACCGATACTCGTGATTTCAGCCACCGAAAATATGGCCGACATTGCCAGGGCATTGCGTTTGGGGGTGCAGGATATCCTGCTCAAACCGGTCAAAGATTTAAACCGACTGCGTGAAACGGTATTGGCCTGCCTGTATCCCAATATGTTTAATTCCCGCGTTGAAGAAGAGGAGCGTCTTTTTCAGGACTGGGATGCCTTAGTCAGTAATCCGCTCGCGGCGGCAAAGCTGCTTCAGGAACTCCAGCCGCCGGTGCAGCAAAATATTTCTCATTGCAGAGTAAATTATCGCCAGCTGGTAGCGGCTGACCAGCCTGGACTGGTGCTGGATATTGCACCGTTATCGGATGCCGACCTCGCCTTTTATTGCCTGGATGTTACCCGAGCGGGAGATAACGGCGTTTTGGCGGCCTTATTACTGCGAGCGCTCTTTAATGGATTGCTACAGGAACAATTATCCCATCAGGGGCAACGGCTTCCTGAGTTAGGCAGTTTGCTAAAACAGGTGAACCAACTTTTTCGCCAGGCCAATTTACCGGGGCAGTTCCCGCTTCTGGTTGGCTATTATCACAGCGGGTTGAATAACCTTATTCTGGTGTCTGCGGGTTTAAATGCCACACTCAATACTGGAGAACACCATATTCAGGTGAGTAACGGCGTGCCGTTGGGCACGCTGGGTAATACTTACCTTAATCAAATTAGCCACCGCTGCACCTCATGGCAGTGCCAAATTTGGGGGGCAGGAGGGCGGTTACGCTTAATGTTGTCCACAGAGTAAGCAGTCAGATTTTATTTTTCAGATTGCTTTACCTGTGTTTTTGCTGGCGGTGCTACTATCGCGGCAAGTTTCATGCGTATTTGTCTTAATTGATCGGCAACGCGTTCTTTTCAGACCCGTATTAGTGGCTGAGACTGTATACTCAACGCGTTATTCAATGCATAAAAGTTCAAAACTTGAACAGTTCAGGAGAATTTCAATGGCTGCCCTAAATTCGAAAGTCAGAAAGGCCGTTATCCCGGTGGCGGGATTGGGTACCAGGATGTTGCCAGCAACGAAGGCAATCCCAAAAGAGATGCTGCCTCTGGTTGATAAGCCATTAATCCAGTATGTCGTGAATGAATGTATTGCAGCAGGCATCACCGAAATTGTGCTGGTTACGCATTCATCTAAAAACTCTATCGAAAACCATTTTGATACCAGTTTCGAACTCGAAGCGATGCTGGAAAAACGCGTTAAGCGCCAGCTGCTGGAGGAAGTGCAGTCTATTTGCCCTCCGCACGTTACCATTATGCAGGTTCGTCAGGGCCTGGCGAAAGGTCTGGGGCACGCAGTACTGTGTGCACACCCGGTAGTGGGTGATGAGCCGGTCGCGGTTATTCTGCCGGACGTGATTCTTGATGAGTACGAGTCCGATCTTTCCCAGGAAAACCTGGCAGAGATGATTAAACGCTTTGATGAAACCGGCAGCAGCCAGATTATGGTTGAGCCAGTTGACGACGTGACCGCTTACGGTGTGGTTGACTGCAAAGGCGTTGCTCTGAAGCCTGGCGAAAGCGTACCGATGGTTGGCGTTGTTGAAAAACCTAAAGCTGACGTCGCGCCGTCTAACCTCGCTGTCGTGGGTCGTTACGTACTGAGCGCTGAAATCTGGGCGTTGCTGGCGAAAACGCCTCCAGGTGCGGGCGATGAGATCCAGCTGACGGATGCTATCGATATGCTGATCGAGAAAGAAACCGTAGAAGCCTACCATATGAAAGGTAAGAGCCATGACTGCGGGAATAAACTCGGTTATATGCAGGCCTTCGTAGAATATGGTATTCGCCATAACAGCCTGGGTGAAGAATTTAAAGCCTGGCTCAAAGGCAGCATGGGTATTAAGTAATAAACCCACAGGCTGCTGAACAAGACCGGTGTGGCGATGCCCACCGGTTTTTTTATGCCTGTCGCCTGGTAATTGTCGGCGGATTGTCAAGGACGTTAAATAGTGAATCTCGCAATATGACAGAATGTAAGGAGATGTTCGGGCGAATATTACGGGCATAAAAAATCCCGCACCAGGCGGGATTTTTCAGAATCTTTCCAGATTAATCCTTGATCAGGAAGTCATCCAGTTGTTTACCTTGTTCGTCCATTGCTTTCTTGATTACAGCAGGAGTACGACCCTGGCCAGTCCAGGTTTTCTCTTCGCCGTTCTCATCAATGTAGCTATATTTAGCTGGACGTGCTGCACGTTTTGCTTTGGTGCCGGTTTTAGCCGCAGCCATGCTGTTCAGCAATTCGTTTGGATCGATACCATCGGCAATCAGCATTTCGCGGTACTGTTGCAGTTTACGTGTACGTTCTTCGATTTCAGCCGCAGCTGCGCTTTCTTCTTCACGACGTTCGTTAACGACAACTTCTAATTTTTCGAGCATTTCTTCAAGCGTCTCAAGGGTACATTCTCTTGCCTGCGCACGAAGAGTACGGATGTTGTTCAGAATTTTAAGTGCTTCGCTCATTGTAGTAATCTCAAACTTATAATGGGGGTGGGTTTGTTGTCCTAATAATAGAGCGTTAATTTCACTTGTGCAATAGGTGGGAATGTAAGGAATTCAAAAAATACAAAATAAACGACGCTATTATTAATTACGCTAACTTAAATTTCATTGTTTGCTCGGTCTGTGAGATATCGTTTCAAACGGCAAAAGCTTGTCATTTGCATGTTTGTTTTGTGACTTTTACCTCAGGAATTATAGTTGCGGTTGATAAATATCAGCCTTTTGTATTACCCCCGCTAAGCGTAGCGAAGGCCAGAATAGTTAATAAATAGTGAATTTTAATGAACGAAGAAGCCACTATAAAAAGAAGTGTTATCTCTGGTTCCAGGCTCGCCTTATTGTCCGTGCTTAATGCCTTTACTACCTGTTTTAACGCATTATTTTGCGCTATCCACAAAGGGTTTATTGACGCGGAAGAGCCTTGCGCGCGCAGCCCACGGCTGATGACGGTACAAAATATGGTACAATGATTCATCGGGAATATTACACATTGATTAGGGTTCTTTGGCCAATGGCACAACTTTATTTCTACTATTCGGCAATGAATGCAGGGAAATCGACGGCGTTACTGCAATCCTCATACAATTATCAGGAGCGGGGGATGCGTACCGTTGTTTATACCGCCGAAATCGACGATCGCTTCGGGGCGGGGAAGGTAAGCTCTAGAATAGGCCTCTCGTCGCCTGCAAGGCTGTTTAACCCTGAAACGGACCTGCTGGAGGACATTCGTGCTGAGCACGCCTCTAAGCCTGTCCATTGCGTCCTGGTAGACGAAAGCCAGTTCCTGACCCGTGAGCAGGTCCATGCGCTTTCTGAGGTCGTGGATGAGCTGGATATTCCCGTTCTTTGCTATGGTTTACGCACCGATTTTCGCGGTGAGCTATTTGCCGGCAGCCAATATTTACTTGCCTGGTCGGATAAACTGGTGGAGCTAAAAACGATCTGCTTTTGTGGCCGTAAGGCGAGCATGGTTCTTCGCCTTGACCAGTCCGGTAAACCTTATGCTGATGGCGAGCAGGTGGTGATAGGGGGCAATGAACGCTATGTCTCGGTCTGCCGCAAGCATTATAAAGAGGCGCTGGTTGTAGGCTCGCTGACGGCGTTACAGGGTGACAGTCGAAAGTAACAGGAATTTTTACTCTTTTTCAGATATAAAAAAAACCCGCCATCGGCGGGGTTTTTTGTCACACTGTCAATTAAGCGTTTTTCTTCGCTTTCTTGTCAGCCTTTACCACTGCGGGGATGTCAGCTTTCAGAGCAGCGACATCGCTTTCAGTGAAGTTACGACCGTAATAAGTATCCAGCAGGATCTGTTTCAGTTCGGAAATCAGTGGGTAGCGTGGGTTAGCACCGGTACACTGGTCATCGAATGCATCTTCAGACAGCTTATCTACGTGAGCGAGGAAGTCAGCTTCCTGAACGCCCGCTTCGCGGATAGATTTAGGAATACCCAGTTCAGCCTTCAGGCTTTCCAGCCATGCCAGCAGTTTCTCGATCTTCGCGGCAGTACGGTCGCCCGGTGCGCTCAGACCCAGGTGGTCTGCGATTTCAGCGTAGCGACGACGAGCCTGTGGACGATCGTACTGGCTGAATGCAGTCTGCTTGGTTGGGTTGTCGTTGGCGTTATAGCGGATAACGTTGCTGATCAACAGGGCGTTCGCCAGACCGTGAGGAATGTGGAACTGTGAACCCAGCTTGTGCGCCATGGAGTGACACACGCCCAGGAAGGCGTTAGCAAACGCGATGCCCGCGATGGTGGCAGCACTGTGTACACGTTCACGCGCAACAGGGTTTTTTGAACCTTCGTTGTAAGAGGCTGGCAGGTTTTCTTTAAGCAGTTTCAGCGCCTGCAAGGCCTGACCGTCAGAGAACTCGGAAGCCAGTACGGAAACGTAAGCTTCCAGAGCGTGAGTCACCGCATCCAGACCACCGAACGCACACAGTGATTTCGGCATATCCATCACCAGGTTGGCGTCAACGATAGCCATATCTGGCGTCAGCGCGTAGTCGGCCAGCGGGTATTTCTGACCCGTTGCGTCATCCGTCACAACCGCAAATGGCGTGACTTCAGAACCGGTACCGGAAGTGGTAGTGACGGCGATCATTTTCGCTTTCACGCCCATTTTCGGGAACTTGTAGATACGTTTACGGATATCCATAAAGCGCAGCGCCAGTTCTTCGAAGTGAGTTTCCGGATGCTCGTACATGACCCACATGATTTTCGCGGCGTCCATTGGGGAACCGCCACCCAGTGCGATGATCACATCGGGTTTGAAGGAGTTCGCCAGTTCAGCACCTTTACGGACAACGCTCAGGGTTGGGTCAGCTTCAACTTCAAAGAAGACTTCAGTTTCGACGCCAGACGCTTTCAGAACAGAGGTGATCTGGTCTGCATAGCCATTGTTGAACAGGAAACGGTCAGTCACGATGAGCGCACGCTTGTGGCCATCAGTAATCACTTCATCCAGCGCGATTGGCAGAGAGCCACGACGGAAGTAGATAGATTTCGGAAGTTTGTGCCACAACATGTTTTCAGCTCGCTTAGCAACGGTTTTCTTGTTGATCAGGTGTTTTGGACCAACGTTTTCAGAGATGGAGTTACCACCCCAGGAACCACAACCCAGAGTCAGGGAAGGTGCGAGTTTGAAGTTGTACAGGTCACCGATACCACCCTGAGAAGCTGGGGTGTTAATCAGGATACGTGCCGTTTTCATCTTCTGACCGAAGTGTGCAACACGCTCAGGCTGGTTATCCTGGTCGGTGTACAGGCAAGAGGTGTGACCGATACCGCCCATGGCAACCAGTTTCTCTGCTTTTTCTACCGCGTCATCGAAATCTTTCGCACGGTACATAGCCAGCGTCGGAGACAGTTTTTCGTGAGCAAACGGCTCGCTTTCATCAACGACGTTAACTTCACCAATCAGGATCTTGGTGGAAGCAGGAACGCTAAAGCCGGCGAGTTCGGCAATTTTATAGGCTGGCTGACCCACGATAGCGGCGTTCAGCGCGCCATTTTTCAGAATCACGTCCTGAACGGCTTTCAGCTCTTTACCCTGCAACAGGTAGCCGCCGTGGCTGGCGAAACGTTCACGAACGGCGTCGTATACAGAATCAACAACGACAACGGACTGTTCAGATGCACAGATAACGCCGTTATCGAAGGTTTTAGACATCAGCACAGACGCGACGGCACGTTTGATGTCAGCGGTTTCGTCAATAACAACCGGGGTGTTACCCGCGCCTACGCCGATAGCCGGTTTACCGGAGCTGTAAGCGGCTTTAACCATGCCAGGACCACCGGTCGCCAGGATAAGGTTAATGTCCGGGTGATGCATCAGGGCGTTGGACAGCTCGACAGAAGGTTGGTCGATCCAGCCGATCAGATCTTTTGGTGCGCCCGCCGCAATAGCCGCCTGGAGCACGATATCGGCTGCTTTGTTAGTGGCGTCTTTCGCACGTGGATGCGGGGAGAAAATGATTGCGTTACGTGTCTTCAGGCTGATAAGAGATTTGAAGATGGCGGTAGAGGTTGGGTTAGTGGTTGGAACGATACCGCAAATAATGCCGATCGGTTCTGCTATGGTGATGGTGCCGAAAGTATCGTCTTCTGACAGCACGCCGCAGGTTTTCTCATCTTTATAGGCGTTGTAGATATACTCTGAAGCAAAGTGGTTTTTAATCACTTTATCTTCAACGATACCCATGCCGGATTCGGCAACGGCCATTTTAGCGAGAGGGATTCGAGCATCAGCAGCAGCCAGAGCGGCCGCGCGGAAGATTTTATCAACCTGTTCTTGGGTGAAATTGGCATATTCACGCTGGGCTTTTTTAACGCGCTCGACGAGGGCGTTCAGTTCAGCGATATTAGTAACAGCCATAATGCTCTCCTGATAATGTTTAAACTCTTTTAGTAAACCAGCGCTCGATACGTCTGACAGTATAGTCAGTGCCGATCCCTCTTGCGTAACACACAGTAAAACAAAGGATTACTCACTGCTTATGCTCACTAATTTACTAAAAGAGCCTTACCTTAGCATCATACCTTTTTGATAGGTGATCTCCCTGGCGGCGTAACCAAGATTACTCACTTCTGAGTACGAAAATTATGATCAGGATCAATTTTGTCCTAAGCTGATACCTTTCAGCAGGGTTATTTCGTGCTAATTTTTCCAGTGTTAAATAATTAAGTAACTATTGGAAGCGGCGCTATCATTGATTATACAAACGTTTAACATCATGAATTGATAACGTTTTAGAACAGATTTCTGGTGAAGTGTGCGGCTAAAAAGCGTATCTTCAGCGCGGATTTATCATGACACGCTGTTTCTCCCTGGCCATGCTCAATTGCGGAGCTTAATGTGATTCAAACGCTCTTTGATTTCCCTACATATTTTAAGTTTTTTATCGGTTTGTTTGCGCTGGTCAACCCGGTAGGGATCATCCCTGTCTTCATTAGTATGACCAGCTATCAAACGGCCGCCGCAAGAAACAAAACCAACCTGACGGCAAACCTGTCGGTGGCTATCATCTTGCTGACCTCTCTTTATCTGGGGGACGCCATCCTTCAGGTCTTCGGCATCTCGATTGATTCGTTCCGAATAGCGGGTGGGATCCTGGTGGTGACGATTGCCATGTCGATGATCAGCGGCAAGCTGGGGGAGGATAAACAGAACAAGCAGGAGAAATCAGAGACCGCAATCCGCGAAAGCATCGGCGTTGTGCCGCTGGCATTGCCGCTGATGGCAGGCCCGGGGGCAATAAGTTCAACCATCGTCTGGGGAACGCGCTATCACAGCCTGATGCATCTGATCGGCTTTTCTGTCGCCATTGCGCTGTTCGCGCTGTGCTGTTGGGGCGTTTTTCGCATGGCGCCATGGCTGGTTCGCTTGCTGGGACAAACGGGCATCAACGTGATCACCCGTATCATGGGCCTGCTGTTAATGGCGTTGGGCATCGAATTTATCGTTACCGGTATAAAAAGCATATTCCCTGGATTATTACATTGACTTTCATTTGAAAGAGCGGAGCCGACGGCTCCGTTTTTTTTACGTGATTATCAGCAAATCATATAAATAAAGTTGAATTACGGTCCAGCCATAATAAGTTCTACTAATAACGCTCTCTTGTTGTTTTTCAAGAGGTTGTTTATTTTCAGCTTCCCCCTCTGCGCATAAATCCTTCGAACCCTCTGTTATTTTACTCACATGATACTCTGGGGCTTGCTGACAGATAACCGAAATGATATTAGTAATTTTGAGGCTGACCCAGACGAATGTGCTAAATAATAACCAATTGTTAAATTTTCGTGAAAAATCGTTCAGATTGGTCATGGCATTACGCTCTCAGCGATGCAATCTTGTAACCGTTTGATTTCAAGTATTTTTACTTTGTATTGGTGGGGTTGAAGATTTATGGCTCAGATGAGCCATCCACCGTAAAAGAGAAATGCTTAACAAATTTGCAAAATGTATTGGCGAGAGTTGGCACCATTTGGTACTTTCCGGCCTTATATTTCGCAGCATTAATCAAGTTGATGAGAACTATTTTCATATAGACCTCACGAAAGATATACAATGCATCTCTCTGACAGGGGAGAGGTGTAAAGAATCGACGCAAGATCGCCGTACGAGCGGTCAGTAATAATGAAGTCGGTGATAGCAAGAAGTAAAAAAAGAACCTGACAGTAGCAAAAAAAAACTCCTGCGCTGTACAGGCCCCGACAGGGGATTACACAACTGGCGAAGGCCAGTCATTATAATGAGTGGAGTATCAACACAATGTCCATCATCACAAAAAAAAGTCTGGTAGCGGCGGGGATTTTAACTGCGCTAATCGCGGGCAACGCTGCAATGGCTGCGGACGTTCCTGCCGGTGTTCAGCTGGCTGAGAAGCAAACGCTGGTGCGTAATAACGGTGCGGAAGTGCAGTCTCTCGATCCGCACAAAATTGAAGGTGTTCCAGAGTCTAACGTTAATCGCGATCTGTTTGAAGGTCTGCTGGTGACGGACGTAGACGGCCACCCGGCACCGGGCGTGGCGGAAAAATGGGACAATAAAGATTTTAAAGTCTGGACCTTCCATCTGCGTAAAGATGCCAAATGGTCCGACGGTACGCCAGTTACCGCCGAAGATTTCGTTTACAGCTGGCAGCGTCTGGCGGATCCGAATACCGCCTCCCCGTATGCGAGTTACCTTCAGTATGGTCATATTGCCAATATTGATGACATCATCACGGGCAAGAAGCCTGTTACCGATCTGGGCGTAAAAGCCATTGATGCCAACACCTTTGAAGTGACGTTGAGCGAGCCTGTTCCGTACTTCTATAAGCTGCTGGTTCACCCGTCTGTTTCCCCGGTACCAAAATCCGCTGTAGAAAAATTTGGTGAAAAATGGACGCAGCCTGCGAATATCGTGACCAACGGTGCGTACAAGCTGAAAAGCTGGGTCGTTAACGAACGTATGGTACTGGAGCGCAACCCGCAGTATTGGGATAACGCGAAGACCGTAATCAATCAGGTCACCTACCTGCCAATTTCTTCAGAAGTGACCGACGTCAACCGCTACCGCAGCGGTGAAATCGACATGACCTATAACAACATGCCGATTGAACTGTTCCAGAAGTTGAAAAAAGAGATCCCGAAAGAAGTGCACGTCGATCCTTATCTGTGCACCTACTACTACGAAATTAACAACCAGAAAGCACCGTTCACCGACGTGCGCGTGCGTACCGCGCTGAAGCTGGCTCTGGATCGCGATATTATCGTTAATAAAGTGAAGAATCAGGGCGACCTGCCAGCTTACAGCTACACCCCGCCTTATACCGACGGTATGAAACTGGTTGAGCCTGAGTGGTTCAAATGGTCCCAGGAAAAACGTAACGAAGAAGCGAAAAAACTGCTGGCTGAAGCCGGGTACACCGCTGATAAGCCGCTGACGTTTAACCTGCTGTACAACACCTCGGATCTGCATAAAAAACTGGCTATCGCCGTGGCGTCAATCTGGAAGAAAAACCTGGGCGTGAACGTGAAGCTGGAAAACCAGGAATGGAAAACCTTCCTCGATACGCGCCACCAGGGAACGTTTGACGTGGCGCGCGCCGGCTGGTGTGCGGACTATAACGAACCGACCTCCTTCCTGAACACCATGCTCAGCGACAGCTCAAACAACACGGCACACTATAAGAGCCCGGCGTTTGATAAGCTGATTGGCGACACCCTGAAAGTGGCAGATGACGCCCAGCGCGCCGATCTGTACGCGAAATCAGAACAACAGCTCGATAAAGACTCTGCGATCGTGCCGGTTTACTACTACGTCAACGCCCGCCTGGTGAAACCGTGGGTAGGGGGTTATACCGGTAAAGACCCGTTGGATAATATTTCCGTTAAGAATCTTTATATTATCAAGCATTAATGGCAATACGTGGGGCGAGCGAGCTTGCCCCACTGTGTCTACTTTGTAACATTCATCAGGCACACGCCAGAAGGTACGGGCAATGTTGAAATTTATCCTGCGTCGCTGTCTTGAAGCGATTCCAACGTTATTTATTCTAATTACAATTTCCTTCTTCATGATGCGCCTTGCGCCGGGCAGTCCATTTACCGGTGAACGTACGCTGCCGCCAGAAGTCATGGCCAACATCGAAGCGAAATACCATTTAAACGATCCCATTACCACGCAGTACTTCAATTATCTGAAGCAACTTGCACACGGTGATTTTGGACCGTCATTCAAATATAAAGACTATTCCGTTAACGACCTGGTGGCGTCCAGCTTCCCGGTATCGGCTAAATTAGGGGCTGCTGCATTTATCCTTGCCGTTGTTCTCGGGGTCACTGCGGGCGTTATCGCCGCGCTAAAACAAAATACCCGATGGGATTATACCGTCATGGGGGTCGCAATGACCGGGGTGGTTATCCCCAGCTTCGTTGTCGCGCCGTTGCTGGTCATGATATTCGCCATTACCCTGAAATGGCTGCCCGGTGGCGGCTGGAACGGCGGGGCCCTGAAGTTCATGATACTGCCGATGGTGGCATTATCTCTGGCGTACATTGCCAGCATCGCCCGTATTACCCGCGGTTCAATGATTGAAGTTCTGCACTCGAACTTCATCCGTACCGCCCGTGCGAAAGGGCTGCCGATGCGCCGGATAATTTTCCGTCATGCGCTCAAGCCTGCACTGTTACCGGTGCTCTCCTACATGGGGCCTGCTTTCGTCGGCATTATCACCGGTTCAATGGTAATCGAAACCATTTATGGCCTGCCGGGCATCGGACAGCTGTTTGTTAACGGGGCGCTTAACCGTGACTACTCGCTGGTGCTGAGCCTTACGATCCTCGTGGGCGCGCTGACCATTCTGTTTAATGCCGTTGTCGATGTGCTGTATGCCGTTATCGACCCGAAAATCCGTTACTAACTGGAGCACGCCATGATGTTGAGTAAGAAAAACAGCGAGGCGCTGGAAAACTTCAGTGAAAAGCTGGAGGTTGAAGGTCGTAGCCTTTGGCAGGACGCCCGCCGTCGTTTTATGCATAACCGCGCCGCCGTTGCCAGCCTGGTCGTGCTGGTGCTTATCGCGCTGTTCGTCACCCTGGCGCCAATGCTGTCGCAGTTCACCTATTTCGATACGGACTGGGGCATGATGTCCAGCGCGCCGGATATGGAGTCCGGGCACTATTTTGGTACCGATTCATCTGGCCGTGACCTGCTGGTGCGCGTGGCGATTGGTGGCCGCATTTCCCTGATGGTCGGCATCGCGGCGGCGCTGGTGGCGGTAATCGTCGGCACGCTTTACGGTTCGCTTTCCGGTTACCTTGGCGGGAAAGTGGACTCCGTAATGATGCGTCTGCTTGAAATCCTGAACTCCTTCCCGTTCATGTTCTTCGTTATTCTGCTGGTGACCTTCTTTGGTCAAAATATCCTGCTGATTTTCGTGGCCATCGGGATGGTCTCCTGGCTGGACATGGCGCGTATTGTGCGCGGCCAGACGCTGAGCCTTAAACGTAAGGAGTTTATCGAAGCGGCACAGGTTGGTGGTGTTTCTACCGCCAATATCGTGGTGCGTCATATCGTTCCTAACGTGCTGGGCGTGGTCGTGGTGTACGCCTCCCTGCTGGTGCCAAGTATGATCCTGTTTGAATCCTTCCTGAGCTTCCTCGGATTAGGTACGCAAGAGCCGCTGAGCAGCTGGGGCGCGCTGTTAAGCGATGGCGCAAACTCCATGGAAGTATCACCGTGGTTACTGCTGTATCCGGCGGGCTTCCTGGTGGTCACTCTGTTCTGTTTCAACTTTATCGGCGATGGCCTGCGTGATGCCCTCGACCCGAAAGACCGTTAAGGAGCGCCGTCATGACCATTATTGAAACGGCAACCGCGCCACAGGCGCAACAGCGATCCAGTGCACTGCTGGACGTAAAAGACCTCCGTGTGACGTTTAAAACCCCCGACGGCGATGTGACTGCCGTTAACGATCTCAACTTCGACCTGCGTGCCGGTGAAACGCTGGGCATTGTGGGCGAATCCGGTTCCGGTAAATCCCAGACCGCATTTGCGCTGATGGGCCTGCTGGCGTCAAACGGTGCGATCGGCGGTTCAGCGAAGTTCAACGGGAAAGAGATCCTGAATTTGCCGGAGCATGAGCTGAACAAGCTGCGCGCAGAGCAAATCTCAATGATTTTCCAGGATCCGATGACCTCCCTGAACCCCTATATGCGTGTGGGCGAGCAGCTGATGGAAGTGCTGATGCTCCACAAGGGCCTGGGCAAAGCCGAAGCGTTTGAAGAGTCTGTCAAAATGCTGGATGCGGTGAAAATGCCTGAAGCACGCAAGCGCATGCGCATGTACCCGCACGAATTCTCCGGCGGGATGCGTCAGCGCGTCATGATCGCGATGGCTTTGCTTTGTCGGCCAAAACTGCTGATCGCCGATGAACCGACCACCGCCCTGGACGTGACCGTTCAGGCGCAGATCATGACGCTGCTGAACGAGCTTAAGCGTGAGTTCAACACCGCGATAATCATGATCACCCACGATTTGGGCGTCGTTGCCGGGATTTGCGACAAAGTATTAGTCATGTATGCAGGCCGCACGATGGAATACGGTAATGCACGCGATGTCTTCTACCAGCCTGCCCATCCGTACTCTATTGGCCTGCTGAATGCCGTACCGCGCCTTGATGCGGAAGGGGAGTCACTGCTGACCATCCCGGGCAACCCGCCAAACCTGCTGCGTCTGCCGAAAGGCTGTCCGTTCCAGCCGCGTTGTCCGCACGCGATGGAAATTTGTAACAGCGCACCGCCGCTGGAAGCGTTTGCCCCAGGCCGTCTGCGCGCCTGCTTTAAGCCGCAGGAGGAGCTGGTATGAACGCAATCGACGAAAAAAGAAATGTGCTGCTCGAAATCGCTGACCTGAAGGTCCATTTCGATATCAAAGACGGCAAACAGTGGTTCTGGCAGCCTGCCAAAACCCTGAAAGCGGTGGATGGCGTTACGCTGCGCCTGTACGAAGGGGAAACCCTGGGCGTGGTGGGCGAATCCGGCTGCGGCAAATCGACGTTTGCGCGTGCGATCATCGGCCTGGTAAAAGCCACCGACGGCAAAGTGGCCTGGCTGGGTAAAGATCTGCTGGGGATGAAGCCGGATGAGTGGCGCGACGTGCGCAGCGATATCCAGATGATTTTCCAGGATCCGCTGGCGTCCCTGAACCCGCGCATGACCATCGGTGAAATCATTGCCGAGCCGCTGCGTACCTATCATCCGAAGATGCCGCGTCAGGAAGTGCGCGACCGCGTGAAAGCGATGATGCTCAAGGTGGGTCTGTTGCCTAACCTCATCAACCGCTATCCGCACGAGTTTTCCGGCGGTCAGTGTCAGCGTATCGGCATCGCACGTGCGTTGATCCTTGAGCCGAAACTGATTATCTGTGATGAGCCGGTTTCGGCGCTGGACGTTTCTATTCAGGCTCAGGTTGTTAACCTGCTCCAGAAACTGCAACGGGAAATGGGGCTATCGCTGATCTTCATCGCCCACGATCTGGCGGTGGTAAAACATATTTCAGACCGTGTGCTGGTAATGTATCTGGGGCACGCCGTGGAGCTGGGCACCTATGATGAGGTGTACCACAATCCGCTGCATCCTTACACCAAAGCGCTGATGTCTGCGGTTCCCGTTCCGGATCCCGATCTGGAAAAGAATAAAACCATCCAGCTTCTGGAAGGTGAACTGCCTTCGCCAATCAATCCGCCTTCAGGCTGCGTATTCCGTACGCGGTGCCCCATCGCCGGGCCGGAATGTGCAAAAACGCGTCCGGTTCTGGAAGGCAGTTTCCGACATGCGGTTTCCTGCCTGAAAGTAGACCCGTTATAATCGCAAGGGCTGACATGATGTCAGCCCTTATTTTCGAGGTTAATGTGTCGCGATTACTCACGTCGGCCCGTCAGCGGCTGTATCATTTCTTATTTGATCCTCAAACGGTTTCCGGTCGCCGCTTCGAAGGACTGTGCGGTTTATTTGCGCTGATTAGCGTCATTATTATCTTTATTGAATCCGGCGCCGGCACGCAGTACCACATGACGTATGAGGAGTGGCACGTATTTGTCTGGCTGGAATTAATCGTCACGCTGGTGTTTACCGCAGAATATGTGCTCAGGGTCATTAGCTGGCCAAATCCGGCAAAATACGTTTTTAGCTTTTGGGGTTTTATTGATTTAGCCACCATTCTGCCGCTGTACGTCATGTGGCTGTGGCCGGAAATAAGCCTGAACTATGTGTTTGCCTGGCGCGCAATGCGGGCAATTCGCGTGTTGCGCATACTGAAGCTGCTGCGCTTTATGCCGTCGCTGCGGGTGTTTTGGGTCGCGATTGTCAGCGCCCGCCACCAGCTTATTCTCTTCTATTCGTTTATTGCCATCGTGATGATCGTTTTTGGCTCTCTGATGTATTTAATAGAAGGGCCGAAGTACGGGTTTACCACGCTTAATGCTTCCGTTTACTGGGCCATCGTCACGGTAACGACCGTGGGCTACGGAGATATTACGCCGCATACGCCGCTCGGAAGAATCGTGGCATCCGTTCTGATCCTCATCGGTTATTCGGTGATAGCGATCCCGACGGGGCTAATTACCACCCACATGAGCAGCGCGTTTCAGGGCAGCAAACGGCAGCGTAAATGCACGCGGTGTCAGCAGGGGAATCATGAACCCGGCGCGCGGTTTTGCCACCGCTGTGGAAATGCCTTACCGGATTAATTAAAAAAGGCTGCGATGGCAGCCTTTTTTATTATTCGCGCCAGAGAATATGGCACAGCTTGTGGTCTTTTTCGCGGCACAGCAGCACGCGCGCAAAGATGTCGTTAATTTCGCCGCCGTCTTCGTCCGCCAGCCCAATCACCACTTCGGCAAAGAAATCCGGGTTGAGGTCAAAATCGACGTGTTCGGCCCAGTCTTCAGACGGATCGAACAGCTCGGCGCCGCCACGCTCTTCAAATTGCAGGTTGAAAAGAATCACGTCAGCCGGGTCGAGATTATCGACCGCCAGTTCGAGAAAAATATCGTAGGCCTGCTCGAGCGTTTCGTCTTCGGTCAGGCGATTGTTCAGATCCATTTCCATGATGACTACCTGTTAAACATCGTTGGGCACGTTTTACAGCAACGGACTAAAGAAGTAAAACAGTCGTTCGGCAATTCGCTGCCACAGCGGACGTTTCGCCCACAGCCTGGCGTCCAGCAGGCGTGAGCGGGAGATATAATCGTCCTGAACCGCCGCCAGATCGCCGCCAAACCCGGCGTCATCAATGACCAGCGTAATTTCAAAATTCAGCCACAGGCTCCGCATATCGAGGTTAACGGTGCCCACCAGGCTCAGCTCTCCGTCTACCAGCACGCTCTTGGTGTGCAGCAGCCCGCCCTCGAACTGATAGATTTTCACGCCCGCGGCCAGCAGCTCGCTGAAGAACGCACGGCTTGCCCACCCGACCAGCAGCGAATCGTTCTTGCGCGGCATAATAATGCTCACATCCACTCCGCGCTGCGCCGCCGTACAGATGGCATGCAGAAGGTCGTCGCTGGGAACGAAATAGGGCGTGGTCATGATCAGATATTCACGCGCTGAGTACGCGGCGGTAAGCAGTGCCTGATGGATCAGATCTTCCGGGAAGCCAGGACCGGAGGCAATGGTATGAATAGTGTGCCCGCTGGCTTCCTCAAACGGCATGATATTGCCGTCCGGCGGCGGGGGAAGAATGCGTTTGCCAGTTTCGATTTCCCAGTCGCAGGAGTAGACGATGCCCATAGACGTTGCTACCGGGCCTTCCATGCGAGCCATCAAATCAATCCATTGCCCCACGCCGGAATCCTGTTTGAAGAAGCGGGGGTCAACCATATTCATGCTGCCGGTGTAGGCGATATAGTTATCGATCAGAACCATTTTTCGGTGCTGGCGGAGATCCATGCGCCGCAGAAATACGCGGAAAAGATTCACCTTCAGCGCCTCGACCACCTCGATACCGGCATTGCGCATCATGCCGGCCCACGGACTGCGGAAAAAGGCCACGCTGCCGGCGGAGTCCAGCATCAGGCGGCAATGGATACCGCGACGTGCAGCCGCCATCAGCGATTCGGCTACCTGGTCCGCCATGCCGCCCGGCTGCCAGATGTAAAACACAATCTCGATATTATGTCGGGCAAGTTGAATGTCCCGGATCAGCGCCTGCATCACATCATCGGAAGAGGTCATCAACTGGAGCTGGTTGCCTTTTACACCGGCGATCCCCTGGCGGCGTTCGCACAGCTTGAACAGGGATGACGCCACGCTGCTGTTCTCTTCGGCAAAGATATGCTTGCAGGCTTTGAGATCGGCAAGCCATTTCGCCGTGGAGGGCCACATGGCGCGGGCGCGTTCGGCCCGGCGTTTACCCAGATGAAGTTCACCAAAAGAGAGATAGGCGATTATGCCCACCAGCGGGAGAATGTAGATAATCAGAAGCCAGGCCATGGCGGAAGGGACCGCTCTGCGCTTCATCAGAATGCGCAACGTCACCCCGGCAATTAACAGCCAGTATCCTAAAATGACCAGCCAACTCACCACGGTGTAGAAGGTTGTCATAAATAAAAAATCCTTTTGAAAGCGTATTGTTATGAGTTTACGCATCAGGATTCATCTGGCAAATAAAAACGGCAGATAAAAGCGCTGGTTTGCCGCCCGCTTAGGCTTATAATGGCATCTCTGTTAGAGAAAGAGTTGTAGACATGAAGCGCAGTAGAACTGAAGTCGGGCGCTGGCGCATGTTGCGACAGGTGAGTCGTCGTAAGGCTCGTTGGCTGGAAGCACAATCCCGCCGCAATATGCGTATCCACGCCATCAGAAAATGTGGGCTGAACAGACACCGTAATGCGCTGTTGTTCGCGGTACAGGACATCTGATAACCCTGAGGGCACCGAAAGGTGCCCGTTGTTTAACTGACGCGGTCTGCGGCTTTAACGGTATACTTCAGATTTCGGGAATATCGACGTTGCGGCGATATTCCCTTTGTTTTGAGCAAAAGGAGTGAGACGTGTTTGCGGAGTTTGGTGTACTGAATTTCTGGACCTATGTTGTCGGCGCATTTTTTATCGTGCTGGTTCCAGGACCGAACACCTTGTTTGTGCTGAAAACAGGGATTGGCCACGGCGTGAAAAAAGGTTATCTGGCCGCCACCGGTGTATTTATTGGTGACGCGGTGCTGATGTTTCTGGCCTGGGCGGGCGTCGCCGCGTTAATCCAGACCACGCCGGTGTTATTCAATATCGTCCGCTACCTCGGGGCGTTTTACCTGCTGTGGCTCGGCGGGAAAATGCTCTGGTCCGTTATTAACCGTCAGACTAATACACATGATAACAGCGCCGAACCGGCAAGCGCGATCCTCAAGCGTTCGCTGGTATTGAGCCTGACGAACCCGAAAGCGATTCTTTTTTACGTGTCGTTCTTCGTCCAGTTCATCGATGTAAACGCGAAGAATACCGGCACGTCGTTCCTGATCCTCGCCACAACGCTTGAGCTGATTAGCTTCATGTACATGAGCTTCCTGATTTTCTCAGGCGCGTTTGTGACGCGTTACCTGAAAACCAAAAAGAAACTGGCGAAGCTGGGGAATGGGCTGATCGGTCTGCTGTTTGTCGGCTTTGCGGCGAGGCTGGCGTCGCTGCACTGAATGAAGAAAAGGCTCCTGAGGGAGCCTTTCTTTTAGAACACTTTTTTATACGGACGAACCGTGACTTTCTCGTACACGCCGGCTGCGACGTACGGGTCTGCTTCTGCCCACGCCTGCGCGGCTTCCAGAGATTCAAACTCGGCAATCACCGTGGAGCCGATAAAACCTGCCGCTCCCGGATCGTTGCTGTCAACGGCAGGCATCGGGCCCGCGGTCAGCAAACGGCCTTCATCCTGTAGCAACTGTAAGCGCGCCAGATGGGCAGGGCGAACGGAAAGACGTTTTTCCAGAGAATCATGTACATCTTCAGCGTAAATCACGTAAAGCACGGCAAAGCTCCTTAACCGGTGAAAGTGACAATTACGTTATGTGAAAGCACAAATGACTGCAATGTAAAGATAATCACATTGTTAAAACCCTGATCTGGATGCCCCTTTTTTGCCCGCTTACGCGCTTAAATTGCGCCAGGACAAAGTGTCTTATTGAATATGATTGCTATTTGCATTTAAAATCGAAGTTCGGTTTTTTAACGTTGATGATTATGACTTCGATGACCCTTGATTTACCTCGCCGCTTTCCATGGCCGACGCTGCTTTCCGTCGTTATTCACGGTGCTGTCGTGGCGGGTCTGCTCTATACCTCGGTTCATCAGGTTATTGAAATGCCGGCGCCAGCGCAGCCAATTTCTGTGACCATGGTATCGCCTGCGGATCTTGAGCCGCCGCAGGTTGCGCCGCCGCCACAGCCCGTTGTTGAACCGGAGCCGGAACCCGAGCCAGTTCCTGAGCCGCCGAAAGAAGCGCCGGTGGTGATCCATAAGCCAGAGCCAAAACCTAAACCAAAACCGAAGCCAAAACCCAAGCCGGTTAAAAAGGTGGAAGAGCGTCCTAAACGTGAGGTGCGTCCGGTAGAGCCTCGCGCCACGCAACCGGTTGAAAATGCCGCGCCGTCGCGTCCGCTGATGAATAACACCGCGACCGCGACGAAACCGACGGTAACCGCGCCAGCGGGCCCGCGCGCGCTGAGCCGTAATCAGCCGCAGTATCCGGCGCGCGCGCAGGCGTTACGCATTGAGGGGCGCGTAAGGGTGAAATTTGACGTCACCGCCGACGGTCGCGTTGATAACGTGCAAATCCTCTCCGCCCAGCCGGCGAATATGTTTGAACGTGAAGTGAAATCGGCCATGCGCAGATGGCGCTACGAGGCCGGTAAACCCGGCAGCGGGCTGGTTGTGAACATTGTCTTCCGCCTGAACGGCGGGGCGCAGATGGAATAACGGCCAATAAAAAGCCTCCGCAAGGAGGCTTTTTTTATACCTGAAGCTAATTCCGGGGAAGCTGGCGCGGTTTACCGTCGCTATCCACCGCCACATAGATGAATAATGCCTCCGTCGCCTTATAGCGCTGACCAATCGGTTCAGAAGAGACTTTTTTTACCCATACCTCAATGTTGATGGAGATAGACGTATTGCCGCGTTTTACGCAGCGCGCATAACAGCAAACCACATCTCCAACCGCAACCGGACGCAGGAAGGTCATGCCATCAACCCGGACGGTGACTACGCGCCCGTGGGCGATCTCTTTAGCCAGAATTGCGCCGCCCATATCCATTTGCGACATTAGCCAGCCGCCAAAAATATCGCCATTGGCATTGGTGTCAGCGGGCATTGCCAGTGTGCGTAAAACCAGTTCGCCCTGAGGGGCGTCAATTGTTGTCATTGTTTTTAAACTCGTAACTGAAGACTTCAGGCGGGATGCTACTATGATTTCTGGCTGGAGAGAATAGGGTGAGCGCCCGCAGCGCGGGCGCCTGAGGGTCAGAAGGACATGGTTACGCCGGCGTAATACGCGCGGCCCGGTTCGTTATAGGTCGATGCACCGTCATTTTCACGGTAAATCTGCTTGTCAAAGAGGTTGCTGATGCCGGCATTCAGGCGCAGGTTTTTGGTCAGCTGATAATTACTGCCGATACCCACGATGGAATACGCGCCGATCTCTCTGTTGGACATCGCATTCTCCTCTTTGCGGATTTCAGCGTTCTCTCTGGGCTTCTGGCGGCCATACATCGTCCAGCTTACGTTGGCTGAAAGCTTGCTGTTAACTTCCCAGTCCAGCATGGTGTTGACGGTATATTTGGGGATAATCGACAGCGGGTTGCCGGTGTCTTTACTTTCAGACTGGATCATATACGTTGCATTGGTACGCCAGGTCAGCGTATCGCGAATAACCGGCACGGTGAGGTTGCCTTCCAGCCCTTCAACAACGGCCTTGCCGCCGTTCTCCCATTGCAGGATATTTACGCCGCTGCTTGTCTGCCCCAGCACGTCCGTTCCTGAAACGATCTTGTTTTTGTAATCGTTGCGGAACCAGGTAATTCCAGCCTCGTAGCCTTCCAGGGCAAAGGCCAGGCCGATCTCTTTGTTCACGCTGATTTCCGGATCCAGATCCGGGTTGCCTAACAGATAGCAGCTTCCCTCGGAAATGTTGTTCGGACAACCGTTCCCGCGGGTGGAAAGCAGATAGCCTTCGCTGGACTGATACAGGTTCGGCGCTTTAAATACCCGAGCGATACCCGCCTTGGCCTTGAACATGTCACCTAAATCCTGTGAAACGTTAAGGCTTGGGCTCCAGTTGCTACCAAATTTATTGTGATAATCGAAGCGGATCCCCGGGATCAGGTTGGTACCCTGACGCGCTTCAATATTGTCCTCAAGATAGATCCCGGTGAGATCGGCGCTGTTTTTGCTGTTGCGCTCGGAAGCGGTGCCGGAAACGCCGTTAATCACTTCTCCCGACACGTCCGTCGCCTGCATTGACGCCGGGTCGTTGAGCTCATCGCGGTTCCACTCCGCGCCGATGGTCAGCGTCTGGTCCACCAGCCAGAACAGCGGAATGTTCAGCTCGCCTGTGGAACGGTACGACTCAAGCCGGCTGGTGTCGTACTTGTCGCTGTTGATCATACCCTCAACTCTGCCCGTCGACCCTTCCTGCAAGCGGGTGTTGTTGGTCTTCTCGTAATAGACGCCAAACTTCGACTGGCCCCAGTCCCAGATGCCGTTGTGCGTAATGCCGTATGACTGGCGGTACATACGGTTAGTTTCGTGACCGTACAGGGACGATACCAGGCCACCAGGGCTGACGTTGCCGTTGCTGTACTGCGTATCGCCCGCGTAGATATTGCCCTGGCGGCTGTAGCTGTAGTCGAAGTCGATAATTTGCTGCGGCGTGAGTTTCCAGGAGAGAAGGGCGTTGATGTCCTTGTTACGTACGCCTTCGCGTCCGGCGGCGTAAGAGCCGTTTTGCGCGGTGTTAATATCCTCGGCGTCCGCGTCGGTTTTGTTGATGTTCCCGTAAAGGCGCATCGTTAACGCATCGCCTGCGAGAGGACCGCTAAGATCGAAGTTAGCGCGTTTTGTCGCTCCCTCTTTATCATTTTCAGGCTGGTTGGTGTAGAGCGAGAGCGAGCCGTGCCAGTCGTTGGTCGGGCGTTTGGTAATGATGTTGACGACGCCACCGGCAGCCCCGGAGCCATAGCGAGCGGCGGCAGGCCCGCGGAGCACTTCAATGCGCTCGACCATTTCTGGCGGAACCCAATTGGTGTCCCCGCGGGTGTCGCGCTCGCCGCGCCAGCTGTAGCGCACCGAGTTACGGGACGTCACCGGCACGCCGTCAATCAGGATCAGGGTATTTTCCGGCCCCATACCGCGAATATCGATCTGGCGGTTGTTGCCGCGGCTGCCCGTCGCGCTGTTGCCGGTGAGGTTTACCCCGGGCATTTTACGAATGATTTCAGAAAGATCGTTTACCGGCGGGTCCTTTTCGATGTCCTTCGCCGTAATAACCGAGACGCCAGGCTGCTGCTTCAGCGCCTCTTCAGCCGTCGCCTGAACCACCATGGTTTCACCGTCGTCGAGAGTCTCTTCTGCTGCATGCGCGCCCTGGCCCAGTGCCGCAAGGATGGCCAACGTAAGTGAAGCGGGGGCAAATCTTATTATGCTTTTCATCAACTCATTTCCATTTGTTAAAATGCGATGACGAATATTAATGATAGTGATTCTCATTACAATGAGAAGAGAGCAATCTCCATAAAATCTTCATGATTCAGTCATTTTTGAAGAAGGGGGGCGGAATGTGAAAGGAAAGTGAAAAAAGGCCAGATCGCATTGCGATCTGGCCCGTAGGGCTACTGCTTATCGTCCTGCGGCATGTGCCGGTAGATGTACACGCCGCTTAGCAGCGTAAACACGAGCGTCAGGGCCGTCAGGCCAAATACCTTGAAGTTGACCCAGATATTCTGCGGCAGCCAGAAAGCGATGTAGATATTGGCAAGACCGCACAGGATAAAGAACAGCGCCCAGGCCAGGTTCAGACGCCCCCAGACTGCCTGAGGCAGCGTCAGCTCTTTGCCCAGCATGCGCTGGATCAGCGGCTTTTTCATCACCCACTGGCTGATGAGCAGCGCGCCCGCAAACAGGGCATAAATCACCGTGACCTTCCATTTAATGAATTCATCATTGTGGAAGAACAACGTCAGGCCGCCAAACACCGCCACCATCAGGAAGGTGATGAGCGCCATCTTCTCAACCTTGCGGTAGCGAACCCAGCTATAAATCAGCACCACAGCCGTGGCCACAATCAGCGCCAGCGTGCCGGCATAAATGTCGTACAGCTTATAAAAAGCGAAAAATACGATCAGCGGTAAAAAATCAAGAAACTGCTTCATTCTGCGATCCCGGTTACTGACGAATTAACATGTACAGGCGGAACAAATAGACCAGCAGCACGGCTGAAATCAGGTTGCTCAGCGTATTGGCGACAACCGCACCGACGTTTGGCGTTAACACCGCGAAATTCGGCGCAAACAGCAGTAGCAGCGTTTTGGCCAGTAACCAGCTGATAACGGCCGGCGCGACCAGTCGCATATTCGCCCACGCGAGCCTGATGCTGCTACGCATGGCGGTGAAAATGCCCATTTTGTCCTGCACCACCATGACTGGCGCGAATGAAAGAACGATAGCCAGCAACACGCCAGGAACGACAACCAGCATTATCCCCATCTGGACCAGCAGCGTGGTCAGGAAGATGAGGATAAACAGCTTCGGCAGCACCGGCGCGCTGGCGCCGATTGCACGTAACGCGCTGACGCGTTGCCCGGCAGACACCAGCTGGATCATCAGCAGCACGCCACCGGCCAGAATGGCATTGCCAATCAGGCCCGAGAAGGTCGATGCCGCAGAGGCGCGCAACAAGATTTGCTGTTGTTCTGGCGTCATATTCTGCACAAGGTCAAACAACCCCGCGCTGCCTGCAAGATGATCCCCCTGGCTCAGCGTGGCAATCTGTTCATCACTGGGTGAGAACGCATGACCCAGCACCACCGTAATAAAGGCGCACAACAACGCGATCAGTAAAAAGGTAATGAACTGATTGCGGAAAAAATTTCCCGTGTCACGGTAGACAGACTTCGCCGTGATAGACATGCACTCTCCTTGAGTATTGCAGGTGTTAATTAGCCGGCAATTGTACACCGGATATGGCGCTGGTGGCAGCATCAAGGCTTGTATGGAAAAGCATATCTTTGTAAAGCTGCAAAAGAAGGACCCACCCAATCAGACTGTGAGAGCCAGAAATTGTCCAGCCGCTACTGTAAGCGCAAGTGAGGAAAAGCAGAAATTTTTGTAACCGAGAAATGCCATAAATTGACGTGGTAACAACTTATTGCTTTATATGGCGTCACCAAAAATTAACCTAGATCAATGAATGTTAACTTACTGGTTTTAATGTGATCTGTGTTAGATCACTTATTACTCTTTTGTGAGTATATTCTCCTCCGCAATTAAAACCACAACGATGGAGCGGATATGAAAAAATTAGCGGTGGCAGCCCTTATCTTAAGCAGTCTCTCTGGCGGCGCGTACGCGCATGAAGCAGGTGAATTCTTTATTCGTGCCGGTTCGGCAACGGTGCGCCCAACGGAAGGCTCAGACAGCGTAGTGGGGATGGGCGGTTTCAACGTCAGCAATAACACTCAGCTAGGCTTGACCTTTACCTATATGGCAACGGATAACGTGGGCGTTGAGCTTCTTGCCGCCACGCCGTTTCGTCACCGCGTCGGTTTGGGACCGACCGGAGACATTGCCACGGTGCACCATTTGCCGCCAACGCTGATGGCGCAATGGTACTTTGGGGATTCCAGCAGCAAGGTGCGCCCCTATATTGGCGCGGGCGTTAACTACACCACCTTCTTTGACGAGAAATTTAACGATACCGGGAAAGCGGCCGGGCTTTCCGATCTCAGCCTGAAGGACTCCTGGGGCGTGGCGGGGCAGGTGGGGCTGGACTATCTGATCAACCGCGACTGGCTGATCAACGCCTCGGTCTGGTACATGGATATTGATACCGACGTTCGCTTCAAGGCGGGCGGAGAGCAGCAGAGTATCAGTACCCGTCTGGATCCGTGGGTGTTTATGTTCTCTGCGGGTTACCGTTTCTGATTCGGTAAAAACTGGCCGCACAGCGGCCAGTGCCGGGCGTCAAAAGGACGGATAAACGGGGCGTTCGTCCAGCTTCATACAGTGCCTGAGCGTCGATTCGCCATCATACAGGTAGCTGAACGCATCGCGTGAAATGGAGTGGAACAGAACATCCCCGTTTGCAAAGGGAATAATTTCGGTATCGCCGACACGTTTATGGCCAGCGCCGGTTTCAAAATGCCCGGGCCACTTTTCCTGGGTGTGGTCGTAGACGTGCAGAATAATTTCGACCAGGCCGCGTTCCGGGCAGTTCAGCCGCAAAAACGTCGATGAGAAATTCAAAGACGAAGCGTGAAACGAGATAAAAACAAGCAAAAATCCAAAACATCTAAAAAACATCAACGCGTCAAAACCCTACTCAAACCAGACGTAAGATTTTACTTAAGTGTAAATCTTTCCTGTTGCTGTGGATCAATAAGAGTTAAGTTTCAAAAGCCTATGTTAAGTCTTCCTCGCGTTTTGTTCTCGCGGGGACGATATATCCCTGTAAGTCCGTGAGTTGCTGTATGGTGGTTCTTCCATACATCTGGCTGGAGGGGATATCCCCAACATCAAATTTGAGTGTCCGGTATGTGCAGGCAAACAGTTTTATTTCACCACGTTTAGCCCGACGCACAGCCAACCTCACGGTGCGGTCTGTTCAGTTTGCGGAACCCGCCTCACCACCCATTCATGCCTCCCGAAACTCAAAAGGCGACGGTGGCTAAAGCCAGCAAGTTGAAACAAGGCCTCCCGTAGAGGCCTTTTTCGTACCTGAGAGCTACTTCTGAATCAAATACCGTATGGTTGGCCCGTCCTGCTGGATATCCAGCACGTTATAGCCGTGGTTTTTAGCATCAAGCGGAATGTTGTTGATGGACTGGGGGCAATCGCTCACCACTTCCAGAATTTCACCTTTTTTAAGCTGCGGTAGCGCCTCAAGCGTGGCGACGGCCGGATAAGGGCAGGGTTCACCCACCATATCGAGACGATAGTCAGGCACGATCTCTTTCATGCGGCATTCTCCTGAGTTTCAGTTTTGACGGTAGCCCGGCGGAAGAAACGCTTCTCTTGTGCAACCACCAGCAAGAAGGCGACAAGCAGCAGGGCGTAGGTCACCATGAGCCCCCCGAGTGGACCAAAGGTATTCAGCAGATTGACCTTGTCCCAGTTGGTTGCCAGCACCGGAGAGACGTCATCCCAGTAGTACGCCAGGAGGGTTGAGCCAATCACGTTACCCAGACCGACCCACCAGTAATGCACCTGGCCTTCCACGGCGCGATACATCCAGCCGGTTTCGCACCCGCCCGCCAGCACGATGCCAAAACCAAACAGCAATCCGCCAATGACTGCATTAGGACCGGCCCACATGATTTTCGGCTCTACGCCAAGCTGCACATAGCTAAAGATGCCGATCGCGCTGACCGCCATACCGGCAATGATTGCCTTCGCCATCATCGTTCTTCCGGTGATCCACATATCGCGAAACGCGGAGGTAAAGCAGATCTGCGCGCGTTCAATCAGCAGGCCGAAACCAACGCCGAACAGCATTGCCAGGCCGAGTTTTGGCTGATTCATCGCCGTGCACATCGCCCAGGCAACCATGGCAAAAAAGACCAGCATACCGAGGCGGAAGCGACGACGGGCCTGATCGGGCTTTTGAGTCAACGGAGAGGCAGCGCTCACTTTCGTCATTTTCACCGGAATGCGGAACAGCGGCAGCAGGGTGAACTTTGCGCCGAAGTATGAGCCGATGGCGGTGGCGACGGCAAAGAACCACGCATGCAGCGAGAACTGCGGAATACCGGTAAAGAACGCGGCAAGGTTACAGCCCATCGCTAGGCGGGCGCCAAACCCGGCTATGATGCCGCCGACCACGGCCTGCATAATGCGGATGCGGCTTTTCGGCATGCGTAACTTAACGTTGTTGGCCCACAGCGCGGCCGCAAAACAGCCGCCGAACATGCCGATGATCATCATCCCGTCAACGCGGGTCAGCGGTGTGCCCTCAAGATGGATCAGCTTAAAGTAGCCCCACTCTTCGGCATGAACGCCAGCAAGCTGCAATAGCTGTCCACCCCAGCGGGTAAACTCGCCCGTAACGGCCCAGAAGGTGCCGGTAATACCGAAATAATAAGTAGAGAGAATGCCTGCCGCGATAACGGCCGGAACAGGTGACCAGAACTTAACCAGGTAAGTCTGCTTGAAGTAATGCCAGGACATGAATAACCTCTGAACTCAGAAGGATAACGCTAAAAAGAGTCCAGATCATACGCTTACGCGAAAGATTGGAAAGTCATTCACACCGAAAATATCGACAGGATCAATTTTGACAGGTTGCTCTCAGGGAGCAAGGGGGAAAACCGCCTGGCGCCGGGGCCAGACGGTTGTAACGGTTACGCCCTGCGCGTGGCCGCCTTCATGGATGTGACGAACGTTTTCAGCTCAGCCAGCATCTGCTCAGGTTTATCCACGTTTTTCTCGATAATTTTAACGATAGCCGAACCGGAAATGGCCCCGGCGGCCTTCGCGTCAATGGCCGCAGTAACCTGATCCGGAGACGAAATCCCGAAGCCCTGAAGCGGTGGTGCGGCATGGTATTCTGCCAGCTTCTCCACCAGGTGATGCAGCGGCAGGGCGGCTTTGTTCTCCGCGCCGGTCACGCCCGCACGGGAGAGCAGGTAGGTGTACCCTCGTCCGTAAGAGGCAATCTGGCGCAACAGATCGTCATCGGCATTCGGCGGACAGATGAAAATCGGCGCGACGTTGTGGCGCAACGCCGCCTGACGGAACGGCGCGGATTCTTCAACGGGCACGTCAGCCACCAGCACGGAGTCGACACCCACGCGGGCGCACTCGGCGTAAAATGCATCAATACCGCGGCTGAAGACCAGGTTGGCGTACATCAGCAGGCCAATCGGGATGGTCGGGTGATTCTGGCGAATCGCCGCCAGCATTTCAAAGCACTGGGTCGGCGTCACGCCTGCCGCAAAGGCGCGCAGGGTGGCGTTCTGGATGGTTGGGCCATCCGCCAGCGGATCGGAGAAGGGAATACCCAGCTCCAGCGCGTCGGCACCGGCTGCGATCAGGGTGTCAATAATTTTCAGCGACTGCTCGGGGCCGGGGTCGCCCAGCGTCACGAAGGGAACGAGCGCGCCTTCCTGGCGGGATTTCAGTTCAGCAAATACGTTGTCGTAGCGTTCCATCAAATTTCCCCTCGTGCTTTCAGAATATCGTGAACGGTAAAGATATCTTTATCCCCGCGGCCGGAAAGGTTCACCACCAGCAACTGCTCTTTTTCCGGGTTTTCCTTCATCATTTTCAGCGCGTGTGCAAGGGCGTGGGAAGACTCCAGCGCCGGGATGATCCCTTCATTGCGGCACAGCGTTTTGAAGGCCTCCAGCGCTTCGTCATCGGTGATGGAGACGTAATCTGCGCGCCCCGTGCTGTTCAGGAAGGCGTGCTGTGGCCCAACGGACGGGAAATCCAGCCCGGCAGAAATCGAGTAAGACTCTTCGATCTGCCCTTCGTCGGTCTGCATCATCGGGGTTTTCATACCGAAGTAGATCCCCACGCGGCCATGCTTGAGTGGCGCGCCGTGCTCGCCCGTTTCAATGCCGTGACCGGCAGGCTCGACGCCAATCAGCCCAACGCGGGTTTCGTCGATAAAATCGGCAAACATGCCGATGGCGTTAGATCCGCCGCCGACGCATGCAATCACCGCATCCGGCAGGCGACCCTCTTTTTCAAGGATCTGCGCTTTGGTCTCTTCACCGATCATGCGCTGGAATTCGCGCACGATGGTCGGGAACGGGTGCGGGCCCGCCGCGGTGCCGAGCATATAGTGGGCGGTTTCGTAACTGCCAGACCAGTCGCGCAGCGCTTCGTTACAGGCATCTTTCAGCGTGGCGGAGCCGCTGTGCACCGGGATCACCTCCGCGCCCATCAGACGCATACGGAACACGTTCGGCGACTGGCGCTCAACGTCTTTGGCACCCATATAGATGCGGCACTTCAGGCCGAGCAGGGCGCTGGCGAGAGCAGAGGCCACGCCGTGCTGGCCCGCACCGGTTTCAGCGATAATTTCGGTTTTACCCATGCGCTTAGCGAGCAGCGCCTGGCCCAGCACCTGGTTAGTTTTGTGCGCGCCGCCGTGCAGCAGATCTTCACGCTTAAGGTAGAGCGTGGTTTTTGTGCCTTCGGTCAGGTTACGGCATTTGGTCAGCGCCGTCGGACGGCCCGCGTAGTTTTTCAGCAGGTCGGTAAACTCCGCCTGAAACGCCGGATCTTTTTGCGCGCTCACGAACGCTTCTTCCAGCTGGCGCAGCGCGGGCATCAGGATTTGTGGGACGTACATCCCACCGAACTCACCAAAATACGGGTTAAGTAATGTCGTCATCTTCTCTTCCTTAATATGCACGCAGAGTTTTGAATACCGATGCCAGCTTGCTGGCGTCTTTTATGCCCGGTTGGGACTCTACGCCTGAATTGAAATCGAGGCCGGCGCAGCCGGTTTTGGCCGCTTCCACACAATTATCGGGGCTTAATCCCCCCGCCAGAAGGACATTGTCCAGCGCTTCTCCACGCAGCAGCGACCAGTCGAAGCGCTGCCCCGTACCGCCCTGACCGTTGTCGAGCACATATTTATCAACATGATTCAGGTTACGCGCGGGCAGGGCGTCACCGACGCTCTGCGCTTTCCAGATCTGAACCTGTGGCGCCAGAACATGTCGCAGAGCATCGATATACGGCTGATCTTCGTCGCCATGCAGCTGGACCGCGCTCAGGGATAACGCGTCCGCTTTTGCTGCAATGACGGTGATATCCGCATTGCGGAATACGCCCACATAGCTGAGTGGGGCAGCCGCAATCACCCTGCGCGCCTGCTCTTCATTAACCGCGCGAGGAGAGGACTCAACAAAGATCAGGCCTCCATAGATGGCGCCCGCTTCATACGCGGCCTGCGCATCCTGTTCGCGGGTCAGGCCGCAGACTTTGTTTTCACCCAGCAGCACGCGGCGCACCGCCGCATTGAGGTCGTCATGTTCCATCATCGCGGAGCCGATCAGGAAACCGTTGGCAAAGTGGCTTAGCTCTCGCACCTGGGCGTAGCTGTTAATGCCGGACTCGCTGATCACCGTGACGCCCGCGCCCAGACGCGGCGCAAGCTGGCGCGTGCGGTTGAGGTCAATCGACAGGTCGCGCAGATCGCGGTTGTTGATGCCGACCACTTTCGCCTCCAGCGCGATGGCGCGCTCCAGCTCCTCTTCGTTGCTCACTTCGGTCAGCACGCCCATGTTCAGACTATGCGCGACGGCGGAGAGCTGACGATACTGTTCGTCGTCGAGCACGGAGAGCATCAGCAAGCAGGCATCGGCCTGATAAAAACGCGCCAGCCAGATCTGATACGGGTCGATAATAAAGTCTTTGCACAGAATCGGCTGCGGGGCGATGCCGCTGACGACGGGCAGAAAATCAAAGCTGCCCTGGAAATATTTTTCATCCGTCAGCACGGAGATGGCAGACGCATGATGCTTGTAGATACCGGCAATACGCGCCGGGTCGAAATCGTCACGGATCACACCCCTGGACGGAGACGCTTTTTTACACTCCAGAATAAACGCAGTGCGCGCGCCCCGGAGGGCATCATAGAAACGACGGCTGCTCGGCACGACGTCATTCTGGAAACTGGCAAGCGGCTGCTGTTGCTTGCGGGCTTCCACCCAGATGGCCTTATCGGCAACGATTTTCGCTAAAACGGTCTGCATTATTTACCCTCTTGCCGCAAGTGCGGTTACGCGATCGTAAGCTGCACCGGAGCGCAGTACGTCCAGAACTTTTTGGGCGTTGGCTTTCAGATCTTCCTTGCCATGTAAACGCATCAGCATGGCAACGTTGGCCGCCACGGCGGCCTCATGGGCAGCCTCACCTTTACCTTGTAATAAGCGCGTGAGAATGTCACGGTTTTCTTCCGGCGTACCGCCAGCCAGCGCATCCTGATGATACGGGGTCAACCCGAAGTCAGCGGCTTCAAGCTGATAGTTCAGCACTTCACCGTTATTCAGTTCGGCCACCAGCGTGGGCGCATGCAGAGAAACCTCATCCATTCCGCCGCTATGTACCACGGCGGCACGTTTGTAACCCAGAACGCGCAGCGTCTCGGCAATCGGCAGCACCAGCTCCGGGCTGTAAACGCCAATCAGCGCCAGCGGCGGGTGCGCCGGGTTAATGAGGGGACCGAGCACGTTAAACAGCGTGCGGGTTTTAAGCTGCTGGCGAACCGGCATCGCGTGGCGGAAACCGGTGTGGTACTTCGGCGCAAACAGGAAGCAGACGCCCAGGTCGTCCAGCGCTTCACGGGAACGCTCGGCGTTCATGTCCAGGTTGATGCCGAAAGCGGCCAGCAGGTCGGACGATCCGGACCGGCTGGAGACGCTGCGGTTGCCGTGCTTGGCCACCTTCAGGCCGCATGCCGCCGCCACAAAGGCGCTGGCGGTCGAAATGTTGATGCTGTTGCTGCCGTCGCCACCGGTCCCGACGATATCCGCAAACTGATAGTCCGGACGCGGGAACGGGGCGGCATTTTCCAGCAGCGCGGTGGCCGCACCGGCGATCTCCTGCGGGCTTTCGCCGCGCACTTTCATGCTCACCAGCGCAGCGGCCAGCTGCTCAGGCTTCAGCTCGCCCCGCACGACGGCGGAGAAAAGCTGGTGGCTCTCCTGCTGGCTCAGGGTCTGGGCCTGATACAGTTTTTCCAGAATCGGTTGCAGGGTATTGGTCTGCTCCAGCTTTTGCAGCGCCCAGTCGAGCGTTTGCTCCAGCAGGCGCGCGCCGTTGGACGTCAGGATAGATTCCGGGTGGAACTGCATCCCGCAGACGCGATCCGCATCGTGACGCACCGCCATCACCATTCCTTCAAACGAGGCGTTGATGGTCAGCCCGGCCGGAATATTGCTGCCGACAAGCGAGTGGTAACGCGCCACCGGAAGCGGGTTCGGCAGTCCGGCAAACATCGCCTGACCGTCATGTTCAATGCTCGATGCTTTACCATGCAGGATCTCACCTGCCTGACCCACGTAACCGCCGTAGGCTTCCACGATTGCCTGGTGGCCGAGGCAGATACCGATAATCGGCAGCTTGCCGCGCATGCGTGTCAACAGCTCAGGCATACAGCCCGCTTCGCTCGGCGCGCCCGGCCCCGGGGAGAGCATCAGCACCGGGTTTTGCATGGTCGCCAGACGGTCAATCAGCGTCTGAGCCGGAACGTGGTTGCGATAGATAACAACGTTATGACCATTCGCACGCAGCTGATCTGCCAGGTTGTAGGTAAAGGAGTCGATATTATCGAGCAGCAGAATGTCAGCCATCAGAAAATCTCCTGTGCATGGTGTGCGGTAGCAATGGCGCGCAGTACCGCGCGTGCTTTACTGCGGGTTTCGTCAGCTTCAGACTGCGGAACAGAATCAAGAACAATCCCGGCCCCGGCCTGGACGGTAGCAATGCCGTCCTCAACGTAGGCGGAGCGGATCACGATGCAGGTATCAAGATCGCCGTGAGCGGTGAAATAGCCCACCGCACCACCGTAGCTGCCGCGACGGCGTCCTTCCGCTTCGGCAATCAGCTGCATGGCGCGCACCTTCGGCGCGCCGCTCAGGGTGCCCATATTCATGCAGGCGCGGTAGGCGTGCAGAACGTCGAGGTCGTGGCGCAGCTCACCGACCACGCGGGAAACCAGATGCATGACGAAGGAGTAGCGGTCAACTTTGGTCAGATCCGCTACGTAACGGCTGCCCGGCGTGCAAATTCGCGCCAGATCGTTACGCGCCAGGTCAACCAGCATCAGGTGCTCGGACAGCTCTTTGTGATCGGTACGCATTTCCAGTTCGATGCGGCTGTCGAGATCGCGGTCCAGAGAGCCATCGGCACGACGGCCGCGTGGACGGGTGCCCGCAATCGGGTAGATCTCAATCTGTCGGCTGGTGGCGTCGTACTTCAGGGAGCTTTCCGGGGACGCGCCAAACAGCGTGAAGTCATTGTCCTGCATAAAGAACATGTACGGGCTTGGGTTGCTCTTTTTCAGCACATCGTAAGCCGCCAGCGGCGACGGGCAGGGCAGTGAGAAGCGACGGGACGGCACCACCTGGAAAATTTCCCCGGCGCGAATCGCTTTTTGCATCTGACGTACCACCGCGCCGTATTGATCGTCGGTCTGACTTACCTCGCAGGTCATCTCCTCAATGCGCTGCACCGGCAGCGCGGGCGGCACTTCCGACATCTGCTGTTGCAGTTGCGCGATGCGCTGCTCAAGGCGGTTTTTCTCAGACCCCGACGGAGTGAACAGGCTGGCCTGGATGCGGGTATATTTTTTCTGATGGTCGATCACCAGCAGGGTTTCGGCCAGGTAGAAGCAGTAGTCCGGGCAGCGGTTGCCCTGCTCGGTTGCCGGTAAATCTTCAAAGCCGGCTACCAGGTCGTAAGCAAACAGCCCGCCAAAGAACATCGCTTCGCGCTCATCTTCCGGCACGGTGACCAGGTTTTGCAGCAGGCGGAAGGCATCGAAAACGGACAGCGAGCAGAGGCGGGCATCTTCATCCAGCAGCTGGCTCACCGGCGGGAAATGCAGAATACGCAGGTCCGGGTGCCGTTCATTTTCAATGCCCGAAGGCAACGCCGCATCCAGCAGCGGCAGCAGCGACGCGCCATTGTCAGACAACGCCTTGATGGTGACGGTGTCACCTAACGCGGTAATGCGCAGCGCGCTGTCAACCAGCAGCAGGCTTTTGAGGTCGTCCTTGCTGTCGATATCCGCAGACTCCAGCAGCAGCGTCGCGGGACGTGCGCCGCACACCTGATGAAACAGCGCGGTAGGGTTATGGCGATAGGCCGCCTCGCAGGTCAGCAGTTCGAGGTGTGGTTTGGCTGTTTGCATGGTGTTGTTCTCATATTTTGTTCAAAAAAAAGCCCGCTGGGTAGCGGGCGGGTATCTGTTTGCATTTCGCAGACGCGTGACACTGCCCGAAGATCAGGAAGTACGCCACCAACCGTGCAGAGCGAAATGTGCTGTCATTTTCAGATACCTTTCTCGTGTGAACTTGCGTACTAGTTAACTAGTTCGATGGCGTGTTGTCAACCCCTGATTTCAGTATTTCACGGTAAGTCGGTATCATAGGGGCTTCGGATGTCTCCAGACTGTTATGGGAAGTGCTTTGAGCGATACCACCTACGCCGTAATTTATGATTTACACAGCCACACGCAGGCTTCAGATGGCCTGCTGACGCCCGAAGCCCTGGTCCATCGCGCCGTTGAAATGCGAGTCGGCACGCTGGCAATAACCGATCACGACACAACCGACGCCATCCCCGCCGCGCGTGCGGAGATTGCCCGCGGCGGACTGGCGCTAAATCTCATACCCGGGGTTGAGATCTCCACGCTCTGGGAAAACCACGAAATTCATATCGTTGGCCTGAACATCGATCCAGAACATCCGGCAATGCGTGCTTTTTTGCAAGAACAAAAAGCACGCCGCAATCAGCGCGCGGAGATGATCGGCGAACGTCTTGAGAAAGCGCATATTCCCGGTGCGCTGGAAGGCGCGCGTAAGCTCGCGAACGGTGGGGCGGTAACGCGCGGCCATTTCGCCCGTTTTCTGGTTGAAGCCGGTAAAGCGACGACCATGGCGAATGTTTTTAAAAAGTATCTGGCGCGCGGGAAAACCGGATACGTTCCCCCCCAGTGGTGTACAATAAAACAAGCTATTGATGTCATTCATCATTCTGGTGGTAAGGCCGTACTGGCCCATCCGGGGCGGTATAATCTTTCTGCTAAATGGCTGAAAAGGCTGCTGGCGCACTTTGCCGAATGCGGCGGTGAGGCGATGGAAGTTGCCCAGTGTCAGCAGGCTCCCAATGAGCGTTCGCAGCTTGCGACCTACGCCCGCCAGTTTGGCCTGCTTGGGTCACAGGGTTCAGATTTCCATCAGCCCTGCGCGTGGATTGAACTGGGGCGCAAGCTCTGGTTACCCGCGGGCGTTGAGCCTGTCTGGCAGCTTTGGGAACAGCCACAGCAAATTGAAGAGAGGGAAGTATGAGTCAGTTTTTCTATATCCATCCGGATAACCCGCAGCCACGCCTGATTAATCAGGCTGTGGAAATCGTCCGCAAAGGCGGCGTAATTGTCTACCCAACCGATTCCGGCTACGCGCTGGGCTGTAAAATCGAAGACAAAGGGGCGATGGAGCGTATCTGTCGCATCCGACAGCTGCCGGATGGCCACAACTTTACCCTGATGTGTCGCGACCTCTCCGAGCTGTCGACCTACGCGTACGTCGACAACGTGGCCTTTCGTCTGATCAAAAACAATACGCCGGGTAACTACACATTCATTCTGAAAGGCACGAAAGAAGTGCCGCGCCGGCTGTTGCAGGAAAAACGCAAAACCATCGGGATGCGCGTGCCGTCTAACCCAATCGCCCAGGCGCTGCTGGAAACCCTCGGCGAGCCGATGCTCTCCACATCGCTGATGCTACCGGGGAGTGAATTTACCGAGTCTGACCCGGAAGAGATCAAAGATCGTCTGGAGAAGGTGGTGGAGCTGATTATTCACGGCGGCTATCTCGGCCAGCAGCCGACCACCGTGGTGGATCTCACCGAAGATGCGCCAGAAGTCATTCGTGAAGGCGTGGGCGATGTTAAGCCTTTCTTGTAAGGGTGTAAGCAGATATACTACGCGGCCATCAAAGCAGGGCGCTGCCCTGTTTTTGACCTGATTCGACGCCTGTGAAGGCGACACCTGAGGAAGCTCAATGAGCGAGAAGTTACAGAAAGTGCTGGCGCGCGCCGGCCACGGTTCGCGCCGTGAAATCGAAGCCATTATTGAAGCAGGCCGCGTGAGCGTGGACGGCAAAATCGCCACGCTCGGCGACCGCGTAGAAATCGTACCGGGGCTGAAGATCCGCATTGACGGCCATCTTATCTCCGTGAAAGAGTCTGCTGAACAGATCTGTCGCGTACTGGCTTACTACAAGCCGGAAGGCGAACTGTGTACCCGCAACGACCCGGAAGGCCGCCCGACGGTGTTTGACCGTCTGCCAAAACTGCGTGGCGCCCGCTGGATTGCCGTGGGGCGTCTGGACGTGAACACCTGCGGCCTGCTGCTGTTCACCACCGATGGTGAACTGGCAAACCGCCTGATGCACCCGAGTCGTGAAGTGGAGCGTGAATACGCCGTGCGCGTCTTCGGCCAGGTTGATGAGAACAAACTGCGCGATTTGTCGCGTGGCGTTCAGCTTGAAGACGGCCCTGCGGCGTTCAAAACCATCAAGTTTACCGGTGGTGAAGGCATTAACCAGTGGTACAACGTAACCCTGACAGAAGGACGTAACCGCGAGGTTCGTCGTCTGTGGGAAGCGGTAGGCGTACAGGTGAGCCGACTGATCCGCGTTCGCTATGGCGACATTCTGCTGCCGAAAGGCCTGCCACGCGGTGGGTATACCGAACTGGATCTGACCCAGACCAACTACCTGCGCGATTTGGTTGGCCTGACGCCAGAAACCACCTCGAAAGTGGCGGTGGAAAAAGATCGTCGTCGCATGAAGGCAAATCAGATCCGCCGTGCGGTGAAGCGTCATAGCCAGGTCAGCAGCAATCGCCGCTCTGGCAGCCGCAATAACAACGGCTAATCGAAAAGCCCGGGAAAGATACCGGGCTTTTTTCTTTAGTAATCAATCCCCATCTGCGCTTTGATACCCGCATCGAACGCATGCTTAACCGGACGCAGCTCGCTGACGGTATCTGCAATCTCCAGAATATCCCGATGACACCCGCGCCCCGTGACGATCGCCGTCTGGTGTGCAGGACGATTCCTGAGCGCCTCCAGCACGGCTTCCAGCGGCAGGTAATCATAGGCCACCATATAGGTGATCTCATCCAGCAACACCATATTCAGCGTCGGGTCAGAGAGCATTCTTTTGGCATGTTCCCAGACGGCGAGGCAGGCTGCGGTATCCGTTTCCCGGTTCTGGGTATCCCAGGTGAAACCCGTCGCCATAACCTGGAACTCAACGCCATGCGGTTCGAGTAGATTACGCTCGCCGTTGGGCCATTCCCCCTTGATAAACTGAATCACGCCCACTTTCTGCCCATGACCAACGGCGCGGGTGGCGGTACCGAAGGCGGCTGTGGTTTTGCCTTTGCCGTTACCGGTGAACACGATGAGGATCCCGCGTTCGTCCTGGGCGGCGGCCACACGTGCGTCAACCTGTTCTTTCAGACGCTGCTGGCGCTGCTGATGACGGTCTTCACTCATTGCGATATCCCCGGTTTGCGGCCTGGCTGGGCATCGAAGGTCATCCCGGTTTTGCGACGGCTGTCGTCACCCATCAGCCACAGGTAAAGGGGCATGATATCGGCCGGGGTTTTAAGCTTCTGCGGATCTTCTGTGGGGAACGCGCTCGCACGCATTTTGGTGCGCGTACCGCCAGGGTTAATGCAGTTTACCCGCAAATGGCGGTTTTGATACTCTTCAGCCAGCACCTGCATCATTCCTTCGGTGGCAAATTTTGAGGCTGCGTAAGCTCCCCAGTTCGCACGGCCCTGACGACCTACGCTGGAGGAGGTAAACACCAGCGAGCCGGAATCTGACTTGAGTAATAAAGGAAGCAAGGCCTGAGTCAGGAAAAACGTCCCGTTGACGTTAACCTGCATCACCTGCTGCCAAATCTCCGGATCCTGTTCATCCATCGGGCGCACTTCGCCCAGCAATCCTGCGTTGTGCAGCACGCCGTCAAGACGGGGATAATGCGTGCTGATGCGCTGGGCAAGGGCCTGGCATGACGCTGGCGTGCAGGTCAGCAGATCGAGCGTATACCAGGGCGTGGGCGTACCGCCGGCGTCTTCGATTTCACGGGCAACGGATTTTAACTTTTCTTCATTACGTCCCAGCAGAATAAGGCTCGCACCGTATTCAGAATAGGTCAGCGCCGCTTCGCGACCAATCCCGTCGCTGGCACCGGTAACCAGAATGATGCGGTTCTGTAGAAGGTTTTTTTGTGGCTGATAATGCACGGTGGCTCCTCAGGCGCATTGAGCGTGACTTGCACCTTTATTTATGACTTTTCGGCTTTATGCCCGAAACAGCGTCAGAATTCAATCAGTCTACAGGACAGAACGCTGGGAAATTAACAATTTGCAAAGATTTAAACCAGAACAGGGGGATTCCTGAAGCCGCCTCGCAGAGGTAATGTCCAGAGCGAGACGCCCGCGCAGGGCTGTTGTACACTGGCGTGAAAGATTCGTGGTTAAATCAAGGTGGACGCGTGGAATTACTTTCTCAATATGGGTTGTTTTTGGCGAAAATCGCGACGGTGGTTATTGCTATCGCGGTGATTGCCGCTCTGATTGTCAACCTGACGCAGCGTAAGCGTCAGCGTGGTGAGTTACGCATTACCCGCCTGAGCGAGCAGTATAAAGAGATGCAGGAGGAGATGTCTCTGGCGCTGCTTGACGATCATCAACAGAAGCTGTGGCTAAAAGCCCAGAAGAAAAAACATAAGCAGGAAGCCAAAGCGGCGAAGGCGAAAGCGAAGCTCGCCGCGCCGCAGGCTGATGCAAAGCCGCGCGTTTATGTGCTCGATTTTAAAGGCAGCATGGACGCGCATGAAGTCTCCTCTTTGCGCGAAGAAGTGACGGCGGTACTGGCCGTGGCGACACCGCAGGATCAGGTTGTAGTACGCCTTGAAAGCCCCGGCGGCGTCGTGCATGGGTATGGACTGGCGGCGTCGCAGTTACAGCGTCTGCGTGATAAACAGATCCCGCTCACCGTAGCGGTAGATAAAGTCGCGGCGAGCGGCGGCTACATGATGGCGTGCGTGGCGGATAAAATCGTCGCAGCACCTTTTTCAATTATCGGCTCGATAGGGGTGGTCGCGCAGATCCCTAACTTCAATCGTTTCCTGAAAAACAAAGAGATCGATATCGAACTGCATACGGCGGGTCAGTACAAACGTACGCTCACGCTGCTCGGCGAGAATACCGAAGAGGGACGGCAGAAGTTCCGGGAAGATTTGAACGAAACCCACCATCTGTTCAAAGATTTCGTGCACCGCATGCGCCCAACGCTGGACATTGAGCAGGTAGCTACGGGTGAACACTGGTACGGCATGCAGGCGCAGGAGAAAGGGCTGGTGGATGAAGTGGGCACCAGCGACGATCTCCTGATAAACCTGATGGAAGGCCGTGAGCTGGTGGGGGTGCGCTTCACCCGTCGTAAGCGCCTCCTCGACCGTTTTACCAGTAGTGCGGCAGAAAGCGCGGATCGCCTGCTGCTGCGCTGGTTGCAGCGCGGTCAAAAGCCGTTGCTCTAAAGAAAAACGCGAGGCATATGCCTCGCGTTTTTACTTTTAATCGACCAGGTGATACTTCTCTGAGAGGGCATGCGCCAGGTATTTAAACATGTTAAATACGGCGGTGCTTTTCGGGGTTGGCAACCCCTGTTCATCAAGGAAATATTCACCGCTGAACACCAGCACGCCATTACGCTGTTCCACGCCAGTCGCTTCGATCCCCGCCAGGGTGTCTTCATGGTCGCGAATGAGTTTGTTTGCTTCGATAAGCAGAGAAGCTCGGTCAATGGGTTGGGTCGTTTTCTGCATATTCCACTCCTTAAACAGTGACAATAGTCTACGCCTGGGTCGCTTCAGGGGCAAATTTTCCCTGTTATCCGAGGGGATAAGAAAAGGGGATTGGCTGGCGGGAATTGCTTTTGCATGCTAATAAAGTTGCGTAACGAATTTTATCAGGTACAGTGTGCGCTTTCGTCATTCTGGCAACAGAATTGCTTGACATTCGACCGGGAATTCGTCACGAATGAACTTTGATGTGAGAAAAATACCCGAAAACTCAATGACCTGGATGTCGCCATTCTGACGTTCGGTAAGACATAGGGGTTGATATCCCCTGACGACGTCGCAATATCAATGGCTCGTCGTCAGCGGAAGGGAAATCAACGTGCGGCGTATTCCTGGAAGAATTAAATTAGGTAAAGGTGAATATGGGTAAAGCTCTCGTCATCGTTGAGTCCCCGGCAAAAGCCAAAACGATCAATAAGTATCTGGGTAATGACTACGTGGTTAAGTCCAGCGTCGGTCATATCCGCGATTTGCCGACCAGTGGCTCAGCCAGCAAAAAGAGCGCAGACTCTACCTCCACCAAAGGGGCTAAAAAGCCTAAAAAGGATGAACGTAGCGCGCTTGTCAACCGCATGGGTGTTAACCCATGGCACAACTGGGATGCACAATACGAAGTGCTGCCAGGCAAAGAAAAAGTCGTTAACGAGCTGAAGCAGCTTGCTGAAAAAGCAGACCACATTTATCTCGCAACCGACCTTGACCGCGAAGGGGAGGCCATCGCATGGCACCTGCGGGAAGTGATCGGGGGTGATGACAAACGCTACAGCCGCGTAGTGTTTAACGAAATTACAAAGAATGCGATTCGTCAGGCGTTTGAAAAGCCGGGTGAACTGAATATCGACCGCGTCAACGCTCAGCAGGCGCGTCGCTTTATGGACCGCGTTGTAGGCTACATGGTCTCGCCGCTGTTGTGGAAAAAGGTCGCGCGCGGCCTGTCTGCGGGGCGCGTGCAGTCCGTGGCCGTTCGTCTGGTTGTTGAACGCGAACGCGAAATCAAAGCGTTCGTCCCGGAAGAGTTCTGGGAAGTGGATGCCAACGTCACCACGCCGGGCGGCGATGCGCTGCCGTTGCAGGTGAGCCACCACAACGACAAACCGTTCCGTCCTGAAAATCGCGACCAGACCATGGCCGCCGTGGCGCTGCTGGAAAAAGCGCGTTATCAGGTTCTGGATCGTGAAGACAAACCGACCAGCAGCAAGCCTGGCGCACCGTTTATCACGTCAACGCTCCAGCAGGCGGCAAGCACGCGTCTGGGTTACGGCGTTAAGAAAACCATGATGATGGCCCAGCGTCTGTATGAAGCGGGTTACATTACCTATATGCGTACTGACTCCACCAATCTGAGCCAGGACGCTGTCAGCATGGTGCGCGGCTATATCGAGGATAACTTCGGTAAGAAATACCTGCCGGACAGTCCTAATCAGTACGCCAGCAAAGAGAACTCTCAGGAAGCACACGAAGCGATTCGTCCTTCTGACGTTTCCGTCCTGGCCGAATCACTGAAGGATATGGAAGCGGACGCGCAGAAGCTGTATCAGCTGATCTGGCGCCAGTTCATGGCCTGCCAGATGACGCCAGCGAAATACGACTCCACCACGCTGACCGTTGGTGCGGGTGATTTCCGCCTGAAAGCGCGCGGTCGTATCCTGCGCTTCGACGGCTGGACAAAAGTGATGCCTGCGCTGCGCAAAGGTGATGAAGACAGAACGCTGCCTTCGGTCAACAAAGGGGACGAGCTGTCGCTGGTCGATCTGGTCCCGGCTCAGCACTTCACCAAGCCGCCTGCGCGTTTTAGCGAAGCATCGCTGGTAAAAGAGCTGGAAAAACGCGGCATCGGTCGCCCGTCTACCTATGCGTCAATCATTTCGACCATTCAGGATCGTGGATACGTTCGCGTTGAGAACCGTCGTTTCTATGCTGAAAAAATGGGTGAGATTGTCACCGACCGTCTGGAAGCTAACTTCCGTGAGCTGATGAACTATGACTTCACCGCGCAGATGGAAGACAGCCTCGATGAGGTTGCCAGCCATAAGGCCGAGTGGAAGAAAGTTCTCGACAGCTTCTTCAGCGATTTTACCAGCCAGCTTGAGAAAGCTGAGAAAGATCCTGAAGAAGGCGGCATGCTGCCTAACCAGATGGTGCTCACCAGCATCGACTGCCCAACCTGTGGCCGTAAAATGGGGATCCGTACTGCAACAACGGGCGTATTCCTCGGTTGTTCTGGTTATGCACTTTCTCCAAAAGAGCGCTGCAAAACCACCATCAACCTCGTGCCGGAGAACGAAGTTCTCAACGTGCTGGAAGGGGACGATGCGGAAACCAACGCGCTGCGCGCCAAACGCCGCTGTAAGAAATGCGGCACGGCGATGGACAGCTATCTGATCGATCCGAAACGTAAGCTGCACGTTTGCGGTAATAACCCGACCTGCGACGGTTATGAGATCGAAGAAGGCGAGTTCCGCATTAAGGGCTATGACGGTCCGGTCGTTGAGTGTGAGAAATGTGGTTCCGAAATGCACCTGAAAATGGGACGCTTCGGTAAGTACATGGCATGTACCAACGACGACTGTAAAAATACGCGTAAGATCCTGCGTAACGGTGAAGTTGCGCCGCCGAAAGAAGATCCGGTTCCGCTTCCGGAACTGCCGTGCGAGAAGTCAGACGCCTATTTCGTCCTGCGTGACGGCGCTGCCGGGGTGTTCCTGGCCGCTAACACCTTCCCGAAATCGCGCGAGACTCGTGCGCCGCTGGTCGAAGAGCTGTACCGCTTCCGCGACCGTCTGCCGGAGAAACTGCGTTACCTGGCCGATGCGCCACAGCAGGATCCGGAAGGCAACAAAACCGTGGTGCGTTTCAGCCGTAAAACGAAGCAGCAGTACGTGGCGGCAGAAAAAGAGGGTAAAGCGACCGGCTGGTCAGCCTTCTATGTTGACGGTAAATGGGTTGAAGGCAAAAAATAATCATCTCTTACCGTAACTTACCTGTGAAAGGGCCGGATCTCCGGCCCTTTTTTATTACCTCGTTATTATTTTTTGTTCCGTACTATACAGCCTGGCTATAAATGATATAGTGGTTATAGTTAACCCGTTTCTTATTATTAAATCGTCTTAAGCGATTGTCGCGTGCGTTAAATCGGATGGTCTGGCATGAAATTACAGCAGCTTCGCTATATCGTTGAGGTCGTTAATCACAACCTCAACGTCTCTTCCACCGCAGAAGGCCTTTATACCTCGCAGCCCGGCATCAGCAAGCAGGTGCGTATGCTCGAGGATGAGCTGGGTATTCAGATATTTGCCCGCAGCGGTAAGCACCTGACGCAGGTCACGCCGGCAGGACAGGAAATTATCCGCATTGCGCGGGAAGTGCTTTCCAAAGTTGATGCCATTAAATCCGTTGCAGGGGAACACACCTGGCCGGATAAAGGCTCACTGTATATTGCCACCACGCACACCCAGGCGCGTTACGCGCTTCCCGGGGTGATTAAAGGTTTCATTGAACGCTATCCCCGCGTTTCCCTGCATATGCATCAGGGATCGCCGACACAAATTGCCGAGGCCGTGTCCAAAGGTAATGCCGATTTTGCCATCGCGACGGAAGCCCTTCATCTGTACGATGACCTGGTTATGCTGCCGTGCTACCACTGGAACCGCTCCATTGTCGTGACCCCTGACCATCCGCTGGCGGGGAAGGGCGAAGTGACAATAGAAGAGCTGGCGCAATACCCGCTGGTGACCTATACGTTCGGTTTTACGGGCCGTTCTGAGCTGGACACCGCTTTTAACCGCGCCGGATTAACGCCTCGGATTGTCTTCACCGCGACGGACGCGGACGTCATAAAAACCTACGTGCGTCTGGGCCTGGGCGTGGGGGTTATTGCCAGCATGGCGGTGGATCCTGTCTCAGACCCGGATCTGGTGCGTCTGGACGCGCATGATATCTTCAGCCACAGCACCACCAAGATTGGTTTTCGTCGCAGCACGTTCCTGCGCAGCTATATGTATGATTTTATTCAACGCTTCGCGCCCCATTTAACGCGTGACGTGGTAGATACGGCCGTAGCGTTACGTTCCAACGAAGATATTGAAGAGATGTTTAAAGACATCAAACTTCCCGCCAAATAATCACATCCGGTATCTTTCTCCTGCGGAAAGATACCGCCATTCCTCTTTAAGCTAAATTAGAATTAACCGCATTTGCGCCGACTGTCATATATCGTCATAACCCATTTGATGATTGGGGTTTTACTGTCGCAATTTTGCGACAAAAGTAGAAACTAATTTACAGGTGTGCAAATTATTCTTTTCAATTATTTATTTCTGGTCAAAAGATTGAATTTTTCCCAGGTCCAGATGCGTAAATTCACTGGCTTTTCGGCTAAAGTTTCTTTAGGATTTATCTCATCAGATGATTACTTGTGCCAATTGTTTGGTCTCTAAATGATAAGCGATGTCGATTGTATGAGGTTAGCAATGCCGTCAGGAAGTGAAGAACCGCAAAGGGATCCCGCGCTTAAGCGTAAAGCCTGGCTGGCGGTCTTTCTTGGCTCTGCCCTGTTCTGGGTGGTGGTTGCTCTCCTTGTCTGGAAATTCTGGGGTTGAATATGGTCATGACGGTGCGTACGGAAGTGCGAAAAGAGATATGTCAGCTTCGTGACAATGCTCACAAAGCGCGCAAGGTGCCAGCAACCAGCGTGCCAGCCTCCTGGAAACTGACGCCACAGCAGCAGGCCTTTATTGATGTGTTCGCGGAAGACGAGCCCAAAAAACAATAATTTTGCTTTTTGCGTAACGATGCAAATAGTCTGAATAAAGACTGTGCGCTTTTGTACTCTTTAATAAATACACATCAGCAATATAGATCGAGGGCAGACCTCGGAACCTCAAATAATTAAAGACTGGTGTCCCTATGACAAATAACATGACAACCGTAAAATACTGGTCATGGCTCGGCGTATTCTCAGCGTCGATCCTCTTCTGGTGTCAGCTTATCTGGCTGGCTCTCCACTAAATCGTAAAACCTCGCCACGGCGGGGTTTTTTGTTTTATCCCTCGCGTTGGACCATTCCGAAATTTATCAATTTGGGTTGTTATCAAAACGTTACGACATCTTTGTGTTATCTTTAATTACAGCCCTGATGATTGTCAGGACATCCCTGTTTTTAAGGAGGAGCTTATGTCGTTAACCCTACGCGAAGCCAGTAAGGACACGTTACAGGCGGAAAATAAAACCTGGCACTACTACAGCTTACCGCTGGCTGCCAGGACGCTTGGGGACATTTCGCGGTTGCCCAAGTCGTTGAAAGTCTTACTGGAAAACCTCTTACGCTGGCAGGATGGCGACTCGGTTACCGAGGAGGATATCCAGGCTCTGGCAGGGTGGCTTAAAAATGCACATGCAGACAGAGAAATTGCCTATCGCCCGGCCAGGGTGCTGATGCAGGACTTCACCGGCGTGCCGGCGGTTGTGGATTTGGCCGCCATGCGTGAAGCCGTCAAGCGTCTCGGGGGCGATACCGCTAAGGTTAATCCACTCTCCCCCGTAGACCTCGTCATCGACCACTCCGTCACCGTCGACCACTTCGGTGACGACGATGCTTTCGGCGAAAACGTCCGTCTGGAAATGGAACGTAACCATGAACGCTACGTATTCCTTAAATGGGGTCAGCAGGCGTTCAGCCGCTTCAGCGTCGTTCCACCGGGCACCGGAATTTGCCACCAGGTGAACCTGGAATATCTTGGTAAAGCCGTCTGGAGTGAATTGCAGGATAAGGCGTGGGTTGCGTACCCAGATACGCTGGTGGGCACCGACTCTCACACGACCATGATTAATGGCCTCGGCGTACTGGGCTGGGGCGTGGGCGGTATCGAAGCGGAAGCGGCCATGCTTGGCCAGCCGGTATCGATGCTCATTCCCGATGTGGTGGGCTTTAAGCTCACCGGTAAGCTGTCCGAAGGCATTACCGCCACGGATCTGGTCCTGACGGTCACCCAGATGCTGCGTAAGCATGGCGTGGTTGGTAAATTCGTTGAATTTTATGGCGATGGCCTGGATTCTCTGCCGCTGGCGGACCGCGCCACCATCGCCAATATGGCACCGGAATATGGCGCAACCTGCGGCTTTTTCCCGATTGATGGCGTAACGCTTGAGTACATGCGTCTCAGCGGTCGCAGCGAGGAGCAGGTTGCCCTCGTCGAGGCTTACACTAAAGCGCAGGGCATGTGGCGTAACCCGGGTGACGAGCCGGTATTTACCAGTACGCTGGAGCTGGATATGGGCACCGTTGAGGCAAGCCTCGCAGGGCCGAAACGTCCTCAGGACCGCGTCGCGCTGAGCAACGTACCGAAAGCTTTTGCCGCCAGCAATGAGCTGGAGGTCAATGCCGCGCAAAAAGATCACCGTCCGGTGGACTACGTGCTCAACGGGCATCAGTATCAGCTCCCTGATGGCGCCGTGGTAATCGCCGCCATTACCTCCTGTACCAACACGTCCAACCCGAGCGTGCTAATGGCCGCCGGGCTGCTGGCGAAAAAGGCGGTCGAGCTGGGGCTTAAGCCACAGCCGTGGGTGAAAGCGTCTCTGGCGCCGGGCTCGAAAGTGGTGTCTGATTATCTGGCGCAGGCCAGACTCACGCCTTATCTCGACGAGCTGGGCTTTAACCTGGTGGGCTATGGCTGTACCACCTGTATCGGTAACTCGGGTCCACTTCCTGAACCTATTGAAGTGGCGATCAAGCAGGGGGATTTGACCGTTGGCGCAGTGCTTTCCGGTAACCGAAACTTTGAAGGGCGTATTCATCCGCTCGTGAAGACCAACTGGCTGGCCTCGCCGCCGCTGGTTGTGGCTTACGCTCTGGCCGGAAACATGAACATTAACCTGGCGACCGATCCGATTGGTCACGATCGCAAGAATGAGCCGGTCTATCTGAAAGACATCTGGCCATCATCGCGTGAAATTGCGCGTGCGGTCGAGAAAGTCTCCACCGAGATGTTCCGCAAAGAGTATGCGGAAGTGTTTGAAGGGACGCCGGAGTGGAAAACGATCGACGTGGTGGGTTCAGATACCTATGACTGGCAGGATGATTCCACCTATATCCGCCTGTCGCCATTCTTCGATGAGATGCTGGCAGAGCCCGCACCGCTGAAGGATATTCAGGGTGCGCGGATCCTGGCGATGCTGGGGGATTCCGTCACGACTGACCATATCTCCCCGGCGGGAAGCATCAAGGCGGATAGCCCTGCGGGACGTTATCTGCAAAGCCGCGGCGTGGAGCGACGTGATTTTAACTCCTACGGCTCGCGTCGCGGTAACCACGAAGTGATGATGCGCGGGACCTTTGCCAACATCCGCATTCGTAATGAAATGGTGCCGGGCGTGGAAGGGGGCATGACGCGCCACCTGCCGGATACGGAGGTCATTTCAATTTATGACGCTGCCGTGAAGTATCAGCAGGAGGGGACGCCGCTGGCCGTGATTGCCGGGAAAGAGTACGGCTCCGGCTCCAGCCGCGACTGGGCTGCGAAAGGTCCGCGTCTGCTTGGGGTTCGCGTGGTCATTGCCGAATCCTTTGAGCGTATTCACCGTTCAAACCTGATCGGGATGGGGATCCTGCCGCTTGAGTTTCCGCAGGACGTGACGCGTAAAACGCTGGGGCTGACCGGGGAAGAGCAGATTGATATCAGCGGTCTGCAAAATCTGCAACCGGGTAAAACGGTGCCCGTGAAGTTAACGCGCGCAGACGGTCGAACGGAGGTGCTGGAGTGCCGGTGTCGCATTGATACCGCAACAGAACTGACCTATTACCAGAACGACGGCATTTTGCATTATGTGATTCGTAAGATGCTGGACTGATAAAACTCGCCCGGCAGACGTGCCGGGCGTTTTGCGATTACTCGCTCAGCAGATGGCCCATTTTGGCGGCTTTGGTATCGAGGTAGTGCGCGTTTTTCGGGTTGCGGCCAACAATCAGCGGCACGCGTTCAACGATGTTGATGCCCGCTTCAGTAAGGATCTCTACTTTTTTCGGGTTGTTGGTCAACAGACGCACTTCGTCCACGCCCAGCAGCTTGAACATATCCGCGCACAGGGTGAAATCGCGTTCGTCAGCAGCAAAGCCGAGCTGATGGTTGGCTTCGACCGTATCGTAGCCCTGATCCTGCAACGCATAGGCGCGGATTTTATTCAGCAGCCCGATATTGCGTCCTTCCTGGCGGTGATAAAGCAGTACGCCACGGCCTTCCTCTGCGATATGAGAAAGGGCGGCTTCGAGCTGGAAACCGCAGTCACAGCGCAGGCTGAACAGCGCGTCACCGGTCAGACACTCTGAATGAACGCGAGACAGTACCGGCGTCTGTCCTGAAATGTCACCGTATACGAGCGCGACGTGATCTTGTCCGGTTGCCAGTTCTTCAAAACCCACCATCAGGAAATCGCCCCATGGGGTTGGCAGTTTGGCTTCTGCCACACGTTTAAGCTGCATGTGATTCTCCAGAGAAGGCTGACACGTTTCGTGTCTGTGCCCCATTTTGCTTTCTGTATTCGCCTATTTTGCCACAAGCCCGGCAACTTCACCTAATCACCACCACGCTATACGAACGTTAAACGCACGATCCGACATCTCCACCAGAATGATGAAATTCAGTTATGATTGTGGTGCTTAGTCAAAAAGGAGAGGACATGCTTTCAATTGCCAGACGTACGGCCGCCGGGGCCGCCGTATTGCTAGTTATACCCCTTGTCGTTTGGTTCTCCGGCTGGATGTGGCAGCCTGGACATAACGAGACATGGCTGAAAGCCTTATACTGGATAACCGAAACGGTTACCCAGCCGTGGGGGATTATTACGCATGTGCTGCTCTGTGCATGGTTTCTGTGGTGCCTGCGCTTTCGCCTTCGCGCGGCGCTGGTGCTGTTTGCCATTCTTGGTGGCGCCATTCTTGTGGGGCAGGGTGTGAAGTCATGGGTGAAGGATCGCGTGCAGGAGCCCCGTCCCTTTGTTGTCTGGCTGGAAAAAACGCACCATATTCCGGTAGATGAGTTCTACACTTTAAAGCGTAAGGATCGCGGGGCGCTGGTGAAAGAACAGCTTGCGGAACAGCAGGATATCCCGGCCTTTTTACGCAAACACTGGCAAAAAGAGACCGGCTTTGCCTTTCCTTCCGGTCATACAATGTTTGCTGCCAGCTGGGCGTTACTCGGCGTGGGGCTTCTGTGGCCGCGTCGGCGTACCCTCACGATTGCGATTTTGCTTGTCTGGGCGACAGGCGTAATGGGCAGCCGAATGCTGCTCGGGATGCACTGGCCGCGCGATTTGGTGGTGGCAACGCTGATCTCGTGGATACTGGTGACGCTGGCGACCTGGCTTGCACAACGTTTTTGTGGACCACTGACGCCGCCGCCGCAAGAGGAGCAAGAAATAGCCGAAAGGGAGTCTGGCGGAACCTGAAGGTTGATATTCCGCAATTTGACCATAAATCCATGAAGGGCGCGTCACTTTTTCCATTTCGCGCCCGCCACTAAAATGGTAGCTTATAAGGCTGATTGCAGTGAGTTGAACACGCTTTATACGCTCGAACCACATAACGGGAAGTCATGTGAAATATTTACTCATTTTCTTACTGGTACTGGCGATTTTTGTCATTTCAGTCACATTGGGCGCGCAAAACGATCAACAGGTCAGTTTCAACTATCTGCTGGCGCAGGGCGAGTACCGGGTGTCGAGCCTGCTGGCCGTGTTGTTCGCAGCGGGTTTTGTCATTGGCTGGCTCGTATGCGGCCTGTTCTGGCTTAAGGTTCGTGTTTCTCTTGTTCGCGCTGAACGTAAAATTAAACGACTTGAACATCAACTTACGCCTGCGACTGACATTCCGGCGAGCTCTGGTGTGCCGGTAGTCAAGGAATAATCGAATATGCTGGAGTTGTTGTTTCTGCTTTTGCCTGTCGCCGCAGCCTATGGCTGGTATATGGGCCGCAGAAGCGCGCAACAAACAAAACAGGATGAAGCAAACCGACTCTCCCGTGACTACGTTGCGGGGGTGAACTTCCTGCTGAGCAATCAGCAGGATAAAGCGGTCGATCTGTTCCTCGACATGCTCAAAGAGGATACCGGCACCGTAGAGGCGCATCTCACCCTGGGAAACCTGTTCCGCTCGCGCGGAGAGGTTGACCGTGCCATCCGTATCCACCAGACCCTGATGGAAAGCGCGTCGTTGACCTATGAGCAGCGGTTGCTGGCCGTGCAGCAGTTGGGCAGAGATTATATGGCGGCGGGGCTTTACGATCGCGCTGAAGACATGTTCTCCCAGCTGGTGGATGAGACCGATTTCCGTATCGGTGCGCTTCAGCAGCTTCTGCAAATCTACCAGGCTACCAGCGACTGGCAAAAAGCGATTGATACCGCTGAACGGCTGGTCAAACTCGGCAAAGACAAACAGCGCGTTGAGATTGCCCACTTTTACTGCGAACTGGCCCTTCAGCAAATGGGTAGCGATGACATGGATAAAGCCATGGCATTGCTCAAGAAAGGCGCCGCGGCCGATCGCAACAGCGCCCGCATCTCAATCATGATGGGGCGGGTCTTCATGGCAAACGGTGACTACGCTAAAGCGGTGGAAAGCCTGCTTCGCGTTATCGATCAGGACAAAGAGCTGGTCAGCGAAACGCTGGAAATGCTGCAAACCTGCTATCAGCAGTTAGGTAAGCAGGATGAATGGGTTGCGTTTTTGCGCCGCTGCGTTGAAGAGAACACCGGGGCTACCGCCGAGCTGATGCTGTCCGACGTCGTTGAACAGCACGAAGGGAGTGATACCGCCCAGGTGTATATTACCCGTCAGTTGCAGCGCCATCCGACGATGCGCGTCTTCCACAAGCTGATGGATTACCACCTTAACGATGCAGAAGAGGGGCGCGCTAAAGAGAGCCTGATGGTGCTGCGAGACATGGTGGGCGAGCAGGTGCGGAGTAAACCGCGCTATCGCTGCCAGAAATGTGGCTTTACCGCTTACTCGCTCTACTGGCATTGCCCTTCATGCCGTGCGTGGTCCACCATTAAGCCAATCCGTGGTCTGGACGGGCAGTGAATTTTTTAAAAAACCTCATTTTAGTTACAACATACTAATAACTGAATTGATGCCGTCAGCACCGTGCGGTCTGTGGTTCAGCAGGAAAAGCATTCGATTCTGTTCATTTATGCCGATGGCAGGTAGAATGCACGCCGTTTATCTGTTCCGCGCCGCTGTGCGCCCATAGACGAAAAGGGCTGGTCATGACGTCTGTTACTTCCTCCACTTCCCGCGTAGTTACCGATTCTCCCGTTGTTGTTGCTCTGGATTACAATAACCGTGACGCCGCACTGGCCTTTGTTGATGGTATTGATCCCCGCGACTGCCGTCTGAAAGTCGGCAAAGAGATGTTTACGCTGTTCGGCCCGCAAATCGTTCGCGATCTGCACCAGCGTGGTTTCGACGTTTTCCTCGACCTGAAATTTCACGATATTCCTAATACCACTGCGCACGCCGTTGCTGCGGCGGCTGAACTGGGAGTGTGGATGGTTAACGTTCATGCTTCCGGCGGGGCTCGGATGATGACAGCGGCGCGCGAAGCGCTGATGCCGTTTGGCAATGACGCACCGCTTCTGATCGCCGTCACCGTCCTGACCAGTATGGATGAATCCGACCTGCGCGACCTGGGTGTGACGTTGTCACCTGCCGAACATGCGGAGCGTCTCGCTCGCCTCACGCAACAGTGTGGGCTAGATGGGGTGGTCTGTTCCGCTCAGGAGGCGGTTCGCTTCAAAACTGAGTTAGGCCGCGACTTTAAGCTGGTGACGCCGGGTATTCGTCCGGCGGGCAGTGAGTCAGGGGATCAGCGACGCATCATGACGCCAGAGCAGGCGCTGAGCGCGGGTGTAGACTATATGGTGATTGGTCGCCCGGTGACGCAATCTGCTCACCCGGCAGAGACCCTGAAAGCGATTAATGCATCACTGAAAAAGGGGGCATAATGCGTGACGCCAACAGTCGTCTGGTCTATTCAACGGATACCGGGCGCATCGAAGAGCCAAAAGAGAAAGCGGAACGCCCGAAAGGCGACGGCATCGTGCGGATCCAGCGCCAGACCAGCGGCAGAAAGGGCAAAGGCGTTTGCCTGGTCACCAGCGTCGATCTGGATGATGCAGAGCTGGTAAAGCTCGCCGCTGAGCTTAAAAAGAAATGCGGATGCGGTGGGGCAGTGAAAGACGGCATTATTGAAATTCAGGGCGATAAACGCGATTTAATTAAATCGCTGCTGGAAGCCAAAGGCATGAAAGTCAAACTGGCGGGCGGCTAAAATAAATGAGCCACGGACATTGCCGTGGCTCTTTTTTTTTACGTGCGTAAGTCAGACCTGAAAATACAAAATATATTATTATACCGGTGAAAACCGTTATGGTGATTATTTGCCCACCTGGTGACCGATAACACCACCTACGGCAGCACCACCTAAAGTACCCAGCGTACTACCATCCGTTAACACTGCACCACCAAGCGCACCAGCACCGGCACCAATCGCGGTGTTACGGTCACGTTTAGACCAGTTAGAGCAAGCGCTCAGGGACATTGCTACAGTGATTGCCAGAACAGCGGCGGCTAATTTTTTGCTGGTAAAGGTCATAATACTTTCTCCTGAATTATCGATTCACGGAAAGGAATGCATATTAAGTATAGACAATATTCATACCTAAATTCTGTTTCCGTGAAAGCTGGTCGCGCAGGCGTTTCATCATCACGCAGGTGATAGTCACTTCCTGTTATATCGCTAATATTAATTTTACGTATTTAGAAAGGTTTCAACAGGTAAAAACTCTTAAAGGAGGGATCGGAATAATCTCAGAGAAAGGTTTAAGTGCGCCCTTTATTCGGGCGCAGCAGGATAATCAGGCCGTTTTTTTCACAATATCGACAGTCAGGCCGTCCTGTTCTAATTGCTGGCGGTATTCCTCGCGCAAACGCTCATCCGTAATTACGCGGCTGAAGCGCGAAGCAGGCCCCATCGTATACGGGTGTACGGCGCCAAACTTAGAGCTGTCGGTCAGCACAATTGCTTCACACTCTTTGGCGAGCACGGCGTTAACCACATCGGAGCGCATCATGTCGCGACCGGTAAAACCGGTATCAGGCTGCCAGCCGTCAATACCAATAAAGGCTTTGCTGAAGTGAACCTGCTGAACGTATTGACGCGTTAAAGGCCCAACCATGCTTTCGCTTTTCTTCTGGTAAATACCGCCCAGCAGGATCACCTCGCAGCGAGTTTCCTTCAACAGGTGGGCGATATAGCTGCTTACGGTGATGATAGTAATGTCTTTTTGATCGGCAAGCGTGCGTGCCAGAAGGGCGTTACTGCTGCCATTTTCAATAAAGACGGTCTCACCGTTATTCACTAAGGATGCTGCAAACTCCGCCAGCTCCCGCTTGAGCGCATAATTGTTCATCATACGGGTTTCGACGTCGTCACTGTCCAGTGGAACGGCATAACCGTGCGCACGACGCAGGTAGCTCTGTTTTTCCAGAAGATTCAGATCCTGACGGATGGTGACTTCAGAAACGCCGGTGGCCTTAGCGAGATCGACCACGCTAACGCGTCCCTGATCGATCACCATCTGCAAAATGATTTGTTGTCGGGAATTCATAGCATCCATTTAAAAGACAAAGGCGGAAAAGACGTGGTTACACTTCCCACGGGGCTTTTGGTTGAGTGGAGTCTGGTGCGTTATCGGCGCCGTTCTCAGCCAGCAGTTCAGACTTGAGGATCTCAAGATTACGGATAGCAGAGTGATAATCGCCCGCGACAAGAATATCCAGCACGGTATCGATACGCTGTGCCACGGCTGCTGCATCAATGTTAGACATAAACTCACCCTGAAGCGAAAAGTTAATATTATCAATGATGCAGAAAATTGATTCAAAAGAGAAGGTAAAAAATGCAATAACCAAATTCGTTAAATGAAAGTGAAAATTTTAAACCCCGCAGGCTGAGGGTTGTAGGGGGTGATGAGTCTAAAACTGCGCTAACGGGCATTCCTGGCCTGATAGTGCTTTAGCCATCGCTCGAATTCGGCAGCAGGCATGGGCTGAGTAAAAAGATAACCCTGCCGTTCGTTGACGCCGTTCTTCGTCAGAAAGGCGTCTTCTTTCGCGCTCTCCACCCCGCGGTATACATGGCGGTGGAATACTGAAAAGTGTGAGTAAAAACGATGATTTTGCGGGAGAGAGTACGGGAGAGAAGTATCGGCCATCCGTTCAGAAGATGGCCGATATTCCAGGTGATTATCAGGCGACAGGGCGCGCGATAATGCTGCGGGTTTCCATGCGAACTTCAGCGATGGTGACATCAATCACGTCAGTGACCTTATAAACCGTTTCGCCTTTAATTTGCACGGTCCCGTTTTCCTGGCTGCAAACCAGCTCGTCGCGAACGGCATGCAGGAACGGGGCAGGGATAAAGGCTACGGCGCCATTATCCACCAGACGTACGCGCATACCGCCTCGGCTGATGTCGATAATTTCAGCCGGGAAACGGGTGTCAGTTCCTGCCTTATCATTCAGGAAGCGCGCGTATAACCAGTCACCGACATCACGCTCCGCCATACGATTCAGACGGCGACGCTCTGCCATCTGCAACGTCGTATCATCTTGTGGGCGGGCAACGGATTCCCCTTTAACGATCGCTTTCAGCAGACGATGGTTAACCATGTCGCCGTACTTACGGATCGGGGAGGTCCAGGTGGCGTACGCCTCAAGGCCGAGACCAAAGTGCGGGCCTGGCTCGGTGCTGATTTCCGCGAAGGACTGGAAACGGCGAATACGGCTGTCAAGGAACCCTGACGGCTGCGCGTCCAGCTCGCGGCGCAGTTTGCAAAAACCTTGCAGGGTCAGCACTTCTTCAGGATCAACGTGTACGTCATGGGTTTTAAGCAGGGCAGCCAGCGCTTCGGTGTTCGCCGGATCGAACCCGGTGTGCACGTTGTAAATGCCAAAGCCTAATTTGTCGCGCAGCACGCGTGCGGCACAAATGTTGGCGGAAATCATCGCTTCTTCAACGATGCGGTTGGCAATGCGGCGTGGCTCAGCGACGATGTTCAGCACTTCGCCTTTTTCACCCAGTACGAAACGGTAGTCCGGGCGATCCTTGAAGACCAGCGCGTGGGTCTGACGCCATTCGCTGCGGCTCAGGCAGACGCGGTGCAGCAGGCGAATTTGCGCGGCAATATTCTCAGAGTCAGGTGTCCAGTTACCGGTGTTCTCCAGCCAGTTGGAGACGTTGTCATAGGCCAGCTTGGCTTTGGATTCGATGGTGGCAGCGAAGAATTCGATATCTTCTTCAATGGTACCGTCAGCCGCGATGGTCATGCGGCACGCCAGTACCGGACGCACTTCATGGGGACGCAGGGAACAGAGGTCGTCAGAAAGTTCGCGCGGCAGCATCGGGATGTTGAAGCCCGGCAGGTAGTTGGTGAACGAACGCACTTTGGCCATTTCGTCCAGCTTGCTGCCTTCGACAATCCATGCGGTAGGGTCGGCGATGGCAACGGTCAGATGCAGTTTGCCATCCGCGGCTTCTTCCGCGTACAGCGCGTCGTCCATATCCTCGGTGCTGGCGCTGTCGATGGTGACAAAGTCCAGCCCGGTCAGATCGCGACGCTCCAGGCCCTCGTCCTGCATTTCTGTCGCCACGCCATCCGGCGCTTCTTTTTCCAGGTTATGGCGCGCCAGCGTCACCCACCACGGCACGAAGTGATCGTCGCCAAAGGTGATGAACTGAGTCAGTTCGGCGTAAAAGCCGCGATCGCCTTTTAACGGATGACGGCGCATCTCAGCAACGGCCCAGTCACCCTCTACGAAATCATGCTCAACGCCACGCGTGGCGCGGCACGGAATAGCCTCTTTCAGGAGAGGATGATCCGGCACGATAGAGAGACGATCGTCTTTTTTATGCACTTTCCCGACAAAGCGGGTCAGGAAAGGCTCGATCAGTGCTTCCGGCTCGGCAGACTCTCGTTCCTTTTCGGTATGAATAACGGCCGAAATGCGGTCGCCATGCATCACTTTCTTCATCTGAGGAGGCGGAATGAAGTAGCTCTTTTGTCCGTCAACTTCCAGAAAGCCAAAGCCCTTTTCCGTGGCTTTTACGACCCCTTCTGCACGCGGCGTCTGGGAATGCAGTTGCTGTTTAAGCTGCGCAAGCAGCGGGTTGTCCTGAAACATAATGTTCTATTTTCGTAGCCATTGAGCGGCTGACAGTTTTACGCGATTCTCACTGCTACAGCAAGCGCTCTTTAGGTAAAGAGTACGGTTATTCCTCTCTGCCGAGCGCCACGTGCAGGCGGTCCAGCCAGCCGTAAAACGCGTGCCGGGTGAGCAAATTAATGGCGGTTTCTGGCGGGATACCCGACTCGGTCAGGGGCGTTAACTGGGCGGCGCTAAAGCGATCCGGCGAAGCGGCGAGCAGCGAATGGGCGGCTGAGAGCATCGAAGAGGAGGGGCCTTCGCTTTGCGGATGGTTAACCAGAATGTCGCCCGTCAGATTAAGCAGCATCGGTTCATGGCACAGCACCGGCGTGAGCGCCTGTAGCGCCGGTTCCGCCTGCCAGCGTGAAAGTGCCTCAAGCTGAAGCGCGCTGGCATATTTTAGTTCAACCGCGGGTAGCGTGGCGGCCCATCTGCGAAAGCTGACTGGTAGCGTATGGGGCTGAATGTGGTGTCCGGGCAGCCAGCGTACCGGATGGCCGAGCAGCGCCTGAAACACCGCAACTACGCGTGCCTGAAAACCGATAAAACCGATGATCTGGTTGATAAGCACAATGTCATACGTCGTGAGTCCAACCTCATCAAGCTGGTGTTGGGCTTTATCGTCGATGACATCGGGCGAGCTGGATAACTGGCGGGCATACTGGGTGATTTCTGCAAGGCGTCGATTGCTTTCCCGGGAAGAGTCGGGGCCCGGAAGGGGGGCGAGCAGCGCCGCGTAGTGGTTACAGAGCCGCTGGACGCCACACGCCTGCGCAACCGTTAAGGCCGTACTCAGCCTGTCGTAGGCGCTAAGCGTGTGCAGACGGTTAACAGGGGTATCAAGCGGGAACAGGAGGTGACAGAGAGCTCGGGCAGGCGTGAGCCAGCCAGCGCAGCTTGCGAGGATCTCATCAGGCAGGGCTAAATCGAGCAAAAAACGATCGTCGACGTTAGCGGCTTCAGGCACCAGCGGCAGAACATCCGTCTGCGAATGATTCGACTGGGTTTCATGATACCAGTGGCCTTTGCCGGAAAAACGGCGTTGTTCCATGGGCGTTCCTTGATCTCAAAATGGCGATCAATATCCTGGCGTAAGGCGGATGAGGGGAAAAATATTGTTAGGTGATAACAAATAGCAGAACGGAATAACGACGTGCGGGGAGGGAGAAAACTCTCTTCCCTGGCGGGAAGAGAGTTACAGGCTTATTTGATTTCCAGCTCGTTCATTGCAGCGATGTTGAAGCCGCCGTCAACGTGAACCACTTCGCCGGAGATACCCGCGGAAAGGTCAGAGCACAGGAATGCCGCAGAGTTACCCACATCTTCAATGGTAACGGTACGACGAATCGGGGTAACCGCTTCGCAGTGTGCCAGCATTTTACGGAAATCTTTAATGCCGGAAGCGGCCAGGGTACGGATTGGACCCGCAGAAATGGCGTTAACACGCACGCCTTCAGGACCCATTGCGTTCGCCATGTAGCGTACGTTGGCTTCCAGAGACGCTTTCGCCAGACCCATCACGTTGTAGTTAGGGATAGCACGTTCTGCGCCCAGGTAGGACAGGGTCAGCAGGGCTGCGCCCGGGTTCAGCATTGCGCGGCAGGATTTTGCCATCGCAACAAAGCTGTAAGAGCTGATGTCGTGCGCGATTTTGAAGCCATCACGGGTAACCGCGTTCACGTAGTCGCCGTCCAGCTGGTCGCCTGGAGCGAAGCCGATGGAGTGAACAAAACCGTCGAATTTCGGCCATGCTTTTGCCAGTTCAGCAAACATGCCATCAATGCTTTCGTCTTGTGCAACGTCACATTCCAGAACAATGCTGGAACCCAGCTGCGCGGCAAATTCTTCAACACGGCCTTTCAGCTTGTCGTTCTGGTAGGTGAACGCCAGCTCAGCGCCTTCGCGATGCATAGCCTGTGCGATGCCGTATGCGATGGACAGTTTGCTGGCAACGCCAGTCACCAGAATGCGCTTACCGGAAAGAAAACCCATAGCTTTAATCCTTATATTCATTGCTTATTTTGCCTTGTAATTCATAGCGTTACAGGCAGTATTTCAAAATCATTCGAAATTAGCTCGAAATTATAGCCCACTCACAGCCCCTTGTGTCACGATATTTCTCGC